>Ga0116170_10000124_pt1 | contig 75311 bp, 84 predicted proteins | sample AD_JPNHW1_MetaG_FD_89797 | JGI IMG/M metagenome (GOLD analysis project Ga0116170, IMG submission 89797) | Active sludge microbial communities of municipal wastewater-treating anaerobic digesters from Japan - AD_JPNHW1_MetaG | ecosystem: Engineered > Bioreactor > Anaerobic > Digestate | place... | reverse complement strand
TCCACCTCCCCGTCGTTCATCAGGTAGGTGCCCTCCTCCCCCTAGACCTTCCAGAACTGGTGGGCGGCGACATCGAGACCCGAGGTTGGCGTCCCGTAGATCATGACGATGGTTCCTTCGGGGTATCCCCCTTCGAGGAGAAGATTGAGCCCGTTGATGCCCGTCGACCGTTTCTTTGGCCCGGTGAAAGAAACGTCTTCGATCCGGCTTTTGGCGTCCATGAAGGTTATATCGGTTAATCTTTATTCATGATTTATTTAAAATGTTTGCGGCAGTTTTTCCGGGAGCTGGGTCCGAACTTCCGGTTTTTTTATGCACTATTACCGCAATAGGTTTCCCGGAGCGTCCTGCGAAGCAGTTTCCAGCCATGGACCCGGGGCAGGGTATCCGCAAGAATGATCCGGCGCGGCACCTTGTACCCTGCAAGCATCTCGCGGCAGTAGTTCTCAAGATCGGCAGGCTGACACGCTGTGCCCTCTTTGAGGACGACTGCCGCAACCGGGATTTCCCCCCGCCGCTCATCCGGGCACCCGAAGACCGCCGCGTCCCGGACCGCCGGGTGCTTGAGGAGAATATTCTCCACTTCGGTCGGGTACACCTTCCAGCCGGACATGATGATCATATCCTTCTTCCGGTCGGTGACATAGAGGATCCAGTCTTCGTCAAGGTACCCGATATCGCCGGACAGGAACCAGCCGTCCGGGCGGAAGACCTCAGCGGTTGCCTCCGGCAGGTTCCAGTACCCCTTTGCAACCGCAGGACCCCGGATCGCGATCTCCCCGTTCTCATTCGGGGGCAGTTCGCGGTTCGGGTCGGCAGCATCCACGATCCGGATCTCGGTGTAGCCCACGGCCACACCGACGCTCTGGTAATTTTTCGTGAGATGGGGATACTCCGGAAGCGTGGTCGTTCCCGAGCCGATCACGATGGTCTCGGATAGGCCGTAACTGTTCGCAACCGGTATGTGGTACCGGCGGTCGAATGCCTCCCAGACGACCGGCAGGAGCTGGCCGCCTCCGGAGATTATCACCCGGACCGTTGCAAGGCTCTCTTCCGTTCCCGGGGGGCTGTGGACGAGCGTGTGGATGACCGGCGGCATCCCCGCAAGCACGGTGATCCGGTGTTCCTTGCAGAGCGCGAGGTACCGTTCGGGCTCGAAGCGCTCCATCATCACGAACGTGCCCCCCGCCCGGAGCATCGCAAGCCCCCACGAGAACCCGACATGCCCCATCGGGTAGATCCCGAGATAGACGTCGTCGGGGACCATCCGGAGCGCCTCGCGCTCGGCGTCGAGCGCGGTCATCCAGTTCCCGTGTGTAAGCATCGCCCCTTTGGGTTTCCCGGTCGTCCCGGACGTGTACTGGAGCTGGCAGAGATCGTCGGACGAACAGTTCACCGCCCGCATCGATGACGGTGCCGGGGGAAACGACTCCCATGCAACGGTCCCGGGTCCGTTCCCTTCTCCCCCGATGCAGATCACCCTGCCAAGCGCCGGGGCTTTTGCCCGGATCCCTTCGACAATCGCGGCACCGTTCCTGTCGGTGATGACGGCACGGGCACCGGCATCGGTGATCGCGTAGAGGAGCTCCTCGCCCCTGTACACGATATTGGTTGGGACCGCGACTGCGCCGATCCGCCAGATGGCCAGGTAGCTGATCAGGTATTCCGGTGAAGAATCGAGGTAGATGCAGACCCGGTCACCCCGGGCGATGCCGAGAGCATGGAGTCCCTGCCCGATCCGGTTCATCTCGTCGCGGAGCATTCCATAACTGTAGGTCTCGTTCCGCGTCGGGCATACGAGCGCCGGTTTTGCTGCAGGTACACTTTTTGCGTCAAAAAGGGTCGTGACATTTGCCATAAAAAACCGCACCTGTTCTGGTGAATATAATTCGGCGTTGATGTATTTAAATGGGCCAACCCTGTTGCCGAAGCGTTTTGCACGAGAGAAAGACAAACGCGGGACAGGAGCCGGGATCTGACGGTATTTACACGTTTTGAAATAATCCCGCGTGGTCCCACGGGAGAGTACCGGAAAAGGCAGAACCCGGCTTTCACGCAGCGGCCGGGTCACATCAGGGGCTGAAGGTCGACGCTCACATCGAGCGAGAACCGGGAATATTTCTTCGGGTTCTCCTCGAACTGTTTTTTGCAGTATTCGCAGCAGAAGTAATAGGTCTCGTTCCGGTACGTGGTTGTGCACGCTGCCTTTTCTTCGTCAAGGATCATCAGACAGACGGGATCGGTGGGCATGAAAGGACTCCTGCTCTGTACTCGTACCTTCTCACACAAATGTTCTTGCTTTTGGGTGCAATCGTCAGGTATTGTCCTGACAGGGAAGAGCGCGGGGATATTCCGGTACCTCCCGGCACCAGCGGGCATCACCTGGCCCGCGCGACCGCCTCGATCTCGACTGCTGCTCCCTTGGGGAGCCCCGCGACCTGCAGGGTTGCCCGGGCCGGATAGGTATCGTTGAAGTACCCCGCGTAAATCCTGTTCACGGTCGTAAAGTCCTGCATATCAACAAGATAAATCCGGGTATCGACAACATCGGAATAACTCAGCCCGGACTCGCGCAGGATTGCCTGGAGATTCTCCATCGCCCGGACTGTCTGTCCTTCCACGGATGCCGTAATGTTCCCGGTCGCCGGGTCAATGCCGACCTGGCCGGAAACAAAGACAAAGTTCCCGCTCCGTACCGCCTGGCTGTACGGGCCGATCGGTTCCGGGGCATTCTTCGTGAAGATGGTCCGGGGTGTCGTATCGCTGGTGACTGGAGAGATGATCATAGAGAGGGTATACCCGGAAAGGAATGCAACGGCAAGGGCAAGGATCAGGACGAGGGTCCGGTTTTCAAACGCCATATGTGGTGTCTCCGCCTGGTATGTTCGTACTGAGATTGAGCAGGCAGGAATATTGATTCTTTGAAACGGGTATAACCCGAACGGGTTTTACCCGGGCTATCCATCGCCGCCCGGCAATGGGCCGCCCGGCGCCAACTCTTCCCCGCGGCAGACTGCGACAGCCTATATGGTTTTCCGGATCACAGGCTACTGTAACAATGGCATACGACCGGATCCCGATCGGCAGGTTCTCGCTCATCACCCGCCTCAGCCAGAAAGCACTGCGGCTCTACGATGACCGCGGGATCCTTGTGCCGGAGATAAAGGAACCCTTCACGGGCTACCGGTACTATACCGGGTCCCAGATTGCACGCGGTGTCTCCATCAAAACGCTCTGCGGGCTCGGGTTCTCCCTCTCCGAGATCATAACACTGCTTGCAGCGAAAGATTCGCACGACACTGGTACAATCCGTTCTCTCTTCGAAAACCGGCGCTGCGGGATCCGGTCCGAGGTCCATCGGTTACAGCAGATAGAGGCTATCCTTGAGAATGAGGATGCTTCGCTGGAGTTGATCTATATGTCAATAAACGAACCTGTTGTAAAGGAAATCCCTGCCCAGAGGATCGTCGGGAAGAAAGGCACCGGGCCGTACGGCGAAACGATAACCCGGCTCATGGAGGACCTCTGCGGGCAGATCTTCTCTCCTGAGAACCAGGGGAACGGACTAAAGGTTGTCGGCCCGTTCATGACTCTGTATTATGATGAGGAATACCGCGAGAAGGATGCAACAATGGAATGCGCCGCCCCGATCGCCGGCAGGATATCGCTGACCGATCCGGCGGTGGAGGTGCGGACACTGCCGGGAGGCCCGGCACTCTCCCTGATCTACAAGGGCCCCCATTCCGGTCTCTACGGGGCATGGACGCGCATCGGTGCCTGGGCAGAAGAGCACGGGTATACAGCCAATGGTCTCCACCGCGAAGTGTACTTCAGCGATCCCAACGTGGTCCCGGAAGAGGAGCTCTTAACCGAGCTCCAGATCCCCGTTGCGATCCCGTCCGACAGACGGGAAGAATGAACACCCCCCACCTCCTTTTTCCGGGCACGACAATCCGGTTTTTATCTATGAACTTCTTTATGGTTCCGGCAGGGACAGTCATGACAAAGGTACTTGTAGCCTATGCGACAAAGAGAGGATCGACTGCGGAGATTGCAGCCGCGATCGGAAGAGAACTCCGGCAGGCGGGATGTGAGGCGGATGTTGCAAAAATGGGACAGGTTGTATCGCTTGCCGGGTACGATGCCGTCGTGATCGGGGCGCCGGTCTACACCGGAAAAGTCCTTGGCGATGTTGGAACGTTTGCCGCACGGTTTAAAGAGCAGCTGAAAAAGATCCCGGTCGCCGGCTTTGTTGCCGGTATTGCGCCGGTGTACCCGAAGGCCGGCGAGGTTGCGGGATTCACCGGCCAGCTGGCAGGGATCCTGGACGAAATCCCGCTCATTGCCGTGACAATGTTTGCAGGCGCCCTCGATCCCGCACGGCTCTCATTCCTCGAACGGGGCATGACATCGCTCTTCAGAGTCCCGACCGGGGATTTCCGCGACTGGGACGCGGTCGCAGCCTTTGCACGGGGTCTCCCTCCGCTGCTGACGCGGGGAACTGCCGGGTGAAAACCGGTGTATTTTACGGATATTGTCAGGTCGCCTTTGCGACAAGCGCGATATCCATCACGGTGCGCAGTTCATCGTCCCGGCATGGCTTGAGGATGTAGCCATAGGGACTGCTCGCTGCGACCCGTTCGAGGGTCTTGTCATCCGAAAGCGCTGTTAAAAACACGACCGGTATATGGTACTTCCTGCTGATCGCAAGCGCGGCATCGATGCCGTCCATGGTGCCGGAAAGCCCGATATCCATGAGAATGATATCCGGCCGGAGTTTCTCCGCTGCCCCGACAGCTTTCTCCCCCGTCTCCACGCACCCGGCGACGGAAAATCCCAGCCGTTCCACCGTATGTGTCAGGATGTATGCCTCGTCCTTCTCGTCTTCCACAATGAGGACTCGTGCCCGGGTCATTTGTTCTCACACCAAAATATATCAATCCCTCATATATGTCTTTGTGTCCAGTACTGGCAGGGCGATGCGCTTTTACAGGTTTAAAGTCCATGCTGGTACGGTGGACGACAATGGATTTCTCCGAATGTGTCCGGTTTGCTAACGACAACCCGGTAACGTACATCGCGACTGCTGAAGGCGACCAGCCCCGGGTGCGGGCGTTTGCCATGTGGTTTGCCGACAAGACCGGGTTCTACTACCATACCGGCACCTCAAAGCACGTGTACCGGCAGCTGGTTAAAAACCCGAAGATCGAGCTCTGCTTCTATGCGGCTGGCGGTGAAGGCGCGGGGAAGATGATGCGGGTGACCGGAAAGGTGGAGTTCCTCTCCGATAAGGCCCTCGAACAGCGGCTTATGCAGGACCGGCCCTGGCTTCACGAAGTCCTGAACACTGCGCCAAAGGGCGGGAAGCTCGCTATGTTCCGTATCCCCCACGGCGAGGCATACTTCTGGACGATGGCAGACAACATGCGCGAAGACGAGGCGCCGCGGGCAAAGTTCTGATCGTTTTTTTATTCCGTTTTTCCCGCACTCGCCACGTTTTTCCCTTTCCCCGGTCTACCGGTTGACAACTGAATAGTACGGGCAGGGTTTGTTCATGGACATTATCACGATCACCGGGTATGTTGCCGGCACGCTGACAACGATAGCGTTTGTCCCCCAAGTGAGCCGGGCGTGGAGGCTTAAGGAGACCCGGGACATCTCGCCTGCAATGCTCGTTTTGTTTGCTGCCGGTGTCCTGCTCTGGACGATTTACGGGATGCATGTCTCCTCCCCGCCAATCATCGTTGCAAATCTTGTCACGTTCCTTTTGATCCTCGTTCTCATGGGGCTCAAGATCCGCTACCACTGAAAGAGTACCATCCAGGATCTTTCAGGATCTTTTCTGGGGTTACATGCAGGAATACTTCGATACTGCGGGATACCGTTCCGGTCAATGCCGTTCCGGTTATTATAAAAAAAAGAGATGGCGGAGAAGGTTATTCCGTCGGCAGCAGGACGAGGCACTCTGCGGCCTTGTCATGGAGGCCCTGCCGCTTCTTGGTGAGCCCGATCATGATAAACCCGATGAAGACGATCAGGGTCGAGATGTACTTGGCAAAGTGCCGGATCGTTGCACGGGCGAACGTGATCCGGTTGCCGTTCTTGTCGGCAACAACGATGTGCATCGCGGTCTTGCCGGGGGTTGCCATCGCACGGGAAGCTTCGAACCCGGCAAAGTAGATCCACGGGATGATGACGAGGATCACACCGAATGCCGCAAGGATCGGGAAGTATGCCGCTTCCTTCGTGCCTTCGATCGTGAGTTCGGCGATCGGTGCGTGCTGGAAGACAAGGTAGTAGAAGTACTTGATGCCCTGGACGAGATTGAAGAACGCCGCAGCGATGGTGGTGATGACGAGGAGCAGGATGAGATCGATGATGAACGCGAAGAACCGGCGCCCCAGTCCCGCGTAGTCCCCGACCGTGGGTTCGCCCTCTTCTTCAGTCTCCTCCACCCTGACGACCGCCCGCGGGGGCACCGGCGTACCGACATCGGCACCGCACCACTGGCAGAATTTTCCGGAAGTATCAGTCTCTTTTCCACATTTCGGACAGAACATTTCTTCTCTCCTGATATGTAAGAATAATCCCGACGCCTTTTTTAATTTAACTGTTCTTTTGCATCAAATGAAGCGAAATCCTGCGCTTTCTTTCGCCCGGAACCTTCCGGAATGCCCCGGTTCCCCGGCAGGGATTTGATTTTCAGGGCGGTCATGCACAAACGAGTTAAGCACCAATGCCCGATTTCTGTACATGACACGCATGTTCCTGATCACCGCCGTCATTCTCGCAGTCGCTCTCGCTTGCGCCGGGTGCACCGGGGAGAAGCAGGTTCCGGCAACGACGGTCCCGACCACGGCGACGGTCGTACCGGTAACGACTGTAACGACGATTCCGACGACTTCCATCGAGGCGATCCAGACCCTCCCTCCTGCGCAGAATATTGACCTTGACTTAAGCAAGGACCGGGTCTACTCCACCATCACGCTGACCTACCAGGGTGGCGGCGGCGAGATGTTCACCAACAAGGTCGAGATGCGGGTCACCCTTTCCACCGGGGAAGTGACCGATTACGTGATGGACAACGGGGCAAAGCCGAAACGCGGCGATACGATCGAGGCCAAGGGAAGCCGGGGCTCCGACCGGTGCGAAGTGTACGTGACATCCGCCGGGATCCGGTACAAGGTCCTGGACGAAACGCTCCAGCTTGGCGGATTCTACGGGTACTGAAGATCTTCCGGTATCGCGTATCCAGTAAATTCCCGTCTTTTTTTCGTTTCCTCTATTTTTCGTCGCATCTTCCTGCCGGAATTATCCGGCGTGTTAAAGTTATCCGGTATGGTGCTCCTTTCCGGTCCTGCCTGCGTACAGGTGCAGGAGAACTGCAAGGATGGCTGCCACGGCAGTGACGCATGCGAGCGCCGGCCACTGCTCCGTCCCTGCGGAACCCACGGCGAGCCGGGTCACCATGTTGAGCGGGTTTGCGGGAATAGCGAGCGCAAAGAGCAGGGCGACGACAAGAGCAGTCGAGAAGATGAACTGCGCAAAAGTCCGCTCGCGGTAGTGGAGTGCCACGAGCGCCCCGATCAGGATCGGGACGAGCGAGGTTACGGCAACAAGTAAAAAGATCGCCGGAACGTTTTCGATCGCGATACCGTTGATCAGGAGCAGGATGAGCCACGCGCCGGCCTGCACCGGGATCAGGATCTCGCAGGCGATCACCTTCCCCCAGACCATCTCGGTGAAGGTGACCGGGCTTGCGATCAGGGTCTCGAGCGTCTCGTGCTGGTACTCCTCGGTGATCAGGTCGATGACGAGCGCCGATGCGATCAGCGCCGGCATGAACAGGAGCAGCGGGATGAGGAGCCCGTACACGAATTCGTAGAAGTCGTTCCCGACGCGTGCCGGGTTAAAGGCGAGGGGGACCGGCTGCTCGGTGATGCGTGCCTGGCGTACTGTCCGCAGGTCCTTCTCGTAAGCAAGGAAAACGTCCTTGAGTTTCACGTTCACGATCGCGCTCTGGAGATCGTTTTCGATGGTATACAGCGTGATCTTGACCGGCTCCATCGCATCCGGCGCAGTGTCCGGGACCCAGATGACGGCTGCGAGCTTGCGCTCCTGCAGGGCGGTGACGGCCGGCGAGAGATCCATGTCGTAGACATTGAAGTCCCGGCTTTCTGCCAGGTAATCCCGGATCCCGGAGTCGTTGCCCACGTACGCGACGCTGTACCTGAACCGGGAGTACTTCGCGAGCGACGACGGGTCGTACATGGAGGTGAGCCCGACCATGAGGAAGGAGGAGAAGAGGGCGATGAAGAGCTGGAGGAGGATGGCGAGCAGGATCGTCCGCTCGTTGAGGAGCCCCCGGAATTCTTTCTTCACGATGATTGACAGGTGTTTTGCCTTCATGCGAGCCACCCCATGATGAAGTACAGGTTATAGAGGCAGTGGATTGCCGCTGCCGCAATGAGCCCGGGGATGAGCCATTTCCTGCCCCCGGCTTTAAGTGCGACGGCAACGGTCAGGGTTCCGATAAAATGGAGCAGGAGCGGGAGCCAGAGCACGCCGAGCGAGAGGAAGAGGACGCTCCCGAAGACGGATTCGCTGATCTCGGCAAGGGTCACAAAGAGCAGGAGTTTTTCGCCAACGAGGAACCCGAGCGCGGTCACGCCGCAGGCAAGGAGCAGGTTCTTCCACGAGAAGAACCCGGGGTTCCGGGCGTAGAGCGTGTAGATCCCAAGCGCCTTTGCCATCTCCTCGATCTCCGCTGCAAAGACGATCAGAAGGATGAGCGAGTACGGCATGGGGAGATTGAAGAAGAGGACGAGGCAGAGCATCTGCACCATGAAGACGAACGGGATTAAAAATCCGTTCATGAGGAAGAGCGAGGCAAAGGGATGGTTCTCCGGAAGTCCCGAGGAGACGAACTCGCGGATCCGGGTGAGAAGCCCGTGTCCGGAGAAGAGCCGTTCCTCGGTGAAGTTCCGGACCCCGATATAGAAGAGGACACCGGCGGTCAGCCAGAAGAGGGACGTGGAGAAGATATAGTCGGTTGCCGTGTACGCGGTGCCCTGCAGCGCGAGGATGATGAGGGTCAGGGGCGAGATCAGGCTGATGACGTGGACATTTGCAAAGATGGAGGGGAAGAAGAGGTACGAGGTTGCAACCGTCGAGAAGAAGATGGAGATGAACGAGAGTTCCTTGAAACTCCGGGAGACCATGCCAATCACGAGCGCGTTTGCAAGGAAGAAGAGGATGACGGGGATGAGCGGGAGGATGATCGGGAGCGGGGCCCCGATATACAGGGTCAGCCCGGCGCAGATCGCGAGCATGAGTGCGAAGTACGGGAGCATCTTTCCGGCAATGATGGTCGCGGGTGCAACCGGTGTCGAAAGGAGGAGTTCGCCGCGCCGCTCGATCCGCTCGTTCATGATGCTCATCATGAAGAACTGGGAGCAGAAGTAGAGCGGGAAGATGAAGACAAAGATGAGGATGATGGAGTCGAACGGGAGCGGCGGGGAGAGCTGGGAGGGTGTCCTGAACGAGGTTCCGGTATCGGACGAGGTGAGCATCTCGGTGTACCGCGCGATCTGGGAATTGCCGCTCTCCGTTCTGGTAAGACTCGTCCGGAGATCATCGCTTGTGACAGCAAGCGTTGGCGAGGGTGTCGGCACATCGAGAAGCGCCCCTTCCGGTTCAGGGGCAGCGGCGCCGGGCCGGGCCGAGATGTACTGCCCGCTCTGGGTCGAGGTGAAGTCCAGCTCGGACTTCACGCCCTCGGTATCGATCCAGAGCGGGTACGCGGCAAAGAGATCTTCCTGCCGGTTGTAGACCGATGCGGTATACCGGCCATAATCCCGCTGCACGGTTTTCTGCGCCGCCCTCCCCCGGTCGGTATCGCCCGCAATCACAGTCCCGTTCAAGATGACGAGATCGAACGACTGCCGGTTCTGCCGGAGTGCTGCCGGGGAGAGTTCGTACACCGTGAACCGGTTGTCGGAGGCAAGGACCTGCGCAAGGACCGGGTCGTCGACGCCGGCGGTGTACATCCCGTCCTGCAGGTGCATGCCGCTCTGCGCGGTAAATCCCATGACGGCAATCAGGAGAAGAAAGAGGACGATCGCGATCGGGAGGGTATCCCTGCTCATCTGCGTCACCGTACGCCGGACTTCCCATTTTGCGATTGTCGCGATATCCCGGATTGTTCCCATCTCCTGTCCCGGTCACCGGTCCTGCAATACTGTGCTTACTACTGTAATCTCCCGGGGTTGTAAAAAAAATGCGCACATGGGCACAAGTAAGAATGACCGGGGCATCTTGAGCCACCATAATGGGCCGGCCCGGTAAACCGCCCTGCGAACCTGGGGGTCACCGGTGAATCCTTCAACGGGTTCGCCAACGGGTTCGCAATACCGTGAACGAACTAATGCCCGGGCCGCCAGCGGAGCAAAGCGTGAGCTCTATCGTCTGCCGCACCCATCATCCTGCATGGCAGGGCTCTCGCTCCGCGTGCTCGTTGATAATTCAACGCTTATCGATCGCTATTTTCTCGGGGAACCGGGTTTCTCCTGCTACCTTGCATGCGGGAAGAAGAAGATCCTGTTCGACACCGGCTACTCCGGGGCGTTCCTTGCAAATGCCGGGAAGATGGGCATCGACCTGCTCGATCTCGACACCGTTGTCCTCTCACACGGCCATAACGACCATACCGGCGGCCTGCCGTTTCTTATGAACGCTCACCTCGAAGCCGCGATTGGGAAACGTCCCCACCGGCAGCCGGCAATCGTCGCCCACCCCCACTGTTTCTATCCCCGCCCGGCCCGGGACGCCGGAAACATCGGCTGCCCGCTCGACCCTGAACGTATCCGGTGCGGAGCAATGGTCACAACAACGACAAAACCGGTCTGGCTCACGGACACGCTCGTATTTCTCGGCGAGATCCCCCGGCACAGCGACGTGATCCCGGACCGTGGGAAACGCCGCACGATCCTGATGCCGGGCGGCCCGGAGCCCGATCACCTGCTGGACGATTCCGCGCTTGCGTACGTCTCGGATGCGGGACTTGTCATCGTCACCGGCTGCGCCCATGCCGGCATCCTGAACGTTATCGATTGTGCACGGGAGGTGACGGGAGCAGATACCGTCCGCGACATCATCGGGGGGTTCCACCTGAAAGCGTCCGACCGGGCGGCCATCGATGCCACGGTTGCCGGTCTCAAAGAGATCCGCCCCGCAGCGCTCCATCCCTGCCACTGCACCTCGCTTGCGGCAAAGATCGCGCTTGCCGCCGTTGCACCCGTGGGGGAAGTCGGCGTCGGGCTCCTGCTGGAGTATTAACCGGTCACGGGAGGCAGGGCATCAAGTCCGGACCGGTACGTGCGCGGCGTTCATCTATGCCCGGGAATGCGGCGCACCATCCATCGCCGGGATCACGGGATTCCATCCCCGGCCGGAAATAGAACCGCGATAATACTGGTTTATTATACCGTCTCGTTCAATACTATCTGGAAATTCCGGTTCCCTGGAGCCGGGGACCCAAAAAACAATTCACGTAAAGGTCGATCATTCTGGACAACAAGACAGTTTTTATCGTCGAAGACAACCCCCTCATCAGCGAGATCCTTGCAGACAAGATCACGGAAATGGGGTATACGGTCTGCAATTCGGTCAGGACCGGCGAAGAGGCAATCGAGTACTGCAGGAATTTCCGTCCCAATCTTGTGATTATGGATGTATCGCTGGACGGCCTGATGGACGGGATCGAGGCCGGGACCCGGATCCGGAAGGAGTTCAACATCCCCTTTGTCTTCCTCACAGCCTATGATAAGTCCGAGATCCCGGATGGTATGAGAGACGCCGATCCTTCCGGTTGCATCACCAAGCCTTTTTCCGATGATGCTATCCGCGCGCTTCTCGAAGAACTGCTCTGATTGCAGGAATATTCTGCCGGATTTCCGGCAGGATATGCAGTATCACGGGGTGAACGGGCAGGAGAGAAAAACCGATGATTTTATACATAGTAATGGGGCAAGTAAATTCGTAGTGAATATCCGGAGTTAAATAACCTTGAAACGAAAGATCGCCCGCCGTCAAATGGAGAACCACCCGCAGAAAAACGGGTCGGATTCCCGCACTTCAGGCTTTCCTGCATTTTTCCAAGAGAATATGACGGTTATTGACGGTACATGCCGGGACTGGTGACAACTCTGATCAATGCAAATGTTTTGATTGTCGAAGACGATCCCATTATCTCCGATTTGATTGCATGGAGGGTCAGGGAGCTCGGGTACAGGGTCTGCAGCACGGTACAGACCGGCGAAGATGCAATCGAATACTGCCGGAAGTGCCCCCCCGATGTCATCCTCATGGATATCGGGCTTAAGGGAAAAATCGATGGCATCGAAGCAGGAACGAGGATCAAGCAGCAGATGAAGATCCCCCTGATCTTCCTGACGGCGCATGATGAAGAAAAAATCCTCGAACAGGCCCGGAAAGCGAAACCGGATGGGTTCATCACCAAACCGTTTACCGATAACGATCTCCGTATCGCGCTGAATTTCGTGCTGTAATCCTCCTCCCCAAAATCACCCGGGTATCCGGTAACTTCCCCGTATTTTTCAGGTGTTCTTGTTGTGACAGGGCGGATGCAGGTTTCCAACCTAACCTATATCCCGATCAAAATGCAAGTCTGATTTCAGTTTAGTGCGATCCGCCATGATCACCGCAGAAAGCCTTGTCAAAAAGTTCGGCAGCTTTACCGCGCTTGACGGCGTCTCGTTCGGGTTTGAGGACGGCGAGATCTTCGGGATCATCGGCCATAACGGGGCGGGAAAGACCACGCTTTTAAAAATCGTCTCCGGCCTTGTTGCGCCGACCTCCGGTTCGCTCATGGTCAACGATATCGACGTGGTGAAAGACCCGGTCGCGCTCAAGGAGATGCTCGGGTACCTGCCGGAGGAGTCCCGGCTCTACGAGACGATGACCGCGGAGAATTATCTCGCGTTCTTCGGCGAGATCTACGGGCTCTCGGCGCAGGAGATCAGGGTCCGGTCCCGCCAGCTCTTCGCGGCGCTCTCGCTCGAACCCAACGGCAAGAAGCTCGGCGAGTTCAGCAAGGGCATGAAGCGTAAGGCGGCGATTGCCCGGTCGCTTATCCATGATCCGAAGTTCCTCGTCTATGACGAACCGACAAGCGGGCTCGACCCCATGACCTCGCGGTTCATCGCCGATTACCTGCGGACGCTCCGGAAAGAGGGCAAAACGATCGTGCTCTCGGCCCACAACCTGTACCAGGTCGAGGCGATCTGCGACAAGGTGATGATCCTCCGGCGCGGGAAGGTGGTCGCGTTCGGGTCCATGAAGGAGCTCCGGGAGCAGTTCGGCTCGCTCACGTACACGATCTTCTTCTCGATTGAGAAGCCGGGGAACCTGATCGGGCACTCGAAGACCTACCGGCAGGAGGAGGGGCTCTTTGTCTGCGACGCGGAGAGCATGGAGGAACTCAACGAGAGCACCGGGCTGATCGCGGAAGCGGGCGGCCGGGTGGAGAAGATCGAGTCCAAGTACCCCTCGCTCGAAGAGATGCTGCTCCGGATCGGGAAGTAATCCCGTTCTGACTTAAAAACCATGTGGGAACTTCCCATCAGTCTTCCCGGGAACACGGGGGCTGTCATCGTAGAATTCCCGTTTTTTTAGAGAAAGTATTCATACTGCGCTTCGGATACGCCTAGGTTGCCGTACCTGGAACGGCATTACCAGAACGATGCGCTATGGAGTACCTTCTACCGGTTATCATTCTTGTCGCCCGTATCGTCGAAACGAGCATGGAAACCATCCGGCTCGTGTACATCAGCAAAGGCCACAAGTACCTTGCCTCGGGGATCGGCACCCTGAAAGTCGGGATCTGGGTCCTCTCGACCGGGCTTGTCCTCGCAAACCTTGACAACATCCCCGGGATCCTCGCGTACATGGCAGGATACGGCATCGGCACGCTGCTTGGGATGACGATCGAGTCCTGGATCGGGCTTGGCACGGTCGCCGTCCGGATGTTCTGCACAAAAGAGCCGGCCCCGCTCATCGGGGCGCTGGGATCGCTGGGGTACGGCACCACCCGCATCAACGGGTCCGGCCAGTTCAACCCGGCGGTCGCCGTCCTCATAAGTATCGTGCCCCGGAGGGAACTTGCCCGGCTTTTAGAGATGCTCAGGCACGATTACCCGAAAGTTCTCTTCACGGTCGAGGACGTTTCAACCATGCATGACCGGGAGATCTTCTTTAAGAGGCGCCCGGCTCGGGGCCTGCGGGGATTTTTTGGCGCCTGATCAGAAGAGTTTTCTCCGCCACATGAGAAGGCCGAGGAGCACCGAGATCACGACCGAGAACATGAAGATGGTTTCGAAGGCGAGCGGGGCCTGCGAGAGCGGGAGATCGGCAACGTTCATGCCGTAGAAACTTGCGATCATCGTCGGGATCGCGATGATGATCGTGATCGAGGTGAGGAATTTTAAGACGGTGCTTAAGTTGTTGGAGACGATCGTGGCAAAGGCACCGGTCATGCCGTTCAGGATGTGCAGGTAGATCTGCGCCATCTCCATCGCCTGCCGGTTCTCGATGATGACGTCCTCCAAAAACTCCGTGTCCTCTTCGGACATCTTCAGCGCTTTTATCTTCTGGATCCTCTCAAGCACAGCTTCGTTCGACTTGAGTGAGGTCGAGAAGTAGATGAGGCTCTTTTCCAGCTCCATCATCCGGAAGAGTTCCTCGTTCTTCATCGAGCGGCGCAGCTCCACCTCGATCCCGGACATCATCCGCTCGATCTGCCGGAGGTGGACGAGGTAGGCGGACGCGTTGCGGTAAAAGATCTGGAAGAGGAACCGGGTCTTCTTCAGGGTGTGGAAATGCCGGACCTTTCCCGCGACGAAGTCGTCGATGATGGGCGACGCGGTGCTGCAAACCGTGACGATCATCGTCTCCGAGATGACGATGCCGAGCGGGAGCGTTGCAAGGGTCCGGATCCCGTCCCGTTCGTACATCGTGGGGATGTCCAGGACGATGAGAATAACAGCATCCTCGGTGTCGATGCGGGGGCGCTCCTCCTCATCGAGCGCGGCTTTAAGAAAATGGAGCGGGAGGGCGCACGACCCGGCAACCTGCACGAGTTCCTCTTCGGAGGGGGCGGTCAGGCGGACCCATGCGCCCTCGGCCGGGCTTTCGATGATCCCGGCAACCGCCGGATCCGTATCCGTTGCCGACTTGTAAACCTGTATCATGGGCCCTCATCCGGAAGTGTCCGTGCATTCCTGCGTGACAGTGTTTATGGGAGCCGGGACTGCTTTAAAGGTTTCAACCGGGGGCCATGAGTTGCGCGGGTCTGTGACAGAACCGTTGTGCTGCCGCGCCTGCTGCCTCTCCAGCCCCTGCCGGCAGGTCAGCAGGTCACGTGCAGGATGGCGACGAACCGGTCGGTCTCCCCGATGATGCCGGGGAGAATGTCGGGGGTCTTTCCCGTGACGGTTTCGTAGTGCGACAGGATGGCCCTCGCATCCGGCGTGACCGGGAGCTCGCCGTACTGGCCGGTCCCGATGAATACCTTGTGCGCCTTTTCATCCGGGAGAAAATCCAGTTCTGCGGCAGAGAGCGGCGTGTGCCCGTATTCGCCCCTGAACGTTCGGGATGCCTTCTTCTTCCGTTCCTTTACCGTCCCGTCAGCATGGATGATGACATCGTGATCGTACCGTATCCCGCCGATCTCGATCCAGCCAAACCCGGTCTGCATAGTTTTCCCTGCGGATAGGATGGCAGATCCACCGTATCAATGTTTCCCCGGCCCGGCAGGAACCGGTCACCGAACCATAAAAAGGATCGGAACATGCGAACCGGGACCTGAGAATGACTCGCCGCGCTCATAAGGTCCCGTGCCTGCGGAACTTTCGTTACCCCTCTTTCTTCTCCGTAAGTTTCCGGTACATCTCCTCCCCGACACACTCTTTTGCGTATTTGCACCACTGCACGCAGGAGGCGATGTCGTTCCAGATGACGAACCCGCATTTGCCGCAGGCGACCTTCACATCGTTGGAGAAGATCTCGATCTCTTCCCCGCATTTCGGGCACTTTTTGATCGTGAGCGTGGGGGTCCGGAGGTTCGCGGTGCCGGGGCAGCGGTCAAACATGGACCGGGTCCCCCGGATCTTCCGGATTCTCCGGATCTTCAGAAGATTCCACCCTGCCCTTCTTCAACAGGGTTGGCGCGGCAAACCGGTATTCCGTAAGGAGCGCCTTCCGGTACTCCGCCAGCTTTTTTGTGGGGATGAAGTTGAACCGGCGTACGCGTTGTACGATCTCGTCCGTGATCGTATCGTCATCGGTAAGGTTCAGGTTCGCGACGTCAAGGAGGATCCAGTCCAGCCGGTCGATCCCGGTCTCCTTCCCGTCAATCGGGATCTTCCGGATCTTGATCCGGTCCGGGGGAACCCCCCCGCAGACCGTGCAGTAATACCCGTCCTTCTCGTCGCCGCCCATCGTCTCACTCCCGGATCATGGTGAGTGTCATCCTGAACCGTTCCTTTGCCTGTACCGCGTGCGGTTTGTTTGCCGGGAGAATGATCATCTCGCCGGTCTTTACCGTGAACCATTCCCCCGCGATGGCGATCTCTGCCACCCCGTCCGTGACTGTGAGGATTGCATCGAAGGGTGCCGAGTGTTCGGAGAGTCCTTCCCCTGCATCAAAGGCAAAGAGCGTGATGGTGCCGGTCTTTTTAAAGACGATCATCCGGCTTGCAACCGTCCCGTCCTGGTACTGAATGAGGTCGTTGACCGCGAGGACTTTTCCCGCGAGTTCTTCGCGTTTTTTGTCAGCGGTGCTCTTCTCTTCCGGCAGGGTCACAATTACTCCTCCCGGAGTTGGTATTCACATGAGGGATTATATGGGTATCTGTCCCGGTTAATCCGGAGAACATTTCCGAAGAACCCGTCGTCGGCAATATCCCGTGATTCCCGTACTGCTTTCCGTGCATGCAGGGCTTTTTTAAGATACCCCGGAGTTCTTCCTCCGGCTTTGAGGGGATCCGGATCAACACGAAATTCATGTTGCCGGTTTCCAGAGTCTTTGTCGCAGCCTTCACGACCGGGCTATCCCGGGTATCGCAATGCGGGGGTATCTGTCTCACGTCCCATGATCGGACGGCCACCATAACCCGGATATTAAAAACGAATCGTTATGGACGGTAAAACGGCAACCTGTCGCAAAGGTTCAGGCAACCCGGACCGCTGCCCCGGTATTCCGTGCCGTTGTAACAAACGTAGTCCCACTGCACCAGCCATCCATGAACGAGCGTGCCGCGGACTCGACATCGGAAACCCCGGTATCGCAGAACGCAAAGAGCGCCGGGCCAAAAGAACTCATCCCGGCGCCCGCCGCCCCGGCGTCCCGCATTGCGTCAAGGAGGCCGGCGAACTCCGGAGGCTGGAACGTGTGCTCGACCTTCTTGAACCCGACGCGCTGGATGGCGTTGACGGACGAGCCGAAGAGGTCGAGGTCGTGCTCGACGATTGCCGGGAGCATCTTTACGAGCACTTCGTGGCAGAGCGTCCGGACCTCGTCGACCGGCACCGGGCAGCAGGTCCGGAAGATATCCGCCTCGCGACTGCCGCTCGCGCCCGGGTCGACCGCGGGGATCGCGAGAACGATCTTCCAGTCCTGCGGGAAGTCGTGCCGGACGGTGACCGGCGCCGGCCGGATACCTTTCGACGCGGATGACGGGGCAAACCCGGTCTTCTCCGCGCCCGGCCCGAACCGGTGACCGCCGTCGATAATGAACCCGCCGGATTCGAACGCCGCGGTGCCGATGCCGGATGTCCCGCCCCGGCCGGTCAGCTGCGCGAGCTCCTGCACGGTCATTTTCCGGTCGTAGAGTTCGCAGATCGCCTTCGCAGTCGCAAGCGAGAGCTGCGAGCCGGAGCCAAGACCCGTATGGGACGGGTACGAGCACCGGACCCGGACTTCAATTCCGGCCCCCGCATGGATGCCGGCAAGCGTCCCTTCTGCAATGTTCCGGACAACCCCGGATGTGATCCCGTCGCAGCCGGAGACCGCGATCCCGTCCGCCTGCCGGGCCTCGATTAAAATTCCCGGGTCATTGAGCGCGATCCCGATCCCGCCGTCAACCCGGCCGGAGCCGCCATGCATCTCGATGAGTCCGAGATGGATCCGGCTGCCGGTCCCGACAACGACCCGGCGCTCGTCCAGGAACCGGTTGTAGGGGAACTGCTCGGTGATGAAGATGAGCGGCTCGCCCCGGTGGATGATCCGGTAATCCCGCGAGAGCATCGGTTCGGAGCGGAGGATTGAGAAGATCGTGCTTGTCGTGTCGTCCGCAGGTGCGACCTTTGCGTTCAGGATCTCGCGCCGGGCCTCGATCCGGTGCCGGCTGATGATCTTCCCGATCGGGATATCCGCTCTCATCAGGTCGTCTTTGAACTCCGGCGAGAGCCGGGCGAGCGGCGTCTCCGAGACCGCGTAGATGAGCACCCCGCCCGTCTCCGCGTCCCGGATCTCGACGATCCGGTGGTTCACCATCCCGCCTTCTTCGATGTTCAGCCGGCCTGCGACTTCCGCACCGGCAGGGACAACTTCCTGCACGAGCGTTCGTATGGCGATCGCATGGCCGGTGACCGCTTCGAGCAGCTGGGTGACCGACCCGTCCGTCCCGAGAAGGATCTTCTGGACCGGCGAGAGGTGTCCCACGTCGCGCTCGATTGCATCCAGGCCCTGCATGATATCCATTTTACTCTCCTCTGCGTGGTGGCTGATAAGCGTAGTGATCGCGTTGCGGTGTTGTGCCGCAACCGCCCACAAAGCGTATGGCGCCGTGCGTTGTTCTTTTCTGAAGAAAATCCCGGAACATCTCTGCCAGAAGAATCCGGGGATGGTTCCGGAATATCCGGAAGGTCTCATTGTGGCGCGCGGGAAGAAGCCGGCAAACGGGCAGGACAATGCAAAGAAGTTTGCGGAGCGGATGGGGTACCACTGGATGGAGAATCCGGAACCGGATCTCCCGTTCGATCTTTTAATTTACAAGACCGATTCCATCCGGGCGGTGAAAATCGTGCAGACCCGGTACAGGATCGACCCGGAATGTTTCTACGAGAAAAAATTCCCGGAGGATATCCGGGGCATGCGCTCGCTCCCGTTCCCCCCGCAGGTCTTCCGGGAGATCTGGCTGAAGACCCGGGGCGAGCGGGTGTTCCGGCGGCTCCATGTCATGGAAAAGAGCGTCGGGGATATCGGTTGGTGGGGACCGGACGATTATACCAACCCGCATATCCGGCAGGACCCGCCGCAAAGAAAGCCCGTCCCGACAGGGAAGTTCATCGTCGACAAGATCCCCGTGAACCGGCTGTATCCCCCGGTGTTTGCCCCGCCAGGGGGAGTACTGGAAAATACGCCCGATACGGGCTCCGATTGCCAATCCGGGCAGGGCCCGGAGAACTCCAGTGGAAGCGGCGATGACGCCGACGGAAATTATTGATATAAAACCGTGTTTTTGAAATCCGGGCAATTATGCGAGGAAAAAACCGGCCAATATAGCGGGCTTGCAGCAGTCCCGGTCCCGGGCACATACAAATACACCGTTGCACTTCAATCAGGGCTTAAAACGGGGTATTCGTAAAGATTCAGAAAATCGCCGATTCTTCGACGGTAGCAATCTCCTCTGACGGGAGCCCGGAGAGTTCATACACCGTCGCATTTATCTCCTGCCGGACGATGTGGTATTTATTTCAGGAAGTCCCGCAGCTCGTCCCTCGCAATCCCGGCCTCTTTCAGGATCTCGATCAATGTCCCGACCGGAAGATCCTTCCGATGCACAGGAACAACTGCACGCCGTTTCGATTCGGGATGAAAAAAGATCTGGTGGCTTCCTTTGGTCCGATCAAGGACAAAGCCCCGGTCCTCAAGAATTTTAATAATCTTCTGCGGTGTCTGCCGCGGGAGTTTAGGCATGCGCCTTTACCATGACCGTATATTCGAGTATGCCTTCTTCGGTCGGGATCTCTTCTCCATGTTCTTTCAGGCTTTCAAGATAGAGTTCGATCGCTTCCCTGGCCATCGTGATGGCTTCTTCAATTGTGTCACCGAACGTGATGCAGCCGGGAAGCGTGGGGACGATCGCAGTATACCCGCCTTCCGGTTCTTTCCTGAGCAGAACCCGGTAGCTCATCTGGTCCATTGCACGTATCCTCCACCTTTTGTTTTGTCCACTCTGGTTTATCTCTTCTGTGGATGGTTATAGGTTTGTCGTTGCTTTCAGCAGGAATCTTCGAGGAAATTTTCAACAGATTCTCCCGCACGCTCTGCCTGTCACGCGGAATCCTCTTCAATCACTGTAATCTCTTCCGCCGAGAGCCCGTAGATCTCATAAATCAAAGCGTCGATCTTCACGTCCGTCGCATCGATCTCCTGCCGGACAAGGCGGAGCTCCTGGTCGGTCTTCGCTTTCCGCAGGTATTCGTGCAGCGACATCATCCGTGCAACGAGCGCGACAATCCTCTCGTACCGGATCCTGTCCGTGCGGTTGTCGAAGTCGGGCGCGATCACCGGGAATTTCAGGAGATGGGCAGGGCCAAGATGGTACCCGCGATCGGTCAGCGGGCAGGTGTGCGTGATGATGAACCGGCCAAGCGACGAGTTCAGGATGGCGGCAAGGAACGGATCGTTACGGGGGATTGCGGCAAGCCCGTTTGCGAGGGTAAAGGATCCTGTAGCATCGTAACAGAATGCCGGGCCATGCTGGTACAGGGAGAAGACGATCTTCGGATATTTGTGCCCGGGTTCCGTTGCCTGCGTGAAATTTTCCACCCCCGCATCCGCATCATAATGTTCCGGAATCTCTGCAGGGCCGTCATCATCTCCCATGTGCCCGGATTCTTTGAGATACTTTGCTACATCCCGGCACTTCCGGAGATCCTTCTGATTCCCGATCGCGATCTCGAACCGCGACGGCATTTCCGGTACATAGCGCCGGATGTCTGCCGGGCGTAGCAGCGGGACAAACAGTCTCCGGCACCACCCTGCTTTTTTTGTCAGCCGGGCTCGCGTTGCCGCGTCAACGACCAGCGGGTTGTTCCGGACCCGGTGCGACCCTGCGATAACTTCTCCCATGACATACGTATCGAGCGGGGTGCCGGTCCCGTAAATTTTTTCCATGAGATCTGCGGTGCGTGTATCTTCAAGCGTCCAGCCGCCGTCATCGAGCGAGCGCTGGTCGAGCAAAAACCCGGGCATGCCGGACAACGAAGCGGGCCGGTCTTCCATGCCAACCGGTCCGCGGGAAACAAGGAACGGCCGGGCCGGGGGCTCGTTCCGGAGCCGGAGGATATACATCCGGACGTCGCTGTCAAGGATTGCCCGGGTCCGGCCGGTGTCGGCAACCGTCACGATCTGCCGGGTCAGCAGGAGCTTCCGGAGCGGGCGGGCGTGCCGGGAACGCAGGAACGTGCCGGGGAGGTGGACCGTCATCATTCCCTCGGACCGGAGGAGCGAGAGTCCCTTCTCGATGAAGTAGACGTACAGGCCGGCCGACGGAGCATAGGCCTCGAAGTGCGTCTGGAAATACTCTTCCCGGGCTTTGACGGAAAACGGCCGGTAGGGCGGCGGCGCGCAGAGCATGGCAGTAAACCCTCCTGCCGAAAAAATTTCCGGGAATGCAGCCTGCCAGTCGAAGGGATTCACGCGCCGGCGCTCGTCCGCGTTGAACGGGAATTCCGGTTTTCCGGCAAAGTAGTCCGGCGCGACGAGGGTATTGCCGCAGAGGACATTGTCTGCAAGAACCGTGCAGATCTTTCGGATCCGGTCGGCATCGACCGGTCCGGACTTTGACGCCCGGATCTCTTCGATGCAGGTACGGAGCAGGATGAACCGGGCAGCACTCACGGATTCCGGGTCGATATCGACACCGGAGATTGACCGGCGCAGGATCTCTTCCGGCGATCCGGCTGCGGTATTGCGGATGAGGAACCGGTACGCGGCAAGGAGGAAGATCCCGGCGCCGCAGGCCGGGTCGAGGATCCGGATCGCGCCGGCATCCGGGGGAGTATCGCGGAGGATCTCCCGGAGCGTCCCCTCGGTGATTACCGCAACGACCTGTCGTGCAGGCACGTCCACGGACCCGGTATAGAGCATCGCGGATTTCCCGGTCGATCTCACGCGATACCCGTCGGAAATTTCCAGCCGCGTCGAAAGGAGGTACTCGAGGAGGACCGCGAAGTCTTCGGGTGCAAGGGATGCGGACAGCACCAGAAATTCCGGCGCTCCGATGCGCCCGATGAATTCCCGCAGCGCCGCATCAGGTAATGCCGGTTCCCGGGAACCGGGTGATCCCCCGGCAGAGAAGATGGCGGCAGGAAGACCGGCATCCGAACAGGCCCGGGCCATGCGCTTTCCGATGCCCTCGCTCTCCGCAATGAGCGCAAGCGTGCCCGGTTCAACAAACCCGGACCGCTCCCCGACATTCAGGAAGAGCACCCGAAGGATGGATGAGAAAACCGCAGAATTCAGGTCCGGGCCGGTAACCCGGGAGTCTTCCTGCACCAGCTGCCGGGCGAGACGATCGCGTGCGGAGCCGAGCGTTGCGAGAACGACGTGCGCTTCCGGCGATAATCCGGGATATGGCAGACCACCCTCCGCAGCGGGCGCAGGCATGGGAGAGCTATTCGCAGGAACAGCGGATAATGCTGTTGAAGGCCTGCGACCGCCCGTCCTGCCCGGCGCAGGAACGGCGACCATAACGATGACATTGCAGGACGTCATACTCCTGAGCGGAACAGGTTCTGCATTCCCGGAACGGGAGATGGCGCAACCGTACGTTCCGGGTACAACCATGCCCCGCGGCACATCGTTAAAAAACGGGACAACACCCCCGCTGCTCGAATTCCGGAATATCACCGTCATCAAAGGATCCGCAAAACTCCTCGACGCGGTCTCGCTTACCCTCGCGGAAGGCGAGAACGTTGCCATCCTCGGCCCCAACGGCGCCGGCAAGTCCTCGCTCGTGAAGACCATCAACCGCGAGTACTACCCGGTTGCGTCCCGCAGGCGTACCGTCTTCCGGATCCGGGGAAAGGATGTCTGGGATGTCTTCGACCTCCGGGCAAGCCTCGGGATCGTCTCGAACGATCTCCAGTGCACGTTTTCCCGCGACATCTCAGTCCGGGAGGCCGTCCTCTCCGGGTTCTTTGCAAGCATCGGGCTCTTCATGCACCGGGTGACACCGGCCATGGAGCGGAGGACGGACGAGCTGCTGGAGTCTCTCGGTGTCAGCCATCTCGCCGGAAAACCGATGGCCCTCCTCTCATCCGGCGAGGCGCGGCGGGTCCTGATAGCCCGGGCGCTTGTCCATAACCCGAAGACGCTGCTCTTTGACGAGCCGACAAACAGCCTCGATCTCTCTGCGCTGCACACGTTCCGGTCGACGATACGGGCAATTGCAAAGGACGGCACCGGCATCATCATGGTCACCCACAACCTGCACGACATCATCCCGGAGATCTCCCGCGTCATCCTGATGAACGGCGGGCGGATCGTGGCGGACGGAGAGAAGGAAGCGATCCTGACCGACGCAAAGATCGGCAGGCTGTTTGGCGTGCCGGTCAGGGTCCGGGTGGAAGACGGCTGGTACTACGCGACAGGCTATTGAAGGATTTTCCGACTTTTTCAGGCTCCCGGTCCCCCGGGAATCGGGAACCGCAGCATCACCGCATCATCTTTAACGGCTTATGCATCGGATCATAAAGGCACAAACTGTACCGGAGATTTGACATGAATTTTGGAATGTTTGGAAATTCCTCTGCGGCGTACCTTGCGACGCCTGAAGGACAGGACACGGTGAAAAAGTTCCTCGGCTCTTCAGAAGGGACTGCGCTTCTGAAAAATTACCTGACCTCTCCGGAAGGAGCGGCGGTTGCAAAGAACATTCTGCCGTCGGTCATCGGGAGTCTTAACCTTCCGGCCGGCACGCAGGAGACCCTCCAGAAACTGCTGCAGAACCAGTAACGTTTTTATTGTTTGTTTTTTGTTCTTTTTTATAAGAAATACCAGATATTCGTACAATTCCCATAAGATTATAAAAAAAACAGGGCCAGATACCGGATTTTTCACCTCATACCATGATTTTTTAAAAAAGCTCAGGGGATCTCCAAATCAGACTATTTGGTAGTATAAATAATGGTGCATGGCATCGGCGCAATGCAAAATCACATTGCATAATTATATTATCATACCTATCTATGGGGGGATCATCCCTGATCTCAGGGAGGAGGAAAATTATGAGTCGGAAATTAACACATTATCAGCGCCTGATGCTGATCTTTTCTGTAGTATTCCTCATATTGTTCTGCGTTGGTGCGGTATCAGCAGCAGACCGTGTTGGAAGTTCAAAATCGGATACGGTCATGAAAATCATGGCATTTGGGATCCAACAGGCTGACCAGGAAGATTCCACCTGTTCCGGGCCGACAACGACTGATTTGAGCGAAGGGGTTACTACGGACGATGTTGTGAATTCGCTTGTAGGTTCAGGAGTTTCAGTATCCAACATCGTTTATAAAGGAAGTCAGAACTCTGCCGGGTTATTTTCGAACGGGATGGGCACATTCGGATTTGACAAGGGCGTCGTCCTCAGCTCAGGGGATATCTGGTATATCGAGGGACCTAACGAATTAGATGATGTCACCCGTAACAACGGTCTGCCCGGCGATGCAGCACTTGGCGCACTCATTCCGGGATATACGACCTATGATGCAACGGTCCTGGAATTTGATTTCGTTCCGACGACAAGCGTCCTTGAATTCAAGTATGTCTTTGCGTCTGACGAATACAATGAGTACGCGAACACAAACTTCAATGATGTGTTCGGTTTCTTCGTGAACGGGGAGGCCGTTTCGGACAACGTTGCCCTGATCCCGGGAACGGCGACACCGGTCGCCATCAACAATGTGAACGGCGGAAACCCGTTCGGAACCAATGCAAAGAACGCGGATAAATACAACAACAACGACCTCAGCGATGGCGGACCATTCTATTGTACCGAGATGGACGGCTTTACGGATGTGTTCACGGCAACTGTCAAGGTGAACCCCGGGCAGACGAACCATATCAAACTGGCAATTGCAGATGCCGGTGATCACATTTACGATTCCAACGTCCTGATCGAAGGAGGGAGTTTCACTGCTCCGCAACTCACCCTTGAACCGCTGACTGAATCATCCTGTGGCACCACCCACACAGTGACAGCTACGCTTCACGAGGCACCCCCGGTTTTTTCGCTTGACGATGGCGGATCAGCAGTTTCCGGCCAGGAAATTACCTTTACCGTTCTTTCGGGCCCGAACGCAGGCAAGTCCGGAACCGCTTTAACCGATGAGAACGGTGTTGCAACATTTACGTATACCAACACCGGTGGCGCAGGTATGGATACGATTCAGGCAACCGCCTCCGGCGGGGAGATCTCGTCCAACCTTGCGTACATGAACTGGCTTGAATCCTGCAATGTTCCGGAATTCCCGACACTTGCACTCCCGATCGCGATGATCCTCGGATTTGTATTCATCGCGTTCTGGCTGGGCTTAGGGAAGAACCATTAATTTTTTCCATTTTTATATCCAGAAGAACCGGGAAAGATACGGAAAGAAATCAGTAATTCCTGTCAGGAAGTTTAAAGATACGCCTGCGCATAGTCGCAAGACCGGACACTTTTTTTGAAATCCCCCTCTTCCGCGGTCTTTGCAAATGCCGGGTAGATCGTGCCCCACTCTGTCTTCCCGCCATCGGCTGCGGCTTTTTTGTTCTCGTTCGTCGTGCCGATCATGCCTGCCGGGTAAGTGGCGACAATCTCCGCTTTGCCGTCCCTGAACTCCCTGAAGATTAGTTTTGCGTGTTCCCGCTCGTTCTGTCCGCGTTGTATCCGTACAAAATCGCGCAGATCTGCTCGTAATCCTCCTTCTTTGCCACGCCCGCAAAGAAGTTGTATCGGATCCGCGCCCCCGACTCTCCCGCAAATGCGGCAAACAGGTTCTTTTCCGTTTTGCTGCCTCTCAGCTGCCATGGTATCTCATCTCCGGCAGACCGTTTACCCCATAGGTCGATATGCCCTACGGTCGGTCAGCCGGGGAAAAACATCCGGGCGATTTCCGGGAAAGATAAACAAATACCTCCGGAAAATTCCGGATTGCCGGGAAATCCGGAGCCGGCATTCAGCCGGAACCCTGCATACCGGCGATACGCCGGATCTGTTCCTGTGTCTGTGCCGGCGTGCCGGTCGTATTGACCATCACGAGATCCGTCCTCTGCAAAAGATCGGCGATGAACCGGTTCCGGAGCCCGGTCTTCCGCTTGTCTGTAACGAGGAGGTGCGGGTTGAAGTACCGGTTTTTGGAAAAGAGGGCTACCCCCTCCTCCGGGCGAAGGTGCGTGACGACTAAAGGATCGGAAGCGTCGCGTTTCAGGACGATCACGGTCCGGATCGTGGTGAGCGGGAAGAGCCGGCCTTTCCCCACGACCCAGCGCAGGTCGGCAACCGCCCGGCCGTCCGCATCGTATTCGTTGTCCGGCACAAGCCCGGCGTATTCCTTCCAGATGGTTGCAAGATCCTGCCGGATGTAGAAGTTCCGCTCGGAACCGTACGCGAGGATGTCCGGCGCAAAGACCCGGGCAAAGAACCAGTCGTCCGCGACGATCCGTGCCCGTGGATCGGCAAGGAGCCCGTACGTCTGGGTGGTCTTTCCCGCCCCCGAAGTTCCCACGATGCAGAGCCCGTTCCCGGCAATGTCGATGCAGGCGCCGTGCACTGAAGCGATCCCGTGCTCGTCTTCAAGGATGTCACCGGCACAGCTGAGCGCAATCGACTTGATCCACCCGTAGTACCGGACATTCAGGAGGAACGCCGTCTTCGAGTACGGGTCGTAGAGAACCGTGTCGGGAGGATACCCGGGATCGTTTAAGACAAAGAGCCTCCCGTGCGACCGGACGTTCTGCGACATCGAGAAAAAGTTCTCCTGCCACGTATCCCGGACCGTTGGATCGTCGCAGAGTAGTTTGATACAGCAGCCGCAGATCTCGGATTTCACCTCGTACCTCACCCGGGAAAGGAACTTTTCTGCGAGCGTGTCCTTCTCATCCGGCGTTATCAGGGAGATTGTGTATGCCATGAGTCACCGGACCGGTCAGGAACGGCTCCGGCGGGGCCGGAACAGGAGCCAGACGCCAAGCAAAATGAGGAACACCGGCACGACATACGTCCAGAAATGCGGCGGGGCAACGAGGATCCCGGCTCCAAGAACGACAAAGAAGATCCCAATGAGAAGCAGGGGTGCGTTCTGCATTGCGGAGCCCGTGATGGAACCGGCCGTACCGGCCGCCCCTTCCTGCGGGAGGAGCGCCGCAGCAAGGAAACCGAGCCCGAGCCCGATCAGGATGCCGGGAGCGGCGTATCCAAGGAGCAGCCCGAGGCCAAGACCGATGAGGGCGCCGGCCGGAATGAACATGTGCCTTTGGTGTCTTCCGGGGATATCTCCTGAGGGGGTACTCTCTTCACTTACCATGATCCAGTCTGTCTTCTCAATCCAGATAAAGCAAATGCAGAATCATGGTGACAAAAACCGGCCGGCTGGACCGGATCTTACAGTTCAGCGGATCCGGTACGCATCGTCCGGAACGGTAATCTCGAACCGTGCACCCCGGCCCGGAACCCCGGTTTCCCGGATCGTAATCCCGGTGATGGAGAGGATCTCCTTTGCGAGAAAGAGGCCATACCCGGTATTTTTGCCGACGCCTTTCTCGAAGATCCGCTCTTTCTCGTCTTGGGGTACACCGATCCCGTTGTCCTCGACTGCGATTACAAGTCCGCGTTCGCCCTGTTCGCAGCTCACTGCGATCTCCGTCACATGCCCGCCATGCCGGACCGCATTCTCGAAAAGGTTGAAGAAGACCTTCTCCAGCATGGGATCGGCATACACCTCGGCATCGCAGGTGCAGGCTACCTTGATACCGGCGGGTTTTACTTTTGCGACAAGTTCACTGACACGGTACCATGCAGGCGCATGCATGCCGAGATCCTGGTACTCCTTCGTGAAGGCGATCTGCCGGGCGATGGCGGATCCTGCGGCATCGATCTTTCCGAGCACTTCGGTTATGGCAGGATCCTGATTTTTCATCCGGGCAATCTGGGCAAATCCTCTCAGGATCGAGACCTGGTTTGCCACATCGTGCCGGGTGATGCCTGAAAGGAGGTTCATTTTCTGGTTGGTTGCAAGGATCGTCCGTTCCGCCTTTTTGCGTTCGGTGATATCGAGGAAACAGACGAGGCTTGCGGTAACCCGGCCGCCCCTGTCGGTTACCGGGGTCCCGAAGACTTCTAAGAGGATCGCTGTTCCATCGGGGCGCACGACCACCATGTCATCGATATGGCGGCTCTCGCCATACATGCCGCGGATAACCGGCATCTCGTCGGCCGGGTAATGTTCGGATGTCCCGGCCTTGTATGCCGCGTATACCTCGGCAAGGTTTGCCCCGGTGGCATTCGGAAGAATGCCCCTGCCTAAAAGCCGTTCTGCTTCATGGTTGGCGATGAGGGGTTTTCCGGAGGGAGCTTCTACCATGAAGATGCCGATCGGGATCGTATCGAGCATCGTACTGATGAGCCGGTTCCGGGAATCGAGTTCTTCCGTTCGCTGGCGCAATGCCTCTTCGACGTGTTTTAATTCCGTGATATCCCGGGAGATCCCGAGCACGGCTGAGACACGACCCGATCCGTCGCGTACCGGCATCAGCGCGTGATCGTACCAGAATTCCCGGCCGGAAAAACCGAGTTTTCCGGTACTGTGCTGCGATTCGCCGGTCTCAAACACCTTCCGGATAGCCCGGCCCTGCAGGTCTGCGATCTCCGGGGGAAAAAGGTCTGAACGTTTACGCCCGGCGATCTCTGCCGGGGCATATCCAAGCATCGTTGCCGCGCTGTTGTTTACGTACGTGACCCGGTCATCCGGGTCTATGACGAAGATCAGGTCCGGGGAGGCTTCCGAAAGGCTGCGGTACTTCTCCTCGCTCTCTTTTATTGCCTCCTCCATCCGTTTCTGCCCGGAGATGTCCCGGAATGTCCCTTCAATATCGCACAACGTCCCGTCATGGTCGTGCAGGATATGGCTGCTTGCCGAGATCCAGATCGGGGTCCCGTCTTTTCTCTTCAGCCGGACCTCGTAGTTGGTAACCTTCCCCTCCCGGTGAATCTTGTCAAGGGCACTCTTCCGGTCTTCCGGGTTGAGGTAGAAGCAGTCCGCGATATTCTTCCCGAGAAGTTCGGAGACATCGTCATACCCCAGCAGGTCTTTCAGCGACCGGCTGATCCGGGTGAGCCTGCCATCGGTATCGGTCCGGTAGAAGACATCCTGCAGGTTGTCCAGCAGATCGTTATATTCCCGGGACATGGTGATAAGGGTCTCTTCCGCCCTCCTGCGATCCGAGATATCCCGGTGGGTCCCGATGTAACGCAGGGGTTTTCCGGACCCGTCACGATCTACGATCTTTCCCCGGGTAAGTATCCAGCGCCATTCGCCGGATGCGGTACGCATACGCTGTTCGTTCCCAAACGAGGGGATCCTGCCCGCAAGGAGATCGGCAAACTGGCGGTCGCCCTCCGGCCGGTCCTCCGGGTGGATCAGGTCAAGGAATCCGGGGAGGGTTGTGGGGAATTCTTCCGGCCCGTAACCGAGCATGCCCCGGGTATTCCGGTCCGTTTCAACCGTGTTTTTGACAAGGTCCACGTCCACGATCCCTTCGTCTGCGCCCCAGAGTGCAAGCTCGAGGCGTTCCCTGCTTGTGCGGAGCGCTTCTTCACGCTTTTCGTCATCGGTAATATTGCGGAATGTCCCGATTGTCGCCGGCCTGCCCCTGTATATCGCAGTTCCGGCATGCATCCGGACCCTGATCCGGGTTGTCTTGTCTTTGTGCAGAAAGGCAAACTCATAGGATACGGGGACGGGCTCGCCACGCATCCGGGCCTCGTTCCGGGATACGACTGTCTCCGCATCCTCGGGTGCAAGTATATCCGAGATATGATGATCGACCAGTTCCTGCTCGTTGTACCCGGTCATTACGGCAAATGCCTTGTTGTAAAAGACCATCCGGCTGTCCTGGACGATGAAGACGCCGTCCTGGCTGTTCTCTACGAGCGTCCGGTACTTCTCCTCGCTCTCCCGGATCGCGTTCTCCAGTTTTTTCCGCTTTTCGATCAGTCGTGTCGTAAGAACGATGCCGTTGACAGCCGGGACATTCAGCAGGTTCGTTGCAACCGTATCGACCCAGAGGCAGGTGCCATCCGCTCTCCTTGCACGGAACTCCGTGGGTGTTCCGGAATTTGTCCGATCATATACCTTAAGGAGGGCTGCCCGTACATGTTCGAGATCGTCCGGGTGAACCAGGGTTAACGGATCCTTTCCAAGACATTCTCCGGGGGGGTACCCAAGGATATCCGCGGCAGATGGCGACTCGAATTTAATTTTTCCATCCTGGCCGAGGATCAGGATCATGTCCGAGGCGTTCTGGATCAGGGATCGGAACCGGACCTCGCTCTGCTGCAGGCTCTCTTCTGCTTTTTTACGGGCGGTAAGATCCCGGAAATTCCAGATCCTGCCATAATATTTCCCGTCATCCCCAACCATCGGGACAGAATACCATTCGAACGTCCTGCCGTCACGAAGATCGATCTCCTCCCTGCTTGTCTCATCCTTGTGGGCGTAGAGATACCGGACACGGGTAAGAAACTCATCCGGATCGATCAGCTTGCCGAGCACCGATTGCAGTGCGCGTTCGTCGGATCTGGATGCAGCAACTTCCGGGGAGATCCCCCACAACCCGACAAACCGCCGGTTGAACGAGATCATCCTGCCGGCTTCATCGACAACAAGGATGCCGTCAGGCGAGGATTCGAGCTGGGTGGAAAGCATGGTGTTGGTAAACCGCAATGCCTCTTCCGTCTTTTTCCACTCCGTGATATCCCGGACCGACTCGATTGCCCCGGCAACCCTGCCCTGCGTATCGTAGAGCGGCGATGCGGTAGCCCAGAGCACGGCATCCCTGCCATTGTTGAACTCTGGAATCGTGATTTCGGAGAAGATGGTATCCCCGGCTTTTTTTATATAGGAGTACCGTTCGGCAATCGTTTTGTCATCCTTCAGAACAAGATCGATAAGGACCGGGCAGCGCCTGTGGTAAAACGGGAGGGTGTATTCATGATCCCCTTTCCCGAGGATATCTGCCGCCTTTACGCCGGACATCGCCTCCATTGCCCGGTTCCAGGCAATCACGATGCCGTCCGAATCGATTGCGACGGTGGCGTCCGGCAGGAAGTTGATGATATCGGCTTCCCGGCGCTCCTGATTACGGATTTTCGCCTCCGCTTTCCGCTGCAGTACTGCCTTCCGGGTCTTGTGGGCGAGATCGGCGAACTGGGAGACCGGTTCCCCCCCCTTCTGGATATAGAAATCAGCACCCTCGTTCAGCGCCGCGATGACGATCTCTTCGCGCCCCCGGCCCGTGAAGATGATGAACGGGATAGTGTTACCGGATGCCCGGACCTTTTTGAGGAGATCGATGCCGTTCATCTCCGGCATCTGGTAATCCGAGATGATGGCATCAAACGAAGTGTTTTTCAGGGTCTCTAATGCTTTCCCGGCAGACGCAACCGTCGTAACGGAGAACTCTCCGTCTCTCTCAAGGAACATCCTCCGATCTCGAGCAGGTCCGGCTCATCGTCGACGTAAATGACGGTGATCATAGCAGTGTCTGGTGATAAATCCCAGGGCAATTGCTCTGTATAATTTTAATCCCTGTAATTGTAATTCTGCGCCTGCTACTATATTATGTCGCAGGTTATGGGATTATAGGATGTCGCGCCCCGGTTCCGGTTATTCCAAAAAGACATTGGCAGGATCATGGCACCTTGCAGGAATGCAGGTGTCCGGGAAAGATGGGAAAAACCCGCGAAAAAAATGAAAAAGGAAACGATTTTAGTATCCGCGGAGTTCGGCCTCGACTTTCTCGAGGTTTGCGATCCGCTTCTCAAGGCTCGGGTGGGTGGAGAAGAGTTCCATCAGGGTGTTTCCCGAGAGTGCCGGGATGATGAAGAATGCGTTTGCCCCCTCGACTTTTGCCTTGTACTGGGGGGGAATGGCATCCATCCTGCCGCTGATCTTGTTGAGCGCGGAGATGAGCGCCCGGGGGTTCTTCGTGATGTACCCGCTTCCGCTGTCTGCCGCAAACTCCCGGTACCGGGAGAGGGCCATGAGGAGCAGGTTTGCGATGAACCAGACAATTGCCGCAACGATGCCGGCGATGATCCATGCCCCTGCGCCGCCCTCGCGGTCGTTCCCCGAGAACAGGGCTCCCCACAGGAAGTTCTGCATGATGATGGATGCGATCATCGCAACGAAACTTGCAAGCGTCATCGTCAGGATATCCCGGTTCTTGACATGGGAGAGCTCGTGGGCGAGCACGGCTTCCAGTTCGTCGCGGGAAAGGAGGCGCATGATCGAGTCGGTGCAGGCGACAACCGCATGCTTCGGGCTCCTTCCGGTGGCAAAGGCGTTGGGCACCGGGCTCTGCATGATGGCAATCTTCGGCAGGGGGATGTCAGCCTCTTTGCTGAGTCGTGCGACCATCTGGTGGAGCTCGGGGAACTCGTCATCGGCGATAATCCGGGAACCGGTGGTCCAGAGTACCAGTTTATCCGAGAAGAAGTACTGGATGAATGCCATTCCGACAGCGATCAGGATCAGGAACGATGTCGGGATCCCAAGGAACGAGAGGATTGCAAGGAATACAAGGTAGACGACGAGGAGTAAGAACATCGTCAGCCATACCCGGCCGGTAAGGCCCCAGTCACGTTTCCATTTCATACTGGGTATGTATTCGACAGATACGCTTTTAAAGAATTCGTCTATACCAATGGTAAGTGCCTGACGGGAAATTGCGGAGTTACGCTGACGTTGATTTTAAGGAACCTGGCTGCCCGTGAAAACTGCCCGTGAAAAAATCCAAAACTATTTTTCGTTCAGGCACCGGACGATTAGGTATGCCGGATGCCGATTCCGAAGCTCTTGCTGATGTCGGGTACGGGATCTTTACGCACCTCCTGAACAAAGGGCTGCAGGAAAAGGGGAAGCATCTCTTTGCGCTCGTTGAGGGAGGTACTGGTTTTCTTCAGGAATTCGATGAGATCTTTGCGCGTTTCGGAATCGAATACCCCCAGCTTGCCGAAGCGCTCTCACGGCGGTTTCCGGAAAAGACTGCGATCTATGACATGATCCTTGCCGGGGAAGGTGTGACGCCGTCAAAGACCGTGCAGATGTACTGGATCGTCCAGGACGCACCCGGGAGCCTGCCGGAAGCGATCGAGGACGAGAACGCCGGCAAATGGCTCATCTTCCAGGAACCCGATCAGGTGGACGGGATGTGGAAGAAGGTCCGCGATGCAACGGTTGCCGGCGAGCTGGGGATCTCGGCGAAGGTCTCGACTGCAAAGCCCAACCCGGACTCGCGGGATACCCGGAAAGTCATCTATGTCTATACCCGGGACTGGGCCGACGAACCCGACGTGATGCGGGTGCGGGAGAAACTCCGGGAACTTGGCGTTGTCGACCGGATCGGGTACAAGCGGAATATCGAGACCTTTGCCGGTGAATATGCAAAGAAGGGAAAACGCGTAACCTACTATTCGGCGTGATCCATTCCCCCGGTCTTCACGGAACAATTTTTTCCTGGTACATCATAACTCCCGCTATGGAAGAATTCGGGAGGTATGACCAGTACCCGCTCCGGATGGTTCTTGTTTCCGTTCTTGTGTCTGTTGCGGTTTACGCTATCGGCGCATATATTCTCGCCGAGGTCGGGTTGGTCTTTGCTGCCATCTATCTCCTCTTCGTTTTCCTGCTTGAATTCAGGCTGTTGCGAGGGCATTGTACCGACTGTTATTATTATGGCAGGACCTGCGCATTCGGCAGGGGCCGGCTCTCCGCAATCTTCTTTCAGAAAGGGAACCCGGACCGGTTCTGCAAAATGACGGTAACCTGGAAAGATATCCTGCCGGATTTTCTCATCTTTATCATTCCCGCTGTTGTGGGAATTGCACTCCTCATCAGTTCATTCAGCTGGGTTACCGCCCTGCTGACCGCTGCCCTTCTTCTTCTCGGATTTGCAGGGAATGCGCTGGTGCGGGGGCAGATCGCATGCAGGTACTGCCGGCAGCGGGAAATCGGGTGTCCTGCAGAGCGGCTGTTCAGAAATAACCGGTAAAACCGGTCAGCTTTTTTCTGCGGTTTTAAAAAACAAACAATAACCGGAACATTTCATACGGGTTTCATACGGTACGGCACGCGTTCCTGTACGGGAACCGGCACGTCCCGTGAAGGTGATTTCAAAGATACTAAAAAAAGCGACCGAAAAAAAGGTATTGGATTACGCTTTACGTTCCTTGTTCTTCGGGCGCAGGTTCTTGTACCCGCACTTGCGGCAGCTGGTCGCACGGATTGCATTGCGTGCGTTGCAGTGCATGCAGATCTTGACATTAAGGAGCCGGGCCTCGGCCTCTGCGAACTTTACCATGGTTATGAACTCTCCTGTCTTATAATAAACGACGCCGGTATTATTAACCGTTTGTGTTACGGGCGGCTCCCATATTCTGCAAGGAACCAGTCGCGGAACGCCGCAAGGGCGCAGGCCCGGTGCGAGATTGAACTCTTCTCTTCAAGCGAAAGCTCGGCAAGCGTGCGCCCGTCATCGAGCTGGAAGATGGGGTCGTACCCGAACCCGTTGGTGCCCCGCGGGACGGTTGTCAGCACCCCGCGGATCGATCCCGTGAAGACCCGGGTGCTCCCCCCGTCGGTAAACGCAATCGCGGTCGTAAAACCTGCGGAACGGTTCTTTTCACCCTCCAGAAGTTTCAGGATCCCCTCGTTCCCGAGCGTCTGGAGCACGTATGCCGCATAGGGGCCGGGAAAACCTTTCAGGGCGTCGATGGAGAACGCCGTATCGTCTGCGATGAGCGGCGTGTTCAGTTCCCGGTACGCGTACTCCGCTTTCCCCGCCGCAATTTTTCCCACATCGTCATCCCGGTGCTCCGGGCAGTCAAGCGGAACGTGCGTCACTTCGATGATGCCCGAGAAGAATGCCGCCACTTCCCGCGCCTTGTTGATATTACCAGTGACAACCGTAAGCCTCACAGGTATCTCCCCCGGAGTTCAATTTCGTGCTCGCGGGCAATCACGTCATCGGCACCGGGGAAGGTTGAACGGTACCCCTCCGTGAACGCTTCCCGGAGCGCGGGATAGTCCGCAGTCGTGCTCTCGAGCGTCTGGAAGAAGACATGGAGATCTACGCCCTGCTGTTCGATCTCCGATGAGACCTGCGCAAGCCCGAAATCGATGAGTACAAGCCTCCCGTCATGCAGGATCATGTTACTTGTCGTGAGATCGCCGTGCATGATCCCCGCGCTATGCAGTCTCCCGACCATCCTTCCCGCTTCCCGTACGGTGGCTTCCGAGAGATCGCGGGTGAGGAGCGTGCCGGCGATCGCGTCCATCACGATCGTATCCCCGGTGATATCAAGGATGACCGGGGTCGGTACACCGGCACGGCGGGCTGCCGCGATCAGGCGGGCTTCCGCCCGGGTCCGTTCCGCGATGAGCCGGGCGTCCAGCGGGCCGGCCCGGTATCGTTTTGCGATCCGCCGCTTGATCGCCAAACCGTCGTGGAATTCGATGACCGCCTCCGCGCCCCGCGCAGGTTTACCCTGCAGGGGGAGGGGAGCGGGCCCGGATCGTTCCGGGGCCTTCCAGGTCACGTTCACCTGGTCGGACCGGAACGAGGGGTTGATCTGCGAGGATTCGACTGCAAGCGACTGCCCGCTCTCCAGCATCAGCCTGCCGGTATAGGCAATCATCGCCCCGTTGTCCCCGAGATATTTCTGTTCGGGCACAAAAAACGACGCCCCCCGGTCTTCGCACATGACCCGGAGCATCTCCTGAAGCCGGAGGTTTGCCCCGACACCTCCGACAAGGAGCACCTCGTCTTTCCCCGAGAGCGAGAGCGCCCGCTCGGTTACTTCTACGCACATCGCAAATGCAGTCTCCTGGAACGAGTGGCAGATATCGGGGAGCGGGGCGCGGCTCTCCTTTGCTGCCGACATCAGCCCGGAGAAGGCAAGGTCCATGCCTTTGACGGTATAGGGAAATCCGGTATAGGATCCTTCCTTTGCCAGCTGCTCGATCATTGGTCCCCCGGGATGGGGGAGATCCTTTGAACGGGCAAACTTGTCGATGGCATTCCCGATCCCGATGTCGAGCGTCTCGCCGAAGATCCGGTACCTGCCGTTGAGGTACCCGATGACCTGCGTGTTCGCCCCGCTCGCGTACAGCACGATCGGATCTTTGCACCCGGTGGCAAACCGCCCGATCTCGATATGGGCGACGCAATGGTTGACGCCGACAAGGGGAACCTCCAGCGCGAGCGCGAGCGACCGTGCCGCCGTTGCGACAGTCCGGAGGCAGGGCCCGAGGCCTGGTCCCTGCGAGAATGCGATGCCGGCGATCTTCTCCGGTTCCGTCAGCACGGAGGCAATCACCTCCTGCATCATTGCGGCATGGTGCTGCGCAGCCTCCCGCGGGTGGATACCCCCGTGCGGGGGGCGGTACGGCCGGGATGCGAGGGCTACAAGATTGTTGTCAAAAACTGCGGCGGACAGGTTCCACGCGGTTCCTTCAATCCCGAGAACCTGCCCAAAAACAGGCATGGAAGATTATTTTTTGAATTCCGTATAGCCGCATTTCCCGCAGGCAGTCCGGTTCTTGTGGTCTGCCATCATGACGCCGGGTCCGCAGCGGGGGCAGTATTTCTTTGCGGTGGTGACCTTACCGGATTCAACCTTGAAGTAGGTGCCGCGTCCTGATGCCTTCTTTGCTGCCGGCTTCTTTGCTGCTGCCATGAGTTTACGCAGCTCCTTCCTGTTTCTTGGGGACGCCGCGTTCCACGAGGTATGCGCGTTCGGTCTTCTTCCGTCCGTCTTCCGAATCGTAGATCCGTGCTTCTCCGGTCAGTTCGGTCTTTCCGAAGTTGGTTGCAAGTGAGCCCAGTGCAATCTGCTGTTCCTTCACGTTGAGAAGTGCACAGAGTTTGCCGATGACCTGAAGGCGCGAAGGGGTGGCGCCGTCGTACTGGATTATGAAACGGATCTCCCGCCGGGACAGGAGTTCGTTTCTGGTATCTGATTTTATTGTAACTTCCATTGAATATCCTGTAATTATTGGCAAGCGGCTTATTTAAAATCTGGGTTCCCCCGGGCGGGTTCTTCAGGCGAAAAGGGAACGGATATAGAAAGGCAGAAACCGGTATAATTCACCGGTTACGACCGGACGAAATGCGAGAAGAGATCCCGTGCCTTCTCCTTTGCTGCGGCATCGATCACCCGGACAACCACGCCTTCCTTCGGCTGCCCATAGAGGACAACAGATCCTGCAGGAGCTTCAAGGACAAGCGGGATTACTGCAAGGTCCTCTTCACCGGTAACGACAATCGTTGCCGGTGGGTTTGCGACTGCATCACGGATGCCGGTAATCAGTTCGTCCGTGATAGTACCGGCAGGATTGTTGACCGGTATGATCCTGCCCGTGACAGGAGCTTCTTTCCGGCACGGGGATCGCATTGTCAGGCCGTCAACAATCGCAACCGTGGGAAGACGGCCGGACTTTATCAGGTTGTGGGTGACGACATCTCCGACCGTGTAGATGGTGCGACCGGAAATGAGGGGGGCCGTTTCGGCAATTCCCCGGAAAAGCTCCCCGAAGGGATCCTTGAAAAACCGTCGGTTCTCTTCCGGCAGGGTGAACATCAGCGGACCTTCAGCGCGTACCGTCCGGGCAGCTTGATGTTCATTTTCTTTGCAACATCGGAGCGTTCAGGATCGATGATCACGAGGTAGCCGGTCCAGTCCTCGCTGACGTTGGCAGTCCCGCATACGACGCAGGTCTCCCCGTCGACCACCCGGTGGCACTCCCGGCAGACCTTGCCCTGTTTCTTCTTACCCCTCTCTGCCATTGTCTGCCCTCCTGGATCTCTTTGCCGTGCTGCGTTCTTTCTGCTCTCCCGGCTGCTGCTCTTCTGCTTTCTCTTTCTCCTTCTCCAGGTCTTCCTGCAGCCAGAGCGCCGTGCCGAGTCCTGCCTGGCGCATGGTGAGCCCTATCTTGCTGTCCCGCGGCTCGCGCTCGTTGAGCGAGAGGGTCACGACACGGGCACGCACGGAGTCGCCGACACCGATGAACCTCTTGGAGTCCTGGCAGTTCAGCCGTGCGTTCTTCTCATCGTAGTTGATATACTCGTCCGAGATCTGGCTGACATGCAGCATCGCGTCGATGGGTCCTAAGGAAACGAATGCGCCGAAGCTGGTCGTTTCGACAACAAGCCCCTCGATCACTTCCTGCAGCGCAAGGCGGAGCACGAGCGCCTCGAACCGGACATCGTAATACACACCGCCGTCACCCGGGACAAGTTCTCCCTCACCCACATCGTTGACTTTTATTACGCAGATGAAGATCCCGATCTCCTTGTCAATGCTCCCCTCCAGCTGCTCCTGCAGGACATCCAGGATGACCTTCTCGAGATCTTCGCCAAGACGGTTCGGGGGCACCCGCACCTTATCCTCCAGCTGCACTTTATAGTACATACATCACCCTAACTCTGTATCAGTTCCAGTCTTTTCTGTTTTCTCAAGGATATAACACCGATCCCCCGCGCGAGCAGTTCCCCGCGCAGGCGCCGGTCATTGGTGACCACGTAACATTCTGTCTTCGCGGCGTACGCAACAACCTGGTCGTCAGCCCTCTCGGGCACGGGGGATTCCGGGCGGACGGTCGTGCACTTTTCTGCAAGCGCAAGCCCGTAACGCGCAGCCGCGCCATCCCGCCCGAGTTTGTTGGAAAGCCCGGTGAGTTCCTTTACACCTTCTTCGAGAACGAGTGGCTCGAATGCACCCAGGATCTGCCGCAGTTCGTCGAACAGGTCGATCCTGAACTGCGCCGGCATCATGAGTGCGTTCGTATCGAGAAGCACCCTCACTCGATGAGCAGGCCCATCCCGATCAGGCGCCAGCGTGCTCCCACCTGCCGGCTGATTGCGATACGTGCCCCGGGGTCGGCGCATACCGGCCGTTTGAGATTGATCTCGACCGTATCCTTCTTCGTGTTTGTCACGACTCCCACGGTGACCGCCGTTCCGACCGAGAGCATCAGGGGTTCGTTGTATTTCAGGGGTTCGATGGCAAGTTCGCTGGTTGCACCGACCACGCGTTCCATGAGGGTGACCCGGCACTTCAGCTTGTCCCAGACCGGGGGCAGCTTGCCGGGGTGACCCGCAACCTGCCCGGCGAGAGCATCGCTCTTGGTCAGCGACGGATCCAGTTTCGTGCCGATCCCGAGAAGGCCGCCGGGCGTTGCCACGTCGACCTTCTTCGATCCTGCGTTGATGGAAGTGATTGTTGTGATGATCGGCTCCCACCGGATCCGGTTCTCGACCTGGAGCTGCCTGCCGGGCCGGATCTCGATCTCTTCGTTAACCTTGAGATCTCCCCGGATAAGAGAGCCCCCGATCACCCCGCCCTTGATATCTTTCCAGTCGCTGCCGGGCTTGTTCACATCAAAGGACCGGGCGATCAGCATCACCGGCTGGGCATCCGGGTCCCGGACCGGTTCCGGGACGACGTTATTGAGTGCATCGAGAAGCGCCCCCATGTTGATCCCTTTCTGTGCCGAGACCGGGATGATGGGCGCATTCTCCGCGATCGTCCCCTTGACAAACGCCTTGATCTGCTCGTAGTTTGCAAGAGCATCTTTCTGGCTGACGACATCGATCTTGTTCTGGACGATTACAATCCTGTTGATACCGACCAGTTCAAGCGCCATCAGGTGCTCCTTTGTCTGCGGCTGCGGGCATTTTTCCGAGGCTGATATGACCAGCATCGCGCCGTCCATCAGCGCAGAACCGGAGAGCATCGTTGCCATCAGCGTCTCATGTCCCGGGGCATCGACAAATGAGACGGAACGGAAGGGTTTTCCGACGCCCTTGCAGCCGGGGCATTCGGGCCGGGTCGAAAACGCATCCGGCCCGTCACAATCCTTGCATTTATAGAATGTCGCGTCCGCGTATCCCAGCCGGATCGAGATGCCGCGTTTTATCTCTTCGCTGTGCCGGTCGGTCCAGGACCCGGTAAGTACCTTGACAAGCGAGGTCTTGCCGTGGTCGACATGGCCCACAACCCCGATATTGACACTGGGAATTGTCACATCATGCAAATGAGATCGAACCTCCGTACTGTATAGAGAACGATCCTACTTATATATGCCACCTGAAATCCTGTTTTCGGGTCATTTCCGGATTTATCGGATAGTATTTTTTCGCTCACTTTTTCGCAAATTCCCGGGTTATCAGAATAATACGTGGGAAGTATCTGCTGCAGCTGATATACGATGAATAATCCGGGGACAGATAGTCCGGATACAATGAGAAACGATGAGAAACAGCGGAACCTCTGGCAGGAAAGCGGATGATTATCCTCCGCCCTCACAGCTCTGGTCGATATTCTTCAGCGCTTCCTGCAGCTCGGGACCGGCAGCATAGTCCCGTTCCTGCTCAATAATCTTCTTGGCATCGGCAGCGGCAGCCGCCTGTCGTGATCGTATGGCAGCCTCGGCAGGTATCAGCTGTTCAACTGCATAGAGCAGGTGCGTGCTGTCCAGTTCGGCAAACGTCCTTCCCTTGAGGATCTCGATCCGGCTAACGGTACCTGTCGTGCCTGTCTGCGGGTACCGTACCCTCATACCCGGTACAATAGCATCCGCGTGCATGGGTGACAATAGGTTTTGACAGTCAAAAATGTTGTGTAACAGGCACAGGGAAGAGTATCGGGACGCTGTCTGCTGGCGTTAATAAATACGTGGCATTTTCAGAATATAAAAAAGTTTGATGATTGCCCGGTTGAGCGGGGATTAGTTTATGGCAAGACCCTTCTGGACTGCATCTTCTGTAACTTCAAATTCCTTGTCTGTTCCGGTGATCCGGTATTTTCCGGTCGTCTTAACATCATACGGGTTACCGGTGGTAGCGTAGGGAACGATAAATTCCCCGTTGGTGCTCTGCTGCCGGTACGTGAAATTCCGGCCGGTGTTGGTGATGACAGGAACTTCGATGGTGCCTTCTCCTTTGATACGGGCACCCTTCATGTACTCGAAGACTTTGACATACCGGATATCCACCGTTGCCGAGTCATAGACATTGGTCGGGGATTCATGGACGAGCCGGTAGTTGTGCAGTGCCGGGACGGTTTCAATCGGGGCATAGACTGCGCTCACCGGGTTCATGACAAGTGCATGGTAGCCGGCTTTTGCGTCAATGTTATATTGTGCGGCACGCGCGACGGCGTCTGACGCATTCATTGCCTTTGCCGTAGTGATGAGCGGGAGCGAAATCTGGGTTAACGATGAATCTGCGTATTCGAGGTAATATGCTGTCGAGGGTGTACCAATCGATCCGTCAAAGTTGTGGAGCCGGGAGACCATGGTCTTATAATATGTCGCATTGTTGAGCAGCACCTGCTGGTAATTTGCCGGTTGATCGGGGTCGGAGATAGCAAAATACATCTCGTACGGTTTAATCGCTTCTGTCTCGTTATACCATGTTGCCATCGCCCAGAACTTCGTGACATCCATCTCGTAATCGGTGATAACAAACTTCGTACCCAGTTTGTCGAGAATAGCATTAGCCGAACCTTCCGATGTTGTCATAAAGTAGGCGGCGGCACCATACTCCCCGGCAACGCCACTCTGGAAGGGGTTTGCATTCGGGATCCGTTTTCCGATATATGTGATGATATGCCCGTAATCCCACCACGACATCACGCCATAGGCAGAATCCGGGTATTTGAACGTGCTCTGGTCGTAGATCGCATAATAATCGACACCGGTTGACGGCGTGCTGTTGTCCATCCATTCGAGGGCTTCCCGCCAGTCGGTGTTCATGCGGGTTGGCCTTTCAGAAGCAACGGAATAACTGATCCCGACTGAATAGACCACGAACAGGACCGATAAGGCAGCAACGAGGAAGAAGATGCCGATAGCGGCGAGGTTTCTTTTTGGTCCGCTCCTTTCGGATTTTGCCTTGTCCTTCTTTTGTTTTTTACCCCGCTTTATTTCCGGTTCTGCGTCGGCAGCACGTTCCCCTGTGGGGGTCTGAGACGAAGACCTATTAAGCAGCCCCGCGATCTCATTGCAGCTCAGGTCAATGACAAAACTCATGATTACTGCGGCAAGCAGTGCGATGTTGATGGCAAGGTAATACTCGTACCGGACGTGCTGCCAGGTCGAGAAGAGGATAATCGCCGACCATACGATGGCAAAGACCTGATAGGGATGCTCCTCCCGGAAATTTTTGTAGGCGAGGACCACAAATCCGAGAGTCATCAGGATCAGGCCGTAGTTGAAGGTAAGCCAGGCGGAAGCAAAGTCCCAGCCCCGTGCTTCCTGAACCGTCATGGATTCTGCGCTCTGGCCGAAGAAGGAAAAGAAATTCGAGATGAGAAGATTGAAAATATCCGTGTTTATGATGAAAAGCACGAGGCTTCCTGCCATACCGAGCCCGGCGAGCACGAGCGGGTAGTACAGCCGGTTCCTGCCTTTGAGGACGCGGGCGATGCCATAGAGAGCAACCGTGATGCAGATCAGGCTCAGGTATGCGTAGATATGCCCGAATGTATAGTGTGCGAGACTGAGATTGTCATGAACCTTGATTCCAAACAACAGCAGGCCGATGATTGCAACGGCAAAGATGATGCAGTTGGTAAGGACAAGGTATTCTGAGGTCTCACGCCGGAAAGAATCGATGATGAACTGGAAGAGCGTGAATATGGCGACGATCAAGGCAAAGAGGATCATCGTTGGCATCGTGAACAGGCCAAGGAGGTATGCGATGCCTGCGAGCGTGGAAAGGAGTGCCGGTTTCTTCAGGGTGCTGACATCGTCAAACCGGATATCTGCTTTTTTACCTGCCTGGAGGGCGTAGATATAGGCAAGGCAGAATATTGTTGTAAAAAAAACTTCGGCGATATGGTGGTCGAGATACCCGTAATATGACTTGGTGAAATATTGACCTGTTACGATTGCTGTAAAACCGGAAGCGAAAAGGCCGGTCTTCCAGTCACCGCAGCATCTCCCGACAAAATACATGATCGGGACAAGGAGGGTTGCAAGGATGGGGGGAATGAGAAGACACACGCCGATGATCTCCGGCCTTGTCGAGGCTCCTGCGATGATGCATGCGACAGAAAGAATATCAGTGAACAGGGGTCCCCAGTGAATGAGTTGTCCGGTAGGGAAGAGGGTCATAGCTTCAAACCATCCATAACCGGGGAAATTATGGAGGGTCTGTTCGACAAGGCGCAGGTTGTAGATCGGATCATCCGTGGCCACGACGTTGAGGATGTCCATGCCGCCCATGTTGAACATCGGGATCAGGCGGAGCCAGAGTGCAAACAGCGAGAACAATGCGATAAGGACAATAAGGAATGTAATGCGATGGTTCTTGTTCTGGAGCGATAACATTGGATCAACCCGGTTTGATATACGTTTCTAACGGGCTGCACAAATATATTTGGATGCTATTTTAAGGAGGGCGCTGGGACCTGGTGCATGGTTTCTCTATGGAAGGCAGATTGATACCCATCATGGAACCTTTATGGTCCCCGGGATGACCTGCAACCAGACGCAGAAACAGGACATATAAATGTTTAAATCCGTACCCGAAAAAACGTTAAGAGAATGGTAACACTCGTTCCCGTTGCGTGCTGCATCCTTTTTATTGCCATTATCCCGTATATTGTCTATCTCCTTGGCATCACGTTCGGGAAGAGATCCCAAAAAACCGGGCTCCCTGATAAATTCCCCTGCATCAGCATCGTTATTTCCGCGTATAATGAGGAGCGGGTTGTACAGGACCGGATCGCAAACCTTGCACAATCCCGGTATCCAAAGGAGTTATACGAGGTGATATTCGTTGATGACTGCTCTGATGACAATACCCGTGCCCGGGCACAGGATTCTTTGGAAAAATCCGGGATCACGTTCCGGATTATTCCCAACAGTGAGCGGATGGGGACGAACCGGTCGTACAACCGTGCTATGGCACTTGCACGATATCCGGTCATTGTAACAACCGACGCTGATGTCTTTTTCGAGCCGGATGCACTCGGCCTTCTCATCGGCAGGCTTTTAAGCGATTCCGCCATTGCCGCCGTTACCGGCGAGTTGCAGCCGGTCTTGAATGAGTACGAAACAACGAACCTGGAACGTGCTTACCGCTCTTTTTACGGCCGGATGTGCGATTGGGAGAGCGCAATCGATTCGACATTCAACTTTAACGGGGCGCTGGTTGCATTCCGGGCAGACCTGATTCACCGGATCGATGACAAACGGGGCGCGGATGATGCAAATACCGCATTTGAAGCGATTCGAAAAGGATACCGTGCGGTCTATGAACCGCGGGCAGTCGTTTATGAGGACGTCCCCTCAAGTTTCAGGATCCAGTACCGCCAGAAGATCCGGCGGGCAAAACAGTTGATCGAAGCGACGTGTTCGAACCTGGATCTCCTGAGAAAGAACCGCCCGTTCACCCGGTATTTCTACCCGTTGCGGCTGTTCATGTATGTCTGCACACCGATCCTGTTTTTTATTGGGGTGGCGATCCTTGCTGCCGGGTTGTATCTTGCGTATCCCTTGATCCTTGCGGCTCTTGTCGGTATCGCGATCATTACCGGGCTCATATGGCGCCAGAACCTCTTCAACGCCTTTGTCGTGAACCAGTTTTACCTCCTCATGGGACTTTTGAATATGGGGAAGGATACCCGGGTGTGGGAGAGTACTTCTAAGAAAAGAACCGGATAACCCGGCTATCCCCTGTCCAATGGTATCGAAACCACTCCCCGTTCTCGCTGATAGTGAGGAATCCAGCAGAGCCTGTATAAAAAAATTAAGGATTTGCAGCGACAGAATCACTGGTTCCTGATCGCATCCGGGAGATCCCGGATCCGGGCCGGCGCCCCGATGGCAAGCATGCGTGCAGGAACATCCTTTGTGACAACCGATCCCGCGGCGATAAGGGCCCCTTCGCCGATGCGGACGCCGGGGAGAATCGTGACGTTGGCCCCGATCGCAGCGCCATCGCCGATGACCGGCCCCTGCAGTCCTCCGATGCGGGTTGGGGGATACCGGTCATTGGTGAGCACGGTATTGGGGCCGATGAAGACCCGGTTCCCGATCGTCGTATCTGTCGGGATGTACACGAGGCTCTGGAGGCTTACCTCATTGCCGATTACGGATCGCCCCTCAATAATCGACGCGGTTCCTATCGCAACCTGGTCCCCGATCCGGGTCTGTTCCCGGATGACAACATTGTGGCCGCACGAGAACCGATCCCCGATCGTGACATCGCAGTACAGGATTGCTCCCGATCGGATCACGGCATTGCTGCCGATACTGGTTCCATTAAAGCCGGTGGTTCCGATCCGGTCCCGTGACGGGAATCCCAGGGTGACCGGTTCAAAGATCCGGGCCCCGGGCCCGATTAAATTGACTCCGTATTCTGTCATTCTACTGTCACGCTCTTTGCAAGGTTTCTTGGCTTGTCGACATCCCGTCCGAGGGCGACTGCGGTATGGTACGCGAGGAGCTGGAGGACGACAAGGCTCGTGATTACCTGAAGGAACTTATGTGTTTTCGGGAGCGGGATAAAGATGTCGACAATGTCGGTAAGCTCCTTATCCCCGTCAAGGCCAAGTGCAATCACCGGTGCCCCTCTCGCTTTCATCTCCTTGATATTGGAGAGCATAACCCCATAGGTTTCATCGGGCATGCAGATGGCAACAACAGGGGTATCCCGCGAGAGCAGCGCGAACGGCCCGTGCTTGATCTCCCCCGCTGCGTAACCTTCGGCATGGATGTAGGAAATCTCCTTCATCTTGAGCGCCCCTTCGAGCGAGACCGGGTAGAACGGGCCGCGCCCGACAAAAAAGATACTCGACGCATTCCTGCAGAGATTTATTGCATCCGTCAGATCTCTGAGCAGGACCTCCTCGATCGCACGGTGGCCGTGGAGCAGGTCATCTCCCGCGTTGCCCTCGGAAAGGCAGGTGACCATCTGCATCAGGACTGCAAGCTGGGCTGTGAAGGATTTTGTTGCCGCTACGCCAATCTCTGGTCCGGCCCGCATGTAAACAGTATCGTCGGCGACACGGCTCACCGAGCTGCCAAGGACGTTTGTTATGGCAAGCGTCCAGCAGTTGTGGATCTTTGCCTGTTTCAGGGCTGACAGCGTATCGGCGGTCTCCCCGGACTGGGTAATCCCGATGACAAGCCCGTTCACCGGCGGCGGGAAATACTTGAACTCGGAGGCGAACTCAAGCCGGGCGGGAACCCTGCAGGTCTCTTCAAGGAGATACCGGAAGATCAGCCCGGCATGATAGGATGACCCACAGGCAACAAGCGTGATCTGCGCCGGTTTTTTTATGAGCGTGGCGAGCATCTCTTTCGGGCAGGCACGTACGGTGTTATAGAACGCCTGCGGCTGCTCGTAAATTTCCTTGAGCATGTAATGGGGAAAGCCACCCCGCTTGGTATCCTCAAACGACCAGTCGATAAGTTCCGTTTTGCGCTCGACAGGTTCTGTCCCGTGGTAGATCGAGACCTTATCCGGTGAGAGATCGGCAACATCCCCATCCTGGAGAAAGACTGCCCGTTCCGTATATTCGAGGATCGGGGTCATGTCCGAAGCTGCAAAGAACTCCCCGTCACCGATCCCGATGACAAGCGGACTTGCCTGCCGTGCGGCGATGATCCGGTTCTCCCCGGAAGAAATCGCGAGGATGGCAAACGATCCCTGCAGCTGCAGAATCGTTGCATTCACGGCAGCAAGAAGATCCACTTTGTAGTGTTCTTCGATAAGGTGTGCAATTACTTCAGTATCGGTGTCGGAACGGAAGGTATGGCCGCGGGAAATGAGCTGGCGTTTGAGTTTCGCATAGTTCTCGATAATCCCATTATGAACGATGGCGATCCGGCCGCTGCAGTCGGTATGGGGGTGGGCGTTGGCATTGTTGGGCACACCATGGGTTGCCCAGCGCGTGTGCCCGATCCCGGTTGTGCCGTTCAGGGTTAACGCCGAGGGAGCATTCTCCGATATTTTGCCCTCGTGCTTGAAGATTGCGATCGGATCTGCCATTGTCGCAATCCCGAACGAGTCATATCCCCGGTACTCCAGTTTTTTAAGACCTTCGACAAGGATCGGTGCCGCCCGTTTTTTCCCGATATATCCGACAATCCCGCACACGTCAAATCACCAGCGTGTCATCGGGTATTAAAGATGAGATTACCCTCTTTCCCCCTTCGATTTTTACGTTGTTCCCGACGATACAGTTCTTGAACGCCGTGAACGGCCCTGCATGCACCTCGTCGCCGAGCACGGCACCGAATGAACCCCGGATGATCACATCTCCGATCTCCATCAGGGATGCGCTGGTACAGGTGGACGCATGGTCTGCAAGGATACTTCCTTCGCTCATGATGGAATCGACGATCCGTGAATGGGATCCGATAACACAGTCATCCATGACAAGGGAGTTGCCAACCATGCAGAACGGCTCAACCCGGACCCGGGCACCGATGCTCGTATCGGGCATGATGCAGCAGTTTGCCCCGATCTCGCAGTCTTCGCCGATGATCACGGGACCGGTGATCACCGTATTGGGGCCAATCGTCGATCCTTTCCCGATCCTGACCGGCCCGATGATGGTCGCATTCCTGCTGATGGTTCCTTCCCGGGCGGGTTGGATGAGCGGGAGAAGCCGGGCGTTCATCTTTAAAAGATCCCACGGATAGATGGCATCCTGCCAGTCATCGGCAACGATGCCATGGAGCGTCTTCCCATCTTCCAGCATGAGGGTCACTGCGTCGGTGATATCGTTTTCCCTCATGTAATCAAAGAATGACGGCGTCAGGGAGAATATCCCGGTACTGACCATGAAACTGGGGGCCTGTTCGGGTTTTTCAAGGATCTGGGTGACGTTGCCTCCATGCAGCAGGACAACGCCGAAATTGGACGGGTACGGGTGTTCCCGGATGAGCATGGCATTTTCGGTATCTATGATCCTGGCGATCGACCCGGGATCGATGTAGTTATCACCGGGAAGGAGCAGAAAATTACCGGTAATTTTTGGTTGTGCGCACCTGAGGGCATGGGCAGTCCCAAGCTGCTTGTCCTGGACAACGACGGTAACCGGAACATCGAGCAGGTTCAGATATCTCGTCACCTGCTCCTTCCGGTAACCGACTACGACGATGATGTCACGGATCCCGTTCTTTACCAGCGCATCGATCACGTACCCGATGATGGGACGGTTTGCTACCGGGATCAGCGCCTTTGGCCTTCCCCGGGTGAGCGGGCGCACCCGCATCCCCTCTCCTGCTGCAAGAATGACTGCCTGCATTGTTCACCTCACCGTATGAACGAATTTTCCCCGATCTGCCCCTCGATATAAGTCGAGGGCGAAAATTTTGCATTGCTCCCTATCACGGTCCCGACATTGACAGAACAGTTGATGCCGAACCGGACATTATCGCCGATGACAGCGCCAAACTTTTTCCTCCGCGTGTCGTTCCCTGCGACCCGGATGGTTGCGTGGTCGTGACGGAGATTGGCGATCTTGGTGCCGGCACCAAAGTTGCAGCCGCTGCCAATCACGCTGTCGCCTATATAGTTGAAGTGAGGGATCTTGGTTTTTTCCATAATAATCGAGTTCTTGATCTCGGTGCAATGGCCGATATGACATTCGTCTCCGATGCTGGTCGCTCCCCGGATATATGCATGGGGGCCGATCCGGCAGTCCTTACCGATACAGCACGGCCCTTCGATATAGGTACCTGACCGGATAACACTCCCCTCGTCAATTGCGACCGGCCCTTTAATGGTCACCCCGTCTTCGATGGTCCCCTTGTTGAACCCGGTCATGTCTCCCATCAGCGCCGCATTCGCATCCAGCATATCCCAGGGATGCCCGACATCGAGCCAGTACGAGAGATGGTATGCAGAAAGCTCCCTCTTCCTGATGTACTCCGCGAGAGCATCGGTCAGTTCCAGTTCGCCCCTTAAAGAGGGTCTGACGGTATCAATGAACGTAAAAATTCCCGGATCAAAAAGATAGATGCCGGCATTGATCCGGTTGCTCTTCGGGTTCTTCGACTTCTCCTCAAGGGAAACGATCTTCCCGGCGTCTTCGAGGACGACCCCGTAATCCTCCGGGTGATCCGTGGTATACACGCCCATGCAGGGTGGTTGCCTGCTGCAAATCGACCGGATTTCATCAGATTTCACTATCATGTCGCCATTCAGAAGGATGAACGGGCCGGATACATTGTTACGTGCCGCATTGAGTGCATCCGCAGTACCGCTCTGGTGGCGCTGGGGAGAGTACGAGATGGTAATCCCGAGGGCAGAGCCATCCCCAAAATGCTGGCGGATCTCCCGTTCACCGTACCCGACAACGAAAGTAAACCTGGCGATCCCCGCATCCCGGGCCGCAATCACGAGATGTTCCATCATCGGGAGGTTGGCAAGGGGCAGCATCACCTTCGGGCGTTTTGCGGTGAGGGGGCGCATCCGTTTCCCCTCCCCCGCAGCAAGCACCACACATTCCATAGCTAGTATTCCGTCGGCAATATTTAAGCAGTTTTTGTCAGGGAGATGAGGGAACGCCCACGTTCGAACATGACATCTGCCACCTCTTGGGTTTTCCCTTCGGCGGTGATCCGGATCTTGGGCTCCGTACCGCTTGCACGGATGAGACACCATCCCCCCTCCTCTTCGATACGGATACCATCGGTGGGATTTTCTGCACCAATCGCGGTAACAGTCTCGCGGGCGGTACTGCAGGCAAATGATCCACGGATAATCGGATACCGGGGAAGGGCGTCGAATTCAGCGGCAATATCCCATTCGGATGCCATCTCGCAGAAGAGCGCGGCGGCGTAAGGCCCATCGGGGCAGAGCGAGATTGCCGGGAATATCCATGCGCCGGACGGCTCACCCCCGAAATCACCCCACGAGAGAAGTTCTTCCGAGACAAACGCGTCGCCGACCGGGGTACGGCGGACCTCGGCAATTTCTTCAATCAGCATTGAAGCGTCGCTTGTTGTGACAACCCTTTTTGCACCGAGATATTCTGCAAAAAGCATCAGCAGGTGATCGCCGCTGATGTACCGTCCTCTTTTATCAAACGCCATCATCCGGTCGGCGTCGCCGTCATGGACTACTGCACAGGCCGCACCGGTCTTCCGCACCAGTTCTCCGATATACGGGAGGCTTGTCTCAAGCGGTTCTGACGGCCGGGAAAAATGGCCGGAGGGATTGCAGTTGAGCCGTATCGTGCGGATACCCGCATCGTCAAGGAGTGTGGGGGTGACCATGCACCCGGCGCCGTTCCCGCAGTCGATGACAACCGGCAGGTTCTCCTTAACCGTTATCCGCGACAGGATCGCATCGGCATGGGGCGTTATGGCATCGCACGGGATGACACTTCCCTGCTCCCCCCAGCCGGACCAGTGTGTTTCTGAAAGGAGGATCTCCATCTCATCCTGCTGCGCCCGGGTGAACGAAGAGCCGTCGGGATTGAAGAGCTTGATCCCGTTATATTCTTCCGGGTTGTGGGACGCGGTGATCATGCATCCTGCGGAATGCTCCCGTGCGGCAAACGCGATGGTCGGGGTGGGGGCGATCCCTGCATGGAACACGCTCCCGCCGGATCCGAGGATTCCGGCGACAATCGCATGGGATAGGATTGGGCCTGTCGTGCGGGTGTCCATACCAACAAGAATATTTCCCGAACGGGAAGCGAGCGCTGAACCGAGGGAGAGAGCGGTCGCGATCAGATCCTTGCCGAATTTCCGGCGGATCCCGGATGACCCGAAAAGCATGGATAACAATCTCCATTAAGATCCAGATAAGCCTATCATCTTGGATGCATCAGGTCCCGTAAGGGCAGAACCGCTCGATCCGTGTCAGTCCTGCCACACCCGCGGTCGATGGTCCGATGCAGATAATTTTTTTCCTGTCGCGGTACAGGGCAACAATCCCTGCAACCTCTTCACTTAATACTCCCTCGTTATTGATGATCAGGACATCGGCGAGCGCGGGATCCTGCGTTATCCCGGCACCAAGCTCCCGGGCAAGGATCGGACAGACCCCGGCAAGAAATACCCGTTTATCACTCAGGTATTCCCCGAGTTCTGCAAGGCAGGCCGGATGTGCGGAAGAAGGGCAGGCACGAACCTTTCGTGAGATACAGAGAAAGGCTGAGAGCACATTCAGCACCGCACATGCCGCGCTCTTCGCCGTATTGTTCGTAAGAGTCGCATCGAACAGGAACGAAACCTTCGTTACCGCTTCGACAGGATTTGATGTTACGAACTCGCCTGATCTGCCGCCATACAATGCTTCAAGGCAGACTCCCTGCTCGTACTGGCAGAGAATCTCGTCAGGACTCCTCCGGAGAACCACGGCACCGTCCTCGCATCCGGATCCCTCAATTGCCGTTTCAAGTTCCTGCACGGCTTCCCCGATTAATCCCATGACATCCCACCATCCGGTTCGATGAGGACGACACGGGCAGGTGAACCGTCAACGCCGTGCAGGCGCAGCGGGAGCGCCGCCATCAGGTACTCGCCTTCATCGATGGACGAGAGATCGAGCAGTTCGATAATGATACACCCGGACTGCAGGAGTTCCCGGTGCACCGAGCCATCGCATTGGAAGGATTCGATTGAAGGAGAGTCAATTCCTATACAGGCCATCCGGTTTTTCGTTAGAACTTTTGCTGCATCGAGAGAGAGGTGCGGGTAGTCCGGGTAGAATTCATCGCACCCGGAGAATGCGGTTTTCAGAAGCAGCCTTTTTATGCCGGCGGCGCCCTTCTTAAGGAATGGCGCGGAGATCGTGCTTCCTGCTTCCCGGACATCGAGAACCCGGCACTTCCCGATAAGGATTGCGGGAGCAACCTCGTCGATTGCCGGTCCTGTTTTCAGGTAATGGACAGGAGCATCGACATGGGTTCCTGCATGGCTGCTTATGTGGAGATCGCTTATCAGGTACAGTCCCCGCTCTTCCTGCCGGAATGACGGGGCAAGATCCCCGGGGTAGACGAGATCCCGGAAAAACAATGGTCTTGTTATGTCATGGATCTTCATGGGTTATTCTCCCTGCCAGCCATGCCGGCCGATAAGCGGAACGAAGCGGACCCCGCCGAAGTACGATCGTACAAAGGTAGTCCCCGTCCTTACAACTTTCGTGAGTTCCTGGATCTCCCGGCCGCCGACCGGTGCAACCAGCCGTCCGCCTTCGTTCAGCTGGTCGAGAAGGGGCTGCGGGATCTCCGGGGTTGCAGCGGTGACGATGATAGCATCGAACGGGGCCTTTTCGGGGCATCCGAGAGTCCCGTCCCCCTCCATGATCGTGACATTTTTAATTCCGAGCTCCCCGATATTCCTGCGAGCGAGCGCCGCTACTTTGCTTACCCTCTCGATTGTCACTACCATTGCTGCGATCTGTGCAAGGATCGCTGCCTGGTAGCCGGATCCCGCCCCGATCTCCAGCACCCGGTCTTTCTGCGACAGTGCAAGGAGTTCGGTCATGAGGGCGACGATGTAGGGCTGGGAGATTGTCTGGCCGCTCCCGATGGGGAGCGGGTTGTCATCGTATGCAGCCCGGTCGTACGGCGGCGGGATGAAGATATGGCGCGGGACATCCTGCATCGCAGCAAGAACGCGGGGATCGCGGACGCCGCGGGCTTTTATCTGGTATTCCACCATCCTCCTGCGTTCGTCTTCCCGCTGATACAATTTCATTGTCGTCGATCTTCAGAATCCGGCTTTTTCGGCAACATCGATGGTGGCGTCGATCTGTTTCTGGAGTGCCTCGGGAAGCCCGGATATCTTTACGTCCAGGAATCCCCGTATGATTGTTGCCGTAGCCTCGTCTTCATCGAGACCCCGGGACATCAGGTACTCGATCTCCTCCTGCGCAAGTTTGCCGACAGCCGCTTCATGGGAGAGTTCGGTGCCGACAACGAGCCCCTCAATCTCCGGTATCGCGTAGATCCGCCCGTCCTTAAGGATAAGCCCTTTGCATTCGAGATGTCCCTTGGTACCAGCAGTCTTGCCCATGATGTGCCCGCGGGAGATGATGGTCCCGCCTTTTGTTATGGCGCGGGCGATCAGTTCGGCGCTCGCCCCTTTCCCCTCAAGGATTGCCCGGGAACCAAGGTCCATGAAGGATGTCGGTGATGCGATAGCGATGCTCGAGAACCGGGCAACCGAATTCTCACCTTTCAGGGTTGCCGTCGGATACATCTGCACTTTTTTCACCGGCTGCATGCAGACATAGTTGGATAAATAGACCCCGTTCTCATCGACAACTGCCGCGCTCCGGGGGTAGACCTCGACCTCCTCGGTCCAGTTGTGGATCATCGTGAAACTGATCTTGGCGTTCTTTTTAACGTAGAATTCCGAGACGCCGTAGTGCGCCCCGCCTTTCCCGACGTGAGCCCCGCTCGTGCAGCCCGAGATGATATGGAGCTCAGCTCCCTCTTCGGCGATGATGATGTTATGGACATGCTGGATCAGCTCGCGGCCAAGATAGAGGCAGGCCTGGATAGGGAGGATGTTGGACGATCCCCTGTGGGCGATGATCACGTATCCCTTCGGATCCTTCTGGGCTGCAACGTACTTTGTGATCTCATCCTTGTCGGGGGAGACAGCCTTCCACGCGTAATCCTTCATCCAGTCGTATTTTTCCATCGCCTTCTTGTACGTCAGGACCTCGATGCCTTCCTGCGAACACTCGGACTGGACAATATCCTGGTCCATCTGGAGGTAGCTTCCGCAACGGTTTTTCATGGCGAGATCGATCCCTGACAGGGCGAGCCGGTCCTTGTCGATCTTTGAGAGCGGGACCGGAATCATGTCTGGCGGCATTCGAGGCACTCCCTGTATCCACGCTGCTTGATGTCCTTTAAGATCTCGCGGGGATTGCCATGGCACTTGATCATGCCGTCGCACATGACATGGCCCCGGTCCGTTTCAAGATAATCGAGAATGTAGCCGGTATGGGTGATCACAAGCCCGCTCTTCTGCCGTTTTATGATCTGCTTCTCTTTCTCAAGAAGCGAGCCGATCGCAGTGCCGATAAGAGAAATATTTTCAAGGTCGACACCGCTCTCCGGTTCATCGAGCATGACAAAGTCCGGGTTCTGGATCATCAGCTGGAGGACTTCGCTGCGCTTGATCTCACCACCGGAGAAGCCCTTGTTGATATCGCGTTCGAGAAAACGGTCCATGTGGACGGATCCTGCTAATTTTTCAATATCCGCGTCCTTTTCCCGGGAAATTGCGGTCAGGAGTTTACCTAGTTTCAGGCCGGATATTGTCGGGGGTCGCTGGAAGAGCATGCCGATCCCGCGTTTCGCACGTTCGTGGGCGTGCATCTTTGTCACATCTTCCCCCTTGAAGATGATCTTCCCCTCGGTTATGGTATAATTGGAAAAACCCATGATGGTCATAAGGAGGGTTGTCTTCCCCGAACCGTTAGGGCCCAGAAGGACGTGGGTCTCGCCATCCCCGATATGGAGGTTGATATCGTGCAGGACCTCTTTTTCCCCGACCTTCACGTGCAGGTCTTCGATATGCAGCATAGGATAATCGCACAAGTGTATGTCGATTGCAGCATTAAACGCTTTTCAACCTGCCATTTCCGTAAAATCCGCACGGGTACGCTTTAACTTGTCAGGTACCCTATGTTGTGGATGGAAAGAGGGGCCATTTTGCGGCGGGAGAAAGTGCGGGACAAGCCCGGAAAAGAACGGGTCAGGAACGGCACCAAAAAGGCAAATGTGCTGCGGGAGGTGGAGGAACCGAAGGAGATCCAGCCTTACCTGAACCGGATCATCTGCGGGGATGCCCGGTGCGTTCTCTCCGGCATGCCGGACAACAGCATCGATCTTGTCATCACCTCCCCCCCGTATAATTTCGGGCATGCGTACGCCCAGGATCCTCATGACGATACATACGAATGGAATGAATATTTCCGCAGCCTGCAGGATGTCTGGTCCGAATGCGCCCGGGTCCTAAAACCCGGCGGGAGGATCGCTGTCAATATCCAGCCGTTGTTCTCCGATTATGTGCCAACCCACCATATCGTCTCGGCCCAGCTCCGGAGGCTCGGTCTTTTATGGAAAGCGGAGTTTTTGTGGGAGAAGAACAATTACAATGCAAAATATACCGCATGGGGGAGCTGGAAATCCCCGTCAATGCCGTACATCAAGTACACGTGGGAGTTTATCGAGGTTTTTGACAAGGAGACCCACCGGAAGGCGGGATCCCGCGAGGACATCGATATCACCGCGGACGAATTCAAGGAATGGGTGATCGGCCGCTGGTCCTTCCCACCGGAGATCCGGATGAAGGATCACGGGCACCCGGCAATGTTTCCGGAAGAGCTGCCACGGCGCCTGATCCGGCTCCTCTCCTATAAGAACGATATCGTACTTGACCCGTTCAATGGTGCCGGGACAACAACGCTTGTCGCTTCAAAGCTCTCCCGGCGGTTTATCGGGGTTGACATATCGGAACAGTACTGCACTACGGCCCGGTTGCGCATGGAAGCCGGTGGGTCCTCCTGTCAGCAGAAGTAATCCCCGTTATCCAGAATCGAACCTTCCTTCTGGTGGGTTCTGCCGTACCTGCAGGTTGCGGGCATTTTCCGGGGATGGGACGCCATCGACCGGGACAATACCGGGGGTGATTACAGCGTCACCGGTCAGCAAACCCCCGATGCAACCCGCGGAAATGGTGCCTGCAGGCAGAACCGGGGCCAGAAAATGGAAACCGGCTGCAGCGACAGGCCACCGGTTCTCTCTCCCGAAGCATTTCATAGGATTTCCGAAAGATCTGCTATAGTGTCGATTACAAAGTCCGGCTTAATCGCAGTTGCGTCAAGAGCCGCCTCTGTGAATTTCCCGGTCCTGACGAGGATCGCTTGCATTCCTGCGTTTTTTGCTCCGGCAATGTCCGTAATGATATCGTCACCGATCATCGCGGCCTCATCCGGGGAAAGGCCCATATCCCGCAGCGCCATGCCAAAGAACCGGGGGGAAGGTTTTCCCATGACGTCAGCGGATTTTCCGGTGGCAAACTCAAGCGCCGCGACAAAGGGGCCGGCCGAGAGCGCCAGCCCGTCGGGAGCCATCCAGAACCGGTCCTTCTCAAGCGCGATGAGCCCTGCCCCGCTGTTCAAGAACCGGAGCGCCCGGGTCAGGTTTTCGTATGTCATATCCTCACCCGCATCTCCGACAACAACATAATCGACTGGCCCGGATGACCCCCCGTTCTCGCACCACTGCTCAAAGTCCTTGTTGACATCTCCAGTGGTAAGCAGCATACACCGGTTCTTTCCTGCCTCCCGCATCCACGCAACTGCTGCAAGCGGCGGGGTAAAGATAGTGGCTTCGTCGATTGTAAACCCCATCCGGCGCAGTCTTTTAACAATTGTGCTCCGGCATTTCCGTGTCGTATTTGACACAAACCGGAACCGGTATCCCTGATCCTTGATCCAGTCCACGGCAGCCTGTGCTCCCGCAATGGCAGTATCGCCAACATACAGAACGCCATCGAGATCGATTAACAGGCCCTTTACATCCATGCAACAATCCCTTGATCTTTTCCGGTTTGGTATCCGGAGGTAACCGCCGTCTGAAACCGCTCGTTGTTGGTTATATGGCGACAGATCAGCATTAGCGTTCCCATCACTTTCACTCCGTGCGGCTGCGATTTAAACGAGTAGTATCCGGACATCTGATCAGGACAATGACAGCAACACCGGCAACGTTCCGGATCGGGGAGTCATGGCAGCAGCGCATCGGTGCTCTCCGTGAGTATGAAGTCGTCCGCGACGGGAACACCTTTGGGGCAAATTTGTTCCGGGGCTGTCTTTTCTCATCGGAATACGACAGTGCACACAAACTTCTGGCCCATCTTCTGGAGCAGTACCGGAATTGTCCCTTTGAAGAAGTCTTTTCCGGAAGTGTTGAAGAGAATGAGGCAGGAGATAGTTTTGTCATCCGGACCCGTCACGCAATCGTGCAGGAAAAGATCGATCCCGAAGAGTATTTCTCCGGGGTCTGGCACGACCTGACGCTCGTGCACGGTATCGGGAAGGTAACCGAGCGGCGGCTGAAAGCGAGGGGATATGCAACCATCCGCGATCTTGCCCGGCACCCCCGGTTCAGGCCGGCCGCAGGACAGGTCATCCGCATGCTGGAGACCCCGACATCTGCCGGAATCATGGAACTTGCCGGAACACGGCACGCGCGATCCCACCCGATGGTCCTTGGTGCGGCAGGTTTTCACGAGCCGGAGGATTTTGTTTTCGTTGATATCGAGACGCTCGGCCTCTTCTCCCGCCCGATTATCCTCATCGGCGTCGGGACAATTGAGGGCAGGGATCTTGGAGTCAGCCAGTACCTCCTCCGTTCTGTGGATGAGGAGCCGGCGGCACTGTATGCGGCACTCAGCTATCTTTCAGGAGATCATCCGGCGCTTGTCACGTATAACGGGAAAGCCTTCGACCTTCCCTACCTGCAGGACCGTCTTGCCTATTACGGCCTCGGTGCCGTTTCAGGGATCCCGCACTTCGACTGCCTGCATTTTGCCCGGGGAAGATGGCGGGACCGGTTTCGCTCTCTCCGCCTGTCAGCACTGGAAAAGGAATTGTTCGGCATTGTCCGGACCGATGATGTCCCCGGCCAGATGGTCCCGGAGTTCTACGAGACATACCTCCGAACCGGCAACTGCGGGCCGCTCGTGCCGGTCATTTCCCACAACCGGCAGGACGTGCTCTCGCTCGCCATGATCTTTTTCCATCTCATAAAGGAAACCTATGGCAATTGCTGACCTGCTTCACCAGTTATCGGTAAACCCGGTGTACCGGGTGCGGGCGGTCTGTACCCGGACGACTGAACCGGAACAGCCCCGGTATGGCACGGTCACTTATCCCATCCCCGATGTAATTGCGGGATACCTTCAGGAAAACGATATCCGGCTCTATTCCCACCAGTGTGAAGCGATCAATGCCGCATCCAGTGGCAGCAACGTCATCATCACGACACCGACCGCGAGCGGCAAGACGCTCGCGTTCAATATCCCGGTCTTCGGTCGGCTTGCGTCCGATGGCTCTGCCCGTGCCCTGTACATCTACCCGACCAAAGCGCTTGCTAATGATCAGCTCGCCGGGCTCGAACGAATGGCCCGGTATACCGGGATCGATGCAAAACCCGCGATCTATGATGGAGACACCCCGCAGTCAAAGCGGGCAGCGATCAGGCAGCATGCCCGGATAGTCATCACCAACCCGTACGAACTGCACCAGATCCTGCCCTGGCACACGAAATGGCGGGAGTTCTTCTCCTCGCTCTCATTCATCGTCATCGACGAAGCCCACCGGTACCGGGGGGTGTTCGGTTCCCATGTTGCCCTGCTGCTGCGGAGATTCCTGCGCATCTGCCGGCACTACGGTTCCAATCCGCAGATCATCCTGTCGTCGGCTACGCTCGCAAACCCGGTCGACTTCTCCGAAAAAATCACCGGCCGAACCTTTGTTCATATCGGGAATGACGGATCCCCGCGGGGGAGGAAGCATGTTGTTCTCTTCAACCCGTTCTTTGACGGTATAGCAGAGCGTTCGTCAGCCCATGAGACAAAGGACCTCCTGCTCTCCTGCGTGCGGGTGGATCTCCAGACCCTTTGTTTCACCGGATCGCGGAAGATGACCGAGCTCATCGCGCTCTGGGCACGGGAGGATGCTAAGCGCATTTCGGAACGGCTCGCGGCAACGATCGCGGCGTACCGTGCCGGGTACCTCCCGGAGGAGCGGCGAATTCTTGAACGACAACTCAAGGAGGGCCGGATGAAGGGACTTATCTCGACCAATGCCCTCGAACTGGGAATCGATGTCGGTTCCCTTGATGCCGTGATCATTGCAGGGTATCCCGGGACCATGATGTCGACCTGGCAGCAGGCCGGCCGGGCGGGCCGGAATGGCCGGGAGTCAGCCGCCATTCTTGTTGCAAGGCAGGACCCGCTCGACCAGTTCTTTATGCATCACCCTGACGAGTTCTTTTCCCGGCCTTCGGAGCATATCGTCATCGATACCGGGAATCCCTATATCCTGTCCGGCCATGTTCTCTGCGCTGCCGCCGAACTGCCGCTGCACCCGGCAACCGACGGCGAATTTTTCGGGGATTCGTTCACCGGGATCACCGGTGAACTGGTTGCGGCCGGTCTCCTGCGGGAAACCTCCAGGGGAATCGTGTACACCGGCCGGGGGCGGGCAACCGATGCGGTCAGGCTGGATGGGATCTCATCCGAGAGTTTCCGTGTCGTCTGCAATGGCAGTCTCCTCGAAACCATGGACAAGGCACAAGCCTTCCGCGAGGCGCACAAAGGGGCGATCATGCTCCACCAGGGCCGGACATTCATTGTTAAGGAAATGGACCTTGCATCGCACACGATCCGCGTGGCGGAAACGGATGTCGATTACTATACCCAGCCATTAAAAGAAGTAAACCTGTCCATCATTTCGACTCTCCGGAAGCGGACAGTTGGCGGGGCCGAATGCTGTTTTGGGGATGTGAAGGTGACGGAGCGCTATATCGCATACAAGATTAAGCGGAAGGATACCATTATTGCGGTCGAGCCGCTGGACCTGCCGCCGCTCACGTTCCAGACCAAAGCGTTCTGGTTCACGCTCCCGGACGAGACCGCACAACAGGTTGGTGCCCGCGGTCTCGATCTTGCCGGCGCATTGCACGGTGCGGAACATGCGATCATCGCGATGATGCCGCTCTTTGTCATGTGCGACCGCTGGGACATCGGCGGGCTCTCATCGCCGGCGTTTGGCGATGCAGGGGAACCGGTTGTCTTCGTGTATGATGGGTATGAGGGGGGGATAGGACTCTCTGAAAAAGCGTTCGATCTCCTTCCGGATCTCTTTGCGGCATCCCGATCTCTTGTGCAGGACTGCGGTTGCGAAGAGGGTTGTCCGTCCTGCATTTACTCTCCCAAGTGCGGGAATGACAATCAGCCTCTTGACAAGGACGGGACTGTTACGATCCTCCAGTCTCTCGCGCTTGAACCTGGCAGTGCACGGGCGGTTCCCGGAACTGCAATCGGTAAACATTCACCCATCAACCAGACAAGCTAGTCGCCAAGAACAACCCGGCTCTCGGGCCCGGCCGGTTCATCGTCGAAGATGAACAGGTCGTCAATCGTTGCATTCAGCGCGACGGCAACATCGTGGGCGAGCCGGAGGGATGGATTGTACTTTCCCTGTTCGAGGAAGACAATCGTTTCACGGCGGACACCGACTCTGCGGGCAAGCTCCTCCTGGGTGAGGGAGAGCCGGGCCCGGCATTCCTTTATTCTGGTCTGCATACGTCATCACGCCCATTAATCACGGATGGTATCAATCGACATCCCCTTTCCTGATGAGATAACCGAGGATAATGAATGCCGGAACCATAAGCAGGAGTTCCGAGATTCCCAGTGCATCGCGTGAACTTAACTGCAGCATCCCGCAATAGTCCAGCCAGAATAGAATTGCGATCCCTCCCGTCCCGGCCAGCCACGCATACGAGAGCCCATATGTACAAATTTTCCTCAGGCGTTCGTCCGATTCAGGTTCATCGTCTCCGCACCGGGACCGCTTGATCCCGGCTATCAGGAACGAAAGGCCCACACCGATAGCGAAAGCAGGGATAAATATGCCCCCGACGTGAAGGATAACCGCCGCGACACCGGCGACTATGAATACTCCCCCAATAACGAGGTAGTAGAAATCTTTTTGTTTCATGGTATATCTCCCGTCTTGATATTGTCGCACCAGATTCACACATCGCCCTGCCTGTAATAATACCATGACAGGAGGGAAGAGCTCAGTCCCATCGTAAAGAGAATTATCATTATTGCCGATCGGGCATCCATCTCCCATAAACCGGAAAAGTCGAGAATCCCGAGCACGCAGACAACCGTGAAGGAAAATAAAAACGCTTTCATGAAAGTATATGCCCGGATTTTCAGGATCCGTTCATCCAGGCCGGCGGTTTTTTCATCGATATAGTGTTGCTGGAATATTGAAATTACCATAAACAGGAGACCTGCTGAAATAACGATAGCCGCGAGCAGTACAACATTCCAAGGCTGTGGAGTCCATTCGCGGATCAGGATAAGAAGTATCCCTATGGCTATCGCACAACCGCCGATTAACAGGTTCCGGCGGATCATCGGCAACATCACTCCACATCCCCTTTACGGAAGAGATAGATCTGGTAGATTACTGCTGAAAGTGCAAGAACCAGGATCGAAAGGGCGAGGGCATTCTTTGTGCTGAGCGTTACAATACCAAAATCATCCAGCCAGAAAAGGATAAACATGAAGAAGAGGCCTGTCAGCCATGCATAGGTGATACCGTATGCGCCGATCTTCTTTGACCGTTCATCAGATTCCGGATCATTGCCATATTTCCGATGATTGTTGATACCCGCAATCAGAAAGACAATCCCGGCAGTCAATAACATTGTCCCGATTCCGGCTTCTCCTGTGGTCAACAGGATCGAAACAAGCCCGCTTATGCCCATCAGCGCACCAATCACGATGCGGTAAAGATTCCTAGGTTTCATACTAATACCCGATTTGTTATTTATTTCTAACATCAGATCATATAAAAGTTATCTATTTCTAACAAAATCATCACATTGAACGACCGACAAAGTCCTTAGGAATCGGTTTTCCCATTCACAGGTGCTTAATAGCGGCGCGTCGTATGCTGGTACGGTCGGTATGCGCCCTTCACCGAACTTCAAGGAGATCATTGCCGGTTCACCAATCATCTTCACCATCGGCGTGGCGGGAGACTCAGGGTCCGGCAAGACCACGTTCACGAACGCGATCCGGCAGATCTTTGGCCCGGACCTCGTGGGAACAGTAACCCTTGACGACTATCACCGGTACGACCGGGAAGAGCGGCGGACCCGGAACATCACGCCCCTTAATCCGGACGCAAACAACCTTGACCGGCTGGAGTCGGATATCGCCGCGCTGAAGTCCGGGAAGACCATCCAGAAACCGGTTTATAACCATGCTACCGGCAGGTTCGATCCACCGGTCCCGTTCGCCCCCCGGAAGATCCTGATCTTTGAAGGTCTGCACACGCTCTTTACTCCACACCTTTGCGACCTGATGGACTTCTCCATCTTCGTCGATCCGGATAAGGAGATCAAGTACTCATGGAAACGGAGGCGCGATATCGGGGTGAGGGGATACACATCTGTAGAAGTGGGGGACGAGATTGTCCGGCGCGAGAAGGATTACCGGGAGTTCATCGAACCCCAGCGTTGCAATGCCGATGCAGTCATCCAGATCCGGTACTCGAAGTACGGGAAAGACCGGGGGGAGACAAAGAATGTCTACCAGATATCGCTCCTGCAGAACCAGATGCGGCAGGCGATTGCGGATATCGATCTTTCCATCGACCTCCACTCGCTCCTCTCATTCCACAACGGTGACTTTCTCATCGAGTTCTCAAACCAGCAGATCGCCTGCGAGCGGATGCGGGCGCTCACGTTTGACGGGGAGATGAACTACGAGACGATTCGTTCCCTTGAAAAGACCATTGAACGCCAGACCGGCGTTCATCCCATTGAGATGTACACGAACAGGGAGACGGTTGTTGCAACCGACATCATCCAGCTGATCCTCTCGTGGCGGATCATCCACCGCCGGATATTCCTGCAGGATCGATCGCGATAGGAACCTGCCGGAGATTCCTGTCAGATAGTTCTGGAAAAGCGTGTTTAAGGGGATAACGCACATTCCCTCATTCCTTCAGTACGGAACGGACCGAGAGGAAGACCGGGCCCCGCAGATCGACTTTCTTCTTGGAATCCGTGATAAACCGCATCGCGTACTCGTCAATCCGGACGTTGATGTCGCTTGGGAGTTTTGCCATCTTGACCTGAACGGCGGTAGTCTTTCCGCACCGGGCGGCTTCCTCGATCCGTGCTGCCGCCAATGCAGCGACGGCATCCAGGTACGTTATGCCGGTACTGATACCCCCGGTGCGCACCGGCTTCCACTTCTCGGCATCGGGGACGCCGAGCACGGATCCCTCGTGGACAAATACCTCGTTTCCACAGGCCGGGCCGCAGAGTTTCGCGTTCGATTCCTGCTCCTCAATGATAACCCTGACCGTTGTCCCGAAAAGGGATCCTTCCCAGGCATTGAACGAACACGGGCCCTGAGCAGTCGCATTTGCTGCCGCCACTTTTACAATCGCTGAAGCGAGCTCCTTTCCTTCATGGGATGCAGGTTCTTCGCGGAGATGAACGGCCCGGGCAACGTCCCGATCCGCAAGTGCCCTTGGGAAGAACTGGGGATAACAGAGCTGGCGGATATCGTTCCCGCCGTATGCTATCATCGCGAGCCGCTCGACCCCGAGCCCGAGGTTCATGACCGGGACGCCGATCCCGTACTCCGCGAGCGCGGACGGGGAGTACATGCCGAACGTCGCCACCTCGACCCAGCCATGCGTGGGGTGCCGGGCGTACACCTCGGTCTGGGAGTCCGGCATGTAGTACTTGGAGCGTTTCTCATCCGGCTGGAACCGGAAATCGGTATATCCAAAAGCCGAGAGGAGCGCTTCGCTGACCGCCTTTCCTTCCTCATTCGAGATATCGTTTCCCGCAACAATGCATGACGCCGAATGATATGTCATGAGCCGGGTGGGCCCCTCCGCCTGCTCGCGCCGGAAACAGCGGTCTACCGAGAAGAGCCGGAGGGGGAGTTCAGTCTTCTCCCAGATGGAGCCGAGGGTTAGGAACCACCCGCTCGTCATATGGCTCCGGAGCGTGGAGCGCGATGATTCCGGGGCGAGTTCCCGGAACTCCGGGAAGACCGCATCGAGGATATGCACAACTTTGGCATCGTCTGTACCAAGCACTTTTGCGATCTCGAACGTCAGCTCGTCCCCGTCAATCTCAGATTTCTTGTATGCATGGAGTGTCTCCCGGAGTTTCTCTTCGGTCTCTCCTTTCATGGGCGTCCCGAGGATGCCGTTGATCGCGTCAAGTTTCTCCCGCGAGATCCCGACATTGGGGCGGGGAAGCCCGCCGATATAGAATACCCGGTCCAGCACTGCCATCGCTTCGGGGCCGAACTGCCGGTAAATGTCCTTCTCGTCAACAATCACCGGGTTCTCGGCTTCGGAAAACCCGAGCGAGAGGTAGGTCTCCCGCAACCGCTGGATTGTTGCAAAGACCGGGTGGGCCTGTGCCCGCCGGTACGCGAGCCGGGGGTACCGGCCGGCCTGTCCTGCCGGAGTGACGACCGACACTCCCTGGTGCCAGGCCCCTTCGAAATCCTCATGCGCACGCTTCTTCCATTCTTCCGGTGAAAATCTCATCCAGCACGCTCCAGGCAGACGACCCTGCTCAGCCGGTTCTCGTCATGGTACTTGTAGTCGCACACCGCGGCAATTCTCTCCGCAAAAGCGCGGACCGCATCATGCTCCGGCATATTCTTCCGTTCTAAACGGTTTCTACTGTATCCCAGATACATATATCCTTTGACTTCCACGAACCGTGCGCCCGAGCCCTGCAGGATCGCCGCGTACTTCTCCGGTGCAAAGTCGTTAAGCCCGGCAACAAGCGTGATCCGGACCGCCGACCTCCGTCCCTTCAGCAGGCTCAGGCTCTCTTTCACCTGTTCCCACGTATCGGAGAGGGGGCGACAAACCTTCCGGTAAGTATCCGGATCAGGGGCCGCGAGCGAGACATACATCTGGTAAGGCCGGCACTTCGCGAGGACAGCAGGGTTCGTTCCATTGCTAACGAGGAATGTCGTATAGCCGTCCGCGTTGAACCGGTCGATCAGTTCCGGAAGCCGGGGGTAGAGCGTCGGCTCCCCGGAGAGGGAGATGGCGACATGTTTCGGGTCGAGGGCTTCCCGCCACATCGCATCAGTCACCGTGTTCTCGAGTACGGCATTGTACCCGGCAAGCGCTTTCTTCTGGAGCCGGTGGATGCCGTCGAGGATCGTATCCGGCGGGCAGTCCTCTTCTTCAGTGACCTCGTGCTCGAACGATCTCCAGCAGAAGAGGCAGCGCTGGTTGCACCGGAGCGTCGGTGTCAGCTGGACGCAGCGGTGGCTTGCAATACCGTAGAACTGGTGCTTGTAGCACATGTCGCCGCCGGTGAGCGCCCGTTTGCACCACATGCACGGCTTGAGGGCGGCTGACGACGACGGTGAGAAAAACTGGTAGCCCTGTCTTCTCAGGGCATCACATGGTTCGGACGGCATCGATCCCGAGCGTTTCGAGAGCTTCCCTGAGCGTGTTCTGCACCGCTTTCACGAGCGTCAGCCGGCGTTCCCGCACCGCCCCTTCGCTTTTCAGGACCGGTTCGAAATGGTAGAACGAGTTGAACGCATCGGCGAGTTCACGTGCATAGATCGCAAGCACATGCGGGCGGAGATCTGCAACGACGGTTTCGATAACCGACGGGAACCGTGCGATCAGTCGGGCAAGCGCGATCTCGGAATCATTCTCAAGTTCGTAGTTGAGTGAGAACTCCCCTGCCTTTTCGAGAATGCTGCAGGCGCGGGCATGGGCGTACTGGATGTACGGGCCACTCTGGCGCTCGAAGTTGAGGGCTTCCTTCCAATCGAAGACAGTACTCTTCTCAGGAGAGACCTTGACGATATCGTAGCGGATCGCTGCAAGGGCGACCGACTTCGCGATCCCTTTCCGGGTCTCTTCGGGAAGTTCGGGCCTCCGGACGGTGACCTCCTCAAACGCCCGCTTGGTCACTTCTGCGATCAGGTCGTCCGCCGAGACGAACTTGCCGGCCCGGGTGCTCATCGAACCTTCGGGGAGCGAGACGAACTCGAAGTGAACGATCTCGGGCGGGTGCTCGCCCAGCAGTCTCAGGGTGCAGATGAGCTGCGCCCCGATCAGCTTGTGGTCCGCCCCAAGCACATCGATAGCCCGGTCGAAGTTGCGCGACTTCCAGGAATGGAACGCAAGGTCGCGGGCCGCGTATACCGAGGTCCCGTCGCTCCTTCTTATAACATACTTGTTGGAGAAGCCGAATTCCGAGAGGTCGAGGGCAAGGGTCTCGTCCTCGACAGCCTGCGGGAGTTTTTTGATCTTGCCGATGATCCGCGCGGTATCCCCGTTCCGGACAAAATCGCTCTCCCAGACAAACCGGTCATGGACAACGTTGAGATCCTTCAGGGTAACGGCAAAACCGTCAAGGCACCGGCTCACCTCTTTCCTAAATTTTTTCACCGTCTCTGCGTCCCCGTTCTCGACGAGCTGCATCAGGCGGTCAACCTGCCCGGTGATCTCCGGGTCTTTTTCGATTTCCCGGTTTGCCGCGATGTAGACCCGGGCGATATGGGCATCCTCCTTCTCGCCCGGCTGCTGCGTGCTGTCAAGGTTATCGAATCCCCAGACTACGATCGCAATCTGCCGGCCCATGTCGTTTACATAGTACTGCACTTCCAGCCGGTATCCCGCCTTCCGGAACGCCCGGGCGAGCGTGTCGCCGATGATCGAGTTCCGGATGTGACCGACATGCAGAGGGCCGTTGGGATTTGCGCTCGTGTGTTCGAGGACAATCCTCTGGGTCTTTTTCGGGAGAGCCCCGTACCCGTCCTGCACCGCCGCCTTTAAAGCTTCGATTAAGGGGGCCTTATCGTACCGGAAATTGATGTACGGCCCTTTTGCCTCCGCGGTGATCCCAAGGCTTCTGATCCCCGGATCTGCGGCGACATTCTGAACAAGACTTTTCGCAATGGTAACCGGTGAGGTCTTCTGCTTCTTCGCAAGCGTGAATGCGATCGTCGATGCGAGATCAGCGTGTTCCCCGCCATCGGTCAGCAGGACATCTGTTTCCCCGGTTGCTTTGCTCAGCACGCGGACAATCTCTTCCCTTCTCTTCACAAAAGGATCCTGGTAATCTTCCATCAGTATCCCGTCCTGTACCTGAGAATCGCTGCGATCCCCCCGAATGCGGAGTAGAGGATCGATCCCTCCTCAAAGTCATCGGAGATGATCTCGACTTTTGCGCTGCTCCCGTCGGCCAGTTTCGTCAGTTCGTCAATGATGTCGGTCTCATTTTCAAGGACAAGCGGCGCAGTACATTTCGGGCATGACCCGAACGCAATATCTGCAGCACCTTTCCCGGGTCCAACGTCCACGGTCTTCTCTTCGACATGATCGCAGCTCTGGCACCTGATCTTCAGCCGGGACTTGCGCAGACTTGCCGAGAGGAGCAGGGTGTCGACTGCACCGATTTCGAGGTTCTTGCGGATACTCTCTTCACCATAGGCAGCAAGCCCGCCGTCTTTGACCAGTTCCTTGAGGAACCGGTCCATGAAGGCCTTTTCTTTGACGACGGTCATGCCCTTGAGTGCGTCCTTTGCTGCATCGACGAGCTCGGGGAGGCCGCTCTCATTGGTGTACGCAACATCGAAGAGCCCGATGATCCGTTTCTGGATCTCGTGGTGGAGGTAACTGCCGGCCTCGAACTCTTCCTTCGTCGGGCTGGGGCCACCGATCAGCACCCCTTTGAAACGGGTAAAGAAATCTTTTTCCGCGAGGAATATGGCACTCGACCGCTCCCCGATCTTGACATAGAACTCGTTGATCGCAATTTCACGCAGCCGCTGGAACCGGACGCTCGACTGGCCGCCCTTCCGCTGCTTGCCGGGGACTGTTGAGGTGGTGCCGCCGACCGGATCGATCCGGTTCCCGCGTAAAAAGCCCCAGTATGCCTCGCGCCGGTCAAGAACGAGAAGACCGTACACGCTCTTCTCCTCGAGCATCTGCCGTAAGGGATCGAGCTCGAAGTTTGAACTGCACCGGTACATCGAGATGTTCAGAGGCTCCGGGGGATCGACGATTGTGCAGGAAAAGTCGGTCTTGTCGCCGCCAAGCTGGTGGCTCCCGCAGAATATTGCAATGCCATTTGGCGGTGGAGTCTTGTAGTACTTGAGCCGGGAGAGGATGGAGGAGATGGCACTCTGCACGTTGGTCCGGGTCTGCTTGCTCTTGATGTTGGCGCACTGCCCGAATTCGTCGCGCAGCTGGGCGGTGACATCGAAGATCTGCTTGTAGGGAGGAATATAGAGCGAAATAAGCTCGGTCCCGCTCCCCTGCATCGACTCCAGCTTCTCGAGCTTCTTTTTAAACTCGTAGCGCTTGCGCGCCTCGTCCATCTCCACTGCTTCAGTCATGGGCTTCTCTCAGGTACAAAAATCTCATATTTGTTTACCCGCGCGTGGCATAAATTTGCGCCCAAGCGGACAGGAGCCTGTCATCCACTTCCGGGTCGATGCCGTGGGATCCGTTGAATGTGATGAAGGTCTTTGGTTCGACGGCATGGGCAAAGAGCTGTTCGCCGTTTTCATACGGGATAACGGGATCCGCTCTGGCATGGAAGATCCAGACCGGATGCGGGGAAATCTCAGCGATGTACGTTGAAGGTTCCAGCGAGGCGGCAAACCTGAGGGGATCTCCTGTATAGCCCTGACCCAGGAATGCGTCATAAATCCCCCAGTCGGATGTCGAGATCCCCGCATACCCGGCAAAATCCGGATCGACGGCTGCCGCAACCGCCGCATACCGGCCGCCATTACTGGATCCCACGATATAGACCGGGACGGCATACCGTTCAGTCAGATACCGCTGCGCTGAGGAAAGATCGCATATTGTCAGGTAATACTGGGGCCATTCCTCGGTTTTGAACTTCGCATAATCCGACTGGATCAGCTGCTGGCCGAACGGCAGGCCGGCTGTTTCACCGTAATTGCCCCTGATATCCATGTAGAGGAATACATAACCGGCTCTTGTGTACCGGAGCATCCGTTCGTCGTGCCCTGATACCCGTTCGCCTGCTCCGGGCACATAGACAACAGCTCCGAGGGGATGTTCCGGTGCCGCAACGTATGCGATCACATCCCCTCCCTCATCCGAATGGAGAGTAAGCCTGCTCCTGGTATATGTCTCATTCTTCACAAGGATCTCTTCCGCGACAGCTGCCATCGGACAGACTGCGGAAAACCGGCCGGTGCTGTCAACTGACCACGATGGTTTTTCCGATGTACTGCTGCAGCCGGCAAGGAAGGCAGAAGCAAGGAGCATACTGCAAAGAATAACTGAAAACCTGCGCATGAAACTCACCGGAGGCAGCGGTACATGAGGGCAATCGTCTTGGCATCGCTGATGGTTCCGTCCCGGATCATCCCATCAAGATCGGAGATCCGGACATCGACAACTTCGATGATCTCGTCATCGTCCTTGTCAAACTCGGCCGAAGGAGTGAGACCGTGCGCCTCGAAGAGGTAGATCTTCTCGTCGGTAAATCCCGGCGTCGTCCAGATGAAGCCCCGCGACTCGATCGCTGTTGCGGAAAAACCTGTCTCCTCGATCAGCTCGCGGCGGGCGCAGGCTTCCGGCGATTCACCGGGTTCAAGTGTGCCAGCCGGCGCCTCCATGATATACTGCCCGATCGCGTACCGGTACTGCCGGAGCAGTTTTACCCGGTCCCCGTTCATGGGAAGCAGCGCTACGGCATCGCCGGGATGGATGATGATCTTTTCCCGCGTGGAACCGGTAGGAAGCCGGATCTCCCGTTTTTCAGCCCAGAGACGCCTGCCCCGGAATAGTTCCATTCACACCTCGTACAGGATCGGATCTTTCTTCCCGATCGTGGCAAACGCTTCCCTGCGGAAGTGGCAGGACCCGCAGGTGCCGCACGCGGCGTCCTCGTTCCGGTAACAGGACCAGGTGTATTCATAGGGTACCTTCAGTTCCATGCCCCTCCGGAGGATGTCCGTCTTGGTCATGTTGATGAACGGGGTTTTGAGCGCGATAGTTGTTCCTTCCTTTGTCCCGAGGTCGATGAGGCGCTGGAACGCCTCGATAAATGCCGGCCGGCAGTCGGGATACCCGCTGTAATCGAGCGCCTGGACACCGATGAAGATCGCATCCGCCCCCCGGGCTTCTGCAAAACTTGTTGCGATCGCGAGCAGGTTCGCGTTCCGGAACGGGACATACGTATTGGGGAGGTGCGCCCGGGCAGGATCAAACTCCTCGACTGCTATCGCCGGGTCGGTCAGGCTGCTTGCCCCGAACCTCCGGAAGTACCCCACATCGATCTCGATGAATTCCTTTGCGTGAAGGAGGGAGGCTACCTTCTTCGCGCAGGCACGCTCCTTTGCCTCGGTCCTCTGCCCGTAGTTCAGGTGGAGGGCATATATGGCGTAACCCTCGCTCTTTGCATGGTAAGCAAGGGTTGTGGAGTCCATGCCCCCTGAGAGCAGGCAGACTGCGTCCATCATTTCACCCCGACAATCTTGTGGAGCTGGACCTGGAACCGGACCGGCAGGCAGTTCTTTAAGATAAACCGGATAATCGGCTGGTAATCTGCACCATACACCGGAGAGAAGAAGATCTCTCCCCGGATCGGCCGGGCGTTCATGACCTCATTCGCGTACCGGCAGTCCTCCTCGTCCGCAACAACGAACTTGACGCTGTCGCATTCCCGGATCTTTGCAAGCAGGTTAAGATCGCTCTCTTCCCCGGATGACGGGCATTTCACATCCATGCAGATCGAGGCATACTGCTGGAGGCGTGAGAAATCGATTGTACCGTTGGTCTCGATATCGATGGCAGTCCCCCTCGTGTGGAGTGAAGCGAGGAGCGGCGGGAGTGCTTCCTCCTGCAGTAAAGGTTCACCACCGGTGATACAGACCTGCCGCGGTTTGATCCGTAAGAGATGTTCGAGGATGGCATCCGTGCTCATCTCAATCCCACCGGATCGTGCATATCCGGTGTCGCACCAGCGGCAGTTGAGGTTACAACCTGCGCACCGGATAAACATGCAGGGCTTCCCCTGCTCCCTTCCTTCACCCTGGAGACTGTAAAAGATTTCGCTGATCTTCATAGAATACCGTACCGCATTTCAGCCTTTTACTTCCGCACAGTCACTTCAGCATAGCAGCCCGGGGATTCCCAGACCCGTACTTTTACAACAGTCGCTGCAATCTTCTGCCCGCTGCAATATGCCTGCAGCTCGTCCCGGATCAGCCCTGCGAGGAGTTCGCTTGTCGGCTCCCCCGGTGTCGTGATCACCTGCTGGTATTTCCTGATACAGGCAACGAGGGGATCGGCGTCGTTGAGCATGATCTGGTGATCGAACCTTCCGGCCACCTGCTTGATCGCGTTGTAATCGATCAGGATACCGGTCGTTGCATCGGGCTCGCCCTCCATCCAGACCTCGACCTTCCAGCGGTGCCCGTGCAGGTTTGCGCACTTCCCCTTGTAATGGAGCAGCCGGTGGCTGGCATCGAACTGTACTTCTTTATAAAGCCCGACAATCATCGGTATCTAATTTTCCCGGGCAGGATATAATATTATTATGAGTGCGTGCCAATAGTTACAGACTGGCAATAGGGTTGCCACAATTTATAAATCGGTATCCCGCGCTAGTATATATCTCAGCGTGGCGTATCGATCACGACAGAATAAACGTTCATGAGGACATTCAATGGGACAGGGTAAATTTGCAGCCAGAAAACTGGTTCGGAGCGCTCATAAGTTCCGGTGGGCAGACAAAAATTACGCCCGCCGCGAGCTTAATCTCGATGTAAAATCGGACCCCCTTGAGGGGGCGCCTCAGGCGCGCGGAATCGTACTGGAGAAGATCGGTGTTGAGGCAAAACAGCCCAACTCCGCCATCCGCAAATGCGTGCGCGTGCAGCTGATCAAGAACGGCCGGCAGGTTACCGCATTCGCGGTTGGCGACGGCGCCATCAACTTCATCGACGAGCACGATGAAGTCGAGATCGAAGGGATTGGCGGCCGTCTCGGGCGTTCGATGGGAGATATTCCCGGCGTCCGGTATGTGGTCACCAAGGTGAACAACGTCTGCCTCCATGAGATGGTGATTGGCAGGAAGGAGAAGCCGCGCAGGTGATCATGATGGCAGAAGCGGAGAGCAAGGTTGAAGGGAAGAAACTCCTGTTCAACCAGTGGGATGCCGGCGAAGTGAAGATCAACGACCCGGCACTCGTACGGTACGTCAACCTCAACCCCCAGATCATCCCCCACACCTGCGGGAAATACACCCAGCAGGACTTCTCAAAAGGCAATATGATGATCGTCGAACGGCTCATCAACAAGCTGATGCAGACCGAGAACAATACCGGAAAAAAGCAGCTCGCAACGAGAATTGTGAGCGATGCATTCGAGATCATCAACAAGAAGACCAAACAGAACCCGATCCAGGTGCTGGTCGATGCGATCGCCAACACCGGTCCCCGGGAAGAGACCGTCCGTCTGAAGTACGGCGGGATCAATGTCCCCAAATCGGTCGATACTGCACCCTTGCGCAGGGTCAATTCCGCCATTGGTTTCATTGCTGAAGCAACCCTGAAGGCCTCGCGTTCGAGCAAGAAGACCGCGAGCGCTATCCTCGCCGACGAACTGATCGCTGCTGCAAAAGGCGACGCGAAATGCTACTCGGTGAACAAGAAGGAAGAACGCGAGCGGATTGCAAAATCCGCCCGATAAACTCTTTTTTGGTGTTTTTATGTCCCGCGGCAAAAAAACGGTTGAGCGCGTAGTCGAGCTCATGAAGGATCCGAAGCACATTCGGAATATCGGTATCGTAGCCCATATTGATCATGGGAAGACCACCCTCTCGGATAACCTGCTTGCAGGTGCCGGCATCATCTCCGAGGAGCTTGCGGGAAAGCAGCTCTTCATGGACTCTGATGAGGAAGAACAGGCCCGGGGCATCACGATTGACGCCTCCAACGTCTCAATGGTGCATGAGTACGAAGGCCAGGAATTCCTCATCAATATGATTGATACCCCCGGCCACGTCGACTTCGGTGGCGATGTCACCCGCGCGATGCGTGCGGTTGACGGAGCGGTCGTTCTTGTTGACGCAGTCGAAGGAACCATGCCCCAGACCGAGACCGTGCTCCGGCAGGCACTCAAGGAGCAGGTCAGACCTGTCCTCTTCATCAACAAGGTGGACCGGCTTATCAACGAGCTGAAAGTCGACGAGATGGAGATGCAGATCCGGCTTGGCAAGGTTATCGACAAGGTCAACAAACTCATCAAGGGCATGAACGAGGAGTCATACAACAATGGCTGGAAGCTTGATGCCTCCCTGGGAACCGTTGCATTCGGATCGGCGCTCTATAACTGGGCGGTCTCCGTCCCGTTTATGAAGAAGAGTGGGATCTCGTTCAAGATTGTATACGAGAAGTGCCGTTCCGGCGACATGAAATACCTCGCAAAGCAGAGCCCGCTCTCAGATGTCGTCCTCGACATGGTCGTGCACCACCTTCCCAACCCGCTTGAAGCACAGCCCCGCCGTGTTAATGTCATCTGGCACGGAGATAAGACAACAAAAGAGGGCAAGGCCATGCTCGCCTGCGATGCGGCAGGACCGGTCGCCATGATGGTCACGGACATCTCGTTTGATCCTCATGCGGGTGAAGTTGCAACCGGGCGTCTTTTCTCCGGGAGCCTCAGGCGGGGAGACGGCCTGTATGTCATGGGAACGGCAAAGAAAGAGAACCGTCTCCAGCAGGTCGGTATCTTCATGGGCCCGAAGCGTGTCGAGGTCGAGGAGATTGTCGCCGGCAACATCGCGGCAGTCACCGGCCTCAAGGACGCAATTGTCGGGTCAACGGTAAGCTCGCTTATGGAGGTAACCCCCTTCGAGTCGCTCAAGCACTACTCGGAGCCCGTCATGACGGTTGCCGTCGAGGCAAAGAACATGAAGGACCTGCCCAAGCTGGTCGAGGTCCTCCGTCAGGTAGCAAAGGAAGACCCGACGCTCGGCATTGCAATCAACGAAGAGACCGGCGAACACCTGATCTCGGGCATGGGAGAACTTCACCTCGAGATCGTCACCGGGCGTATCAAGCGTGACAAGGGTGTCGAGATTGTCACTTCCGAACCGATTGTGGTGTACCGCGAAACTATTACCGGTAAAGTCGAGTCAGTTGAAGGCAAGTCCCCGAACAGGCATAACCGGTTCTACTTCGACCTGGAACCCCTGCCCGATGAGATCGTGAACCTCATCAAGGCCGGCGAGGTCTCGATGAACCAGCAGAATCTCGAGCGCCGTGACGTGCTGATCAAGGCGGGCATGGACAAGGACGAGGCCAAGAATGTCAAGGACATCAAGGGCACCAACATGCTCATCGACATGACCAAAGGTATCCAGTACCTCAACGAGACCATGGAACTGATCATCGAGGGTATCCACGAGGCCCTTGCCGGCGGTCCGCTTGCCGATGAGCCGGTCCAGAACCTCAAGATGCGCCTTGTCGATGTCAAGCTCCATGAAGATGCCATCCACCGCGGCCCGGCCCAGGTCATCCCTGCGGTCAGGAGCGCGATCAAAGGCGGTATGCTGGTTGCAGGAGACTCGCTCCTTGAGCCGGTCCAGAAGATCCAGATCTCTGTCCCGATGGAACAGATGGGCGCAGCAACTTCCCAGATCCAGGGCCGGCGCGGGCAGGTCTTCGATATGCAGAGCGAGGGAGACACCATCACGGTTGTCGGCAAGGCTCCGGTTGCCGAGCTCTTCGGGTTTGCCGGTGACATACGGTCTGCAACCGAAGGCCGCGCGATGTGGAACACCGAGTTCTTAGGCTTCGAGCTCGTACCAAACAACATGGTCAAGGACGTTGTGATCGGCATTCGCAAGCGCAAAGGCCTGAAAGAGCAGATGCCAACTCCCAGCGATTATCTTACCGGTTAATCTCTCAATTTTCCCCTGTTCCCCCATTTTGGATCTCTCCTTGATGGAGTTCAGACCTTTCCAGCGTTTGCAGAAACGGACAAGACTCTGATCGATCCATGACCGTTTTCCCGGGATCCATTTTTTGATTCCGGGACGGGGATTCACGCAACCACGCGGACGTTCAACCCCCGTCACCTTCGCATGAGAGAATTTTTTTACGACCGCTCGTCCCCCGCCCGCACAACCAGCAGGGGC
>Ga0116170_10000120_pt1 | contig 77439 bp, 66 predicted proteins | sample AD_JPNHW1_MetaG_FD_89797 | JGI IMG/M metagenome (GOLD analysis project Ga0116170, IMG submission 89797) | Active sludge microbial communities of municipal wastewater-treating anaerobic digesters from Japan - AD_JPNHW1_MetaG | ecosystem: Engineered > Bioreactor > Anaerobic > Digestate | place... | reverse complement strand
ATACCGGAGAAGACAACTTGTTGAAAACAAGTTTTCTGTCCTGAAAAGAAAGTTCAGTGGCGATCTAAAAGCAAGAAAATTTTGTACCCAGTTGAAGGAGATCGCCGGGAAAATGATTGTCTGCAACATTCACAGGTTCTTACATTTTCTCGTCATTGAGGTTTTCTACAGAGCAAAAAATTGTAGAATAAAAGGAAAATCCTGTGGGATTAAATCCACCCGGTTGCCCAGGCCCACATATTACTGACGCCGGTCGAGATCACAACGACCGGATCGATATGGAGCAGCGGGAAGACGAAGAAGAAATACAGGACTGTTCCAAGCAGGCTCCCAAGGTTTGCAAGCGCCGCTACGAGGACGACCTTGAAAAGCGGGACGCGCGCCATTTCCCGGATCGATTCAGCCTCGTAGATTTTCCGGAAATCCGAGACCGGCGGTTTTCTGACACGTGCTTCCACATACGCAGCAATCCATCCTGCGTGGAGCATGGGGTTTAACGAGGTCATCCACGCGACGCCAAAACAGGTGAGGGCAGAATACGGGTGGCCTCCTGCAAGAAGCGTGAATGCTGCGGCGAGTACTCCGTGGATGATCACCCAGAAGAGAAGTGCATACAAAAGAACGGTCCAGCCAACTCCGGAGAATGCGATGGCGGCAATCAGGAACGCAAAAAGCCCGGTGACTGCAAACCCGAACAATTTTCCCCAGGGAAACGATTTTGGTTCTTTTGCCAGTGCGTCAAAAGGCGGAAGTGTCTGCGGCTGGTCGACATATTTTGTAATGCCCTGCCGGTGGCCGGCGCCGACAACCGCAAGGATCCTGCCTTCCGGCCGCTGCGCCTTCAGGAGAACGAGCTGGTGGGCGATAAACGCGTCACGCTCATCAATCAGGGCCCGGGCTCCGTTTGGCGAGAACTTGCGGAACTCTTCCATGACCGCATCGATAACGTTCTGTTCCTTAAGGGACTCTATATCGAACTCTTCTCCGTTATCTACTTCGGCAACTGAATAAATGAGCGCGAAGACCATCTTGATCTTCTCGATAATTCCCATCGATTTCCAGAACCGGAGAAGCGTGAGCCGGATGTCCCGGTCGACAAGCGCAATGGGTATTCCCCTGCTCTCTGCCTCTGCAATAGCCGCTTTCATTTCAGCGCCGGGTTCGACACCGACATCTACGCCAATCTTGCGCTGGAGATAGGAGAGAAGCCACTGGATAAGAAGCGAGTTAAAATTTTTTACTTCAAGAACATCTTCAACAGTTGGATCGCGGGCCTGTTTTTTCAGGGCGCTGAACCGGGCAGGGTCCAGTTCAATTGCCACGACATCGGGTTTGAATTCTTCGATTGCTGCCCTGACTTCATCAACACTCTTTTGCGAGACATGTGCAGTCCCAACAATTTTCAACTCTGCCATCAGCCACCGTTATTCCTGAATTATTGGTTTTATATCCTCTTTAATAAGAGGGATGTTTTTAACCAATGCCCTAAGAAAACCGGGTGTCACGATATCGGTTAGGGGAACCTGTTAAAATTATTCATACGTGAATTCCCGGACCCGCCGGCACCCGGACAAGGTCCTGGAATTTTTAAGTATACATTTTTTAACAGCTCTGCGAGCAGTCCAGGATCTGGTTGGGGTTATTGATAAACGAGCTCTTGCAACTTTCAACACAACTGACGCATTTGTCGTATTTTGTCTTTTTTACAAGCTGGCACGTTCCATCTACGATCTGGCAGCTGGCATACTGGCGGCAGTGGTCATCAGCATTCAGCTCGGATGTACAATCAGTTGCGATACGTGGTCCACAGGTGATCTTAAGCCCGTGACAGTTTTCAATTCCGCATGCGGCAACTGTAGGGACAGGTGTGGGGGTTTCTGTTACCGTCGGTGTTGGGGTGGCGGTCTCAACCGGTTGGGGACTGGATGCACAACCGGCGCAAAAAATCATGACTGCTGTCAACAAAAGCAGCAGGAGCACAGGGCGGTAGACCTTCATGATACTATCATCTCAGACATAGGATATGCGCGAGCTTTAAATAAAAGGTATGCACTGGCCCGCTCAGCGGAAAGTCCTGAAAAGTGCGGATATAACCGGTTTATTATGCCGGATTCACGCATATATCCGGGATAATGGGGGATCTTAATGAAGATTGCAGTGGCCGGGAAAGGCGGCGTGGGTAAAACACTTGTGGCCGGTGGCATTGCCTTCCTTCTTGCCCGGGCCGGGTATACGACCATTGCAATCGATGCAGATTCAGCGCCAAACCTTGGTTTTTTGCTGGGCCTTACCCCGCAGGCTGCTGGTGCTATTGTCCCGGTTTCGAAAAACGAAGAACTTATTGCAGCAAAGACCGGCTCCGGTTATCCCGGCGTATACACTTTGAATTTTACTGTCGACGATGTTGTCCGGAAATATGCAGTTCCGACACCCTCCGGTGTCAACCTGCTTGTCATGGGTACGGTGGTATCGATGGGAGCCGGGTGTACCTGCCCGGCAAACAGCGTGATCCGGGCCCTGCTCCGTCACCTGATTATTTACAGAAATGAAGTCGTGGTGCTTGACATGGAAGCAGGTCTTGAACACCTTGGCCGGGGAACTGCGGAAAATGTCGATATTATGCTTGTTGTCAGCGATGCAAACCTGCAATCGTTATCTGTGGCAAAAAAGATCGCCCGGATGGCTCAGGACGCCGGAATCCCCCGGGTTGCGGTTGTCGGCAACCGGGTTATGGATGCCGGGCAGGAACAGGTTATACGCAAATTCGCGCACGAAAACAATCTTTGGATCATAGGCATGTTACCGTTCGATCCTGCTGTAACAAGGGCCGGAATTGTTGGTGATCCCATAATGTCGCTTGAAGGGTCGGAGGCGCTCCGGAACCTGAACGAGATCATTTCCCGGATCGGGCAGGGATCAAAAGACGGATCACCATGCCTCAACGGATCAACTGTGGGGAACCCTGTATGAAGACACTGGTAACAATGGGCCGGGGCGGGACCGGCAAGACGAGTTTTGTAGCGTTGCAGACCAAATTTTTCCTTGAACAAAAAAAGACGCCGCTCCTCCTTGTCGATGTCGATCCCGACCAGAACCTTGCGGAGATGGTGGGTGTCGATCTCGAACGTGAAGGGGTAAAGACAATCGCCGAACTTGTTACGGAGACTTTCATCAAAAAAGGTGGCACAATGACGGGGATTGCCCCGACAGAACGGATCGAAAGCCGGGTCCTTGCCGACGGGGTCTATGAAGGTGAAGGTTTTGATCTCATTGCAGTAGGCACAAAGTGGATCGAAGGCTGTTATTGTATGCCCGATGCCGCGCTCAAGGGAGCACTCGAATCACTTACAAAAAATTACCAGTACGTGCTCATAGATTCCCCGGCCGGCCTTGAACATCTTAACCGCAAGATCACCGCACGGGTCAATGATATTTTCGATGTCATGGGCCCTTCCCACAAATCGTTTGAGCATGTAAAGAGGGCAGACCGGATCACGCGTGAAGTCGGGATCGGTTTTGACCGGTTCTTTGTGGTCGGGGGTTGCCTGTTTCCCGCTGAATTGGAAGAGACTGCGCGAAAAGAGACCGGCCGGCAGTACCTGGGAAAAATAATTTTTGATCCCCTTGTGCAGGAATCAGTGATATCCGGCCGGTCGCTTCTCGACATCCCCAACAGTTCTCCTGCATATCGTTCTGTCTGTAATCTCATGGAAAAAGCCGGTTACGGAAAAGCACCGTGATAGTACAGGGATCCGTTGTTTATCCGGACACTTCGAAAATCCAGTCGATTTGGTTAAAAACAGGTAAGATAAATATAATCCAGCATCCCTGTATTCCACAGAATATAATATTCCGGTTGTGCTGCCCTTGACAGAAAAAAAGATTGCGCTTACCATAAAAGAAATGGAGTCCGATCTTGGTCGTATCCGTGACCTGTCAATTTCCATCGGAAAAATTTCTGCAGCTGACTGGACGGAACCTGAAGGACCGACCCCGTATCCATCACTTACGGCCCTTCGTGACTGGGATCGCAGGATTCTTTCCCGGTACAAGCCGTTCTATATGCCGTTCTGCGATCTCTGCTGCCTGTGCACGTACGGCAAGTGCGATCTTACCGGGACAAAAAAAGGTGCCTGCGGTATTTCGATGCCGGCGCAGCAGTCCCGCATTGTGCTTCTTTCAGCATGTATCGGTGCGGCAACCCACACGAGCCATGCGCGCGAACTGGTATCATATGCAATAAAAAAAGCCGGTCGGGACTGTCCCATAAACCCCGGGGGAACGTCAATCGGTGTCGAGGCACCGATCATCCGTCTTGTCTGTGGTGAAAAACCGGAAACACTTGCAGACCTTGAGGCTATCCTTGATTACTGCGAGAGCCAGATTACGGCCCTTCTGTCGGTAACCCACACCGGGCAGGAAGGAGATCCGCTTGATTTTGAAAGCAAGGTGCTCCATGCAGGCATGATCGATCATGTTGGCATGGAAGTTGCCGATCTCGCCCAGATATCAGCCCTTGGTTACCCGAAGGCTGACCCGGATGCCCCGCTCGCTGCACTTGGCATGGGCACTGTCGATACCACAAAACCGGTTATCCTTGTCATCGGTCATAATGTGCCGCCTTCGGTTGCTATCATCGATTACCTGCACGATGAAAACCTGACGGATGAAGTAGAAGTGACCGGTATCTGCTGCACATCGATTGATGCGACGCGGTATTCTCCACGCGCAAAGATTATCGGGCCTATGTCATGGCAGCTGCGGTACATCCGGAGTGGTATTCCCGATGTCATTATCGTTGACGAGCAGTGTATCCGCACCGATGCGCTTTCTGAAGCCCGCGCAGTCCATGCGCCGTTTATTGCAACATCTGAGAAGAACTGCCTTGGTCTGCCTGACCGGACAAATGATCCCGTTGATGTGATTGTTTCGGATCTCACCAGCGGGAAACTGGATGGTGTCCTTATCCTTGATCCGGAAAAAGTCGGTGAAGTTGCAGTACGGGTTGCACGGGCTGTAGCGCCGGGCCGGAAAAACGCCCGCAGGACTGTTGACCTCACGGAAGTCCAAAAACAGGCGGCGTCCTGTACTCAGTGCCGGCTCTGCCAGAGGGCATGCCCGAACGATCTAAAAATTCCTGCGGCGATGAAAGCCGCAGGTGAGGGCAGCCTGTCACTGCTTGCCGGATTGTATGAAGCCTGTGTGGGCTGCGGAAAGTGTGAAAAGGCCTGTATAAAGGAGATTCCGGTTCATTCACTTATCGTCGCTGCGGCAGCGGAGAGAGTGAAAAACGAAAAATTTACGATCCGGACCGGCAGGGGCGCGATCCAGGATATCGAGATCCGCAATGTCGGCGGGCCAATCGTACTTGGGGAGATCCCCGGGGTTATCGGTTTTGTCGGCTGTTCCAATTATGCAAACGGCGGCAGGGAAGTCGCTGAAATGAGTCTTGAGTTCGCGAAACGCCGGTATATTGTCTGCACTTCCGGATGCACTGCGATGGCAATCGGCATGCACCGTGACGAAGAGGGAAAGACGCCATACGAGCAGTACCCGGGAAGTTTTACTGCCGGTGGGATCGTGAATGTTGGTTCATGTGTTGCAAATTCCCACATTGCCGGGGCAACTATAAAGATCGCGAGCGTTTTTGCGCACCGGAACCTGCGCGGGAATTATGCCGAGATTGCGGATTATGTGTACAACCGTGTCGGGGCGGTTGGTGTTGCATGGGGTGCGATGTCGCAGAAAGCAGCGGCAATTGCAGCCGGGTTCTGGCGCCTTGGCATCCCGGTTGTTGTCGGCCCGCACGGGACCAAGTACCGAAGGATGCTCCTTGGCCGGGCTGACCACGATGAGGACTGGTACGTGCACGACCAACGGACTGGGGAAGATGTGTATGCAGGCCCGGCACCGGAACACCTGTTTGTTGCGGCGGAGACCCAGAAAGAAGCAATGGTGCTTATTGCAAAACTCTGCATGCGGCCAAACGATACATCAAGGGGACGGGCAATGAAACTCACGCATTATATTGACCTGTCTCAGCGCAACTTCGGGACAATCCCCGATGATATTCCCCGGTATGTCCGGACCCCCGCAGATATACCCGTTACCTTAAAAGGTGAAATCACCCGGATTCTCGAACAGTCCGGCTGGAAGGAACGCCCGATCCCGGATCCGACGCTTCTTAAACGTAATAAACCGGAAACCCGGCAGGAGCGCTGACAACCCATGACAACAGCAGACCCGTGGCAGACCGCAGAAACTGCCGGACCAAAAAAAGCAACAGTCATCTCAAAACCGGCAGTGGCACATGCACTCATCCGCAAGGCAAACCACCCGGTGCTCCTCATCGGGCATAATGCAGCCGTGATTGATATCGGCGGAAGAAAACTTATTGATTACCTGCTTGACATCGCCCGGGCACAAAAGATCCCGGTCATCGCTACCGGGCATATCAACCGGGCGTTAAAGGACCGGGGATATACAAGCGCAGTTATCTTGCCGGCGGTCGAAGCCGGGCAGCGGATCGCCGACCCGGACTGGACCGGGCCGGACGGGAAAGGCTCCTCTGATCTTGTCATCATTGCCGGGCTGCCGTATCCCATGACGTGGACGCTTCTTTCGGGTCTAAAGCATTTTGCCGGACATGTAAAGACAATCACGCTTGACAATACGTACCAGCCCAACGCAAACTGGTCGTTTGCAAACATTTCTGTCAAAGAATGGCAGGACAATCTCCTTTGTGTCCTTGCAGATTCCAGTGACGGGAGGCAGACGGATGTTTGAGGATATTCCGGTGGATGTAGGTCTTGTCCATGTCGGTGAACGGATACGGAAAAATGATATGTATGTCGAGCTTGGCGGCCCGTCAATTGAGGAAAAATTCGAACTGGTAAGGGTTAAAAAAGCCGGAGAAATCCGTGACGGCTCGATATCAGTTGTCGGACCCGATCTTCCGGAAATGGAAGAGGGGAAGAAGTATCCCCTGGGAATTCTTGTAGAAATTGCCGGGCCCCAACTGGAAGACGATATAGAGGGTGTGATCGAACGCCGTATCCATGAGTATACCAATTATGTCGAAGGGTTCATGCACCTCAACCAGCGTTACGACATCTGGGTGAGGGTGTCAAAAAAAGCCTATTTTAAAGGATTAACCTCGCTTACATATGTGGGAAAAGTCCTGCTGTATCTCCTGAAAAACGAGCTGCCGATTATTGAACAGATGCAGGTCACCTTCTTTACCGATCGCGAAAAGATCCGGGCCCGGTATGACGAGGCAAAAGCGATATACGAAGCACGGGACTCCCGTGCCCGTGGGCTGACTGATAATGATGTTGATGTCTTTTACGGATGTGCACTCTGCCAGTCATTTGCGCCCAGCCACGTCTGCGTGATCACTCCCCAGCGGTATGCAAACTGCGGAGCGATCAGCTGGTTTGACGGAAGAGCGGCAGCACGAATAGATCCAAAGGGCCCAATCTTTCCCATTGAAAAGGGTGAATGCCTAGACCCGGTGCGGGGAGAGTATACCGGCATAAACGAAAGCGCAAAGAAACGTTCCCTTGGCACTGTGCACCGGGTTTATCTTTACAGTGCATTTGCTTATCCTCACACTTCCTGCGGGTGTTTTGAGGGTATCGCATTCTATATTCCCGAAGTGGAAGGATTCGGGATTGTCATGAGGGGATACCGGGATGTGACCGTGAACGGGCTGCCCTTTTCAACAATGGCAGACTCAACCGCCGGTGGCAGGCAGGTGGATGGGTTCCACGGGCTTTCGCTTGAGTACATGCGTTCCCCCAGGTTCCTTGCCGCTGACGGTGGTTACTCTCGTGTCGTGTGGATGCCGTCCGATTTGAAAGAGCAGATGAGTGAGTTTATTCCCGAAGACCTTTATTCACGGATTGCATCAGAAAAAGATGTCAGGACTGTTAGCGAGCTACGTGATTTCCTTTCATCGAACACACACCCGGTCATGGAGCGGTGGAAGGCTGATGCGGAGGTTCCGGCAAACGGGCCAAATACCGGTATGCAGGTCTTTTCCGGCGGGGATTTCCCGATTACATCCGGCGGTTTTAAAATAATCTTCAAGAATGCCAGGATCACAGCAGACCGGGTGATTATTGAACCCATCCAGCCCAAAAAACCGGGAGCCGATAAAAAATGAACTCACATGATCCCCTGAAGGAGAATGCGACAACCGGTAAAGTACAGATACAGGATGCCATTCCGGGACTCCTTGCGATGCTGTCCGGTAAAAAGCGGATAGAACTTGAAAATTTTTCCATGGATGTCGGGGATCTCGAGTTCTGGATACCCACCGGATCCGGTGCTGTCCCTGTGGGATCTCAGGCCCCGATACACGTTAAACCCACCACTCTCTTTACCGAGACATTTGTCCCGCCCGTTGAAGAATTCGTGGGCCGCATCCATGAAGTCCGCCTCGGGGCAACAAAAAGTGAAGGCGGCAGCAGGAGCAGATCTCTTGTAATTGGCGGAGCAGATTATCCCCCGTTTGTCAGTGCCGATCACCTGCCGCCACATCCCCCAATCTTTGCGCTCGATGTATTTGACATGCCTGTGCAGCTCACAAAAGTGCTCAAGGAAAACGTCAAGGATGTCATGAACGACCCTGCCGAATGGGCACGGATGAACGTGAAAAAGTACGGCGCAGACATGATTACCGTTCACCTCATGTCCACGGATCCGCTCATACACGATGCATCTCCGGCATCTGCGGCAAAGACCGTCGAGGAAGTACTTCAGGCAGTCGATGTCCCGCTGATTATCGGCGGGTGTGGAGATCCCCGCAAGGATGCGGCAGTCTTTAGCAGGGTAGCAGAAGTCGCCGATGGTGAAAGACTTCTCTTGAATTCTGTCACGCTTGGCATGACCGAGACAAAGACACTGGATGTTGTCGCGCGGGCGGCAAAGGAACACAACCATGCGGTGCTCGGATTCACCGGTCTTGAACTTAACAAGGCAAAGGAGCTCAACCGCCGGCTCTACGAATACCTGCCCCCGGAAGATATCGTGATGGATCTCACGACCGTCGCGCTCGGCTATGGTTTGGAGTATTCGTTTACCATCCACGAGCGGGCCCGGCATGCTGCGCTTATGGGAGATACAGAACTCCAGCAGCCGACAATCTCTGCGTCTACCAATGCATGGGCGGCCCGGGAAGCGTGGATGAAGATGGACAAAAAGTACGGCACAAGGGGGCTTCGCGGACCCCTTTGGGAGACGATAAATGCGCTTACGCTTCTCCTTGCCGGTGTTGATATCTTTATGATGATGCACCCGGCCGCTATACGGACGTGCAAAGACACGATCCGGATGTTTGCAGAAAAGGATGCACCGGTGCCTGAAGATGTAGCCCGCTGGGCGACAATGAAGATCTGATAAACCGGGGTTTTTAAAAAATGTCAGAACGCGAACCAAAAAAGACCATAAAAGAGATCAGCCCCATCGACGTGTACAAACTCCTCCCCAAGACCAACTGTAAAGAGTGTGGCGAGGCCAACTGTATGGCGTTTGCGACACGGGTAGTAAACGGCGAACTCGCGGTTGACAACTGCCCGCCGGTCACAAAGGAAGAGTACAGGGTCAATTTTGGTAAACTCGAAGACCTCATGGCGCCTCCGGTGAAGACTGTTGTTGTCGGGACCGGTGAACGGGCGATGAAACTGGGCGGGAAGTATGTCTTATACCGGCACGAGTTCACGTACCAGAATCCCACGCCCATTGCGCTTGACCTGTCTGATGACCTTACCGAAGAAGAACGGGCTGCACGGGTCCATGCCATCGCAGATTTTTCATATAATTATATCGGGCGCGAGCTGAAACTGGACGCAATTGCGATCCGTTCGACCCGCCATGACCCGGCCGCATTTGCGTCTGCGGTCAATGCAGTTGCCGGCCTGACAGATCTGCCGTTAATTCTCTGTACATATGATGCGGCGATAATGGCGGCCGGCCTTGCCCATATACGGGAACGCCGTCCTCTCCTGTATGCGGCAACAAAGGACAACTGGAAAGAGATGGCAGAACTTGCCCTGCGCTATAACTGCCCGCTTGTCGTATCAGCCCCCCACGACATCGCCCTTCTGCGATCACTTGTAAAAACGCTTCTTGAGTATGGTGTTACCGATCTCGTGCTTGATCCGGGAACGGCAGTCGAGCCGGGTCTTTCCGGTACTATCCATGCATTCTCACAGATCCGCCGGGCAGTATTCTCCAAGGGGGATGAACTCCTTGGATACCCTCTGCTTGGTACACCGATTACTGCATGGCTTTCCCCGGAAATCTCGCATGAACTGATCCAATGGAAAGAGGCGTGTGCCGCATCAATGCTGCTTTCACGGTACGCAGATCTCCTGATCATACACAGTCTTGAAGGATGGGTCCTCCTGCCGCAGTTGATCTGGCGGTTCAATATCTATACCGATCCAAGAAAACCGGTCTCGGTAGATACCGGGGTAAGGACGTTTGGATCCCCCGGGAAAAATTCACCTGTGCTTATCACGACAAACTATGCGCTTACCTACTTTACGGTCGAGAGCGATATCAAGTCAGCGGGAATTGACTGTTTCCTTATTGTCGTGGACACTGGTGGAAACAGCGTAGAAAGTGCAGTTGCCGGGCGATATCTCAACGCTGAGACCATGGCAACGGCTCTCCGGGATAACAGGATCGTCGATCTTGTCGATCACAAATACCTGATAATCCCGGGCCTTGCAGCCCGCTTAAGCGGCGAGACCGAAGAGGCAAGCGGATGGCATGTGCTGGTTGGCCCGAAAGATTCTTCCGGTATCCCGGCATTTCTTAAATCACGCTGGCCACCGGAAAACCGTTAAATATCACCCGGCCTATTAACCAACTGGAAATAAAACCCGGCAGCACAATAACCGGTCAGACCGGATAATCAAGGGGGAGGAAAAGCCTGTGCAGCAACCTGACACAAAGGAGATAAGGGTCATCTTCCAGCCGATGAACCGTGTGCTTTTTGTGCCTGTGGGGACGCCGCTCTTTACTGCGCTGCGGATGGCCGGGATTGTAATCGAGGGAATCTGCGGGGGCAAAGGTACCTGCGGCAAGTGCCGGGTCATACTGACCTCCGGGACCTGCACAGCGGTGCCTGAGACCGGTACTGTATGCCGTCTCACGCCAAAAGAAAAAAGCGATGGATATTACCTTGCCTGCCAGGTGATACTTTCAACTGACGCGGAATTTACAATCCCGGTGGAGAGCAGGATCGACACGCCCCAGATCCTGATAACACAACCGGTAGTACCTGAGGGAATAGAACCTGCTGTCATGCGTTACCGGGCTGAGACCGCATCAGCAGACGGTCTGCCGTTTGCGTCAAAATCGATACGGTTTGCCGGATATTCCGGCCTGCGGCCCCGCATGACTGATGACCAGTATCATGCGCTGCTTTCTGCGAGGATCCCCCAGGCGGCCATACTTTCCATAGTACGGTCACCTCCTGAAGTGCTTGCACTGACTCCTGCTGAAGGGGGAAACCCGTTATACGGTGTCGCAATTGACCTGGGTACAACAACAGTTGTCGGCTGCCTTGCCCGTCTTGACACCGGAGAAATCCTTGCAACTGGTTCAGCACTGAACCGCCAGATCACGTATGGTGAGGAGCTGCTTACCCGGATCGGGTATGCCCGGTCACCAGCGGGGCTGACAACACTCCAGAAGGCAGCAGCAGCAAGCATTAACGAAGTTATTGAGTACCTGGTCCGGACTACCGGGATCAGCTGTACTGACATCATGGATGTCTGTGTAGCCGGAAATACCGTAATGAACCACCTGCTCTGCGGTATTGATCCCGGTTACCTTGAACTGGCAAATGCCCCGGTTTCACGTGCGCCGATCCAGAAAAATGCCCGTGATATTGGGATTATTGTTCATCCGGCCGCCGGCGTGTACTGCCTCCCGAATGTCAGCAGGTTTGTTGGCGGTGACGCGATTGGCGACCTGATTACAGCCGGCATGCAGTCCTCAGATGAAGTCTCGCTCATGGTCGACCTGGGCACAAACGGTGAAATCGTCCTTGGCACACGGCACTGGACGGCATCGGTATCATGTGCGTCAGGTCCGGCGTTTGAAGGCGCAGGTATCATGGCCGGCATGCGGGCAATGAAAGGCGCGATTGATCACGTGAATGTGGATAAGGAAACGGGACAGATTCACTGGAGTACAATCAATTCTGCCCCTCCAAGGGGAATCTGCGGCTCTGGAATTATAGATCTTGCCGTTGCCATGGTCGACACCGGTGCGCTTGATTTTGCCGGAAAACTTTCCACCCGGCACCCCGCAGTTCGCACCGGGCCGGAAGGACCGGAGTATGTCCTGGTACCGGCATCACAGTCCGGAACCGGGAGGGATATCGTTATCACCCAGAGGGATATCGATTATCTCATGGACTCAAAGGCTGCTGCATGCGGGGCAATTGCAGTATTGCTGGATCGATACAAGTGCAGGACCGGTGCTATACGGCACCTGTACCTTGCCGGTGCTTTTGGCGCTTATACGGATATCAGCAACGCGGTCAGGTTTGGCATACTCCCTGCGTTTGCATCTGCCACTGTCCATTATATCGGGAACGGCTCACTCTCCGGGGCTTATGCAACACTTGTATCGACACGTTACCGGGCGGCCGGGGAGGAAATCGCCCGGCATATGGTCTATATCGACCTCATGACCGATACTGCATTTGCAGAAGAGTATTCGGCCGCGCTCTATATTCCGGGAAAACGGGAACTCTTCGGTCCCGTTTAACCGGGAATATTTCCATTTGCGGAATTTTTTCTTTTCTGCCTGCTGCCCGGAACTAGTCAGTTATTTTCGTATGTTATGAAGAATTCATGCAGGTTCATCCGTATCCCTCATGCGGGATGCTATTGCCTGCACGGAAGGCTCGGTAAACAATTCCTGTTTGACACTCTTTGCTATGCTCATAGCCATAATGATTACAGGCACAACTTCAAGTCTCCCCAGCCACATCAGGAAAATAAAAATCCATTTGATGGCAATGGGGCTTGTTCCTGTAATAAATCCGACAGTGATTCCTGAGTTGGAAAGCGCAGAGATGCACTCAAAGAGCACCTCGTCAAGGCGGAACATTGTGATGTAAAGATGCATGCAGAGGATAGTCGCAATAAAAATCGCAAAAACATACAGGGCAATTACGAGCATGTTCTTTGAAATTTCCATCTCTGACATTTCCCGGGAGAGTGTCCGGCCCTCGAACCGGAACGGAATGATTACCCGGCTGCTTACAAAGAACCGCCGGAACCACCATTTCGCTCCTTCGTATGCAAGCGCTATCCGGTTAACCTTGATTCCTCCGGCAAGGCTCCCCATTGCCCCGCCAATGAATACCAGAAGCGATATTACTGCAAGCGGAATAACCGACCACAGGTGAAGGTCTGCATTCTGGAGTCCGCAGGTGCAAAGCCCTGAAACAGAAATAAAGGCACCCTGGCGGAGCGCAGTAAGCGGGGATAACCCATTGAAGATATACAGTTCGAGCGAGACGATTGCTGATCCAACGAGCGCTATCAGTATAAGAAGCCGGACAGTATTATCGCGGAACATTGCATCCATTCTCCCCCGGTACATCAAAAAATACATCTTGAAGGGTATCGCCCCTGCAAACATTACGGGTATCAGGAGAATTTCAAGCAGGGGATTATTGTAATAGGCAAGTCCTGCAGAATGAAGGGTAAATCCTCCGGTTGCAATGGTGATCATGACAAGGTTTACAGCATCCCAGAGAGGAATACCGGCAATCATGACAAGACCGGTAAAAATACAGGTCAGAAAGATATAGATCTTCCACATTTTCCAACCAGTTGACATGAGGTTGGGCATGAGATCCTCAGGTTTTCCTTCAGACCGGAAAATGGTGAAAAGCGAGACCGGGTTTTTCCTGCGTATCGAGATTCCAAATGCGATGATCCCTATACCACCAATCCACTGCATGAACGACCGCCAGAAAAGGAGTGTTTTTGGTGTCGTGTCAACAGATGCAAGCATGGTAAATCCGGTGCTTGTCCAGCCCGACATCGCCTCAAAGACACTGTCTGTATAAGTCATCCCAAGGCCAAAGACAAAGGGAAGCGCGCCAACAAGTGCGATCAAAAACCATGTGATTGCAATCGCGACAAGGACCATTGAAACCGGAGGCTCGAAATCACGGGTTGGAGCCCTTGTAAGCAACAGGCCTGTCGCCAGAAATACGACAGGAGCGCTTGCCATTGGAAGCAGAAGATACCATTCATGGAAGATCGCAAGCACTACAAGCGGCACCAGCGATATAAATCCAAGGAACCGGCAGATACGCCCCACATCATGCAGTATCATTGCCAGGTGATCGAGCCGCTTCATCTTAATGGAGAAGATGTTTGTCGTTCTGTTATTGTTATGGGTTGTGATGAGCCGGGGGAATTACCTGCATTTTTTGCACACGGCACATATATACAATAATGCCGGCAAACCTTCTGGTAAGATATGCCCCGGATGGATAAGGAACTCTACCCGTTTATCATTGTGATGTTTTTAACGGTAGTTTCCCTTGTCGTTTTCTGGTCGGTCCTCGATATGGTCGTACTTGGTGCGTCACTTGCAGTGGTGCTCTATCCGTTCCACCAAAAACTGTTGAGGTACACCCGGCCCGCCGTTTCTTCTGCGATAATCACAGTCTGCCTTTTTACAGTCATTGCAGGGGTGGCATGGGGTATTATGATGATATTGCAGGCAAATGCCGGTCTTTTAAACCAGATGTTTGCAACAATCGGTTCATGGCTGGTCGATCCTGCCACCCACCCGGAGGCGTTCGGGGTTCCGATCAGTAGCGGGACCCTGTCCGCGTGGCTTGCTGAAGGAAACTCACTCTTTGTCAATTACTGGGCGACGCTGACCGATAACCTGCTGATGATTGTCTTGAAAGGACTCATCTTTTTTATATCGTTCTTCCTCCTGCTCCTGAAAGGAAAGGATCTCAAGGACCGGGTCGACCGGTTCCTGCCGCAGCCGGTAAAAATTTATTACGATCAGCTCATGCCGGTCACGAAGGACACACTCTATGTGATTTATATTGTCCAGATTGCGATTACCGTTCTGACATTTTTTATAGCGATCCCGGTTTTTTACCTGCTCGGGTACGGGAATATTCTCTTTTATTCATTCCTGGCGGCATTCTGTGAACTTATACCAATTCTGGGGTCATCGGTTGCGTTTATCATAATTGGTGCATTTGCTCTCGCGCTTGGAGATATGCGCGGGGTTTTGATCCTGTTTTTCCTTGGATATCTTGTGGTTTCGGCACTTCCAGAGATCTACGTGCGCCCGGTGCTTGTCGGAAGACGGGTGAAAATCCACCCGCTTATAATGTTTGTCGGTATTATCGGGGGCATTCTTACAATGGGAATCGCAGGATTTGTTCTCGGACCGCTTATCATTGTGCTCCTCATGAAAAGCTACCGGATCTGGACTGAAGACCGGAAGGGGCCATCAGGCCTGACAGAACCGTAACTTATTCAAAGGATGCTGCGCAGTAGTGGGAAAACTGTTCCCTGTATGAATGTTATTGCCGGGTATATCTGAAAAAAATGCGTTAATGAAGAGAAAATAATATACCCTATATGTCCCCACGAGTAAATCAGAAATGTTCAGGGATCATTTTGCAATGCCCGGGATCGTCAAATCGATGGGTCTCGTGTTTGGCGATATCGGGACGAGTCCCATCTATACGTTTACCGCCATTTTCCTTTTAATTCCTCCGACAGCGGATAACGTGATGGGCATCCTGTCCCTGATCTTCTGGACGCTTACGATCCTTGTCACCGTGGAGTATACGTTCCTTGCCATGCACCTCGGTAAAAAAGGTGAAGGTGGGACGATTGTGTTAAAGGAGATCCTGCTGCCGATGTTAAAATCCGGTAACCAGATTGCGTTCGTCTCCCTTCTTGCCATTATAGGTATCTCGCTGTTTGTCGGTGACGGAGTTATAACCCCGGCAATCAGTATCCTGTCGGCTGTGGAAGGCGTTCTTTTGATCCCCGGTTTTGAGAATACTGCACAGGTTCTCCTGATGCTCATTGCCGGGGTGATTACAATCTGCCTCTTCGCGTTCCAGGCACGTGGTTCGGAAAAGGTTGCATGGGCATTTGGTCCGGTTATGGCGGTCTGGTTTATAGTCCTTGCAGTATCCGGCCTTGCTGCCCTTCTTCTGGCTCCACAGGTGGTCTTTGCTGTCAATCCGATGTACGCGATCAATTATCTCATGCACAACGGCCTTGCGGGATTTTTGATCCTTTCATCGGTGATTCTGTGCTGTACCGGTGGAGAAGCACTCTATGCGGATATGGGGCATCTGGGCAGGGAACCGATTGTAAAGGCCTGGTACCTTGTATTTGCAGCCCTTGCGATCAACTATTTCGGGCAGGGTGCCTTTTTACTCGCTAATCCTGATGCCCATAATGTGCTCTTTGAGATGTTTTTCTCTGAAGCGCAGTTCCTGTATATTCCCTTCCTTCTCTTAAGCATCGCAGCGACAGTGATTGCATCGCAGTCAATGATCTCCGGGATCTTTTCTATTGTGTATCAGGGTATCACGACCCGTATCCTGCCGCTCCTGCGGATCGATTATACCTCCCCCCACCTCAGGTCCCAGATCTATATCGATATCGTGAACTGGATGCTGCTCCTTGCAGTCCTGCTGGTTATCTTTGTCTTTAAGAATTCCAGCAACCTCACCCATGCATACGGCCTGGCTGTGTGCGGGACGATGATGATTACAAGTATCCTGATCACCTGGATTCTCGTCCTTCGCGGCGATATTTTAAAAAGCCTGGTTGCAGGATTTGTGTTTATCGTTACCGGGGTGTTCCTCCTCTCGAATCTTCATAAGATCCCCTCCGGAGGTTACTGGTCGCTTATAATCGCGGCAATCCCCCTGGCGGTTATCCTCATTTATATAAACGGCCAGCGGCGTCTTGCAAATTCTTTAAAACCGGTGCCGCTTAATGAGTTCCTTCCGAAATTTAATGAAGTTTACAAATCGGTGAATAAGATATCAGGGTCGGCGTTGTACTTTGCCCGTGACTTCCGGCAGATCCCCCAGTATATCCCCCGCACGATGTTTACGAACAATATCGTGTATGAAGAGAATATCATTATTTCAATCATACGGACGGAACAGCCCTTCGGGGTGACCTGGGGCGTAACCCGGGAGCTGACGAACGGTCTGTCGATTTTCGAGATTTATCTGGGATACATGGAAATTGTCGATATTTCAAAGATCCTTGTGGAAGCCGATATTGATGAGAAGACCATCTTTTACGGGATGGAGGATATTGTCACCAACCACGTGGTCTGGAGGATCTTCGGGGCGATTAAACATCTCACGCCTTCTGTCGTGCAGTTCTATCGTTTACCGTCAGATAAGATCCATGGTGTCGTGACAAGGGTGGAGATGTAGTGGCTTTTTAAATCCCATTTGCGGCTTTACGATATACTCATAATTTTAGCCATCCAAATATCACGGGAAGCGAGGGTAGTCAAGCCCGGTCAAAGGCGCCGGATTTAGGGTCCGGTCTCGAAGGAGTTCAAGGGTTCGAATCCCTTCCCTCGCATTTTTCCCGGATCGTTTTTCTGGGATCTTTTTCTTCAATTGATGAGTAATCTCAGATTGCTCTCAATAGTTCTCTGGTGCGTTGGAATGCGCTATATGCATGGTTTAATCCCGGCGAATTTCCGATATGGAACAGAATTTCATTTGTTTTAATGTAAATCAGATGAATTATCGATTAAATTAAATTTTAACGGCCGGGGACCGGTATATGACGGGAAGTGCCTAAAACAGGGGTAGGTGATAGTGCGGATCAGTTACTCCCTGCCCTGTCTGATTACCCTGTTGGGTCGTACGAGATCTGTTGGATGGGTTGAGAGACGGGTATTCTATTGTAGTTCCTGTAAGGATTGTTTATCAACCCGGCAAAGAGAAGGGAGGGGGTACCCCCCCTCCCCTGCCCGTGGCCTAAGAGGGGGTATACCCCCCCCTCAATATTTTTTCAAGAGGGGGTCATCCCCCACCCCTCTGGTTGGTGAAAGAGGGGGGTATCCCCCCATAGGATCAACCATCAGGACCCCGGTTTTATGTGAAACTTCCGTCGGAAAGAGTTTACATCAAACCCTATTTTGAGATGAGGTGCAGGGGGGTACCCCCCTCCCCTGCCCGTGGCCTAAGAGGGGGTATACCCCCCTCAATATTTTTCAAGAGGGGATCACCCCCCACCCCCCTGGTTGGTGAAAGAGGGGTATCCCCCATAGGATCAACCCTCAAGACCTCGGTTTTGCGTGAAACTTCCGTCGGAAAGAGATAACCTCAAACCATATTTGGAGATGAGGTGCAGGGGGTACCCCCCTCCCCTGCCCGTTGCCTAAGTGGGGGTATACCCCCCCTCAATATTTTTTCAAGAGGGGGTCACCCCCCACCCCCTTTGTTGGTGAAGGAGGGGGGTATCCCCCGGTCCGCATTATTGAAACTGGGGAACAATCATAAAAATATGTAAAAAGTTGTCTTAAATCTGATATGCTTCTAATAATATACACATAAAAACAAAAATGCCGTGCGCATTTTCAAGTCCGGATGTGAAAAATACGAATGACAGATCCGTAATGTTACAATTTCGGATGAATAATGTGATTTTTTTATTTACGATAAGTACTGCCATTCATGAAACTGATACCAATCAGTGAATCAGGCACCCCCTGAAAATTATACGCCCCCCCAGTCCTTGCATGTTTAGTAAGGCCTGATAATTGACATTATCATAACAATTAAGTGACTATGTTACATCTATCCAAGAGCGGGATTATAGAAGATAACCGTTCGCTAAAAAATTATGATCTGAACAAAAGTCGTACTGTAGATGAAGATTTCAATAAAAAAATTAGAGAGTTGTGTCAATGATCACTTGGTTGGATCCATCGTTGAATCTTCCAACACCTACAATATGATTCTTTCCTGAATTTCCTGCTGCAAGATACATGGATGAACCTACCGGTAATGGACTATTAAGTGTGTTGGAAACTACCTCTTCACCGTCCAGTTTGATTACACCGGCGGATATACTTGGTGTTACATTTGCTCCATCTACGGTAAATGAAACGCCTATGAGTGACCCTGCATCCTGTCCTCCCTGATATGTAACAACAACATGTGTTCCGTTGACACGCGACTCGGTAGCTGCAACCGTATGTGTCTTCTGGATGTTTCCGGCCATGCCGAACACGAATGCAGCGATAACCGCTGCGAGGATCACGGTGATGGCGACCATCAGGATGACGCCGATAACCGGTGATACTGCCTCTTCATTCTTTTTTGTAAAGGACATATCTTTTCACTCCTGTTCACATGCCGGTTTCCTGGCATGACACTGTATAAAGATGTTATTTACGCGGTTTTGTATTTAAATATTGTTATTTGCATTTCATTGCGTTATTGTGAAAAGTTATAGAAATTCCGCATGATTTGTCGTTGTATCCAGAACCCGATGCTGGTGATACTATGGCATGTGGGGTTTTTACCAATCCTGATGATATGTGCCGGATGACAGGTCAATACGATAATTCAAACTGTAATAATTGATACATCCAAAAAAAGGGGGAACATAATGGAAAAGCAACCTCTCTACCATCAATGAATAAAGGGTAGGGTGGATTAATTGACGAGCCATTCATATCCTAAAAATGAAAAAGGAACTCCGGAATCTGCCGGACCTGTCAGTCGATCTTCCGGGCCGGGTCCATCTGGATCTCATGCGGGAGCCGGGCCAGCGCAACAGCGCCAAGCGCCCCGATAACTCCGTTTCCTCCATACAGGACTACACCAAAGCGCCTTGCGGTTTCTTCTGCATCAGGACGGTCAACCACTTTTGATCTCACCCGGCAACCGTATTCCCTTAAACCCGCCGGGATTGTCATTCCTTTCCGGAATGCAAGACCCCATTCCGGGGAAAGTGATTCGTTTTCGACAAATTCACGGCTTATAGTTATCACCCGCTCAATCCGGTTCGGAGAGACTGCAACTTCGATATAACTTGCTGAGTTCCCGGCAGTCTTGTTATTGAGGGTTTCGTTGAGCATAACAATCCGGTGACTGACCGGAATTACTACCTTGTCTGCCGATAGTCGTGTCAACAACGCAAGGGCAAGTGCAAAGGTTGCCCCCCCGGCCTTTGAATCGGTATCGTCAATACCGATGGTGAGCGAAGTATATGCATTTGTCCAGACGTTTCCCTCAACAATTCCATCTTTCTGGACCAGTTCGACACGGGAAACTCCCTCCGCATGCGAGATCATATCCGTAAGCGAGAATGCTGGTCCGCCAATACAGCGGATACGCTGGACAATATAATCTCCAGATAAACTGACGCCGCAAATCCCAACAGCTGAATCCGGTGGAAGGCCAATAGAAATTGAGGTGTCTCCGATTCGGGCGCACTCGCGGAGCAGCGTCCCGTCGCGTTTTACGTCAGTAAGCACCCCCCCCGCCCGGGCGTGATGGAAGGCACAGAACGCAGCACAGGCGCTGCTCATACATTCATGGAATATCTCCACGTGTTCGCCATCTGTTGTTGTAAAAATCCTGCGGCAGGTACTTTTTGGAATTACCGTAATCGCAGCGTACCGGGCGGGAGACCTCCCGGATTTCTCTTTTTTTAAAAGAACACAGCCTTCCCTGACAAAGCGCAAAATCCAGTCCTGTGCCGTGCTCCGGGGGATACCCGCTGTTTTCTGGATATCCGTGACCGTAAAAAAACCGGCATCCTGCGTAATCTGACGCATCAGGCGCAGGTATTCCCGCCGGTGTTCAAGCACGCCCGCCATAATGATCGCGGATATACAGTATATCGCCAATAATGGCACTTGCCGTCTCTATCGATCCCGCACCCCTTCCGGTAAGCGTGATTTCCTTTGCCATATCGGTTTCAAGAGTCAGGGCGTTTAATGTACCTTCGACAACGAGCGGGTGGTTTTTCTTCATGAGTCGGGGAGAAACCCTCATGATCTTTTTTCCGGGAATTGCTTCGGCAATCAGCCGGATGGTACAGTCTCCTTCTTCAGCGAGGCGAAGTGCATCCGGAGTGAGCAAATCGATCCCCGTCATGTCGACATCGGCGAGTTTTGTGCCGTTACCCCAGATTGTATTTGCAAGAATCACCAGTTTTATCGCCGCATCGATCCCCTTGACATCGTATGTAGGATCAGCCTCTGCATACCCCATCTCACGCGCTTCTGTCAGTGCCTGTTCATAGGTAAGTCCTTCAGCAGCCATCCGGGTGAGAATATAGTTGCAGGTACCGTTAAGGACGCCATAAATTGCAATAATCTCATTCCCGTTAAGGCCGTCTTCAAGTGTATGCATGATGGGAATTGCGCCGCCAACCGTAGCCTCATACCTGAGCGCCACGCCGTTCTTCTTTGCAAGCGCTGATAGTTCTTTATATGCAAGAGCAATCGGCCCTTTGTTAGATGTAACAATGTGTTTCTTTTTTGCAAGTGCTGCCCGGATATATCCTAGTGCAGGTTCACCGGTAAGAGCGTTTGTCGGCGTTACTTCGATAAGGACATCATAATCCGCATTTTTTATGACGTCTGTCGCAGAGATTGTCTTATCTCCACATACACCGGTTATACGTTTTTGTTCGAGAACCGTAGTAATGTCAATGCCCTCATTACAGATGCATCCGCTCTTTGAATCCGCAAGGCCCGTGATTATAATGCCGGGATTCTTTTTTGCTATAGTCTCCGCGACGCCACGTCCCACCGATCCAAGACCGATCAGTGCCGCCTTCATGCATATTCCTCCAGTGGTTCAATCAGCAACAGGGATTTCTGCTTCGCAACCCGGCGCAGGACTGCAAGTGCAGAGTCCATATCTGTCCGGTTTGTCGCTTTAATCGTGACACGTGAGGTCGACCGTTCATTTATTGCCGGCATGCTCATTGAGATTTCGCAGACTTCGGCATATCCGGTTGAATCAATCTGGTTAACGGTATCTGACAGGTCTGTATGCATGAGGTGGCCGATCAAAATTACCGTACGTTTATAAAGCAGGCGCTCCTTTCCGATCCGCTGAATGTGAACCCCCTGTTCTTTTAAAAGAGCAACAAGTTTATCGAGGCGCCCTTCCGGGAGAGTGAGCACAATCTGAACGTTCAGGGTTCGGTGGCTGGACTCCGGTTCGCGGTGGTGGAGAACCGCGATAATGTTTCCCCCGACATCAGAAATTGGTTTGAGGGCTGCGACGAGTTGTCCGGGAGAATCCTTCATCTCAAGTTTCATGGAGACCTGCACATGTACCACCTTTCAACATGAATAGCGTCTCATATCAAGAAAAGCTTGTTCTTTTCTTTTGTGTGGGACCAAAGAATCAAAGTCTCCTGAGTTTATCATCCACTTTTTCAAAGAAATTCCTGTGTGCATTGATAAACAGCGCCGGCTGTTCAGCCTTCTGTACTACAAGGGATGCTGAGTTTCCCAGTTCTACGGTTTTTTGTCCGTCGATTACAAGTTTTGCCGGTTTTGAACTTTCCAGTCGGATCTCAAGCCGACGGTTGCTGCTGATTAGGTGAGGGCGGGATGAGAGCATATAAGGGGCGAGCGGGACGACAAGAAAACCCTGTATCCGTGGATCAACTATCGGGCCGCCGGCACTCATTGCGTAAGCGGTTGATCCGGTTGGGGTGCTGACGAGCAGGCCATCGGATCGGAACTGCTCTGAGATCCGGCCATCAATGACAATTGAGAAACGCAGCATTTTTGCCGGTCGGGTAGTAACAATAAGTCCCTCGTTTAGTGCGTCACCCAGAGGAATATTATCCCGGAGGAGTGAAAGCCTCATCCGTTCCTCTACAGAAAATCCCCGTGACAGGGTCTTAATAAAATCGCCGGCTTCCTCCGGTTCGAGATCCGCAAGGAAACCTACCTCACCATGGTTTATGCCGATGATGGGGATCTGGTGTTGCAGTCCCTGGACGGTACGCAGGATTGTGCCGTCACCCCCGATAACTACGGCCATATCCGCGTCAGCCTGCCTGCATGGGACACCGGTTTCTCCAAGAAAGGACGCGGTGTCTTTTTCAAGGATTACTTTAATTCCCTCATTTTCCAGCGTATTTTTCATCTGTTGTGCACAGGAAATTGCCCCGGGCAGGTCAATGCGGGAAACAAGCAGGCATTTCATAATAATCACCTCAGATATTCGATTACCTTGTGATGCAGTATGCCATTTGTGGCAACAATACACCTTCCAACAGTAACTTCTTCAGGAAAATCAAGCGGTTCGCCATTTATGTCTGTAACTTTTCCTCCGGCTTCAGTGCAGATAAGCATACCGGCTGCCGCATCAGTTACCCGGAGAGTACCCCGGAGATCAACAAAACCATCAATTCTTCCAGCGCCGATATAGCAAAGCTCAAGTGCGGATGCGCCAAGGAGACGCCATCTTCGGATCTTGTGGCCAAGCTGCATCATTCGCGTTGGATCAAATTTCCTGCCATAGACACTCATGGCAGAAAGATCAAGCCTTGAGGTGGATGAAACGTGGATTGGTTTTTTATTGCAGTGCGCAAATTTGCCACGTTTTGCGGTGAAGGTCTCTGTTGTTGCAAGGTCCTGTACAAATGCCTGCTGTACTACGCCGTCTTTTGCCCATGCAAGAGATAGCGCATAAAAGGGTATACCTGCGACTGCGTTGTACGTGCCGTCAATTGGATCAAGAAATATCGTTCCGTTTCCACCATCAACGGGCACTTTCCCGGCTTCTTCGCTGATTATGAGTGAGCACAGGTCATGTTCCTGTACATACCTGATTACGCAGTCTTCTGCTACCTGATCAATCTTTTCAGTGGGGGTATGGTCTGCACCCATCCTGATAACCTGCCCGCCCTCGGGTGATCCAATAAACGGGCTGATATTTTCCCGGACAAGAACAGCAATTTCCTTGCAGGCACGGAGAAAGTCCATAATAACAAAAACCTCTAAATGTGGTCAGCGTTGTATTTATGTAAGGCAATAAAGATAAATTACTTCTGCGTTTAAGATATGGATACGTTTTAGGTTGTGAATTATCATGAAGGAACAGACTGAAATCGGAAAGATAAAAGAAGGACGTTATATTGTTGTGGATGACGAACCCTGCAAAGTTGTCGGTCTTGCCACGTCAAAACCAGGAAAACACGGCGCAGCAAAGGCTCGGATTGACGCGGTTGGTATCTTTGATGGTGTCAAGCGTTCGATTGTCTCTCCGGTATCTGCAAAGACATATGTGCCCGTAGTCGAACGCAAGAGCGGACAGGTCATCTCCATTGCCGGTGACATGGCGCAGCTCATGGACATGAAGGATTATTCCAACTTCGAAATTGCAATTCCTGAAGACAAAAAGGGCACCCTTGAAGTTGGAAAAGAGATCATGTATATCGAGTCCATGGGTAAAAGAAAACTCGACTGATTATTCCGGGTTATCATAAAAAATACTTTTTCGGGAAAAAGCGTTGCTGGATTTTTTTGGAATTTTTACGTTTTAAAAAATACACCTTTTCAGAATACTTTCTCTACCTGAGCGCCAGTCCACCATGGTTGTGTCCGGGGGGACGTTAGTCCAAAAACAGTGCATTATAAAAAGTGATGAATGATTTCACCAGCGCAAGATTTTTTGGTTGAACCAGGGCATGTGGATCCGGCTCCTAAAATTCTTAAGGTGGGTTTCGGTATGATTAATGAGCAATGATTTCACACAGGACCCGGATTTTTTTGTTTTTGTTTTAATCGGGCTTTATTACCTCCTCTGCCAGTTTCCTGCAATCAGGACGCTTTGTCAAAGACTAGTCTTTCGGAAAGTATCGTTCCTGCATATAAACCCGGTTTTGCACAATGGCTCCATTTTGGCAATCCGGGGCAGATTCTGGCGATTTTCCCATGCGTTTTTTGATTACCCGAAAAACTGCGGAATTCGCACAGAAACCTGCGGAAATGAAATAAAATCGCACGATTTTGGCGTATTTAGTTAAATTTTACCTTGAATAGGCAAAACTGCGCTAATAGGACCATTTTAATTTTCGGATCGCGTTCCTGCCTGAAATTTGGGGTGGTGGCAAAAGATTTCCCAAAATGCGTGTTCGATGATTTTGATGATTTCCTATGTGAAAATCATGTGGATATTTTAAGGAATGGATAATGGAGTCCCCTTTATCTTTTCCCGTTTTTTATGGTTCCATAATGTACCAGATCAGTTTATGTAAGTTTCAACATGGCGGATATAATGAATAATGATTATGTAAGATCCACCAAAAAAGATCAATACTTTCCTAAATACTTCGTTGGAATGAGGATCTCGATCGTATATGAGTTAAGATATTGAGAATTTATGATAAAATAATACCCCCTCTGGCCTTCATAGAATTTTTCCGTCCACGGACGCGGGTCAGTTTCGCTTAATGTTGGAGTTGCCACAGTCTCCGCGTATTTGGGTGTTCGGGTAAATTCAGGCGTTTCCCTGGTAACACCGGCCCAGAGATCGGGGTCAATCCCTCCGGGTGGCGTAAGGGTTCTCACAATCCGGTTGGGATCTGTTGCATCCATAACCTGGATGGAAAATTTTGGAGTTACGCTGGCGTATGATCCCTGTATCCCGCTATGGGAAATTCCCTGGCCAAGGGTTGGGGTTATTTCGGTAGACTGGACAGAAGGTCCTGACATAGGTCCAATCATTGGATCTACCGTATAGGATATCTCCCAGTAGGGAAACGGGATATTGATGGTTTGGGTTGTTCCACTGTATTTTCCGGAAATTGTTGCATATATAGTCCTGCCGGTATCTTCAACGGACGCATTGATTCTTCTTGATTGCAGGGTCGTCTGGTTGGTAGAAATGCGATAGGTTTCGGGATTGACAAAACCGACCGTCTGGACTTTTTGGTTCCATGTCGGAACCGGTGTAGACGGGGTTGTTGTGATTGTTGTTGTAAAATTTGTATATATTACAAGAGGAGTTGCTGTTATGGTGGGTGTCGGCGTCGCAAAGGAAATACCGGTATTTACCGGTTGGCCCGTGACTAATGGTTTGATGACGAACGCAATAATAAGAATGAAGCAGAATGCTGCGACAATATAGGTCAGATCTTTTTTATCCATGCCAGTCTTAAATTTTATTTAGGTAGTACATCAATAAAAAATAGTAACTTTGGGAAGCAGCTTTCAGGTCCGATTATTTGTTCAAGTTCTCCGGTTTGGCAACTATTATTTTTCAGTTATCTTGTCAAATTAGCACGAAATTTTAAAAAATTGGTTCTGTGCATTTCAATTTATAACAGAACTTATTTATACGAACAATACCTTTTAACACTGTAGAGATACTGGTATCGACTAGTGTCTACTAATTCATGATGGTGAATACCATGAATTCCTGTAAACAGAACGATGAAGGGTTCACCGGCCTTGAGGCAGCGATTGTGCTTATCGCATTCGTTGTCGTAGCGGCGGTGTTCTCATACGTGGTACTGGGTGCCGGGTTCTTCACGACCCAGAAGGCACAGGAGACCGTGCACACCAGTGTACAGCAGACTACATCGGCCGTTGAACTATCTGGCCCGGTGAGTATAGAATCAAGTGATGATGGTACTAGTGTGGCCAATATTACCTTTTACCTCCAGCTTGCCGCAGGTGGTAACGGGGTGGACATGAGTAAAGTAACCTATACACTTGCAACAGGACAGAATATATCCAGTTATACAAATCAGACTGTCCATTACTTATGGGTCAAGCAAAACGAGCCAATTGATGGAGGACAGCTGGAACACACCGGATTATTGAACAGTCGAGAGATGGTTCTTGTAAGAATTGTGCCAGATTTTAATTTCGGTGTCAATACCCGGTTTATTGTAGAAGTGAAGCCCCCGATTGGCGCAGCGCTGCCCCTTTCAAGGACGGTGCCCGCAGGGATGACCGCAAACAAATGGTATGAGGTATATTAAGGAGGGTGAAAAAGATGAAACATTCATATTCTGAAAATGCATTCACCGGTCTTGAAGCCGCCATTGTGCTTATTGCATTCGTTGTCGTAGCGGCAGTGTTCTCATACGTGGTGCTTGGTGCGGGGTTCTTCACAACGCAGACTGCCCAGGCAACTGTCCATACCAGTGTGGCGCAGGCAAGCTCGAGCATTGAAAATGTCGGGAATGTATATGGTATTGCTGATGCAGGTGCTGATCACCTGAAATATGTTAACTTAACCGTTGCACTTACTGCCGGTGGCACAGCCGTTGATTTGTCACAGATGGTGATATCCTATAATGATAATAACGGTGGCCACAACACAAATCTTACATATGAAGGCATAGCACCAGATGGTGGAGCCTGCACTAAATCCATGGCTGGTGGTGCAGATACCAATCAGCAATGGTGCATAGCTGAAAAAATCAATAACCAGACCTCGGGTCCCCTGCTGGAACCCAATGCCCAGATGATTCTTTCAGTGGGACTGCCAACGACTGCACAAAAGAATGTAAAGATCTCTATCAATTTCCAGCCTGCAGTTGGATCAGTACTTCCCATCACAAGAACAATTCCGGGTGGAATTAATCCAGTTCAGGCATTATACTAATTCCCTTTTTTTATTGACCGGTCTAGTTTTTTCAGATAGACTGCTAATTTCAATGTGCTTCTCTGAATAGAGTAAATCTGGTAGAATTTACTTAATAGTGGTCTTTTCAGGGAATTGGGATAACTCTGTTAATCTTTTCAAAATCGTATTTTAATCCGGGTAAAGTGCTTTTTTAGCCCCAACGTTTTCAAATAAAGTCTGCCGATAATATCCTGTCAATTGTTTTAACGCTCATGGATGCTTTGGCAATACCTTCGCCTCTTTGACAGTGGCGGCCCTATATATAGTGATAACCCCTCCAAATTTTAGTTGCAATTCAAGGCAGAAATATGTCATATTTTTGATTATCCTCATAAAATATGGTTCCGTTTCTAAAAGTACATCACAAAATTTGATAAAAATGGAAAATGGTAAATATAAGGCAATGGAATCGTTTTACTCTAAAGAGAATGCACATTTTTAAAAGAGATAGAATTTTACAGGGTTTTTAAATCGCAATGGTGAAAGTATACTTCTCTGGCCTGACTAACCAAAACGGATAATTTCCTAAGCGATAAAACAGTGAAGAGATGTTCAGATTAACAAAAAAATCGGCCCCGTAATTGAATTTACTCTGATTATTTCGATTTTTGTAAAAAATACCTTCTTTCCGACTGTACTTTTACTCACGCTCACATAATCTCATGCCTTTCGTTCAAAGAAGCAATTACAGAGCCCCGCTGAATGCTAGTTTTTGGAAGGGGATATATAGTGATAGATCCTCATGACAGTTTCATAATGCAAAAATGGTTATTGGCGGCAAAAATTGTCGTTACCTTTTTGATTGCAGGTTTGGTAACACATAATTTTTGAAAATAATCCCGTAGAAACAAAAAAAATTTAGGGGCTGGATTGATACTTCTCCTAAATTATTTGGAATCAATGCCAATACATCACCCATATTTTTATATAAAGATTCATCGTTTTTAAATATTATATAATTATAAGTATGATTAATCTATCGGGGCTGAATTTGATGGATAGACCTTTAATAAGCGAATATGGATTTACTGGACTGGAGGCCGCCATTGTGCTTATTGCATTCGTTGTTGTAGCGGCGGTGTTCTCGTACGTCGTGCTTGGTGCCGGGTTCTTCACAACGCAGACTGCCCAGGCAACTGTACATACGGGAGTGCAACAGGCAAGCTCAAGCATTGAAATTGTCGGGAATACCTATGGTATTGCGGATCCAGGGGACCTTACTCACCTTAAATATATTAATATAACTGTTGCACTTACCGCCGGAGGCACAGCTGTTGATTTACAGCAGATGGTGCTATCCTATAATGATAATAATGGTGGCCACAATGCAAATCTGACCTATGGGGGGGTAGCACCGGATACAAATGGAGCTTGCAGTAATGCAATGAATGGAGGTTCAGGTACTGCTCAAGAATGGTGCATTGCAGAAAAAATCAATAACCAGACGGCGGGTGCCATGCTGGAACAAAATGCCCAGATGATTATTGCGGTAGGTTTACCTGATACTGCTACACCGTCCACAAAATTTACAATTAATTTTCACCCGGCAACCGGGGCCGTTCTCTCGATATCTAGAACTATTGCGGGTTCAATTTATCCTGTTCAGTCATTGTACTGACATTTTTCTTTTTCCAATTGTGCGGGAACAGGAATTTGAATCAATAGTAATGTTGAATTCATCCTGAATAATGTGTTTTACTGGTGTTTGTTAACACCTTTCATTATACAGAAATATCTGGATACATCTATTATTATGACCGTGACAAAAAAAATCCGGTTCCTGAAGTTTTAAAAATGAAAAAGTCCCCGCTAATTCAAGAGTTTAATGAGCAAAGTATATTAACTAAAAACAGGATAATAAATTATTGTTATGGCGGTAAATCAGGCTCAGGTTGATCACATTATTACCGCAGCTTCTGAGGATGATCCAGAGGTCAAGCTCCAGAATCTCGAACGGGAAGTTGACCTGATCAAGACATCTATCAAACGCCTGTTAATGGATATAAGGGAACGGATGAATGAAATGGAAAATCCGTTCACACTTGCGGGAGCCGGGTCAGGAGGAGCTCCCGGCACAGGTGAGATTTCGGATTCAGCCAGCGATGCAAAAAAAGCCGCACTGGAAGCAAAGGAAGCAGCACTTGATGCCCGGGAATCTACACTGGATGCCGCTGATGCCGCCGCTAAGGCCAAAAAAGAAAAGGAGACCAAAAAAGAAGCCGAGCCTGAAAAGAAACCTGAAACTTTTCCTCCTGTTCTACCTGAAGAAAAACGGATACCCGACGAGCAGATGCTCGCCCTGTTAAAAGCCCAGATGCCTCAAAATGGTCATAAGTCAGCCATCCAGAGTCAAATGGCGAGCGAAAAACTCCGGCTCCAGAAAGTATATAAGTTGTTTAAGTGGACGAACTCGGCAATACGCAAATTCGGGCATGACCGGCTTGAAATTATTCTGGAATCCTACCGGATTATGGGATATATAACGCGGGAATCCTGTGACGAGATAAAAGAGATTTCCCGTCTCATGCCGGCAAACTTAGGTGAAGAGCATGAAGTCGGACCGGATGAGTTTGTATCGGAACTTTATGCCCTCAACCGTATCCTGTCGCCGAACGATACTTCACTTGACCGTGATATGATCGAAGTTATGATGGTCCAGCGCCAGCAGATAGAGCCGGAAAAAGAACGAATAGATGTGCCTGAATTATCAATAAATGAACGGGAACCTTCGCGGAAAACACGAAAAGATGAAGAGTGGATGAACCTGCCAGACCGGATATAATCCATGTCATCAGAAACATTCACAACCGCCCTGTTCCTGATTACTGCTGTAATAGCGGCAGGTGTGCTTATCAGTGCCATATTTCCGGTTGTTTACCAGATGGCCGGGACTTTTACATCAGCCGGCCATGCATCAGACCAGCAAATCAGGACGGATTTTAAGATTGTCCTTGCTGTAGCAAATAATAGTCACTTTGCCCGTGTATGGATGAAAAATACCGGGAGTGAACAGATCTACATTGACGATGTTGAACGCTCGGATGTTATTTGTGGTGGTGCCGGGAATTTTAACCGGATGAGTCTTTCCCCCTCATCTACATTAAATGAGGGGCAATGGCTGTACATACTTAGCGATTTAAATAACAATAATTACTGGGATCCAGGAGAATCCCTGGAGATTGACGCAAAAACCGGAACATTGGATATTGCCGGGGGTCCGAATTATTTCCAGTTTACACTGCCAAACGGAATCTGGAGGTCGGACAGGTTTACGGTGAACGCACAATAAGGTGGTGAGGAATGGCAGTTGCAGATCTTGTCGGGGCGGCAGTAGGTGTTCTCCTTCTTATCCTTGTTGCATATATATTGGTCGGAAGCACTCTTTCCACAGCAGAGATTGTCACAAACGCCCAAAAAGCTGTGACCCTCCAGGAGCAGACACAACTGCGGACCGATTTTGCCATCAACAATATCACCACGGCAACTATAATTGACGGAAATAATGATTACGCATTTAATTGCACGATCAAAAATACGGGAAAAGAGATCATTTCGGATTTCCAGCATATGGACGTGATTGCTTATGACGGTCTGACCATTTTCCAGTTGTATACTTTTAATTCCGATAATGAAGTAGTAATCCCCGGAACATGGACGATTGTTGACAAAGGCAATGAAATCATTCATAAGTCTGAACTGGATCCCGGGGAATCTTACACGATAATGGTAACAACATCAGGTATTTCTCCCTACTGGTTCCAGATAACTACAGCAAACGGAGCATTTGCCTCGAACCTGTTATAAAGGAAAACAAAAACATGACTCCTGATTTATCCGATCTGATGGGGGGCGAAGACAGGCAGATCATCTCAACCGGAAACGGTGAGCTGGACAAGAAGATTGCCGATGGTCTTCCGGTGGGGTCCCTGACGCTTATAGAGGGTGAGAACGATACCGGAAAAAGTGTTCTTACCCAGCAGATTATCTGGGGAGCGATGAAACAGGGAATGTCCGTTGACCTCTTTACTACGGAAAACACCAGTAAAAGTTTCATCAAGCAGATGGAATCGATGAGCCTTGACATTTCCGATTATTTTGCATGGGGATATCTCAAGGTCTTCCCTCTCCATGTCGTGGGTTTTGAATGGAAAAAAGAGGAAATGGAAGGAATCCTGGCCCGCCTCGTATCGTATATCCAGAATAGTAAAGCTGAGGTCGCGGTTGTCGATTCCCTGACGCTTTTTACCGAATATGCCGAGACCGATACTATCCTTACCTTCTTTACTAACTGCAAATCACTTGTGGATCATGGTAAAACGGTCCTTGTCACCCTCCACACATACGCGTTTGAAGAAGACACGCTTGTACGGATTCGTTCCATCTGCGATGCTCACCTGAATATGAAAAAAGCCCTTGTCGGTGACAAGTATGTGATGGTCATGGAAGTAGTAAAAGTCCGTGGCGCACGAAAGACCACCGGGAACCTTGTCAGTTTTGAGGTTCACCCGGGTTATGGCATGAAAATCATCCCCATGAGCTTTGCAAGGATCTGATTATGGGTTCACTTTCAGTCGCAGTAAACCTGCCGTTTAAACCGGAACCGGTAGATCTGGATGTTGACCTGTACGCAGATCTCGAATCGGATGCATTATTCAAAATGCTCCCCGCAAACGCAAAAGAGTATGTACAGAACAGCCCGCATCTGCTCGAATATCTCCACACATTCCCGGTAAATACTTATGGTATCCCGCTTTTTTTATCGGAGTTAAAAAAGGATGTAAGGGGAATGAAAAATCCCAACATCATTTACCCGGTAAATGATACAACATTTGTCCATATTTTACCGGATCCCGATGATGTCAGGAATTTTTACATTCCCATCGAACCCTCCTTCCTCCACAGCGTCGGCGATCTCCTGCCTGCCATCGAGTCCAAACTTATTGATCTTATTGATGGCCTTGAAACGGATCCCGTCACGGAAAAGGAACGGATAGAAGTATTAAAAAAAATGCTGACAACAATAGCGGTGATTAAGCCACCCGGTGTAGACATTGCAAGCCTGACCCGAAAAGATTCCCTGGATGCAAAATCAAAATTGATTACGTTTCTTAACACGGATTTTACTGCCCAGAAAAAGATGAAAACTGTCAAAAAAAGTAAAAGTATCCCTGTTACGCCGGATGGCAAGATCATCCTGACCAAAGTGGAGTACCAGGCCATCGAGTATCTGCTTGTCCGCGATAAAATCGATATGGGCGTCTTAAAACCGTTCCTTTCCGATCCCTATATTGAAGATATCTCATGTGATGGTGTTGGACCGATTTTTATTGAGCACAAGTTGTTTAAAGGCCTTAAATCCGTTATTGAGTTCAAGGTATCCAGCGAACTCGATGAGTTCGTCGTTAAAGTAGCAGAACGGATAAAACGTCCGATTACATACCGGAGCCCGATTGTCGATGCAACCCTTCCCGATGGTTCCCGTATCAACATTGTCTACGGGACTGATATCAGCAAGCACGGCAGTAACTTTTCCATCCGTAAAGTAAACGAAGTGCCTCTCTCAATCCTCAATATCATCGAATCCAATGGTCTTGATTACTCTGTCGCTGCGTATCTCTGGATCTGTATCGAATACGGAATGTCGCTGTTTGTGAGCGGTGAAACTGCGAGCGGCAAAACGACGCTTCTCAATGCCATTACCACATTTATACCCCCTGAAAACAAGATTATCACAATCGAGGATACTCCTGAACTGAATGTTCCTCACAGGAACTGGATACGGGAGGTAGCCCTTGCTAAAGGTAAAGGAGAAGGGAGTGGGTCCGGAGGAGAGGTTACAATGTTTGATCTCCTCAAGGCTGCCCTGCGTCAGCGTCCCAACCAGATCCTTGTCGGGGAAATCCGTGGTGTTGAGGGAAGCGTTGCATTTGGTGCGATGCAGACCGGTCACCCCGTAATGAGTACGTTCCACGCAGCATCGGTCGAGAAACTGATACAGCGTCTTTGCGGAGATCCAATTAATATCCCGAAGACTTATGTTGATAACCTGAACCTTGTCGTTATCCAGAGCGCTGTAAAAAGACCTGACGGGTCTGTCGTTCGCCGGATGATCAGCTGTAACGAACTTGTGGGATATAACCCGGAGACTGGCGGGTTTACCTTTGTCCAGATGTTTGGATGGGAACCCGTTACTGACACATTTGTATGGTCCGGGAAAGGCAGTTCATTCCTTCTCGAGAACAAGATCGCAACGATGCTTGGGATCCCCGACAACAGAAAAGCGGAAATTTACCTTGAAGTTGAAAAGCGCGCAAAGATTCTCGAACGCCTGCATAAGGCTGGCTATGTAAAATTCTGGGATCTCTTCCATATGATCACCAAGATCAAAAAACAGGGCCTCCTTGCCATTGGATCATAATATGCCTGAAGCGATCGCGCCGCCTCCAGGCGGGACACAGAAATCCCCGCCAAAAAAATCAATGCCCTTTGCCACCCTGGGTGAGGATATCAGGGAAAAACTCGACGGTATCAGTGAGAATAAGAAGATGGGGGCAGATCTTCTTTTTATGACTACGTATATGGCATCGCTTGCGCTTGCCAATGCGACACGTCCGGAGATTTTTTCATTCGCGTCAAACCGTCATGAGTACATATCTTCAAAATATATCGCAAAAGTCAACACTTTTGTAAAAAAATGGAACTACAGTTATTCCGAAGGACTTGCTATCGTCGCCGAACGGACGCAGAATACGATTCTTAAAAGCATGTTAAACCGGTATGCTAATGCTATCGAGTCAGGTGTTCCTGATGAAGATTTCCTGAGCAATGAACTTTCAACAGTAAGAAGCGTTTACCGAAGCCAGATTGAGCAGGGGATGTCCATGCTGCAGAAATGGGGCGATGCATACGTTGCCATGCTCCTTTCCGGAACTGTTATCGCCGTTATTATCATGATATCGGTGGTTATCTATGCGCCGGAGGACATCCAGACGACATTCAATATATCCTACTCAGTTATCCTTGCCATTTGTGTGTTTGGTATCACCCTTATGTATACGTCAGTTCCGGATGACCCGAAAAGCCACCGGCTTACCGAACGCATGTCAAAAGAGCAGGCGACGATCCGTGCCATGGAGAGGATAATCGTCCCTCTTACGATTGCCATAGCACTCATCCTTGTGCTACTCGGGGTTTCAGCAAGCCTTATCTTTATTCTTGTGGGTATCCTGATGGTGCCGCTTGGTGTGATAGGTTTTATTGATGACCATAACATTACCCTTCGCGACAATGATTTTTCCGTATTTATCAGAAGTTTTGGCGCCGTCATGGGAGGTCAGGGAACTACAGCGGTATATGCCTTAAGGAGCATTGACAAGAAATCACTCACTGCCCTTGAACCTCTGGTAAATTCAGTATATTCAAAGCTTAACCTTGGACTCGATGAAAAACAAACGTGGGAGAAGTTCATCGGGGAATCCGGGAGCAACCTCATCTATAAGTACCTTAACATTTACCGGGATACTGTCGCACTTGGCGGGCCGCCGGAACCTATCGGGACCGTTGTGGGGTCGTCAATGCTTGAACAGACACTGCTCCGGGAAAAGAAGGACATGCTCTCAAAAAGTTTTATTGTCCTTCTGATACCGATGCATATCGCCATGACGGGTCTCTTTGTCGCGTTGTACCAGATCCTCGTGGTACTTACTGACTCTGTATCAGCCATGATGCTGCAATTCCAGGAAGTAGCGGCAGCTTCAGGGGGACAGAGTATGGGGGTCTCTATGGGATCAGTATTTGGCGGAGGGATGAACCTGTTTACCAATTTTCCAAAAGAAGCAATGCAAACGTATGTTTCTGTAACGCTTTTTATTCTCACTGTATCAAACATCATCGCAGCACGTATTGTGGGAGGAGGGGATCGATACATGTATTATTTTTACGCGGCAATATTCTGCACATTAACCGGGCTTGTATTGTTGTTGGCACCGATGGTTGTCGGACTTTTCTTCAGTGCAGAAGCGCTGACTAATCTCGGGAGCAATGTAGCCGGTGGGGGTGTGTGATATGAAGGATAATATTCGCAGGCTGGTTCTTTTTACCGTGATCGTGGGATTTGGATCACTCCTGATTTTTGTAAATATTCCACTTATCTATCTCCTGCCCCTGATCATGGTTGTAGGATTTTTTTTATTAATCCTCCTTGGTTCGATTACCGTTTCGGATATTAAAAATGCGTTTTTTAAATTATCCTTAAAAAATCTGCGGGAGAAACCAATCCTGAAAAAGCTCGATTCCATAAAATTTTTTGAAAAGAAAACCCCGGGGAAGGCCGATATCGGGAAGAAAAAAGCCAAAGAAACTATCCCGGCGAAAAAGGCAGAAAAAACAAGCGGAATCCGTCATCATCTTTCATTATTGGCATCATCAATAAAATCAATTGGAAAAATTCTTACGGAACGTAAAAAACAGGTTAAAAAACCTGAAGAGATCAACAAACTCCTTGAACGTACGATAGCAGAAAAAGTCAGCAAAGGATCCGCGCTGGAAGGTGCTGCAAAAATAACCCCCTCCTCCGGCGTACGGGGTGCCGGAGGAGCACTCTCTGCTGCTGGCGGGGAGTCAGATCCATTCCTTTCCCTGTCGGATGAAGAACTTGGAACCGACCTCCTGGATGGACTGGAGGAGTCGGCATCACAAAAGACCCTGGGAGATACATCGGCACTTCCGGATGTTGGTCCCGGCCTCTCCGTACCGGAACTGGAAATTCCCGCATTGCCGGCAGAATCTGCGGACGAGGTCGGAGCAATCCTTGAAGCAAATCCGGATACCGGTTCTGAGGAATTTGAGAGTTTAAGTGGTGGAGAGGCAATCGATGAATCTCTGAGTGACCTGGACAGCATAAATCTGGAAGATGTCGATCTGGGTGACGACAGTGCAGTCCAGGAACCGGCAGCCCCGGCCACTGTGCCTGCAGCAACCAGCCCGGCAAAAGGATCCGAAGATCTTATTCCGGCGACACCAATAACGCCTCTTGCAGAACCTGCCTCACCGGAAGAGGCAGAACAGACTGACATGTCTGCATTTGCAGCCGGAACAGCTCCGGGCAGTGACGAGGATATGCTCAGTTCGCTTGCCGCGGATATCAAACAGGTAAAAAAGGAGGCCGATGTCAGCCTCCTCCGTGAATTAAAAGATTTTAAAGCCCCTGCAACGGATATTGAAACTGATCTAAAAGACATTGCGGAACAGCTTAATGCATTAGGTAAAAGCGATAAAAAGAAAATCCTGCCCCATAATGCAGAAACGTAAAATTTGTGCGCAACAATTCCAGCAAACAAAAATTTGTTAAACAGTTCAAGAAATCTGGCGTTGAGTATTCATGAAAGAAGTTCCCGTAAAAATTGAACATGATGGTAAGTGGATTGTAATTAAAGCCGGGGTTGCCGAAGACCGGATTTCATTTCCAGCACCGGTTGATAAGGAAATCCTGTTTAAATCAGTTTTTGACCTGGTGGAAAAGAAAAATATTCTTATTATATCGGTTAAAGGAAATCCTGATGCAATTATCCGGATTGCAAGCATCGAAAAAGTCCTTGTCATTTTAAAACGGCTAATCCTTGGAAGCTGTAATGCATACCGGCTCATGGCGTATTTTATGTCCCCTGCTATCCGGGGAGGAGTCTTTGTCAAGGATGCGCAATGGGAAAAAGGCAGTATTGTGGTAGTAAAGACCGGAATCTGGTTTTTGAGCGCAACAAAACAGATCAGTGTTCCCCTTTCAGAGGTAGCGGCAATCGAGCTTACAAAACGGGATGTTCAGGGCAAACAGACAGATGTCGTCCGAATCGATCATATAGAATCCGGGGACGTGGTCTCAAGTCTTGTTCTCTGCCCATTGTCTACCCTTCAGGTTCTTTTTAATTTTCTTAAAGATGCCACAAAGGGAATGGACATGCAGGGCAACGAACTGGATGCAGTTACCCAGCAGGTTGCAATGCTTGTATATTCCGGCATGGATTCCCATGCTATAGAAAATATGCTCAATATCCCCCACAAACAACTTGATGACATATATGACAAGATTATAAAACTGGGAATTGCGGAAGTAATAACAATCCGGCGTGAAGTCCAGTTAACCACAAAAGGCGTCCGGTATATTTCTGATGCTACAAAAACTCAAACAAACTAAAATTACCGTCGATTTTTTTTCCATCATTGTTTTATAGCATGATCAACCAATATGTGTATTGATATCCCATGGGAACGATTCTGATCGTCGATGATACACTCTTTATGAGAACCCTCCTTAAAAATATCCTCTTCTCCGGTGGTCATACAATTGTCGGTGAAGCAGCAAATGGTGAGGAGGCTGTGACCAAGTATAAGGAACTCAAACCGGACCTTGTCACCATGGATGTAGTCATGCCCAAGGTAAACGGGATTGAAGCCTTAAAATCAATCAAACAAATCGATCCTGCAGCCCGTGTGATTATGTGTACCGCAGTTGGTCAGGAACAGATGGTCAAGCTGGCTATAAAAAGCGGCGCCAAAGGATATGTAGTCAAGCCGTTCCAGGCTCCCAAGGTTCTCGAAGAAGTCAAAAACGTACTTGCGTCCTGAGGAATATGGCAAAAGTTCTGATTGTCGATGACTCCGTTTTTATGCGGACTGTCATCCGGGACATGCTGCAGAAAGATCATTCGATTGAGATAGTGGATACTGCATCAAACGGTGTTGAAGCACTTGAAAAGATACGTATCCTAAAACCAGATCTTATCACGCTGGATATCGAGATGCCAAAGATGACGGGTCTTGATGTGCTGCGTGAACTAAAAAAGGCCACATGGCGCCCGAAAACCCTCATGCTCAGCTCGCTAACCTCTGAAGGTGCCGAGATGACTACCGAGGCAATACGGCTTGGTGCCGATGACTTCATGCTCAAGCCTAAGGATCTCCCTCAGTTACGGCTTATTGCAGACGAACTTATTGCGACAATACACTATCTGACCGCAGATCAGTTACCGCCACGGGAAAAAGTGCCAGTTATTCCGCATAAGGACGGGAATGCTGAACGTCTGGTCCTGATTGGGTCATCTGCCGGTGGTCCCCCGATGCTGGATGCAGTTCTCGCAAAACTACCCGAAAACCTGCCGGCAGGTGTTATAATCACCCAGCATATGCCGGTTGGTTTTACTGCCCCTCTCGCAGCCCGTCTGAGCCGTATCGCACATATGCCGGTAAAAGAGACCGAGAATGGAGATACTCTCAAAACAGGATCGATTTATATCTCAAAAGCCGGGGTCCATACCATGATAAGTGCGGCGTTGACCTCAGACGGGAAACGCACAGGAAGGATAATCCATTCAAATGCACCAACGATTCACGGCGTACGACCCGCAGCGGATAAAACTTTTGAATCCGCAGCCCGTGTTTTTGGAAAAAATGTAGTTTCCGTAATCCTAAGCGGGATGGGAAACGATGCCGGTGCCGGGGCGTCTGCCATCAAACTGGCGGGGGGGACAAGCATTATCTGCGATCAAAAAGATTGCCTTGTCTATGGTATGGCGCGATCAGCCATCCAGAAAGATGCAGTGGATATGGTACTTCCACTTGCAAAAATCCCGGAAACCATAGAACGGATTGTGATGCAGATGGAGGCGAATTCAGATGTCTGAGTTTGAACAGTACCGGTCACTTTTTGTTGCCGAATCGCGGGAAAACCATGAAAACCTTGTAAATAACCTGCTGATACTGGAAAAAGAATCTGATAAGAACGCTATTGATGAAATTTTTCGTTCTATCCATACACTCAAAGGTGCTTCAGCCTCCATGGGTTTTGCAGCCATGGAACATCTTTGTCACACAATGGAGGATGTGTTCCAGCTGATCCGGAACGGCAGTGCTGATATGTCTGCAGAACTGGAGAATATCCTTCTTTCCTGCACTGATCTCATTGAGGAAATGCTTGACGACATTGAAAAAGGTGGCGACTCCTCTTCAAAAAATCCCGATGACCAGATCCAGTTGCTTCGTGCATGGCTGCAACAGCATGGCGTTGCAACCAAAGAAAAACCAAAAGTTACCGTTCCGGCTGTGGAAAAGAAATCCGAAAGTGAAACCGGCGAACAGTTGCCGGAACCGGTCACCGACATATTTGAGCCGGAATACAGCATGGTCATTACGGTTGATCCAGGCTGCCTGATGAAGGACGTACGTGCTCTTATAGCGATCCAGAATCTTGAGGGACTGGGAACGATTTGCGCTATTCAGCCGTCAAAAGAAGCAATTGATGAAGGAAAATTTGACGGTACTGTTAATCTTACAATTACCAGTGACGTCGGTGAAGAAGCACTTAAGACGGCAGCTCTTGGAACCGAGATCGCATCGGTGGATATTCGGCTTTTGGAGAAACAAGTCACTCCGGCAGCAGAACAAGGGCAGATAAAGAAGTCGGCAGAACCTGAACGCAGGCAGCAGGCAACTCCGGAAAAAAGCCGGGAAGTAAAAAATCTCCGTGTAGACATTACCCAGCTTGATCATATCATGAACCTTGTTGAGGATCTCGTAATCAACAGGGGACGACTCAAGCAGATCGCTGAAGAACATAAAATAAAAGAGATGGATGAAGCGATCAGCATGGTCGAGCGGTCGGTTTCTGATCTCCAGAACCTGATGATGACCATCCGCATGATCCCGCTTTCACATATATTCAACCGCCTGCCCCGGGTTGTCCGTGATGTCGCTCAGTATGATCACAAGGAAGTTGAGTTTATCATGGAAGGCGGGGAGACTGAACTTGACCGGAGCGTGATGGACGGTCTCAATGATCCTCTGCTTCATCTCATAAGAAATGCGGTAAACCACGGTATTGAGGCCCCGGAAGTCCGTGAAGGTTCAGGAAAAGCACGAAAAGGTCTGGTAAGACTTTCGGCCTACCGTGACCGGGATAATGTTATTATCAAGTTGACGGATGATGGCGCCGGGATCAATGTTGAGAAAGTCAAGAAAAAAGCCGTGGATAAAGGACTCATCACAGCAGATGCCGCTGCAGCTATGTCGACCGATGAGGCAATAGATCTGCTCTTTATGCCGGGTTTTTCAACGGCGGATAAGATTACGGATATTTCCGGCAGGGGCGTCGGTCTTGATGTGGTAAAACGATCGATAGAATCGCTTAAAGGTTCCATTAAGGTGGAGACAATCCCCGGTAAGGGAAGCACGTTTGAACTTCTGCTTCCTCCCACAATGGCAATTGTCGATGTGATGATTGTCCGTATCAACAACCGGCGTCTCGCTATTCCAATCAGCAGCATTGTTGAAGTAGCAAACTTCAAAAAAGATACCCTCCACCGGATCGGCAAGGGTGAAGTTACTACAATCCGGGATGAAGTCCTCCAGATATTATGGCTTGATGACATGGTCGGGAGCTCAGACCTGTGCGAGATTCTCATTGTCGTTCAGTACCAGAAACGAAAATGCTGTATTCCTGTTGATGCGGTAGAAGGCCAGCAGGAAATTGTTGTAAAGCCGTTGAGCAGTTTTATCGGAACCACCAAAGGAATAAGCGGAGTTACTATCCTTGGAGATGGTGATGTGGTACCGGTTCTTGATATAAATACAATGCAGGAGTGATCAAACCATGAAATTATCAGCAACCCAGATGGACGCAATGCAGGAACTGGGAAATATCGGGGCAGCTCATGCAGCAACCACTCTTTCCCAGATGGTGTCAAGCCCGGTTGAGATGAGTGTCCCAAAGATCAAAGTGGTCGATATTGCCCAACTGGCAGATCATATTGGTGAGGAATCAGCAGCACTCGTGGTTTTTGAATTGCAGGGAGAGATTGCACATGGTGGATATATCCTCTTTTACATCTCCCGGAAATCTGCAGTTCACCTGACAAACTCGATGCTTGGCCTGACTGACCCGGATCGGGCTCTTAATGAGATGGACGAAAGCGCTCTTCTTGAAGTGGGAAATATCATGGCCTCGGCATTCCTTGACGCAACTGCCGAGCTTCTTGGTTTTGTTATGCTGCCATCTCCACCGGCGCTTACCGTTGATATGGCACATGCGGCTGTGCAGTCGCTTATTGCACAGATGCAGGATGAAGTTAATGAAATCGTGTTATTCTCCACAGAGCTGGTCTGTGAAGAACACAAAATTGACAGCGATATCATAATGATGCCAGAAGCGAGCATGCTCGCAACGTTTGTCGAACGCCTGGAAAACCTGATGAAATCCAGTTAATTATGTCGGTCTTATAATGCCAGATTTTTCCGCCCCGAATCAATTTCCGGTCATGATCGGTATTGGTGAATACCACGTGGGCTCAACACCTATGATGGCGATTGGTCTTGGATCCTGTATCGGTCTGACAATTTATGACCGGGAACGTAAAATCGGTGCAATGGTGCATATAATGTTACCCGAAAGTTCCGGAAGGATAGACCGTCCGGGAAAATATGCCGATTCAGCCATCCCCCTTCTCCTGAAGAAACTAACTGATTTGGGGTGCAGGAAGGAAGCACTTGTTGTAAAAATGGCCGGTGGGGCATGCATGTTTGAATATTTTGGAAATAACCTCAATATCGGTGAGCGAAACGCAGAAAAGGTTCGGGCGGTTCTTGCAGAAAACAATATCCGTCTTGCTGCAGAGGAAGTTGGAGGAAAAATTGGCAGGACTGTGGCATTTTACCCGGACAATGGCGGAAAGGTCACCGTCAGGAGCGCTGATGGCGCTGCTCATGAGATCTAAACTTTTTTTGGTGCTTCTTATTATCTGCTTTTTGCCGGTATCAGCAGCGGCAGGAACTATTACAGAAACTCAAGGGTCGTCATCTGGCCTGAATGATCCTGGGGTGATCCATCTTTATCGTCCAGAGGCTGGTTCGATCCATTCTGCCACGATAAACGATATTATCAACGGACCCCACGGTGAAGTAATATTTGCAACGACATTTGGCCTTTCAGTCTACAATGGAAGCTGGAGTACGCGGCATATCAACCGCGACAATTTTTCCATGGGCCTGATGGATGACTATGTAACGGCTCTTGAATATGACAATGCCGGTAACCTGTGGATTGGTTTTGCGGGGGGCATTCAGGTTTACGACGGGCATGTCTATACGTTAATAAGAGACCAGGATCTCTTAAAGAGTCTCCGGATTAAGGATTTCCAGCGCTGGAATGATGACATGTGGGTGTCAACCGGGAATGCAGCACTGCACCGGTATAATAATGGGACGTGGACATGGTTTACGCCATACTCCCGGAACGGGCCGGGTTTTTACGAGGCTGACAGCCTGGCACTTGATCCTGCGGCAGATATCCTTTTTGCAGCTACAGAAAAGGAAGGGCTCTGGGAAGTAACCACAACCGATGATACCGTAAATTTCAAAAAAATCCAGGATCCCGGTGATCCTTTCGGACTGCTTGGCCATGTACGGCGTGATCCCTTAGGCGGGGTGTTTTTCTATAACGCATCGCAAGTAGTGCACTATGACCCCGGGAATGGTTTTACCCCGATTGTGAGTATAAATGATATTAGCGGCGGAGGTGCCTATGCCATCAATGATGTGGCAGGAAGCCCAAAAGGGGCAGTTTATGTGGCAACGGATAACGGGATTTATGTCTGGGAGAACGACCGGATTACAAGTCATCTGAGTGCTTTTGAGGGATTCGGGACTACTCAAGGCGTTGATACAGTATTTTACGATGCGAGAGATCGGCTCTGGTTTGCGACACATGATGATGTCGGTTATTATGCCGATGAAAAATCCACAGAATCCCGTATCGCATTTAATAAAGAGACACCTACCTTATCCCCGACAACAGGGCATGCTCTGGTGACTATTTCCCCATCACAGACTCCTGGTGAAATCCCTCAACAGTCATCACCGTCAATTCTTGATCAGATCTACAGGTTCCTGTCCGGTCTCTTTCCGTTTATTCCCGCATCGCATTGAAAATGAGATGTCTCTCGTATAATTTTTCATTTTTGTGAATACTGGATCAGGTCCGACGGGGAATATACCGGCAGCTGAAAAGATTCCGGGGACCCGGACCATTCCCGATCCGGAACTTCTCATACTTCATCATGAGTATGATACCCGTTGCCAGGGCCTAATATAAAATCCTGGGCGTATGTCCGCTCCAGAAAATCCGCCTGGAGTTCCTGCAACCGTGTTCTTTTGGATCCTGCATCCGCCAGCACGTTCCTAAAAAAAACCGGTCGCAGGAACGCTGCTATTAGTGGCCTCACTTCTTCGGCGTAAAAAGACTCTTCTGACCCTTGAATAAGTGCCGGTTTTTGGCCTATGAGTGCATTATAACCGGAAAACCTGATAAATCGGAGCCCGATTCGGGCCCTGATTGCCCGGTCTCTATACGGTATGAAAATCCGGGTTTTTCCAGTACGGCTGGATTTTCGAAAAAAACAGATTTGTAAAATAAAGCGGATGATCACTCATCATCTGCGGCATAGTAATAATATTCGCCACGGCTTTTTTGTTCCCGGTCGAGGAATGAATCGGGTTTGTTGATCCGGGGCCGTCCGGACTGATCGCGACGGAACGTAACATCAAGAGCCTTCAAGAACCGGTTCATGCCCTCCCGCATGGTAAACGGACCGGCAGCAGTACCTTCAATTCCGGGCTGGCCTTCAAAGACAAGAATCCGCTCGCTGATCATATCGATAAGATAGATATCATGATCGATAACAAGGATTGCAACTTCCTTTCCTTCTGCGTGGTGCTTGATGAGCCGGGTCACCTTTACACGCTGCTCAACGTCAAGATGGGCGCTCGGCTCATCGAGAATATAGAGATCCGCATCACGTGAAAGGCATGCGGCAATTGCCACTCTCTGGAGTTCTCCCCCGCTTAAAGAATCGACCGGGGACTGGAGGATTGCCTGAAGCGAGAGCGGTTCGAGGATCTCGTGCTGGTAATAGGAGGTATCAAACTTGTTTGTACATTTACGGAGGTACATCTCGACAGAATCTGAGGTATCCGGCTTGATGTACTGGGGCTTGTAGGAGATCCGGAGTTTGATATCCATGCTGCCGGTATCTGGCTTTTCAACGCCGGCAAGCAGTTTCGCAAAGGTACTTTTACCCATGCCGTTTGCCCCGATGACGCCAAGAACTTCCCCGGCCTTTATTGTGCCTCCGGAGACGGTGAGCCTGAATGTATCATATTTTTTTGTCAGGGCAGGGATCTCCACCAGGTCTTCTCTTTTTGAGCCCTTTTCGTGCGCCCGTTTCTCAAAGACTACCTGCGAGTCACGGAACCTTACGTTTTCTTCGGCAAGATATCCTTCAAGATACTGGTTGATGCCGACACGGACACCTTTTGGCCGGGTGATGACACCAAAAACCGCCGGCTTGCCGTAGCCTACATGCACCGTATCTGCAAGCATATCAAGAATCGCAAGATCGTGTTCGACAATAACGACCGGCCGGTCCATTGCCAGTTCGCGGATCAGTTTTGCTGCGGATATGCGCTGGTAGATATCCAGAAATGGCGTGATTTCATCGAGGAAGTAGAGGTCGGCATTACGGGCAAGGCATGCGGCAATCGCAACCCTCTGGAGTTCTCCTCCGCTCAGCGTATTGATGTTGTGGTCGAGGATCGCATCAAGTTTGAGTACCGGAACCAGTTCTGAAAGTTTGCCCCGTTCATCTGTGGTACTCAGCAGTTCCCGGATTGACCCGGAGAAAACTTTCGGGATGAAGTCGATGTACTGCGGTTTGACCGCAATTTTTTTGCTCTTTTTTGAAACGGTCTGAAGATAATCAAAAAGCTCGGTTCCTGCATATCGTTTCAGGATCTCTTCCCATGCAACCTCGCCATCGAAATCCCCGAGGTTTGGTTTGATTTGTCCTGAAAGGATTTTTACAGCGGTACTTTTCCCGATACCGTTTGCGCCAAGGATACCCGTGACTTTTCCCTGTACCGGAATGGGAAGACCATAGAGCGCAAACCCGTTTTTACCATACCGGTGGGTGGGGTGTTCGAGTTCTTCCGGGAGGCTCACTATATCGATGGCTTCAAACGGGCATTTTTTGATGCAGATGCCGCACCCGACACAGAGTTCTTCTGAGATAACAGCTTTCCCGTCATCTCCTATCTTAACCGTCTCATCACCGGTCCGGACCCGGGGACAATAGATGATGCATTCGCTTCCGCATTTCTTCGCGTGGCAGCGATCCTTATGGATAATGGCTATTCTCATAGGTATCTTTTAAAAATGGGACTTATGCGGTCATTGTTGAGAGCAGGATTGTCCAGCTCATGAACCAGAACGCAAATGTCATGAAACCCTGGTAGAACCAGTCCTTAGCACCCAGTTTTGAGGTGTCAAGGTGCATCAGGATGAAAATATGCCGCTGGACGACTACTCCGGCAAGCATCAGCATGAATGCCAGGAGGCCGATATCGCTCTTTACTGTAATCTGCAGGTAGTATGATAATAATCCTACAAAAATACCCATAAAACAGGCAACGGTCGTCCGTTTGATCCGTTCGATATGGTCAGCCTGCTTTTCCAGCTTGGTTTTCTGCTTCCTGGAAAGGGCCGGTTGTGCCTGTTCTTCTTCGTGTATAGTATCTGTCATCCGGATACACCCAGTAGTCTTATTTTTTAGTGCGCAAGCCATATGTATTCTTGGATTAATCAATGGCAACAGCGCAGGGAATGAGCGGTATTGATGTCAGGGCAGTGACGTGTGAACTTTCTTCACGACTTCCGCTCTGGATCGATAAAGTCTACCAGTTCGATACCCGCACGATTGGTATCCGGTTAAACGGGGAAAATCATGCGAAATATCAATTGCTCATTGAAGCCGGCCGGCGGGCACACATTGTGAAAAATTTTCCCGCACCCCCAAAAAATCCTCCCCAGTATGCAATGCTCCTGCGAAAATATCTTTCCGGAGGCAAGGTACTATCTATACGCCAGCACGGGCTGGAACGGATATTAATTTTCGATATCGGCAAAGGGACTCTTACCTACCGGCTTATTATCGAACTTTTCGATGAAGGAAATGTAATCCTTACCGATGAATCGTTCCAGATCATAAAGCCACTTCGTCATCATCGGTTCAAGGACCGGGATGTGATCCCCGGTGTTCTCTACACAATGAGTAGTATAGACCCGACCGGATCTCCTGAGAACCTTGCAACTACACTTGCCGGCGATGAGCGGGATCTCGTACGTGCCCTTGCAATTGCCGGCATGCTCGGCGGAGCATATGCAGAGTACGTATGCCGCAAAGCCGGTATCGACAAATCAACAACGGCTTCAAAGGCGGATGCTGGTGCGGTTTATGCTGCAGTACGGGTGCTATTTGATCTGGTTGAGCATGAATGTAAACCGGTAATTTCTGCGACGAACTGCGATCCGATAATTCTCGAAAACAGTGCCCGGAATACAGCGGAAGATGCGTCACGTTTTGCCTGTTTTTCTGAAGCCCTTGAAACGTTTTACCCGATGACAAAAGCGGAAAAAATCCGTGTTACTTCAAAACCAAAATTATCCGAAGAGGAAAGGATCCACAAATACCAGGAAGCGGCAATAAAAAAATTCGATGAAAAAATCAAAAAGACACAGGAAATTGTGGATATAATCTATGAAAATTACCAGTTTGTTTCACAGGTAATTTCCCTGCTTGATACGGCCAGTAAAGGCCACTCATGGCAGGAGATAGAACATCAGATTCGTAGTTCGTCTGCCGCAGATGCGAAACGGATAGTCGCTTTTTATCCTGATGAGGCCGCAGTTGACATCGATATCGGAAAGAAAGTGAAAATTTTTGTTCATGATAATATCGAGCAGAATACCGGCCGTTACTATGATCTCGTAAAAAAATTCAAAAAGAAAAAAGAAGGCGCCCTTCTTGCAATGAAAACGGTCAAACCCCGGAAAAAAGCAGTACGGCACGATATTACTCCCATGAAAAAACTCTGGTACCACCGGTTCCGGTGGTTTATCACGAGTGACGGTATCGTTGTACTTGGTGGGCGGGACGCATCGCAGAACGAGGAACTGGTCAAGAAGTACTTGACCGGCGGGGATCTCTTTGTGCATGCCGATGTGCATGGTGCAAGTGTTGTCATCGTCAAAGGCAAAACCGAAAAAATGGATGAGGTTGCGCAGTTTGCAGCATCGTATTCCGGTGCATGGCGCAGCGGGCATTTTACGGCTGACGTGTATAGTGCACGACCGGACCAGGTCAGCAAGACCCCCCAGGCGGGAGAGTTTGTAAGCCGCGGGTCCTTTATTGTACGCGGGGAACGAACCTATTTCCGTGATATCCCCCTTGCAGTTGGTATCGGCCTTGTTCTTGAACCCCATGCAGCAGTGATCGGAGGCCCAACATCAGTTATCCGGTCCCGGACTAAGGTTTTTGCTGAGCTAAAACCCGGCCAATACGAACCAAACGATGTGGCAAAAAAGGTACTGCGCCTCCTGAAACAGGAGATCAGTCCGGATGAAGAAAAAATGCTCAAAGGAATCCTGAACACCGAGACGGTTGCGGCATTTGTCCCGCCCGGAGGTTCTGATATTTCGGGGTCGCCATGAAAGCAGAGTATGGCGAGCTCAAAGGAAGTTTTGGTGAAATCCGGCTTTTTCCCGAAAGCATTGATGACCTCTGGCACCTTCGGCATCTCGTAGCTCCCGGGGATCTGGTATTTGCGACGACGTTTCGGAGTGTTGAATCAGCGACTGATAAGATCCGGCCGGAAAAGGTGGAGAAGCGACCGGTCCGTCTTGGTATCCGGGTAGAAAAAGTGGAATTTTCCGAACACGGCATGCGTCTCCGGATTTCCGGGATTATTGAATCCGGTATTGATACCGGCTCCTTTCATACACTCAACGTGGAAACCGGTTATGAAATTTCCGTGATCCGACTGTGGCGGCCTGTCGATCTTGAACGGGTAGAGCGGGCGGTAAAGTCGTCGGTTTTTGGCGTGATTCATATCCTGACCCTTGAAGAAGGTGAAGCGGAACTCTTCCGGCTCCGGCAGTATGGCCCTGAGAGCGTGATCACTATTGCTGCAGGAAGTGGCAAAGGCCAGGAGACCGATACACGTACCGGTTTTTTTGACTCCCTGGTAAAAACCATCGCGGAGATATCCGGCCCGCTCATAATTGCCGGACCCGGTTTTATCAAAGACGATTTCGTCAAACATGCAAAAAACAAAAACAGTGCTCCTGCCGGACGGGCAATTGTGGTTGAGACCCGGAGGATCGGGCGGGGTGCGGTGCAGGACGTTATCGGTGTCGGAACGCTCGATAAACTAATCGGTGACATCCAGCTTTCACGCGAGGTAAAACTGATGGACGAGCTCCTTTTACGTATTTCACAGGACGGGGCTGTTGCTTACGGGAAAAAACAAGTGGAAACTGCGATTGAATTTGGCGCTGTTGACAAGGTGCTGCTTGCCGATACCCTGCTCCGGGACCCCACTGTTGTTCCCTTAATTGAGAACGCCGAACGGATGCAGGCTGCAATTGTTGTGCTCTCCACAGAATTTGAACCCGGCGAACGTCTTGTGGCACTTGGCGGTATTGCGGCGTTACTCCGTTATAAACTGGCCTGATTTTTCTTGATCCGGCTATTGTTATAGTTGCAATAATCCGGAAAGTTCCTTTGTTAAACCAGTTTTCGTTATTTTATAACCCGCAGACTCCCTGCCATGAAAAACCGGGAACCCACCTCCCCCCTGCCAACGTTTCTGAAAAAAAGTCTGCCATCCCCACATGTCTTTATGAAAGGAGGGGGTTACCATCAGGGCAATGCGGATCAAGGGTTGCCCCTACCCCCCTCCACATTTTCTGATGCGAAGCATGACACCCCCTCCAACATCTGCAAAGGGAGGGGGAGCGTGTTACGATTTTTTTATCGAGCATGCTTACGGGATTACATCAAATACCTGATCCTGTCCATTCGTTTTTTTCTCCCTAAATAATACAGCAGAAGAATAATCAGGGCTGCAACAACCAGAACAATCAGGTTTTTTATAATCAACTGGAATACCCACAGGATCATATTGATGAAGATGTTTATGGCCGTTGTCGGCGGAGACTGAACCGCTGGTGAAGCGGAAGGCGCAATCTGGTTTCCCTGCATTGGTTGATGATTGACGGTCGGTTTATTTGCAACAGAAAAAAGTGCAAAATAACAGAAATGCGAAACCGATGAAGTAATTGTACTGTTTTTGGGTGAATATGCTGTTGGAAGATCTACCCAGTTTTCCGTAACAGGGTCATAACCCTTTAAAGAATATTCTGTGTTCCACTGTGCTTCCGGAAACAAAATGGACAGGGAAAGTGCCGAAGAAAACGTTGCACCATCCGGGCCGAGCTCAAATGCAATACCGGAAAATGAACCGGTTAAATCCTGGGGTATTGAAGGTAGTGAAACCTGAGGTATATTTCTTATCGTTATTGCAGGGAGTACGTTTCCCGCCTGGTCTTTTGCAACGATTCCTTTATTTATTGTGAGAGTTGTCCGGTTGTCTGTTGACACCAGAGTGGTTGTCTGTGTGATAACCCCGGTTTTTGTGTTGATGTAGAGACTTGCTGTTTTTCCCGGATCAATAATTACCGGTGCAATCCCTGTTGGCTGTACCGATGCATTTACTGTTACTGTTCCGGTGGGTTTTTTGGTATCTACAGACCCCGTATTATCTTCTTCGCTTATATGACTGGTAACGGTAAGGGCAAGGATCTGGAGAGGGTTTCCTGAACCTTCAACAAATGATAACCCGAACGTTGATAAACCCTCAGGCGAATCGGCATCGAAATAATCAAGGTTTTCAGTTGAGTTATGGATCAGGAACCGCGTGGGAATAATCTGACCATAGAGACCATCATCGGAAATCCGTTCGAGGTATACTTCATTCCTGCCCTGCGGTTTCGATGCCACCCATGATGCATTCAGGCTCATATGCAGATGGGCAGTTCCCCCTGTGGGGAAATTTGTTTTGACAATTTTTGTAGTGTATGCAGTACCGTTTGTTCCGGAATAATGGCTTGCGGTAGCGATATAGTTAAAGAGAGTAGCATCGGAACTGGTAGCCCCTTCCCACACTTTGGTGGAAAGCAGTGCATTTTCCGGGTAGGCAGAAAGGGTGACAGAATAATTTATTGACGCAAAGGGACCCCCGGTTGCGGCAGAGAATCCCTGCGGGACAATATTCTTTGAGTCCATCCGGACACTGCTGATATTTCCAAGAATGGTAGAATTTGCCGGATTTACCAAAAATCCTCCAGGGTCGGTGGTAAAGATGGTAATGTTACCAAATCCCCTGTCAGACGGCGGAGTAAACTCAAGTGCGGAAGTGTTTGGATTAAAAGACCAGTCGGAAAGAGTGGCATAGTCAAAAATAAGGTATTGCCAGCTGCCAGAGTTCTGTATGGTTATCCCGTTAATGGAGGTATCTGCAATTTCATTTGCACCCGAAAGGGCCGTGATGTAACCACTCCGGGTTTTTGTTGTTGATCCGTATCCATTTGATGCTGTCAGGGAAACTGTATAGGTGCCTGGCGAAGTGTATGTATGCGTGGGGTTCTGTGTCGTTCCGTTTGTCCATGCTCCATCACCAAAACTCCAGTTCCATTGTGTCGGGCTTCCAAGAGAAGTATCGGTAAACGTGATGGTGACAGGCACAATATCGCTCGTTGGCGATGCGATAAAATCCGCAAGGGGTTTTCCGACAACAACGCTATTGGTTACTGTCGCAGCATTCCTGCAGTAGGGGTTACTGACAGTAAGAGAAACATCGTATGCCTGATTTGCAGCAAAGGTATGATCCGGGTTTTCAAGTGTTGAATTAGATCCATCGCCAAAATTCCACAACCAGTGGGTTATCGGGTTTGACGGGGACTGGCTGGAGGTGTCGGAAAAATGTACGGTAACTGGTGCGCTTCCTCCGGCAAAATTATTCACAAAACCGGCAACCGGGCAGGTTCCCGGTGAACTGCTGGAATAAAGATGGATGGTATTATTTCCGCCAGAATCCTGTTCGCTCCAGACGATCCGGTAATGGGGTTCAGTTTGGGAATATGATATTTGTGCGGTGATTAAATTGTAACGATCAAGCGCAATCGGAATTTTCTGGTACGTGCTTGTATCGTTTACAATAAGATCTCTGTTTAAAGGATGAGTGGTATTTTCCTGTGTCCATGCAACCCAGTTTCCTGAAACTGATGGATTCTGGTGATTAATAGCCGGTTCATCCGGCGTCAGGTTGTATTCATCGCCTGGGACAGTGCCATTTATGAAGATCTCATCATTGCCGTTCCGGTTGTCCTGCCAGATAATTTTGTTGTCAAAAATCTGTGGATTTAGCTGTTCATTACTATCATCTGTTATCCGGGTGACCTGATGTGACACAAGGTCTGCCAGAAATATGTTGTTATTTCCATCTCTGTCATCCTGCCATACCACGGAACTTCCATAGATTGCCGGGTTCAACTGGTAACTATCTGTTGCATTCACCCGTGTTTCATCACCCGGAGACGTGCCGTTCACATAAATCTGAGAAGTCGGATTTTGATCGGAATCCAGCCAGACAATTCTGTTATTATAAACAGACGGAAAATCCTGCCAGCTGACACCTGATGAAATCTGTGTTCTTGTCCCGGTGGCAATATTATAGAAATAGATCGCAGATGTTGGGCAGGAGGAATCGCTGTCGCAATCGGTGTATGCGATATAATCCCCGTAAATTGCCGGGTTTGTGGCATAACTGGTATTGTCAGTTACCTGTGTCTCAATTCCCGATGTGAGATTATACAAATAAATAATACCATAATTTGCTGTCGGATCCTGATCCTGCCAGACAATCCGTTCGCTGGAAATTTTCGGCAGCCTATGGGAGAACCCGTTGTCATGTGTTGAAATGAGCGTTTCGATACCGGCTGCATGAGTTGTGGCGGAAAAAATTACACTTGTTATAACAAGAAAAAGCAAAATCCTGAGAACCGTTCTGGTTTCCCTTTCTATCATTCCGTCACCTGTTCAGATGTGCCGTTTGTAGTCCGTTAATATCCCTGTGCCCAGCTGATCATCGAGAAATAATTTTTGAAAGACCCTTCCTCAAGCCCGAAGATGGCGTCACCCGAGATTGCAAGATCGAGGCTGAGGGAAATTCTGACAGCAGCGCTTGTCGGGTACTGGGCGATTGTCCCAAATTTGAACTGCGCATCATTGTATTTCCATGTACTGTCAGGTGTCTGGGCCAGTTTCAGGAAATTGTTTACCGGGAAATCCCGGGCCGGATCCATGAGCCCGAACGTCGTCCTGAAGACAATATAATGTTTGCCGTCGGTTGAATCGAAAGTTCCAAGCACCGGGTAGCAGTGGTTGGCGACAATGGTCGTGCTGTCATACTGGATCCCGTTTGGATTGGAATTCTGGTCGTATTTTTTCGCGGGACTGAGATCCTCTGATGCATATGTCATTGCAACCAGCGGGTAACGGGTTTTGTTAAGCCCCTTTACATTGACATTTTCCGAGCAGAACCCCGCTTTAATAAAATTATACAGAGATCCACCGGTGGCACCGGCGGGTAACCCGCCAAGGGCATTAAACGCAGCAGATGTAGTGCTGTATGCAAAACAATTCAATCCTGTAAGGTGCACAAGACCCATCCCGGCATTTCCGCCCCACTGGACAGTAGTGAGATTCTTCAGATCGGAATACAGGGGGTCTTTGGTGGTCTCCATGAGATCCTTTAATGAGAGGGGCTGGCCTGGCGCGGAATTAAGCGAGAGGCCATTTACATACATACAGAATTTCCCATATGCACGTTCAAAAAGGGCCGGCCATATTTCGGTAATTTTGTCATTGGTGTTTGCCGATCCGGCACCATATGAGATCCGGTTTGCATCTGATGCAAGCAGGTTATTATCCTGCAGTACCTGCGGGCTCACTTTGACCTGTACTTGAGTACCCGCCGGATTTCCATATGCATCTGCGGGATTCAACTGAATGCCGTTCGTCGGATCTTTTGGCAGTTTAATTACATCAATTTTCGAATAATCCCAAAAATTGAAAGTATATTTTCCAAGGGCGTCCGGTCCTGTGATATTTTTCCTGATAAAATTACGGTTAACCCATGCGACAGATGCGAGTGCACCTATGAAAGGACAATTCCCATAGCACTGTCCCTGTACCGCTGTCGGCCAGCTCGGCATGGCAGCCGAGATTTTATCTGTAAATTTGTCTGAATAAAATACCATTGAAGGAGTCAGAGGTTTATATTCCGGGGATGGATTTTGAGGACAGGTCATGGGAAATCACCAGTAATTATTCCGGTGTTTGTTCTCCGCATGTACGACACAAGCTTCCTTTTTACGTTGCTGTCTTCAACATCTCTGTTCTTTTCTGTCATAACCGGTCAACTCCGTCATATTTTGATAACTTTCAATTAATACAATAAGCTTTATTTAATTGTTGTAATACCCATAAAGCATAAAAATTTTTCCAAACACGGTGATTTTAAGGAGATTTTATATCTGGGGTACTCTGTTGAAACGGACATGAACCGATCTGGTTCGCATCAGGGTCATGAAAATCGCGATAAGATTACGCGAGTTCCAGTATCACATCATTAATTATTCACATGGTTTTCACAGGAATCCTGGAAAAACATCAGAAACGCTCTTTGGGGGAATAAAACTCCCGCCAGTATACCAGATTTCAGGTAAGGATGAGATCCGCAAAGTAAAAGGGTCCTATTAGCGCAGTTTTACTGCTCCGACGTAAAATTTTTCAAAAGAAGCCAAAATCACGCGATTTAATTCCATTTCCGCAGGTTTTTGTGCGAATTCCGCAGTTTTTCGGGTACCCTAAAAAAATGCCGCATGGAAAAATCACCAGAATTAGTCCCGGATTGCCAAAATGGAGTCATTGTGCAAAACCATGTTTACATACAGGAACGATACTTTCCAAAAGACAGGTCTTTGACAAAGCGTCCTGGTTCTGGTGATGCCGGAGAAGGATTTCAACAGTACCGGTGCTTGGACTAGTTCCGGCATATCGTGTTTTTGAATGGATTTACAGATAAAAGATAGAATAATCGCTGTCAGTACCTGCATTTTATGTTTTTACTTTTCCCACCCGGCCGTTTTCAGTCTTTTTGTTGTCAGAAACATCACGGCGGTTCTTCTGGCAAGCGTTTCGTGATATACCATGCATGAATTGCAAGAAGAAGATAGATCGGGAAAAGCAGGCTGTACGTATCTGCCTCCCCCCGTATTTTAAAAAGCCAGACTGTCACGGTAATGTCGATCTGGAAGATCATGATCCCCCACCACTTCCCGATATACCCGTATCCGAGACCCGGCAGCAGGAAATTTAAAAATCCTGCAATCAGGGGATTTTTTTTAACATGCGGTCGTGAATAAAGTCCACGCGGGAGTTCAGATTGTGGTACGCCGCAGCGCTCTGCTGCAAACATGGCATTCCAGCGAACATCCCGGTCTTCATCGCCAAGCGACTGTATAAGTGCGGGGGCAGCAGCAGGTTCCGCTCTTTTGCTAAGCACCTTTATTGCATTTAACCGGATTTCCCTGTCTGGATCATCAAGAAGGAATACAAGGGGAGGAAGAGCCGATATGGATCGATCCTGTAATTTATCCCAGTCCTGAAATCCTGCGTAATACCATACGGCTTCATCAGGATCTGACGGGACATACCCGGTTTTTTTGAGGGATGCCGCCGCTCCGTACCGGACGTATTTATCACGATCCCTGAGTGCGGATACAAGTGAAGGAATGATCACCGGGTCGTCAAACTCTCCAAGTGCAATCGTGACCTGCCATCTGATCTCGCTGCCGGGATCATTGAGCATCTGGATAAGATGCGGCACGGAACGGCGATCTTTTATTTCCGCAAGAGCGCTGATTGCGCCAAGACGATAAAGGCGATTCTTTTTATTTTTTGCAGCTTCCAGTAAGGGGTCTGTGGCAATGGTCCCGAGTTTTCCCAGTGCATGGACTGCTGCTGTCTGGAGGTCCGGATTCGTGACTGCAAGTACGTGGATAAGCCCGTCCACATTTTTTTCCTGGATCATTGCAGGAATCTCGGATTTTGTCACATTCCCACCGGCTCGAAACATATCTCACACATCCTGTTCAGATATACGGACTGCCCATCCGTACGTATGGATCGCGAGCAGGGCGGTGATCGGGCTTGCAACCAGGTATGGTAAAAAAGGGCCTGTCATGAGCTGGGCAAGAACAATTATTGTCATATACGTCATAAACACCGGAAAACCCCACCACTTCCCGATGTAATTATACCCAAGGCCAAGGAACAGGAAATTCAGGAGCGCTGCAGCAACGGGGTCAGGACCCCGGCGTTTATGTCCGGCTGCAAAACGCGGCAGCTGGAGCATGGAAATGCCGCAGTTCATTGAAGCCCCTATCGCATTCCAGCGTAACCTGCTGTCAGAATCCTGGAGTGCATTCTGGCAGATTTGTTTTGCCGTTTTGTTTTTGGTATCTTTTAAGACCGACAGAATTGCCCGACGGGTATCAGCATCTCCCCCGGAGTAAATATCCATCAGGGGCCCGGTTGCATCGGAATCCATTGTTCGAATTGTGCCCCAGTCCTGGCATGCAATATAAAAATAAATGAGATCCGGTAATGTATCCGGAATACGGTTCAACCGGGCAAGTGCTTTTGCGGCACTGTAACGAATGTACCTGTTTTTATCACGAAGTCCCTTTAGGAGCACCGGCTCTGCATCTGTTCCTCCGGATTGCCCCAGTGTAATGAGTGCTGCCAGTCTTACTTCCGGAACTTTTTCATGCTCAAATATTTCGGCAAGGTGTGTGCCTGTATGCGGAAGGTTATTGTTGCCTAAAAAGTCGATTACACCGAGACGGACGCTGACTGTGCCAAAATGCAATGCATTTATGAGCGCAGGTAAAGCAGTATCCCCAAATGTGCTCAATGCATCTGCAGCTTGGGATCGTATCACAGGATCAGAATGTCCAAGGAGACTGACTAACCTGTAGGTATCACTCCGTTTTTTCAGACGATCAATATCTGCGTTCGCACATTTTAAAAACCACAAGTCTGCCATAGATAAAACAAATTATCTCCGGCAGAATATAATAAAAAGAAAAATATCAACCTTGCGGAGTGTTGTGAAAATGAGCGTTAGTGCGTCTTCTACAATACCCGCAAATCTGTAGGGTAAATTCAAAATCAGATGGAATAAGTTAGTCATACAATCTTTTTTAGGGATTGCAAGTGTTTTTTACATACCTTCAATTAAACGGATAGTCCTGAAGTAGTATCCAGTTTTGTTATCCATTCTATCTATCCGTCGTTTTTAAAAAACGGGCTTTGTTGAAACCCTTTTCATCCTTTGAAGTATTGACTGAATGATACATGGTGGCAATATCGGGGAATGAATTTGAGGGTTTCAACAGAGCCAAAAATCGGAAAAATCCCGGTAAAACACTTGAGAATTGTGATTTATATGAATTTTTCATAATTTGTATCTAAACAGGGTACAATTTCATTTGATAAAAAAAGGGAGGGTATTAGTCCTCCGTTACTTTATGGACCATAAAGTAATTTGATCCCGATGTCCCAGATGTCTGCCCGTCAGGATTGGTGATCAGGACATTCCATGTGCTCGCTGTCGTGGTATTGGGGATTGTAAATGTGCAGGTCAGCTGGGTTGCAGCGTTCCAGACAACCGATGTTGCCTCAATGTTTGATGAGCCGGAACGGGTCAGTTTGACTGTCGGGGTGGCAACAAAATTAGCCCCGGTAATTGTAGTGGTTACTGAGTTCCCGGCGTAGGCCTTATCCGGGTCCATACTCCTAAAGGAAGGCGCACGAGCTATTGTTGTAGTTACTGTTGTCGTCCTAGCAGTTGTTTCCCGGGTGGTAATGGTGGTTGTTCGCACGGTTGTCGGCGCTGCCGTGGGTATTGATGAGACCGACACATGAGTAACCTTTACGGCATATACTTTTTCCATGACCTTCCGTGATGCAGTTTCAGTGTCTGAATTTATCCGGTATCCCCATGAACCGTTGGAATTTTTATAGATGAATGCACGGGTATACGAATCTTTGGCAGAATCGTAGCTGATGATCAGCCACCCGGTTGCCGGGTTGCTGGATGAAGCAACAATATCCCCGGCAGTGTACAGCGGACCAATTGGCGTTGCCGTAGTAACCGTGCCTGTCGGCGCAGGTGCTGATGAACCTGAATCGCTGGAACAGCCCATAATAGCTACACTAATCAGAAGAAAAACACTCAAACTGATAAAAATTCTGGCCGATTTCTTCATGCATTACCATTATTGTGCAGGATATAAAAAATTGTTCGCAAAAAACGGATATTCCGGCAGCTTCGGGTTATTTACGGAATTTATTAAAGAAAAACCGATAAACAGGTTATTCCTAAAAAAAAGGATAAAAATTATGATTAACCGGGTTATTCTTCTTTCTTTTCCGGTTTCTTGTAGGTTTCAACGAGGGTTATGTCGGAGATGCCGTTTACAAGCTCAAAACCTTCATGGATGATACGGCCTCTCCAGAGCAGCCACCGGCGGTCGTAATTGATGCCGGGCGGGAGAGTAACTGTAGCCTTTTCGCTATCAAGGGTAACATCCATATCCTTTCCGGAATAGAGCCGGATGAGTCCCTTGAACTGTTCAAGCGGGTCCTTTACGATTTCTTCAATCTTGTAATGGTAGGTCAGTGTCTGACCTGCAAGCGGCGCGTTAAAATCAACGATAACCCGGGAGCCTATCACATCAACGACGACACCTTCACCATATTCCTCGACGTTGACCCGCGTTCCCCTGGTCGGCTTGTCCTTGAATTTATTCTTGGGGTAGGACTGGATTTTTTTCGGATCGCGCTCGCCGAACGCCTTTTCCGGTAGAACCGTCACATCGGCTTCTGTGCCGGCGTCCTTTCCGACAAGATCTTCATCAAGACCGATGATTACGTGTTTTTGTCCGACACAGATGGTTACCGGTCCATAGATTGCCGACGTGCTGCGGATGTTTGCAGCCTTTGCAGCATCTTCATCGGTTGTGTCAAAAACCATACCGTTTGCACTGCCGGTATAACTGAGTTTAACAAAATCTCCTTCGTGTATTGCCATAATTCACCTGAGACTATATTAAATCGCAATAAGGACAGATAAAAGTGTGGCACGACAATGCTTGAAATTGAACTTAAAGTAAAGGTGGATTCTCTCGATCCGATACGGCAGACTTTGAAGAATAAAAACGCGGAATTTTTGGGGAGACAACATGAACACGATATCTATTATAACGCTCCGCACCGTGACTTTGGTACAACTGATGAAGCTATGCGGGTTCGGTATACCGATGGTCCTGCACTTGTTACCTACAAAGGAAGGAAACTCCGCGAATATGGCCTGAAGGCACGCGAAGAGCTCAACACGACCGTTGAATCCGGAGAAGTATTCGAACAGATCCTTGACCGGCTTGGTTTTACAAAAACCGCTGAAGTAAACAAGTGGCGGGAAAACTACCGTCTTTGCAATGCTTCTTTTGCTCTCGACCAGGTTGACCGTCTTGGAACCTTTGTTGAAATCGAGATCATGGCAGAAACAAACGGTTCAGATGCCGCCTGCCAGATTCAGAAAATTGCAAAAGAGATGGGAATTTCGGGCGAGCCAATCCTCGCCTCGTATCTTGAACTGCTTCTGTCTACACAGTGAGCAGTTCAACTTTTATGTCTTTTGCCTCGTTCCCGAAGTGGAGCATGGCACAGTAGCCATCCATTGCTGCACCGGGGTTGACAATTTTCACTCCGTCAACATCCTTGACGCCGCGCTGCTCGTGAATGTGAGCGCAGCATACCAGATCGAAGTTCTTGATATGGCGGCGGACACTCTGGCTGCCTACATGTTCGCCTTTGATAAGGTCGAGCGTATCGTAGGGCGGTGCGTGGGAGATAAGGATGTTGTGAACAGCCTTTTCCATTTTTGCCGTTGCAGCCGTCAACAGGTCATCGATCTGTTTGTCGGTCAGCTCAAATGGCGTATTGAATGGAGTCGGGTTTGAGCCCCCGACACCAACAAGCGACATTTTCCCCAGGTTCATCTGTGAACCATGGAGGCAGACAGCATCCGAATGTTCAAGCGTATCGAGGATCTCTTTTGGATCACAGTTGCCTGGTACCGCAAAACAGGGTACATCAATACGTGAGAGCACGTCGTCAACAGCGTCCACAGGACCCATATTGGTAAGATCGCCGGCAATAAATACAGCTTCCGGATTCAGTTCCAGAAATGAATCAATTTTTCCGAATTGACCATGGAGATCTGCTATCAAAAGCACATCTTTCATACTATGTTATTTCGAATGCCGTCTAAAAAATCTTACCGCAGGTTCATTCCACGAACCCGTCAGTTGTCCGCCGAGAGCAAGATTGCCGCAGACTTTTTCTGTCTCTAAAAGAAGTGATCGCGCATATGTCCCGGCAAGAGGCGTTCCGGGAAGCGGAATAAACCGGTGAGCGTGAATTTTTCCAATTCGTGCAAGTTGCCGTATGGCATTAACAGTCTGTTTCTGTTCATCATCGGTTTCAAACGGAAAACCGACAATGAAATCAATAACCGGAGTAATGCCGGCGTCATGGCAGAGTTCCGCTGCACGTATGGCCTCAGCGATTGTGTGTCCCCGATTCAGCCGGGTAAGGACATTGTCGCTTCCCGACTGGGCGCCAAAATGCAGTTTTGTGTTAGTACAGTAATCGGTAATCAGGGCAAGTGACTCTTCACAAATAAATTCCGGCCTGACTTCGCTTGGGAAAGTCCCGAAATAGATTTCATGTTCCAGTTTTTGAAGAAGATGCCGAATCTTGTCAAACCTCGGGTGGATCCCGTCTGAACCGTATGCAAATGCATTCGGCGTAACAAACCGGGCCTGCACATGCCGGTTTGCGTAGCGGGCGATTTCATCGATCGAGCGGTGCCGCATGCAATGTCCGAATATCTGGGGTGTCTGGCAATATCCGCAGCCAAACGGACAACCGCGTGAGATCTCGACATATCCCTTCACTTCAGAAAACGGGGGATATGCGTCAAGCCGGATACAGTTTTTCGCAGGTTCATACCAGTCACGGGTTGCCACCCCGGGGATATGGGCGTCGTTTCCGGATTCTATCGCGGATAGCAGAGAAGGAAGTGTATGTTCTCCTTCGCCAACAATAACGTAATCTGCATACGTTGCCACATCCTGCCAGCAGGCAGTCGCATGCGGCCCTCCTGCGATAGTGATGCATTCCGCATCCGCAATCTCATCACGGTAGAAACTCTCATTTATTGAATTTAAGGAATAACAGGTAATCTCCTGTTCCGGTCGTGTGACGGTATTCAGGTGCCACCCGGATTCTTCACAGGCTGCACATAAAACCGCAAAAGAATTCCGTGCAGCGGAAATATCCCGCCAGTTTACCTGCATAGTCTGTATTTGTCGTTGCCTTAGATTAAAAAAAGATAACGGGTTTGATTTTTATGCCCGTGTGCGGTACTCACGGAGGACATCTACAATCTTGTAGGTCTGACCGTTGTTCATCGTGACAGACACAAGAACGCGGTCGGCTTGACCGGTCTGGGATCCACTGCCTCGTGTCCCGTCAAGTTTTATAGAATCTCCTTTGTTGGAACCAACCGTTGTCTTCTGGGTCGATCCGTCCGCCCGGATAAGTGTAACATCGATCTTCTTGACATTGACCTGTCCACGGCCTCCATCGAAGGTTACCGGAATCTTGCCCAGATAATCTTTTTCGCCAACGGTCACGGTCACGACAATGTTTTCCGGCATTACATCCGTGGGACCTGTCGTGAGGCCGGATGTTGTCGTGCCGGAAGAACCTGATGGCGTCCCGGAGGTCGTGGCAGCTGACTGCGAACTGGTGCAGCCGGCAACAGCAATTACACAACAAACAAGGAAAGTAACTACAATATAAGCGCTGTTTTTCATATCATAATTGAGATGTCGTCTTATTTGTTCGTTACGATTTCATACCCCGTAGTCAGGGCCCCCATAGACGGTGTCATTCATTCCCGCATTCTCATGCACAGTCTTAAAAGATCCGGATTTTAGGAACGCTGCTATCCGGGTTTTCTCTTCTTTGTATCCCGACGTTTTTTTCAACAACTGTGTATGGTCTGAAATTACGTCATATTACCAATCAAAGATTTGTCCCCTTATTTTGCATATAGCCAACAATGCACATCTTATACGGAATTACAGTGATCCATCGTATTCCATTGTCCCGCAACTGCCGTCTATGGCGACCCGTGTCCCGTTCTTCAAACGGTCAAGTGGAATATCGGGTCGATCAATCATGGGTATATTTCCGATAATTGCACCAGTGGCAATGATGGGTTCTGCTTCGGTATTGACAATGGCTGCCGGAGCGTGACCGTTCCGGGAAAGAGCATAGAGCACATATGAACCAACTGTCGAACCCTTGCCGTACGGGAATGCGAGAACTGTACCGGCAACTGACGATCCTTCAAGGGGGTGACCTTTTTCCACGATTACTCCGGTTTCAGGATCAACGCCAGATAAAAAAGATATAGGAGCAGGACTTACTAGCAATCTGCCCGAACCTTTCCCTCCGGAAATGCTGCGACCTCTGATTATCAAAATCACACCACATAAATGGTTGAAGATGCAGATATATGAGTAATATGGAAGAGACCTCGGTTGATAACGCGGCGCCTCAAAGCGAACTCAAATACCAGATCCAGATAAACGAGCTTGAGGCAGCGCTCCTGGAACAGAAGGTCAGAGCCGAAGATCTCCAGAAAGAAAATGCGCAGCTGAAACGGGAAAACAACCAGTTAAAGCGTATGCCGCTCTTTGTCGCGGTTGTCGTTGATATTCTGGAGAATAACGAGATATATCTCCGCCAGCAGGGAAACAATCAGGAATACATCACCCACGCTTCTGATGAAATCCGGCCGTTATTAAAAGCCGGAACAAAAGTTGCGGTCAACAACGCGCTCTCAATTGTCAAAGTGATTGGGAACGTTTACGATTCCCGCGTCCGTGTTATGGAACTTGTGGAGTCCCCCGAGATTACTTATGCGCAAATCGGGGGTCTTTCCGACGAGATCAAGGAAGTACGGGAAGCTGTTGAGTATCCTCTTACAAAACCTGAGATCTTCCGGCGGGTCGGGGTCGAACCCCCGAAAGGGATCCTTCTTTACGGCTCACCGGGTACCGGAAAGACGCTGATTGCAAAAGCGGTTGCCCACGAAGCAAAAGCTTCGTTTATCCGTATGTCCGGAAGCGAGCTTGTCCACAAGTTTATCGGGGAAGGGGCGGGACTTGTCCGCGAACTTTTCACGCTCGCACGTGAAAAAGCACCAGCGATTGTCTTCATTGATGAGATCGATGCGGTTGGAAGCATGCGGACAAACGACGGGACTAGCGGAAGCGCTGAGGTACAGCGTACACTCATGCAGCTTCTCGCCGAGATGGATGGTTTTGACAACCGCGGAGAGATCCGGATTATGGCTGCCACAAACCGGGTGGATATGCTTGATCCGGCCCTTCTGCGGCCCGGCAGGTTTGACCGGTTGATCAAGATCCCCCTGCCCGACATGACAGCCCGGCTTGATATATTAAAGATCCACTCCGGGAAAATGCATCTTGGTGATGTGAACCTCGATGTCATTGCGACCATGACCGAGGCCGCTACCGGGGCAGAACTCCAGGCAATCTGCCGTGAAGCTGGTATGATGGCGGTACGTCGTGATGCACCGACCGTCGAAATGCTGGATTTCCTTGCCGCCGTTCGTAAAGTCAAGGCCGACACGATAACGGATACCCGGATGTATACCTGATTTTTGAGGGCGGCCAGCAGGAACAACGGAGTGCCCGAATGAATATTCTGTTGATCCAGCGGGACGGGATCGATCTTCACCATACCCTTTTTGCATCCGAGACCAGTCGTCTCGCTCTCCGTTTTTATCACCCAAAAAAGGTCCCTTCCGGCGTGTATATTACCGTTGCAACGCTTGGAAGTGCCCTCTCGCTTGTGTCGGAACTGCGCTGGTATATCCGGCGGTATGTTCGGGAGACGCTTTTTGAAGTCGAAAAAGGGATCTTCTGTACACAGACACTTGCGCAGGATATCTATTATGAACGCACGGCAAAGATCGAAAAACCGTGGGCGTTCCGCAGGCTGTATGGTTTTTCCCATGGAAGACTGACAAAACGGCTGGTAATGGGACAAGGATCCTGTGCGGAGGATTATTCCGGGGACCTCACCGGCTCTGATACCACCGTCGAAGTCTGGTGCACAGAAGACGAGGTCGAAGATATCGGCGAGCCAATCCCGTTAGAAGAAGCCGGGGAAATCCCCGGTGCCAAAACCGATGGTGACCAGTAAATTCCTTTCTGGGAAGTTATTTGGTTAAAAAAATTATGCAAACATCCTGCCTTCCACATCGGAAGGCCTGTGACTGAAGTCAAGACGCACTTTTTCAATCGCACAAAGGAAGTCTTCGCGGGTAATGGCATCCCGCTCTTTTCTTATTGCATACATCCCGGCTTCCATACAGATCGCCCGGAGATCTGCACCGTTCTTCCCTTCGGTCAGGTTTGCAATTTCCGAAAGACTGACCGAATCTTCCATGGCGAGGTTTCTGGTGTGTACTTTTAAGATGGAAAGCCGGCCTTCTTCATCCGGCAGCGGGATCTCGATTATCCGGTCAAAACGTCCGGGACGCAGGAGTGCTTTGTCAAGGATGTCGATACGGTTTGTCGCACCGATAATTTTTACATCACCCCTGTTCTCAAATCCGTCCATGCCCGCCAGCAACTGCATAAGGGTCCGCTGGACTTCACGATCTCCCGAAGTGTTTGCCTCGGTCCGCGATGCGCCCACAGCATCAATTTCATCGATAAAGATAATCGTCGGTGCTTTTTTCTTTGCAAGGTCAAAGAGCTCGCGGACAAGCCGTGCCCCTTCCCCGATATATTTCTGGACAAGTTCGCTTCCGACAACTCTCATGAAATGTGCGTTTGTCTCATGGGCTACCGCTTTTGCAAGCAGCGTCTTTCCAGTCCCGGGGGGTCCATAGAGCAGGACCCCTTTTGGCGGTTCGACCCCGATCCGGGTGAAAAGTTCAGGGCGCTTGAGCGGAAGCTCGACTGCCTCGCGGATCTCGTTTATCTGGTCTTTTAAACCTCCGATGTCCGAGTAACTCTCGGTCGGGGAGTCTACCAGCTCCATTCCATATACCTGTGAATCAAAAGAACTGGGCAGCAGTTCGACGATGGCAAGTGACTGCTGATTTAACGTGCAACGAGTCCCGGCCTTTAAATCTTCCGGGTTGATACTTGGCGAACACCTGACCAGAAACCTGGGCCCGGCGCTGCTCCTGACAATAACACGGGATGAATCGATAACGTCAACAACAGTCCCGATAATAAGCGGCGGGCTCCTGAGTTGTTCGCTCTCGCTTTTGAGTTTGCGGACCTCCCGCTCGTAACGGATCTTCTGGGTCTCGATATACCGCTTGTCGGCTTCAACCTGCCGCAGCTGTTCCCTGAGTTCCAGATTGCGTGACTCAAGGCCGCTTATCCGGTCAAGCATCTGCGTTTCCAGTTCGTGCTTGTCATTTTCGATCTGCTGGAGCTGGTCACGCAACTGTTCACTAAGCGTCCGATACAGTCTGCACAATTCTTCCGGACTCTGCGGCTCGGCTGTATCGTGAAGAATATCGGCCATCCGTTCCTCAAATAGGTATATAGGGAAATCTGCATATAAAGTGTTTGTGAGATTATGCAATGCGAAATGTGTGGTGAAACGATTCGCGGTGTCCCGAAGGTAATCCGTGTGGAGGGGGCGGAGCTTCAGGTCTGCAACCGGTGCGGAAAATTTGGTACCGAAGTGCAGCAGCCCCGTCGTCTGGATATCATGCGGCCGGCTGCCCGGACGGTGACGGGAACCCGCACGCCTGTGACGGCAGTTCCCGCACAACGTAAACGGGACATGTTCGATTATATGGAAGGCGAGATCGTTGATGATTATGCGGACAGGATCAAAAACGCCCGCCTGGAAAAGGGACTTTCCCAGAAAGATCTTGCCCTGCAGATGATGGTCCGGGAACTCTTAATCAAAAAGATTGAGAAGGGAGAATTAATCCCGGAAGAAGAGGTAAGAAAGAAACTTGAAAAGGTACTTGGCATCAAGCTTGTCGATGTGCTTACAATCGACGCAGAGAGTAAAGCCCAGGCTAAGATCTCCCAGACGCTCGGCGACCTGACCGTGATCAGAAAAGCAAAGAAATAACTGTTATTATTTTTTTAGTAACCTTTTTTAAAGGATTATTATTCCCTTTCTGGAATCTTGTTTTTCCCGACGGGATAGTCTGGTACTTTTATAAGGGAACTGACCGGCATTTTCATTTTCTTGCATTCGGGTGTTGTAAAACGCTTTTTTATTACATAACCTGGTTAAAAACGGATCTTTCCTGAAATATAAACGGTACAATATTACGATACATTTCGTGATGCTTTTATGCCGGGAATCTTCATTAACTAATTAAAAATTAAATTGGTAGTATTCCGGGTCACAAATTACCATGATTTCTGTTTTATATGTTGATGACGAGCCGACCCTGCTTGAAGTAGGCAAAATCTTCCTTGAACGAAAGGGAGAGTTCAGCGTTGACACAATATCATCAGTCCCGGAAGCTCTCACAAGGCTTGACACAAAAAAATATGATGCTATTATTTCTGATTACCAGATGCCGGGAATAGATGGTATCAGTTTTTTGAAAAAAGTAAGGAATTCCGGAAATACAATGCCTTTCATTCTTTTTAGCGGACGTGGACGGGAAGAAGTGGTGATCCAGGCCCTGAATGAAGGCGCTGATTTCTATATCCAGAAAGGCGGTGAACCGTTATCCCAGTTTATGGAGCTTGCAAACCAGGTCCGCCAGGCTGTCCGGCAAAGGCAGGCACAGGCGGGGATCCGGTATCTTGAGCGCCGTGAAGCGGATATCCTGAATTTTCTCCCGGACGCAACATTTGCAATCGATAAATCAGGTATGGTTATTTCCTGGAACAAGGCGATGGAGGAACTGACCGGCATAAAATCGTCTGAAATCATTGGGAAAAACAATTTTGAATATGGCGTTGTGTTGTATCACGAACGGCGGCCGATGCTTATTGACATCATCCTTACTCCCGATGCAAAGTTCGAGAGGGAACGGTATCTGTATACTCTCCATGATAATAAGATGGTGACTGGAGAGGCTGTCTACCAAAGGCCTAATTGTACTACCGGTTATCTCTGGGGAAAAGCAACCCGTCTTTTTGATGAGAGCGGGAACATCGTCGGCGCTATCGAGTCCATGCGTGATATATCAGAACACAGGGTAAAGGAAATAGAACTCCAGAATGCGTACAACCAGATCGCTTCTGCTGATGTCAGGCTTCGCACGCAGTTTGACGAACTGAAACACAGCCAACAAAAGCTTCTGGACAACGAAGAAAATTTTAAAATGTTTGTAGAAACCGCTCCTGATGCCCTGTATATATCTATTGGCGAGCGTTTTGTTTATGTCAACCCGGCCATGATCCGGTTAATGGGAGCAGATTCTGCTGATCAACTGTTGGGAATGTCTGTTTACGATCGGGTTCACCCGTCCTTTCATCAAATGGTCAGACAATGTATACACAAGGTGATAACCGAGCATATGCCCGCAGGACATATGGACATTGTATGCCTGAAAATGGATGGCACCCCTATTGAAGTAGAGTCCTCCGTTGCGACGTTCCAATATCAGGGCAAATTTGCCGGTCTTGTTTTTCTTCGTGACATAACATTCCGGAAGCAGACTGAAAACCAGCTCAGGGAAAAAGAGGAACAGTACCGGAGGATAGTTGAAACCACAGATGAAGGCATTATCCAGATTGACACAAATCACGATATTGTCTATGTCAACAGACGGATGGCTGAAATGCACGGCTGCACACCGGAAGAGATGATTGGCAAAAATATCAGTTCTTTCATGGTAACTGACGATGTTTCCGCCAATGCTTCACGGGATCAGGAACGTCGGCTGGGAAAAAGCGGCCGGTATGAGCGCCGGTATGTGACAAAAGAAGGTGCTATCAGGTGGATGCAGATATCGGCAACCGCTCTTAATGATACGGACGGATCATTCCGGGGCTCCTTTGCGATGTGCTACGATATTACTGATAAAAAGACATCCGAAATAGAGATTGCCCGCAAAAATGCAGATCTCGAGGAAGCCTACAAGCGGCTGACAGCAGCGGAAGAAGAACTCCGTCAGAAGTATGGCGAACTGGAACAAAACCAGAAACTGCTTGAAGACAGTGAAAGAAAGTACCGGAATGTAGTTGAAGACCAGACTGAATTTATCTGCCGGTTTTTACCGGATGGCACACACGTTTTTGTCAACGAAGCTTATTGCCGGTATTTCGGCATGACGCATGACGAAATTATTGGTTATCGGTTCCGGCCAAAGGTCCCGGAAGATGACCGGCAGCGTCTGGCAGGTTTCTTTGCAGCACTTAATCAGGCTCATCCCCACGGCACTGTCGAATACCGGATCATTTTGCCCGATGGTTCAGTACGGTGGCATCGGTGGGGTGTCCGTGCAATCTTCGATACATCCGGCACAATCATTGAGTACCTGTCGGTAGGCCGGGATATTAACGACGAAATGGCAACAAAGGCAGCACTGGAGGAAAGCGAAAACCGGTTCCGTGAGAATTACCTGAACAATCCGCTTGCAATTTTTACGTGGCAGCGTAAAAACGATGATTTTGTCCTTGTCCATTGTAACAAAGCGGCCGAAATCCTTACCGGCGGGAAATCAAAAGAATATGTAGGGATACGTGCGTCCGATCTTTATGCTGACCGTACGGAAGTCATGTCTGATATACGGCAGTGTTATTATGGCCATGCAATCATTTCAAAGGATATCCTGTCAGAAAATTTCCTGCCCGGGCGGCATATCCGTATCACCGCGGCATATGTCCCGCCGGACTTTATTATGGTCCATATGGATGACGTCACCGAACACTGGCTGGCGGAAAAAGCCCTTGCCGATAACCAGCGGATGCTTGACGCCCTCCTGCATAACCTGCCGGGGATGGTCTACCGGTGCCGTAATGATCGTGACTGGACCATGGAGTTTGTCAGTGATGGTTGTAAAAAACTGACAGGATATGATCCGGACGACCTGGTTAATAACCACCTTGTTTCATATGGATCCCTTATTGTCCCGGAAGACCGGCAGCACGTTTATGATGATATCCGGACAGGCATTGAAAACAGGCAGCCTTTCGAGATAGAGTACAGGATCCTTGATAAGTCCGGCCAGCTCCGGTGGGTATGGGAACAGGGACGGGGTGTTTTTAATGCCCAAAACGAGTTTGTTGCTATCGAGGGACATATTTTCAATTACACCGAACACAAAGAGACAATCGAAGCACTCAGCCAGGCAAACAAAAAGCTCAACCTTCTCTACAGCATAACAAGGCACGATATCAATAACCAGCTTCTCGCACTGAACGGTTTTACCGAATTACTTCATGAAAAAGCTCAGGATCCGGCGCTTGAGTATTATTTTACCTGGATCTCGCAGTCAATTGCCCGTATTTCCGTTATGATCCGGTTCACCAAAGAATACGAGGCGATTGGCGTTATTTCACCTGCATGGCAGGACATATATTCGGTTATAAACACTGCAATAATCCAGGCTCCTCATGGCAGTATCCATGTAAAAAATGATCTTGTCGCAGGCACAGAAGTGTATGCCGACCCCATGATTGTCAAAGTTTTCTATAACCTGATGGATAATACAGTCCGTCATGCCGGAACTGTGACTATGATCCGGTTTTATTTGGAAATCCATAACGGCGATAATGTTCTTGTGTATGAAGATGACGGTGCCGGTATCCCTGTTGTCGATAAAGAGAATATTTTCAATCGTAATTTTGGGAAGAACTCGGGACTAGGACTGTTTATTGCCCGTGAGATCCTGTCAATTACCGGTATTACCATAAAAGAGACCGGAGTACCCGGGAAAGGAGCACGTTTTGAGATGATCCTTCCTCATGGTGTGTATCGGTTGTCAGGTAATCCGTAAGGAACAGGTTTTGCGGGAGGTACTGATGATATTTCAGTCAATCCGGCTGCGGGTTGTACATTGACCCGTCTTTTCCGGCCAGATCCGAAAATCAGCGTCGGCAGATCCCTGAAATATTGTGCGGTCATTTCTTTACAATGAGTTTATGCGCATCTTTATCGACTTTGTATGATTTTGGGCGTTCGAGCAGGTCAAGCGCATTGATCTTCATATCGATAAGTTCGGAGTAATTGAACGATTCAAATGTCTTGTCCCCTTTTTCTTCCCAGAAAACAACTATCCCGTTTTCCATTTTCCTGCTGCTTACAATATCGTGCATATTATCCGATCCGGAATGAAAGGTAATGAATGTTCCTGAATTTATAAAAATAAAACAAATGGTGCGCACATCTGCGGATGCGAATACGTCCCTGGCAGAAACCTGAATTTTTATTATCCTTCATACCAGGGGGAATCTTTTCTGTGATTGTTGCCGATCCCAATTCCGGCTGGCTTTTCCCGTACTCCCTTTTACAATTTTTTTCTGTGCCGTACTCCGTTTTGACAGGGACAAAAAGGATTTATCCGTTCAACAGTGCTTCTGTGCCACCATCTCTACCTCAACCCTGGCGCTTTTTGGCAAACCTGCTACCAGGATGGCTGCCCGTGACGGGTAGGTGCCGTTAAAGGAAGCCGCATAGATCCTGTTTATCGTGTCCCAGTCGTTCATGTCTGTGAAATAGATCCGGGTCTGGACAACGTCATCAAAGCCCAGACCGGATGCCTGCAGGACTGCCCCGAGATTTTTCATTACCTGCGTCATCTGACCATCAGCGGTACCGGAGGTGAGATTACCGGTTGCGGGATCAATCCCAATCTGACCAGAAAGGAATACGAAATCTCCGGATTCAACAGCCTGGTTGTAGGGCCCTATGGGTTTCGGGGAGTTTTCTGAAAATACTGCCTGTTTTATGGGATGTACCTGCCAGGGCAGGATTATTCCGGTAAGTATGGCCCGGCAAGAATGCCGCAGACAAACACCAGGATGATTACCGGGATGTTCTTATTGACGGTCATACAGAATGCTTAATCTGGATTTTGTAAAAGACTTGCCGTGTCTGACAGATCGCCGGGAATCTTTTGTCATCCTTACAACCGGAACCCCGGGACCGTATCGAAGACTTACAGGTACAGCCGGGTAAAAAGCAGAATGAATTCTGCTGCACGTTCTGTCGCGGTATAGTGAGTCTGTTTATTGTCCTGCATCTTTGCGGGATATCCTTTCCTGACCTGGAATTCCAGATATTCCTGCCCGGTCTTTTTTTATCCTCCGATCTTTTTTAATGCGTCCTCAACGGCCCGGCACATATCCATATCCGGGATGTGCAGCAGCTTCATGAGCGGTGTCACTGCTTTCCGGTTGCCGATTTCTCCCAGTGCCCAGATCGCCGCATCACGAACAATGGGGGAATGGTCAAGCAGGGGAATAAGTGCCCCGACAGCTTCCGGTGCCCGATGGTTTCCAAGGATGAGTGCTATCCGCCAGGCAGTCCCGTCGCTGGAACCGGCTAATGAATCAATGAGAAATAAAACCGAACCGGTATTAGGATCTGACAGGGCCTCGAATGCCGCACTGCGCACAGCCCGGTCATCATTTTCAAGAGCCCGGATAAGAAGCCCGATATTTTCCCTGTCCGGGGACTTTGCAAGGTTTTCAATAATCCCCAGCCGGACCAGGCGTGGAGAATGGCAGAGATCAGAGGCCCACTGATCGCGGAGTGCCGGGTTTGTCGGGGTAATGCTGTTTGCCGGTAATTCCGGAGACGCAGCTTTTTTTGAGGGGGTTACTGGTGGAGCCGGATCAGCAAGCCCGAGAGCTTCAGTCCAACAGGTAACCGCCCAGAGTGCCACTTCGTGGGAAAATCCCAGTTCGTCTTCCAGCCGCTTTGCAAGGAACCCTTCGGTAAGCGAAAGAGGAAGCGTGTGACGGGGGGTCAGCAAATCGTCGGTCACATGCTGTCGGATGGCATTTGTGAGCACAAAGATCTCGCGACTGCATCCGGAACAGGTGTCACGGAGAAGCCCTTCACACCTGCCCGGGTCATGGGCAACCGATACGCCATACTGCGAGACAAGACGTGACAGAGTGACGCGGGCAGAATCGTTCATGGGTGCTCCTGTAACGGCGGCATAATGGTACAGCATACGCCGTCAATGGTTATGGAAGTATTCGGGTTTAAGGGGAGTGCCCGGCCTGAAGGCACATCTACCGTTGTACCATCGGGAAAAACGGCTTTCCAGGATACAGGAGAAAGGTTCCGGATTCCTGCTGCACCGGGAATGGAAGGGTGGGGAACGACCCGGCCGATTTCCTGCGATCCGTCATCAGCAGCGGCTGTCGGGGCAATATGGCGGGATTGCAGGACTGTACCGGGAGTAAGTGTCAGGCGGGTATTCCCGCCAGGCCGCTCTATAAGAAGGAAGGGTGGCGGAGCAATTATCCGCTTACAATGCCAGCAGGAAACCCCCGATCCTGTAATACATGCAAAATTCTCGGCATGGCAGTGCGGGCAGGACACCATGCGGTCTTTGAGTGAAAGAAAGAGGTTCTGCCATTCACCTTCAGTTACCCGCCGTACGGGATTTTTAAGACCCTCGGTAAACGCCCGGATAAACATTGCTTTCAGTTCGGGAGGGCAGAGCTTCCAGCGCTCCCGTGCGATGGAATAGTCCGGGTCCTGCGGGAGCCGGTTTGCCGGGTTGTCCGGATCGAAGACAAATACCGGCGAGGTCCCGTAGACCTGTTTTTTTGCCGGGATGTCCCAGCAGTGGTACTGGTATTCCATTTCGCCGTGGAACGGGTGGTGCCAGACCCAGACATAAAACAGGAGGACGGCAAGGGCATGGAGGTCGGTTTCCGTGGATGGATCGCTCTCACCCCGGATCAGTTCCGGGGCCATGTATTCCATCGTGCCCCAGACCTGGCACCGCGACTGGCGGTTAATGCCCACGTTATCGTTGTCACAGATCAGGACGTCGCCGTTTTTCGGGTCAAACATCAGGTTTCCCGCCGAAATGTCCCGGTAACAATGGCCCGACAGATGGAGCGCCCGGTAACTGTTGGCGAGCTGGTAGGAAATCTCGCAGAGTGCAGCAAGTCCCGGGACGGGTTTTAGGTGCGCCCAGACTTCGCCAAGCTCGGCAAACCGTTGCGTGTCGATCCGTGCCATCAGGTAGCCGAACTGTTTAATCCCCTCGGCTGTGACAAGGTCGAGCGGCCAGATAAAACGTTTTCCGGCAGCCCCGTAAGGTGGGCCGGTCCTCACGAGATACGCGATTGCCGTCCGCTGGTCCGGTGTAGCCTGCTCGGGTTTATACCATTTGACGGTGCGGTAACCATCCGGGCCTTCTACAAGGTATACCTCGCCCTGCGTGCCTTCCCCGATTTTTCGTATGACGTGCAGTGTCGTCCCGATCTGTTCGGCATGGAGGACCTGTCCAACCGCAAGTGGCATATCTACCATCCCTCACTGGCCGATACCGGTGTTTTTGTTTCCCGCCCGGGTGCATTCTGCCGGGTGTCTTCCGGGTTGATACAGGCCCATACAAGTGTCATGTCATCACCGCTTGCAATATCCGAATAACGGTCAAGCCAGCCGCCCATTGCAGAAGCTACCGATTCCATCCCGTAGGTGCGTATACGGTCAACGAGGCTGTGGACAAAGACAGAAAACTCCTCGCTTTCCGCCCCGTTAAACGAATCTGAGATCCCGTCGGTTGCAGCGAGCAGGACACCACCATTCGCCCTGTCAAGCGTTGCCGTCCTCCAGAGCAGGTGGGCGTCCGGAGACGAAAGCGAGCGGGTCTCGTTTCCGGCAATTACCGGGTCACGGGGGAGCGGGAACTCAAGGCTGCCATCCGGCCTGACGAGCAAAAGATCACCATCGCCGATCTGGCCGACAAGGATACTGTCTTTTACTACAAGTGCAGCGATAAGTGTCGTCCCGTACCGGGTAAATGTGAGGTCCTGCCCGGCAGCGGGGGAGACCGGGGCAGGAGGAAGCATCCGCCGGCCTGCATCCTGGACAACCAGTTCCCTCCAGCGCCGGGTAGCCCTGCGGGGAAGATCGGTCTTAAAACCTGCCCGGAACTGCTGGCGGGGGATATTCCCGTCCGCATACGAACGGTGGAACGCAACAAGTTCACTTACCGCAGCATCTACTGCAAGAGCAGCCCCGGTCCGGCTCTGGTCATGTCTTGGATCGCCATGACCATCAGCAACAGCACACGCAATGCAGGGTTCTGCACCATACGACCCGCTCCAGAGTGCAAAAGCATCTTCACAGGGCTGGCCTCTCCGAATATGGGAGGCCCCGGTCCGGCTGCACCCAAATACCCACCCAAGACTCGTTTCACAAGTACAGGTGAACTCTTCCGGAGACGGCATGGTATGTTCAGAACAAATCCGTGTTGGACGTGATCATCTGTGGCGGAGATTCAAGAGAGACATTGGATGTCTCTTCGGCTGCCGGCGATTCCCTGCTCCGGCCACGGGATGAGGCCACCGATGCGCTGACCGAAGCCCACTTGATATACGCGACCAGTTCCTCGGGAGAATGCGCCTTTAAGAGGCCGACTGATTCCTGGTTTGTGAACTTGAGCAGTTCGGGGGCATTATAATCCGATTCGTCCCCTATTGCGATAGCAAGCCTGACTGCCTTGATACCCCACGGGAGTTTTCCGAGGTCCGCAATTGCACCATCGTATTCTTCGCGGGGATCGGTACAGAAACCATCGGAGATAAGGATGCAGACCGGCGGAAGACCCCGGCGTGGCATGCGTTCGATGGTAAGTTCACCGGCAAGGAGCCGGAGCGCTTTTGCTGTTGCAGTAAGGCCGCTTGTTTCGAGTTCCGGCCAGACAAAATCATCAAGGGGTACCGAATCAGGACCGACATGCCAGCTTGCATCGTCCGAGAATTTTATCGCTCTCATCCGGATATCGACTTGCGGGTATGCTGCAACCGCTTTCTGGATTTCGGGAAGTGCTTCACGGATGGCCTGGTTGAGTGTTGCGATCTTTTTTCCCCGCATTGAGTCAGAGCAGTCGGCAAGCCAGAAAAAGTGCAGTTGTTTGCGTGCTACCTGACCGTCAGGAATCGGTATGGTATCTTCGATATTAATCCCCCCCTTTCGCACTAATAACACAATCTATCAGGAAACAATATAAGGTAACCGGTTTACGGCATGATACAACCGTAATTCAGTCACGGTTTACAAGGTGTTTACAAAAAAAGGGAATATTATCCGTTTACTGGGCAGGGACAGAACTCTTAATCATGGCCTTCACCGGTTCGGGCAGGTTCATACCGTCAACGACCGATGGAAGGATGCTCATGATCACTTTCTGGCCCTGTGATGTGGCTGCAAAATTTTTAAGTAGTGTCATTCCGTCAGGGGTTGCAAGAAAATTCTTTACTGCGGTCTGACCTTCAGGTGTGGAGATGAAACCGGCAACCGAGCCGCCGATTCCGCCCAGATTTCCAAAATCCATAATTTTTCACGTCCTTGTAATGTTTTCTACATAATTTTGCGATATTTGTTCTTATACGTGTGGGGGAGAGTCCTGTCGGATCATTGACAATAAGGAAGTTTCTGCCAGACACATGATATCTTCACGCAATACCCCAATGCAAATCCAATCAGGATCCAAAACAGCATCCGCAACAAAAACGGAGGAGGGGGTAGCCCCCCACTTTGTCCAACACAAGGGGAGGGGGGTGATCCCCTGTTGGCCCGGCACATGGGTGGGGGGTATCCCCCCTCCTGAAAAAATTGTGAAGGGGGGGTAGGCCCCCTCCTCCAAGTATGCCGGTTGCGAAACTACCCCCATTTTTGCATGCGAGTATCCTGCATTTCGCGTGAAACTCTCGTCGTGATGGCGAGGCTTTTCCAGAATTTTTGAAATGCTGGTGACCCCCTCCTTTGATCCCGTAGGGGGAGGGGGTATACCCCCACTTTGTCCAACACAAGGGGAGGGGGGTGATCCCCTGTTAGCCCGGCACATGGGTGGGGGTATCCACCCTCCTGAAAAATTTGTGAAGGGGGAGTAGGGGGGTCACCCTCCTGCACAATGCGATCAGGGCATATTAGCGAGGCGGTTTGTGGTATTTTCACATGAAGTACTACATTTGAAATTAAACAGTGAGAATCAGCCTTTTAGCAGGTATTCGAATGTGGGAATCCTGCAAAAAGTTTTAAAAAAGCGGATTATTCTTCCCGGAACATCCTGTCGATTGCATGGGCAGCATTCTTTGCATTTCCCATCGCAAGGATTACTGTTGCCGCGCCGGTTGCCACATCCCCGCCGGCAAAGACATTCCGGATAGATGTGCGGCCGTTTTCATCGACAATGATGTTGCCTCGCTTGCCACGCTTGAGCGCCGGGATTTCGTTGATTAAGAGCGGGTTTGGTCCCTGCCCGATTGCGCCGATAAAGACATCGGCTTCAATGGTAAACTCGCTGCCGGCAACCGGTGCCGGTTCGGGCCGGCCGCTTGCATCAAGGTCACACATCTCCATTTTCACGCACTCGACACCGGTCACGGCTTGTTCGCCAAGGACTTTTACCGGGTTTGCGCAGCAGACAAATTTTACGCCCTCTTCCTTTGCCCGGGCAATCTCCGCTTTCCGGGCAGGGAGGTCTTCGTCACGCCTGCGGTAAACAAGCGTTACGTCGCCACCGAGTCTCCGGGCGACACGGGCTGCGTCCATCGCCACATTCCCTCCACCTGCGACAACAACTTTGTTCCCGCGCTTGACCGGAGTGTCGTATTCGGGGAACTTATCGGCGTGCATGAGGTTAATCCGGGTCAAAAATTCGTTTGCAGAATAGACTCCCGGCAGGTTCTCGCCCGGTATTCCCATAAAGTAGGGAAGCCCGGCGCCGGTCCCGATAAAGACCGCATCATAATTAAGCAGTTCTTTGACCGGCACGCTTCTGCCCACAAGGTGGTTGAGTTTCAGTTCAACGCCAAGCGACATGACCGCTTCAATTTCTGCTTTTACTATGGACTTTGGCAGCCTGAATGCAGGAATGCCGTACATCAGGACGCCTCCGGCTGCATGCAGCGATTCAAAGAGTGTTACATGGTAGCCCAGCCGGGCAAGTTCGCTTGCAGCAGTAAGGCCGGAAGGACCGGCGCCGACCACTGCGACACGGCGTCCACGGGGGCTCTTTTTCTGCGGGATAACCGCACCGTTTGTGCGTTCCCAGTCCGCGATAAAGCGTTCGAGTGCACCGATTGCGATTGGCTGATCCTTTTTCCCAAGGAGGCACTGGCCTTCGCATTGTGTCTCCTGCGGGCAGACCCGGCCGCAGATAGCCGGGAGCATATTCTGCTCTTTTATGATAACCGCAGACCTGCGGAAGTTGCCTGCTGCAATTTCCCGGATAAATGACGGGATATCGATATTGACCGGGCAGCCTTTCACGCAGAGCGGTTTTTTGCACTGGAGGCAGCGTTCGGCTTCGCCCATTGCCTCATCGACAGACATGCCGCCATCGACTTCGTT
>Ga0116170_10000118_pt1 | contig 77913 bp, 73 predicted proteins | sample AD_JPNHW1_MetaG_FD_89797 | JGI IMG/M metagenome (GOLD analysis project Ga0116170, IMG submission 89797) | Active sludge microbial communities of municipal wastewater-treating anaerobic digesters from Japan - AD_JPNHW1_MetaG | ecosystem: Engineered > Bioreactor > Anaerobic > Digestate | place... | reverse complement strand
CCCGTTTTCACGATCTTATACTCGGTTAACCCGGTGTTCTCGACCGCGATCCCAAGGTTGATGTCGTCCCCGGGCGAGAACTCGTTCGTGCCCGTTATGTGGGCAATCAGGTCCGGGCTTCCCGCAATGTACTTTGAACCGGCTGTTACCGGGCTCACTGCGATGAAGGCGAAGATCAGGAAAACCAGTCCACTGATCCGCAACGTATTCTTCGGTACGGTTCTGTATATGCAATCTGGTGATTTTTTGGGACGAGCAAAAAATCTGGATAGTGTGTCACATTTCATATAAATCCCTAATTATGAGAAACTTTGGTACATGTTTGAATTTTGAGTATTTATATATTTCGCGAATGGATTGTACACAAATATCATAAATGGCTTTATTTTATGCCCGTGCAAATTTTTCTTTCCCACATATTTTATGGAGTCGTTGGAGGACTAGTTTTTTAGTTTCTTAATATGTAATGACTGGCAAAATCTGGGAAACAGGAGTGTGTTTTTCGCTTTGAAGTGTTTTTAAGTATTATTTGAACAATTATAGTATCTCTTGATAATCAACAAATGTAACCTATAAATGTAATAAATAAAAGAAAACTTTAAATTGTTTATTGTTAAACGGTATAAGCTATACAATTATAATTGGGGAAACCGTATGGATTCTGTACCTGTAGATCTTATAACCCGGTGGTATGAAACGCTCATGACCTATGTTCCCTGCATACTGGGAGCACTGGTTGTATTAATTATTGGCTGGATTGTTGGTCGCTTGCTTGGCAAGGCCGTTCGTGTTGTCCTTGATAAGATAAGTGAGCAACAGATCATAAAAAAGGGAGCAGACCTGGCATCAGTTCGCGGAACTGTTACAAATGCCGGTATCACAGTAGGATATATCGGAGATTTGTTCACCCGTATTGTTGTCTATCTTATAGCAATCCTTGCTGCAGTTGACATCCTGAATATGGATTACATCAGTAAACTGATGACGTCTGTGATTGATTATATCCCGCATGTCGCGGCCTTTGTCATTATCCTGACTGTGGGATTCCTCCTGGTTGATTATTTCCTTGATTCCCTTAATAAATACTACAAAAACCAGAATGTTGAATATATTTCACCCGTTCTGTTAATTCTTCGTATTTTCCTGTACTTTGTAATTGCAATTCTTGCACTCTCACAGTTGTTAATCGATCTCACGATTATCTACACGTTTGTAACCCCGATTGCATGGGGCATTGGTCTTGGTCTTGGTGCTGCGGTGGCAATCATTGTCGGCTTTGGCCTTAAGAATCGCAGCGAAGCACTTATGGACAAGCTGGTTGATTCAATTGTGAAAAAACCCTAAATTCATACTATTTCTTTTGACCTGAACCAAACACTGGTTCCCGTAATTTTTGAGAAAATCCTCATGTTCTTTTGAGTTGATCAGTATCGGGTATTCATGGGAGGGTTTTACAGTATTTCCTTCTAAAAAAAAGAGAGTGTTTTCTTATTCCTGATAAAATCTCTTAAAAAGATCTGTGTTCTTGTGACATCAGTTATGTAATAATCCTTCCCCGAAAAGATGAAATGTTCATTGATCTTTCGCAAGACGTTTTTCAAGGGCAGCAATCCGGCCTGTAAGTTCCTGCTCGCGTTGTGCGAATGCAGTCACATCGGTCATAGTCAGGTAAGTACTTATAATGTCCCCGTGTTTCACTGAATTTATCTGACCGTATATGCATCTCCTTTCCCCGTTTTTGCAGAGTATCCAGCACTGGTATTTTGCCGGAGGTTCAGTGCAGGTCAGGGATTTCCTGAAAAGTTCATCCATCATCATTCGTGTTTCCGGCGTTGTCAGGTCATTCACATTCTTTGTACTCAGGTCTTCGATAGTATACCCTGTAATCTCACAGATGCGTCTGTTGACATAGACAAACTTATCGTTTTCAATAATAATCACGGCATCCTGGATATTTTCTGCCATCATCCTGAACCGTTGTTCGCTTTCAGCAAGTGCTGCGCCCTTTGACTGGAGCTCGGTGACATCGGTCATAATAATAAAGTGATACAGGATAGTCCCGTGTTTAAGAGTAGTGATCCTGACATAAACATACCGGTACACGCCGTCTTTTCTTCGGATTTGGCACTGGAACTCGGCAAGCCCCGGAGCAGAGGTATTCCAGTTGTCCAGTGTCTGCTCCATCATTTTCTGGTCTTCCGGTGCGACAATTGCAAGGGGTCTCATCTTCCACATTTCTTCGAATGTGTATCCGGTAATCTCGGCTACCCTGTCGTTTGCAAATGTACAATTTTCATTTTCAAAGATAAGCAGACCATCCCGGATATTCTCTGCCATCATCCTGAACCGTTCTTCCCATTCCCGGATCCCGCGTTCCCGGAGAATATCCTCGGTGACATCGGAAAGTAAAATGGTAAATCCCCTGGCGCCATCATCAAAGACCGTTGGAATGGACTTTTGCTTGAATATACGTTCGCCGGTTTCTTTTACATGGAATGAAAGAGTGTTTTCTGTTTCTGAAGGTTTTGTTGAAAGGGAGCTGATAAGTTCGTGTACGTCAACATCCGGTGATTTAAGATATGCAATGTTTTTTCCCACGGCATCCTTTCGCGAGAGATGCAGAAGTGACAGGAACGTATCGTTAATCTCGATAATGCGTGATTCATTGTCTAAAACCATAATGAGATCTTTTGAGCAACTGAGCATCGCGGAAAGCGGAACTCTCTGTGAAAGTGTAAACACTTTGGCCATACCATATGTCCGCATATTCACCTGCCCGGAGATCAGGAGAATATCGAGATAACGGCCGGTTGTATTCTTGTTCTTTTTCAGGGCTTTTGCTATGTCTGTAACGCTCATCCCGTCGGGGTTTTCTTTGAGAAGATTTTTTATGAGAATAAGTTCCTGCTGGTAATCATGCATCATTTATGTGCCCTTAATTTTTCAGATTTGAGGTTAGAATACATGTTGATGAGTGCTGTTTCTTATTTATTTGTATTGTAAATCATAAAAAGTTTTATTATTGAAAATGATCAATGTGGTTATTCCAACATTATTTAATTACTTTATGGTTTGGATAGAAAAAAAATAGGAGGAAATTCTGAATGGATATTATAGCACCAGGTCTGATTGACCAGTGGTATGCAACTATTATGACATATGTTCCCAGTATCCTGGGTGCAATTGTAATCCTTCTTATCGGCTGGATCGCCGGCCGTTTATTAGGAAGGGCAGTCCGGATTATTCTTGATAAGATAAGCGAACACCACATTGTCGAAGAGGTTGCCGACCAGACCTCTTTTGCCGGGACTGTTAAACAGGCCGGCATTACGGTGGGTTACATTGGCGACATTGCAGTACGGATCTTTGTTTACTTAATTGCGATCCTTGCCGCAGTCGATGTCCTTAACATGGACTACATGAGCGAGCTCATGACGGTAATCGTTGAGTACATCCCGCATGTGGTAGCATTTATCATTATCCTTGTCGTGGGTCTCCTGCTCGTAGATTATTTCATCGACTTCCTTACAAAGTATTATGCAAAGCAGAATATTGAGTTCATCTCACCGTTTCTTTTCCTTCTCAGGCTTTTCATGTACTTTGTGATTGTGGTCCTTGCTCTCTCCCAGCTGATGCTTGACCTCACCATTATCTACACGTTTGTAACCCCTATTGCATGGGGCATTGGTCTTGGTCTTGGTGCTGCGGTGGCAATCATTGTCGGCTTCGGCCTCAAGAACCGCAGTGAAGCAATCATGGACAAGGTCATCGATTCGGTGATCGTAAAGAAACCATAAAATCAATTTTTTGTTTCTCTTTTTTGTTTCTCTTTTGGAATGTAATGTCGTTTTTAATTTTCATGTCCCTACGGCATGTGAACTTTTGATACGTCATTACCTCAGTACCTGCTTTTGGTAAAATCTTCCCAATAGAAAAGTCACAAAGCCGTTTTGTTTGTCCGTGTTTGCCAACAATCAAATATTAAGAAAGAAAATTACGGATAACATGAAGAAAGCAGTCATCGCAGTAGCACCGGACAAGTACCGTGATGAGGAACTTACCGAACCGGTTGCAGCCCTGACAAAAGCCGGGATTGCATTTGATATTGCATCAACACGCCCTGGCACCTGCAAGGGAATGTTTGGCGGAAAAACCACAGCTTCGCTCTCTTTTGAGGAGGTCGACCCAAAGAATTATGACGGGCTTATTATTATCGGGGGGGCCGGGAGCCAGACCTATCTCTGGGAAGACGAAGTGCTCGTTGAGCTGGCCCGGTTTTTCCATGAATCCGATAAAGTGGTCGCTGCAATCTGTCTTGCACCTGCTGTGCTTGCCCGTTCCGGGATCCTCAAGGGAAAGAAAGCGACCTCCTATAACAGTCCTGCGGCTTTTTTTGAAATGAAAAAAGGCGGGGCGGTTCTTGTAAACCAGCCTGTTGTAACAGATCACCGGATTATTACCGCAAACGGCCCGGCTGCCGCGAAAGATTTTGCCGCAGCGGTTGTAAAGGAACTATCCGATGAATTCTGGTAATGGCTGAAAGAAAATAAGCTTTTTTTCGACATTTTTTTAATTCCTCAAACAGATAATAAAAAACGGCTTTTTGTTCTCCGACCCGGGACACTTTGCATTTTTTCAGGATTGTTCCTGTCTTTTAGATCGACAACAAGTTTTGTATTTATTTACGGCTGTAAAATTCCTAAATCCCCTTTGATGAGATGAACTGGTTTCTTTCTGTATGCACAATAAAAATCCCGTGAAAAAAACAACAAAAAAAAGTCAAGAGGTGAGGGAGTTTCCCTCCGTATGATGATGGATTCCTGTTTGGATTGCTGGATATTGTGAAGAGGTATTGTGGACATCCTGCCCGGTGATCGGGCAATCAGAGGAAATTTGAACTGCGTTGTTTCCCGGTTTACTGGTATCATCTCCTTTTTAGTCATTTGATGTGAAACCTGCCACCGGAGCCGGCAGGTTTTTGGATATTAGTGTCCTGCCAGTGTGCCTGAACTGCCGATGGACAGTGTTCGGGCACAGAATACTATGTGTGCAGCATAGTATGTTTTTGGGATTTTCTTTCTGGATTTCTCCGGTTTAGTATTCCTTGTAAGGTGTTTGCAGTTTCCATACAAACACCACGTAAACTATGTTTTACATTTTGTAATAAATACTTTCTGGGCAGCAGTATGGATTCAAGAGCAGACTTTCGGAAAATTCGTGCCTGAATAGTAGTCCGGTACAGTCGTAACAAGGAAACACGGTTGTGCCGGCACGCACTAAAAAAAAGAATTGACTGGTATTTACTTTTGGTTTATCATTTCCCGGATCTGCCGGATCATCGCGGAGAACTCACCGGTATCCGGCATACCTTTTGCAAACTTCACATCGCTGCACCGTTCAAGGAGGGACATCATTGTACCTGCCGTTGCCGCATACCCGGATGCAGCAAGCACTGGTCCAAGTTCGGCGTTCGTGAGTTCGCGCCGGTCGCCAATGTCATATGAGAAAAAGATCCGGGCGGCTCTCCCGGCAAAACCGTATGCCTCACGGAATTCCTGACGGTCAAATGCAGCCTCCGCTTCAGTAAGCAGCCGCAGGGCTTCTTTACGGTAATCCAGTACCTCCGGAACCGGGCAAAGCGGCACATAAATTGGAGATACGATTTTCTTTTTCCCTTTCATGCGCCGGTAAATCAGCCATGCAGCCAGTGCAAGGATAATTGCAGATGCAGCAATACAACTAATAAGCACGTAATCTGTTTTTCCCTGCTTCCTCTCAAGTGAAACCTGCGTCACGTTCCCGTTGTCTACGGTTGCATTCAGGTATGCAGGTAATCCCTGTCCGGAAAGGTACGAAATATTAACGGTTGCACCGGAGAGTGTCACATTCATGAGGGTCTTGTTTCTCACGTACCCTTTGCCAGCAAGATCTCCTGCAAACGACTTGTATGTCGCATTGACTGCAAGAGGCGCAGTCACGTTGATCTCCGAGGCTGACTGCTCGAGCACCGAAGAAACGGTCCCGTTTGACATAGCACCGGAGAGGTCTGCCTGGTCTCCTGCCGCGTTCCGGTAGGTCATTGAAAAGGCACCTTCATTACCAGCCGCCGGGTTTGCGTTGACCGATTCCCGGGAAAACCCGTCTGCTGCGAGGGTTTCGTTGACCTTCCGGACGAGGGGATCGGTCGCAAGCCTTTCGTAAAACTCCTGCTGTGCCTTCGCTTTTTCTGCCGCTTCCCGCTGGATCTGTTCCTTGAGGGCGGCAGTGTCCTGCGACATCTGGTTGTTCTGGAGTGCAGAATTCGCTGATGAGTCCCGTCCGGCCTGCTGCTGGACTGAAACCGACTGCTGCACGTTCTGGACTGAACTTGATCCGAAATTTGATGTGGCAGCGCTGCTCGTGCTTGTTACCGGTGCCTGCTGTCCTGATGAAGACTGACCTGGGTCCTGCACGAAGTGGACAATAATTTCCGGCAGGGTCACTTCACGGGATTCCGGGGTCGTATACTGGAAAGCGACCTGGATTTTTACTGATTTTGGAACATCCGATGTACCGGCGCTGATATTGATAAATGAATTCCCGGTCGGGATAGTATCGGAATAGACCCGGTTTTTGGTGCTCATCAGAACCGCCCCGGATTTCTGGAGTTGTTCGACAGTTGTAAACTTCAGCATCCCCTCAACTGCACCGGGATAGGTGGTTTTGACCGGAAGCGCAATCTGTGCAGTTTCGTTGAGCCCGAAATAATAATCGGTCCGGTCCGATGTAATGGTGATGCCGGCTGCAAGGGTTGCCGGCACAATGAGCGCAATAAAAATGAGCAGGAAGATTCCCGCACGAGAAGCTTTCACTGGATAATCCGCCCCCTGCCATACCTGAGGTAGAGTTCAACGCAGAGCAGCACGAGCGCTCCAAATATGAATACGTCCCTGATGCTCGTTTCCTCTTTCTCGTGCACGATATTTTTGGGTAGTCCCGCGTATATTTCCTTTAGCGTCCTGTCACTTACCGACTTGTAGTATTTTCCCCCGGTCAGGTCTGCGATGGATTTCAGGGTGGCTTCGTCAAGCTGCGCATACTGGGGATTACCCAGCCAGTCATAACCAAGTATTGTCGGGGTAGACGATCCGAGTCCGATTGTATAGACCGGAATGCCGGCAGATTTTGCAAGGCTGCTTGCCTCGTCAGGAGTTATGACTCCGGCATTGTTGACTCCGTCCGACAGCAGGATAATAACGCTTTTTTTATTTGGCACCGATTGGGCCATGTCTACTGCAAGGGCAAGACCATCGCCAATTGCGGTCTCCCCGCTTTTAGGAGAAATAGTTGCAATCTTCTCTTTGACCCGGTCCTTGTCCTGGCTTAAGTATGCGGCCGTTGTTGCCCCCGATTCAAAGATCACGACACCGGTTGAGTCTTTTGGATCGAGGCTCCCGACCAGCAGTTCAGCGGCACTTTTTGCAGCCTCGATACGTGACGGCTGGTAATCGGTGGCCTGCATACTGCCGGAATCGTCGATCACAAGGATGACATTTGTGCCTTCTTTTGTCTGTTCCAGAGGAATGTGAGGATCGGCAAGACCGATTACAAGGAGCCCGATGACCGCGAGGGTGATGACAAACAGGATATGGATCCGCCGGGATTTTTTTGCATCCCCAAGCGCCGATTTTATAAACGCTAGACGGGAAAAGACGATGGCTTCCTGTTTCTTTTTCCGGAAGATGTACCAGTAAATCCCGGCAAGAACCGGAAGTACCAGCAGGGCAGCCAGCCAGACAGGTTCATAAAATCCGGTCATGATTCACCCTCCGTTTTGAGATTCCTCTAAAGAACCGTTTTAGCGGGATATCGTACGGTTCCCCGGTCAACAATTCAGTTTCTGCGATCCGGTTTTGTGCAAATTTTGCATGCAGTTCCCGGTCAGCTTCAGTTACAAGTTCAAGATACCTCTGCCGGAATTCCGGATCTGATGTATCGACAAGCACCTGTTCACCGCTCTCCGGGTCTTCGAGTTCAATAAGTCCCACATCCGGGAGTTCCTGTTCCCGTGGATCGTTTACCCGGATTGCAATCACCTCATGGCGGCGCCGGAGGATCCTGAGCGGTAAAAAGAATTCGGGTGAAACAAAGTCTGACAGAATAATAACCGAGCTCCTGCGTGAGAGGATATTTGCGAGGAACTTAATTGCGGCAGCAAGATCGGTTTTCTGTGATGCCGGCGTGTGGTCGATCATTACATTAAAGAGCGTCGCGAGATGTTTTCTTCCCCGTTTTGCCGGGATATATTTCTCAACCCGGTCGGAAAAGAGCACAAGCCCGATCCGGTCATTGTTTTTTATTGCAGCAAACGCAAGGCTCGCTGTTACTTCAAGGATCTTTCTCTGTTTTGTCGTGTCCGAGCCAAACCCGGAAGAACCGGAGATATCCACGACAAAGTAGAACGTCTGGTCGCGCTCCTCAGTAAATTCCTTGATGAACGGATGGTTGTAACGGGCGGTTACTTTCCAGTCAATCGACCGTATGTCGTCCCCCGGTATATACTCGCGGATTTCGCTAAACTCAACCCCCTGACCCTTAAAGACAGAATGGTGAAGCCCGGACTGGAGCCCTTCAACAAGGACCCCTGTCGCGAGATCGATCTTCTTTAACTGCCGGATCAGTTCAGTCCGGTCGTCCATACGAAAATCACCAGCACGACTGGAATATTCATAGATCTCGCCGGGTTGACAGACCGGCCTTGTACCGGCACTGCTGATATCATGGCAGTCACGGTACCCTGACAACGCCAAGGATGCGGTCTATAATCGCATCGGTCGTTACCCCGTCAGCCTCGCCTTCATACGTGAGGAGAATCCGGTGCCGGAGGACATCGTGGGCCACGGCCTTAATATCTTCCGGGATCACATAACCCCGTCCGGCAAGCAGGGCGTGTGCTTTACTGCCAAGAATTAAAAAGATCGATGCGCGGGGCGAGGCACCAAGAGCGATATATCTGGCCTCATCGATGCCATATGCGCCGGGATGCCGGGTTGCATCCACAAGTTCGCAGGCGTAGCGCTTGATTGCTGCATCCGCGTACACCTTTTGTGTAAATGCCTGGATCTCAAGAATTTTTTCTTTGGTTACAACTTTTTGCGGACTGAGGGTAATCCCTTCCGTGAACCTGTCAAGTACCGTAACCTCATCATTTTTATCGGGATAGGTCATGAGCACCTTAAACATGAAACGGTCGACCTGTGCCTCGGGCAGCGGGTATGTTCCTTCAGATTCAATAGGATTTTCGGTTGCAAGGACAAAGAATGGCCGGGCAAGTGCATGAGTCTCTCCCTGTATTGTTACCTGCCGTTCCTGCATTGCCTCAAGGAGCGCTGACTGTACTTTCGGAGGCGCCCGGTTGATTTCATCGGCAAGAACAAAATGGGCAAACACCGGCCCCCTGATTGTTGAAAATGTCGAATCTTTCTGGTTATAGATTTTCGTTCCCATAATATCGGCGGGAAGAAGATCCGGTGTAAACTGGATCCTTACAAAACTACAGTCTATGCATTGCGAGAGAGTCCTGATAGTCAGGGTCTTAGCAATCCCCGGTACCCCTTCAAGGAGGACATGGCCGTCGGCACAAAGTGCGATCAACAGCCTGTCGATCACATCACGCTGGCCGACAATTACGGTCTTCATCTCGTTGCGGAGTTCATCAAGCGTAGCTGCATAAACCTTTGCCTGGCTCGTCAGGCTGCTTATCTCGGCATTCATCCAAAACCCTCATGATTACTGGGGTAAAATTCCCCGGGATATGCAGCGTGTCCAAAGGAGCCTGTTATTTTATGGCTGGGGATTTGATAGATCTCATTTCCTTTGCGCTGCAGTCCGCTTCTTGTATGATCCTTGGATTTTATAGAATGGGATAAATTCTTTCCTCATGGCAATAAAATTAAAATTAATGATTTGCGGTCGATTATGATCCGACGCGGTTTTGCCCTTAAAAAGAGTTCAGGTTGAAAAACCGGCTCACCGCTCTATAAGCCGGATATGTTCTGCGGTCTTTTTTGCAAGCGCATCCCCTCCCTGGAGGTGAGAAACATCTGCAATCGCTTCGAGCACGTGGACTGACTCTTCCAGAAACGAGAGCACATCGGCAGGAAAGATCTCGATCCCGTATTCATCAGAAAGATATGCTGCGATCTGCCGGTGATCGAGCCCGTTCTCGCGCAGCTCCAGCACTTTTATTGCAAATTTTTTTTCAGGACACCCGCAGAGCGGCGAATTTTTGCATTTGCACCGGAGAAAATCGTTAAAAAAACTCAACAACTGCTCGCGGATAGCATAATCAAGAGCATCAAAATTAAAACGGGTGGTGATGGTCTCAAGCATCACCGGGGAAAAAGCAAACTCCGGTACCCGGTAGCCTGCGAGCCTTTCAATCTTTTTTGCATGACGGAACCGTGCCCTGTCGGCGATCACTCATCTTCTCCGGTCGATTCGTCAAAGTTCTTTAAGGAGCCCATCGCTTCAAACATCCGCTCGCACTCGATAAGCCACTCGTCAAAGAGGGTCGGATTCTCAAGATCGTCCTTGACATATTTCCCGCAGCAGGCAGCGCCGTCAATCACGGCAGCACCGATATTTGAACCAATATCCAGTGCCTGCTCCATGTCATTTTCAATCGTCTCTTTTCCCTTTTTCACAAGCGTCTTAATGTCCTTGTCAAATTCACCGGTAAGGTACCGGCGGCACGATGCAAAGAGGACAAGTTTTGGGAGCTGGAGGAGCTCGATTAACTCTTCAAGGTCACCTTTTGGTGCAGGGGCCATGACAATTGCTTCCACCTGCGCAAGCTTGTCGAGGGCTTCTTCTTTTGTGAAACGCTTGTTCTGGCAGAGTTTTACGATCTTGAGCACCGCAAGGGTGATATCGACAGAGAAACTGTCAAGGATCCTGAATCCCTCTGGCATCTCATCGCTCTTTGGATCGGCATCAAAACTGGCCTCGCCAAGAGATTTTACCCAGTTGTCCCAGCGTTCCTGATTGTAGAAAATATAGAAGAGCTTGAGCGGTTCCTCTTCTGCTTTTTTGCTCGCCTTTTTCGCCATTTCATTACACTATTCTCTCTCCTGATTAAAGGATTTCGTTATTTTTGGGGAACCTTTTGGCAAAAACCTGCATGTAGATCATGACTGGCATCCGGTTTATGCCAATAAGCAATTCTCCTTATCCTTTTACCGGATCACGCGTGCCAAACCGCCAACGGTTATCTCTGTTGACTATCAATATCTAGGCACGAGCATGGCAGCAGGGCACACAGGAAAAGAAAATGTGGTAATGGTACGATACGGCGAGCTGTTTTTGAAAAGCGATCCGGTGAAATACCATTTCATCGGCCTTTTGCTGCGCAATATCCGGCAGGCGCTCGAAGCTGCCGGGCATTCCTGCCGGTTCGAGAGCCCCCGGGGCCGGATTTTTATTTTTGGCGACAAACCCGAAGAGATCGCACAAATCGTCTCGCGGATTTTCGGAGTCGTTGACACGAGTGTCTGCACGCTTGTTGCTGCCGATCCGGATGCGCTCCGCGATGCCGGCCTTGCTCTCGCGCGGGAACACCTGCATCCACCCTGCAGGTTTGCCGTGCGGGGAAAAAGGCAGAGTAAAACCGGCATGAACAGCCAGGAACTGGGCGAATATGTGGGCTCGGCGGTCTATGACGCGATCCCCGGCCTTAAAGTTGACCTGACGAATCCCGAATACGAACTCTTTGTGGAAGTCCGGGACTGTGGCGGCCTTGTCTATGACTCACGGATCCCGGCACCGGGAGGGCTCCCGTGGGGCTCGCAGGGTAAACTGCTCGCGCTGCTCTCTTCAGGAATCGATTCTCCTGTCGCCGCGTGGCTTGCGATGAAACGTGGCTGCGAAGTTGCCTGCCTGCACATGGACGGCGGCCGGTGGGCGGGAACCGATGTCAAAGAGACTGCAACAGAAAACCTCCGAAGGCTCTCGCTCTGGTGCCCGGGAAATCCCCTGCAGATGATTGTGGTCCCGGCCGAACCGTTCTATGATTGGATGCAGGAACAAAAGATCCCGCCACGGCTGCGCTGCGTCCTCTGCAAGCGGTTCATGCTCCGGGTGGCAGGCCGGCTGTGCGACAAAGAAGGGGCGCAGGCGATCCTTACCGGCGAAAATCTCGGGCAGGTCGCCTCCCAGACGCTTACAAATCTTGCTGTAATTTCCGGCGCGACAACAGTCCCGGTGCTCCGGCCGCTCATCACCTATGATAAATCGGAGACCATCATCCTTGCACGGAAGATCGGCACGTTCATAGACAAGCAGGGTGATCTTGCCTGCCGTGCGGTGCCAAAGATGCCGGCAACAGCAGCAACGATTGAGGCGGTACGCGAGAGCGAAGAAAAAATGAATATTGACGAACTGCTGGAACAGGTGCTTGTCCGGGTGGAGTACGTGACCGCGGAGAACGGGACGATCACTTCAATTCATGCGCCTGAACAATCAACTGGCGGGAAATAAACCCCTGTTCCAGTCTTACTGCAACAGATCTTCGCAGTAGTCCACTACGGTTTCAAGCGTTTTTGCCCGGGCATACCACTTGTCGTCCGATTCGATCACCGTCCACGGTGCGTATTTCGTGCTCGTTTTTACAAACATCTCATCAATTGCCGTACCGTATTGGTCCCATTTTTCCCGGTTTCTCCAGTCTTCTTCAGTGATCTTCCACTGTTTGCGGGGATCAGTCTCGCGCTGCGTGAACCGCCTGAGCTGTTCGTCGGGGCTCACTTCGAGCCAGAACTTTAAGAGGCCGCAGCCTTGGTCCCGGAACTCTTCTTCCATCTCGTTAATTTCGGTATACGCCCGTTTCCACTCGTTTTTCGTGCAGAGCCCCTCGACTCTTTCGACAAGCACCCGGCCGTACCAGCTCCGGTCATAGATGGTGATGTGTCCGGCGGCAGGATAGTTCCGGATGAACCGCCAGAGGTAATGGTGATCTTTTTCATCGTTATTTGGGTCTGCAACCGGCATCACGCTGTAATACCGGGGGTTCAGGTTCTGGGTGAGCCTTAAGATCGTCCCGCCTTTCCCGGCCGCATCGCGGCCTTCGAATACGATGGCAAGCGGGATATTCCGCTTGTAGAGCCGGTACTGGAGGTCCCGCAGTTTTTTCTGGGCAGAAACGACACGGTCTTCATATTCATTTTTTTCGTGGCGGCCCGGTTCAGCAGAGCGGCGGCTGACCGGAACGATCTCCGGTTTAGAGCCGGGTTTTACCATTGTGCCCTGCTTTCTGCGATCGATAATGAGCGGGATGTTCTTTTCAAGGGTCTTTACTACCATTGAATAAGCGGAGAGGACCGTATGGTTTTGATCAGTTGCGCCGATAATCGTCCACGGCGCACACTGTGTGTTGGTTTTTTTCAGGAATTCTTCGATCACCGGCAGGTACTCGTCATAATCGTTATGGAAGTCCCAGTCGCCTTTTGTTATCATCCACGACACAAGCGGGTCGGTCTCCCGCAAAAGGAGCCTTTTTTTCTGCTCCTTTTTGCTGATGTGGAGAAAGAACTTGATGATAATCGTCCCGTCATCCGTAAGGTTGCGCTCGAACCGGTTGATGGAACCGGTGGCCTGGTCGACGCGGTTTTCCCAGCCCGGGCCGCTGGCCTCTTCGGCAAGCGCCCGGCTGTACCAGCTCCGTGCGAAGATCCCGATCCTTCCGGCCGCCGGGATACGGTTCCAGAACCGCCACATCAGCGGGTATTTCTGTTCCTCTCCGGTTGGCAAACCCGTCGATGAGAGGGTGAAGCCCCGGGGGTCAAGGAACCGGATGAGTTCCTGGATTGTCACGGTGATCCCTGAGGCATTCCAGCCTTCTAATACAATGATCGCCGGGATCTTCTCGTCCCGCAACTGACGCTGGAGCACGCCAAGACGTTCCTTTAGCGGAGCAATCTTTTCTGTAAATGTTTTATCATCGGCCTTTTTTGTGAGATCGCATTTTTTGAGCATAATAATCTTCGTTATCCGTGTGACCGGAGATCGGTACTTGTTCCTTACTCTTCCGTATGTCCGTGCTTCAGATAAAACAGTACCGGAACATTTTGGGGGATCTCAAACCGCATAAAAATACGGGAAAATCTCATTATCCTTGGTATCCCGAATATATTTTTCGTGTAAACTCTGGTTTTTTAATCAAGCAGGCACCATTGGAATTAAACGAAAACGCTGTTTTTTATTTGTCTTTTTGGTAATCAGGAGATGTCAGGAACATTTCAACACGTTTATACGATTAAATATATTGAGTTATTATTTGATTCCTATGATGAAAACCCGGTGTATTTTTAATTCTGTAATGATCGTTATACTGGCTGTATGTATTGTCAGTACAGGCTGTACTTCGACCCAAAATAATCAGGGTTCCGTACAGACAATTCCTCCAACGACCGCGACCGTATCAGAGCCCGTTGTTACAACTCTCCCCCTGGCAACAACCGCTGCATCCTCCTCTGCAACAACAATCCCGACCGTTGTAAAAACCACGACTCAACCGCCCGTGAATAATCCAATAAGCGTTACGATAAATTCAGCAGAGAAAAGAACTGCAATTGGAGGAGCGACTCCCCAGAGTGGTTCCGTCTTCCTTGTGCTGGATGTTACCCTTGAGAACAATGATAAAAACGAAGATTTTGCATATACGAATGCATCATTCCAGATTTTGGCAAATAATCCGGGTTCCTCATGGCATTCCGCGTTCGTAAAAAAATTTAACCGTGAACTGAATAACCAGCTCACTACGGGGACTATCCCCCTAAAATCTAAAATATCCGGCCAAATCGTTTTCGGCGTTTCAAGTACGTCAGATACCTACAAATTAGCCATCTTTGATCCAAAAGGTTCTGAGATTACCAGAGTTGAAAATATTCATGTCCCCTGAAAAATTTTATTTTTTATTTTCCAAAAAATTATGATTTAACCCTAAGCCCGTTCTCCTGTGCCACCGCCACAAATGCCTCGGCAAGGTACCGGGCCTGCGCCTGCGTCGCCCCATACGTGTTGAATTTCCAGACCCGGGTCGCACCGGGAATAATACCAAAGATACCCTTGTCATTTAACGCAGAAGCGAAGTAGAACCCCTTCTTCTTGTGCGACTCAGCAACCGTGTCAAACGAGGCTGTGGTGTCAACCCGGGTGAGCGTGTGTTTCCTCGGGTACTCAGAAAGGATCTTTGTCCCATCGATGGAGAGCAGTGCCTCAAGAACAATCTTATTGTTTTCAAGTTCCCGATCAAAGTGCTTCACCCTCTCCTTTACATGCGGGAACGAAGCCATCATGCCGACAATGGTTGCGCCCATCAGCGTGCAGCCCATCATCTCCGGTTCCTTCACACCGAAACGGCGTTTCGTGACATCTCCTTCGATTTGGGTCGTACGAAATACTTCCTTTGCCCGCTCGGCTGTGACGGCAAGAACGCCCGAAGGTGCCGGCGATGCCATGCTCTTGTGACCTGAGCCGACCACAAAGTCAACGGCAGACGATTTCCCGTCAACTGGCATGATGCCTACGGTATACGCACCATTATAGAGAACCGGGATGTCGTGTTCGTGGGCCACCTTTGCAATCGCTTTGACATCGTGCAGGTTCCCGTACTGGTAGTCAACGTGATCGATAAACGCAAGGACCGGCGCTTTCCCGTATTTCTTTTTTACCTCATCGATCTTTGCCGCAGTTGCTTCGGGAGTGACAATATGGTTTGCATCAGCCGGGATCTCACAGGCAACACCTCCTGCTTCTTCAACTGCTAAAAATTCCGTGTAATGCGAGAGCGAAGTAAGAAGGACCGGGTCGCCCTTGTTTACGTATGTATGGGCAACCGCCTGGAACGCCCGCCGGGCACCGGGCATCATCCGGGCATCATCCATGCCAAGCCACGCCGCGACTTCTTTGTGGAATTCCGCAATCGGCGGCTTTGTAATACAATCGAGCCGGTTTGGCTTCCGGCAGTTGTCACAGACCGAGTACCCGTCGCCGTATGCAATGATCGCTTTTATTGCGTCTGCCGTGAGCCGGCCACCGGCCTGGATCGGGTCGACATTGATAAAAAGCTCGTTTACCTGACGGGCATCGATCCCATTTGCGCACTTCATTTCAAAATCTCCTGCTTAAGGGACCCGACCTGCCGTTCGAGATTTTCAAGGAGGCGGACAGCTTCTGCTTTCTGTTTCTCGTCCAGTTTGTGGAGAGGTGCCGTTTCACGCAGGATCATCCGGATATCGGTGAGCGTGTAGGTCGCCTGGAATACCATATCGACAGCCCGTTTTGACAAAATATCACCAGATAGTATATTGTAATACTCCAAAAATTAAGTAACCTTTTTAGCATTTGCATTTTTTTAAAAAATCCGGCTGCTGATCATGCACCGGCGCGGATAATTTTTATAACGAAAAAACCGGTTTAAAAATACCGGTTTTATCAATAAACCTCATATAGCTGCCAGACCCTCTATTTTATTGTCTCTTTCGCACGTTATTTTCGTAACGATAAGATGAGACACTGAACCTTAGATCAATTGGTCCAGTAGGCCCACGTTTCTTAGGTTATAAGATTTTGTAAAAACACTACCACAAAAAACCCGGGAGGGTTAGGATGGACTTTAAAAACAAAGTACTCATAATCGGTTATGGCTCTGTGTGCAAGTGCACACTCCCCATCCTGCTTAGGCATGTCAATATACCTCTTGAGAATATCACCATCGTGGATTTTAAGGATAAATCCCAGGATCTCAAAGCGTATACGACCCGGGGTCTCCGTTTCCTGAAACGGAAGATCACGCCCGAAAACCTTAGTACGATCCTGTCCGAGAATCTCTCTGACGGTGGGCTCCTTATCGACCTCGCATGGAATATCGATTGCGGGGAAGTTATCCAGTGGTGTCACGATCACAACGTCCTGTATTCCAATACATCGGTTGAGTCGTGGGACCCACTGGGCGTGCGTTTTTCAGCAAGCCCGTACGAAAAATCCCTTTATTACCGGCAGATGAGACTGCGTGAGCTCACCCGTGACTGGAAAGACTCAACAACCTGTATTGTTGATCACGGTGCAAACCCCGGTCTTATCTCGCACATGACAAAACAGGGGCTCGTGGATATCGCAAACCGGATGATTGCAGATGGGATTGCTCCCGATCCAAAGAGGTTTGCCGATCTCATAAAAGAGAAGCGGTTTGCCGAACTTGCAATGGAAGTCGGGATAAAGGTAATCCACTGCTCCGAGCGCGACACGCAGATCTCGCGGAAGCCAAAGAAAGTGGATGAGTTTATCGGAACATGGTGTATCGAAGGCCTGCACGAGGAAGGTACCGCGCCTGCCGAGATTGGCTGGGGTACCCACGAGAAAGAACTCCCTGAAAATGTGCATGTGCCCCCTGAGGGCCCAAAGAACGCGATCATGCTGCCCTACATGGGGATAAATACCTGGATCCGGTCATGGGTGCCAAACGAGGAGATCGTTGGTATGGTGATCCGGCATGGTGAGGCGTATGGCATTTCCGACCGGTGGACGGTCTGGCGCGACGGCAAAGCGATCTACCGTCCGACTGTCAACTACGCGTATCTCCCCTGCGATGCGACGATTGCGTCGCTTCACGAACTTCGTGGCAGGAACTATGAACTCCAGCCGAAACTCCGGATCATGAGCGATCTTGAGATCACAAGCGGTTCCGATATCCTTGGCGCGCTTTTAATGGGTCACCCGTACAAGTCGTGGTGGACAGGGAGCATTCTCTCCATTGATGAAGCAAAGAAACTTGCACCGGGCCAGAACGCGACGACTATCCAGGTCGCGCTTGGTGTTGTATCTGCTGTGATGTGGATGATCGAGAATCCCAGAAAAGGATTCTGCCTGCCGGATGATCTGCCGCATGAATTTGTGTTGAATATTGCAAAGCCGTATCTCGGAGAATTTGTGTCCGGGCCGGCAGACTGGACCCCGTTGAAGGATCGCGCGGTTTACTTCAAGGAGAACCCTGAGAATAATTACGATTACTCAGATGTCTGGCAATTCAAAAACTTCTTATTTGTCCGGTGAACCAACACTGTACACAAAATAAGGGGAACTGATGTGGACACTACAGTGAAAGTATGTGGACGTGACGAAGTGGTCTCTCACGCAGACCGTGGAAGTCACCAGAATTTGCAGCAGTTGGCAAGAGAAAACGGAACTCCTATTTTTATCATTGATCATGAAAAGATCCGTGAAAATTACCGGGAATTCAAAAAATTCCTGCCAAAGATTCAGGTCTATTTCGCGGTCAAGGCAAACTCGAATCCTGAAATTGTAAAAACGCTTCTTGACGAAGGATCGAGTTTTGACGTGGCTTCCATGCCGGAGTTCATGATCGTGTACCAGTTCATCAGGGATCTGCCGCCAAAAGAGCGGCAGGACTGGATCTGGGACCGCATCATCTATGCAAATACGATTAAACCCATCGACACGCTGGAAGAACTCAACCAGTACAAGCCGCTTGTGACCTTCGATAATATCGAAGAACTCAAAAAGATCCGGGCGCATGCCCCGCAGGCAGGACTTGTCCTCCGTCTCCGTGTGCCAAACACCGGTTCGATGGTTGAACTCTCGTCAAAATTCGGCGCAGACCCCGGTGAAGCGGTCGATCTCATCAAGGCAGCCTTTGAAATGGGCCTTGTTGTCGAGGGTCTTAGTTTCCATGTAGGCAGCCAGTGCACGAATTTCGAGAATTATGTCAGTGCGCTCCAGATCGCTTCAAGCATTATCGAAGAATGCGAGAGCCGGTTGGATAAAAAGATCCGTATCCTCGATATTGGTGGCGGATTCCCGGTAAAGTACAATCCTGAGGTCAAGTCTCTCGAAGAACTTGCGGTAAGGCTAAACTCTGAGATCGCCCGGATCTTCCCGGAAGACATGCAGATCCTTGCCGAGCCCGGCCGGTTCCTTGTCGCGAACGCCTGCACGCTCGTCGCAAAAGTTGTCGGGAAAGCCCACCGCGACGGCAAGCCCTGTTATTATATCAACGACGGGGTATACCACACCTACTCGGGACAGGTCTTTGATCACTGCACATACCCGGTGCTCGCGTTCAAGGAAGGCCCAAAACAAATCTCGGCAGTCTTCGGACCGACCTGCGATGCGTTTGATACGGTTACGCTTTCAGCGGAATTGCCCGAACTTGACATCGGCGATCTCGTGTACTCGGTAAACATCGGGGCGTATTCACACGCGTCATCCACGTACTTTAACGGTTTTCCGCCGGCAAAAGTCGTGCATATCAACAAGTAACTTTTTTTGCCCCGGTGCCGTTTTTGTCCGGTTGGTTTTTGCGACTTCATCGTCACGCACAACCGGAAAAACACCGGCATATCGGCTCGCTTATACCAGAAGCAGACCTAACGGTTTTAGTATGTTCCAGTTGGTGTTCCAGCGTTTTGCATCTCCCGCCCGGACGTTCCCCGGCCTTGTCCTGACACTCATTATTCTCGCGGCTGTCCTGCCACCGGCGGCAGCAGATACCGTAAACTGCACTAACTGCACGGTCTGGGACGATCCCTGCATTCTCTTCGAACAGGGAAACGAGACGGCATACAATGCTGCAATGGCAGCCTCGTTTGCACCGGTCCAGGCAAACATGACACCGACTGCCGATTATCGCAACCTTTCGTGGACGGACGCGTTTATCGCGCTCAATAATCTCATGAAGGAACGCTATGCGTTTACAGAATGGCGTTCTGTCGATTTTGACGCGCTCAACCGGACGTGGGAACCAGTTGTTGCCGACGCCGAAAAACGGCAGGACAAGGCCGCGTATCTCCGGGCGGTCAAGGGGTACCTGTTTTCTATCCCTGACGGGCACGCGAATATGCTCTCCGAATCCGGAGACTTCGGGGCAAAGGATGCGGATATCGGCGGAGGTTTCGGGATTGCGCTCGTGAAGATCGATTCGGGCGATGTGATTGTCAGTTACGTGGCAAACGGCTGCGCAGCGGAAAAGGCCGGGATTATGCCGGGCGATCTCGTGACGGCATGGAACGGTCGAGAGATCCACGATGCCATCAACTCGACGCCCTACATCTGGGTGACAAAGAAACCATCCACGCGTGAGGGGATCCGGTTCCAGCAGACCCGGCTTTTGACCCGGGCGCCAGTGGGGACAACGGCCACGGTGACATTTACCGGGGGCCCTGCGTACAAGAGCCGGACTGTAAACCTGACCGCATTCAACGACTCGTATGACAGTCTTATTAAGAGCAGTTTCTTTTTGGGCACGCAGATTAACGATATCGGCACCGCAGACCCTTTAAACGGTATCGGCCCGCAGCTGGCAAACTCGACTGTGACCTTCCGGACGCTTCCCGATGGATACACCTATATCCGGATCCTTGGGGAATCCTACGATGCCTACCCGGCGTTTAAGGCCGCCATGCTCGGTGCAATCGCAAACAAATCACCGGGCGTTGTCATCGACTTCCGGTTCAACAGCGGCGGGGAGGATAACCTTGCGGCCTGCGTTGCCGGCTGGTTTGTGGATAAGCCGGTCTTTTTTGAGCACGCCACGATGTACGATCCCGGCATTGGCCGGGCCGTGCCTCTTACTTCAACATGGGCCAGACCGCAGCCGGTCCGGTATGATGGTCCCGTCGCGATACTCGTCTCCCCGGACACGATCAGTTCCGGTGAGGCAGTACCGATGCTGCTGACCAAAACTGAAAGAGGCGCGGTCATCTCATGGTACGGGACTGATGGGGCGTTCGGGATAAACGGTCTCCAGGCCATCATGCCGATGGACTTCTATGTCCTCTTCCCGGCCGGAGCGTCGCTTGATGAGAATTATGCAATCCAGCTGGACAGTAACGCGTCGCTTGAAGGCGGGGTGGCCCCCACCGTTCGTGTGCCGCTCAACCAGGAAACAGTCGCCCGGGCGATGAGCGGTGAAGATGTCCAGCTTACGTACGCCCTGCAATGGCTGGAAGGCCAAAATGACCTGAAGAATACTTCTCTGCCGGCAACGCCCGTCACCACTCAAAAAGCCCCGGTAGGTATTGCCGTCATTCTTGCCGCACTTGTGGCTCTTGTTGCAATTACAGGACGGAAATAATTTTTCTTAATACCCCCGATCGATCAATTTTGAAATCCTCATGCATGAAAAACGGCGGAAAAATAATATTTTTCACGGATTTCCTGTATCGGGGTTTAGGAAATGGATTTACATGAAGGTGGATCCGGCATGTTGTCCGCTTTTTTTTAGTTAAAAAAAGCCGGTTACCGGGTTATTGACGATAAACCGGTAATTCCGTTCACATGGATGTATCGACGTCCTCAAGCAGTTTTTTAATGTTAATCCAGATGATGAGTTCGTTTATCTCCTTTTCTTTGACCTTTACCTTGCGCTTGATAATCCCGATGATGGCCGTGTCCTCGTGGCTGATCGATGCAGATGTGTAATCCACCTGGTTACCCTCAAATGTGGAAACCGATGTCACATCATCGACAAGGATCCCGATTTTTGATTTGGTAATCTTTTCATCGAGCACGATAATTCTTGACGATTCAAGCGATTTTGTGCTTTCCTCGATGATATTGAGCCGGTGCTTAAGATCAACAATCATTGTGATCTCGCCGCGCAGGTCGATGATCCCCCGTACATAGGGCGGAACATTGGGAAGTTTTGTGATTGTCGTATATTCGACCACTTCCTTGACATCAAACAAGTCGATAGCAAAATGCTCGTTCCCGAGCACAAACTCAACGACCTGAATCGTTGTATCCCGTTCATTTTGGGCAGGATCGGTGCCCTTTTGGGTTATGGCAGGTTCACTTGCCTTTACTGACATGGACAAGCACCTCCTTGTCACGCCACCTTGAACCGGCGGTTTGCTTTCCGGGCCTCGACAGCAACATCGTTGACCGTCTGGATCATCCGTGTGATTTCATCGAGCGCCGCTGCGGATTCCTCAGTTGCAGCTGCAGCATCGCCGGCCTCTTTTGCGGTCTGTTCGACAAGAGCCCCCACTTCGTGTACGCTTGCTGTGATCTCTTCTGTGGTTGCTGCCTGCTCTTCAGTTGCTGCAGCCACTTCCGATGCGCTTTTTGCCACTGTATCGGCTGCCTGCTGGATTGTCTTAAATGCATCAAGAGCCTGGTGTGCTTCGCCCACACCTTTGTCGACAAGGACCTTTGCGTCTTCCATGCCGTCAGCCGCTTTCTTTGTGGCAAGGTTGAGCTGTGTGATCATGTCCTCAATTCTCTCTGCGCTTGACCGTGACTCCTGGGCAAGCGATTTGACTTCTGATGCGACAACTGCAAATCCCCTGCCGTGTTCGCCAGCACGTGCCGCTTCGATTGCCGCATTGAGGGCGAGGAGGTTTGTCTGGTTTGCGAGGTCCCGGATCAGGACGATGATTTTGCTGATGTCGGTCATCTGTTTTTCGATCTCTTTTATGACTTCATAGGTCTTGCCGGCCTGCGTCGCAATCTCCGTCATGTCCTTGTTAACGTGATCCGCCAGGATAGCGCCGTTAGCGGCAGAATCATTTGCGGCTTTTGCCTGCGTGGAGACGCTCTCCATGCTCGACGTGATCTCCTCGACGGCTGCACTCATGTCCTGCATCGCTTTGGATATCTGTTCAACACCGGCAGCAGCTTTCTGTGCGTTTGCACTGACCTCGCCAGCGTTTTTTGCGATCTGGTTTACGCCCTGCGATGCATCGTTGACACTTTTGCTGGCATTTTCAGCTGTTGATGTCAGGGTCTGCATCTGTTTGTTGATATCGCCGATGTTCTTTTCAAGATTGATGACAATCCCCCGGACAGCGTCCCGTAACTTGACGATCAGGTCATAGACTTCTTTTGTCTCCTCGTCCGGTTTTGTGAGATCGTACCGAACGGTCAGGTCCCCGGATGCCATCTTGTCATAGATTTTACTCAGTTCGGCTACTTCATGCTCCATGTATTTTCTCGTCTTTACGACTTTTGTTATCTCGTTGTATGTCACATAGACATACTGGACTTCACCCCGCTCATTCAGGAGGGGGATGTTTGTCCGGATAACTGCGTGCATTCCTGAGGGGGATTCCATCATGGATTCTCCGGTGGTCTTCCGTTTTGAACTGATTGCAGTATCAATCGATTCCCCGGAGTCCTGGAGATACTTGATCATGTTTTGTGAACGGAAATCCGAAAACCGTATGGCAAGCAGCCGGTCCCGGCTGAACCCGACCAGTTTGCAGAATGCATCGTTAACGAGGATGATTTTAAGAGATCCATCCGTTAGTGCCTGGGCAAGCGGATTATTCTCAAACATGAATTCAAAGTCTTTGAGATCCACCATTTGCATCACCAGCTGTTACAACTATCTCATTGTATAATAATTCATTTATTAATCTAAAGGCGCAGATAAACGGGTGTGACTGAAATATACAACAGGCCCGGCTGATATTTGGAGGGTACCAAAATAATGGGGGTGGTAACAGACCCTGTTTTAAGTATGCCGGAATGTGCTAGTTTGGGTGTAAAGAACCCGTGAGAATTCGGCCCCGTTTCGGGCTCCGATTTCCTGTTTTTCCCTACCCAACAACAGGAATTCGCGAAAAACCAACAGGAAATGAAGGTCCCGGGGCAATTTTCACGTTGTAAAATAAGATCCTGAATTGGCACGAATTGGGAGGCAGATCTTTTTTAGATGGATATGTGGATGCGGAAATGAAAAAAAGGCCTGTTTTTGGATCCCCCGGAAAATGAGTGAAATCTCCCACTATGACAATCTTAAAACCACTTTCCCGGATCTGTGATAAATCGAATCCCCTCATATCCAACTCTCCGTCGGAGGACCGGGGCAGGACACCCTGATTTCGGTATTGTTACTACATGAAATTGTGCAAAAACGATGCACTTTTACACACTATTTTTGAAATATTTGCAAAATGATGCCCGATTGTCAATCCGGTCTCAATTTGAGTCGCTGTAAAACGTTATTGTACGCTTTTGGGTGGCAGATCTCCTGTTAGATCGGACACAAGTATATGGAAATGAAAGAAAGGCCTGTTTTGGGGGTGGGCCCTGCTCCAAGAAACGAGCAGCCATCATAAATTCAGGTTTTATAATCTTGATTGTAACCGGAAAAGTCTCCTTCAATCACTCCAAAATAAAAAAATGTCGTGTTGTATCCGTTTACAACACCGGTTTTTCAGTTTTTTCGAGACTAATACCCGGATGTTTTTATTCAAGCCTGACCGGGTTTGTGGGCGTTGAATCCTTTTCGACCACAACAGCAGTGCCATACGCGAGCACTTCGGTCATTGCGCCCCCGGTTTCGGATGAATCAAACGCGACGCCAATGATTGCGTTTGCCCCAAGTGACTTTGCATGTTCCTTGAGCCGGATGAGCGCTTCTTCCCGCGACTGGTTTAAAAGCTGGGTATATTCATGGATTTCGCCACCGGCAAGCGACCGGAGGAATGCCGTAACGTTGCGGCCAAGTCCCCGGCTCCGGACGATAAGGCCCCATGTGAACCCAAGCGTCTTTGTAATCCTGTAGCCCGAAAGATACGGCGTGCTGACAACAATGATTTCATCGCTCAATTTTTTCACCAGGGCTAATACGTTGTCCGGAAATGGCAAAAAACATTGGTTTCCAGTTTTTCATACCGAAACTTTCCGGAACAGGAATGCCCCGATTATCGTCATCGCGACTGCAAAACCGGCGACCACTGAAGCGCAGACTGCCGGGCTTATCTGAGACGCACCGGTAAGCCCGAACCGGATCCCTTCCACGCCATATGTGAGCGGATCAAAAAGCGTAATTGGCATGAGCCACCCGGGAAGGGAACTGATGGGGAAAAGAGCGCCTGAAAGCCCGAACAGCGGAAAAATAACAAAGTTCATGACCAGCTGGTAGCCGGTCATGTCCTCCATCCGGGACGCAATCGCGATCCCGAACGCGGTAAACCCAATCCCGACAAGCACCATGAACGCGAGCGCGACCAAAAACCCGACCGGGTCCTGGATACGGAGACCGATAAACAGGGAGAGGACCATCAGGATGAGTCCCTGGAGTACGGCAGTTGTCGCCCCGCCAAAAGTCTGGCCAAGCATGATCTCAAGCCGGCTCACCGGCGCAACAAGAGTCTCTTTTAAAAAACCGAACTGTTTGTCCCAGATAATCTGGAGACCGGCAAAGATCGAGGAGAATAGCACGGTCATTGCAACCATTCCCGGGACAAGAAACATGACGTAATCCTGCCCGAGCGACGAGGCATTGACTACCGAGTTGAGACCAAGGCCCAGAAAGACGAGCAAAAAAAGCGGCATCGCAATACTGCCGAAGATTCTGCTCTTTGAGCGGACAAAGCGTTTCATGCTCCGCAGCCAGATGGTGTAGACGATCTCCATAATTTAGTGTCTCCTTCTTCTCCGGAAGTGCATCTTCATCGCTTCTTTGCCGTCAACTTCCTCCTCCCGCATGGTCTTTCCGGTATATGAGAGGAAGACATCTTCGAGTGTCGGTTTGTGGACCGAGATTGATGTTATGGGAATTTTTTCTTCGTTTAATCGTGTCACGATTGTACTGATGTGCTGCTCGGCGTTTGCAAGCGTGATCCTGACCTCATCATCCTCTTTGTCAATGTGGCTGATCCATGAGGCGGATAGTGCGGCAGCAATCTTTTCAGAGTCAGGCGACCGGATGGTTACAACATCGCCGCCAATGGAATCCTTAAGCCGTTGCGGAGTGTCAAGCGCGATAATCTTCCCGTGGTCGATGATCGCGATCCGGTTGCAGAGCCGGTCCGCCTCTTCCATGTAGTGCGTCGTCAGGATGATCGTGATGTTTTTCTCTTTTGCAAGGACCTCGATATACTGCCAGAGGTGGTTCCTTGTCTGGGGGTCAAGCCCGAGCGTCGGTTCGTCCAGAAAAAGAACCCTGGGATGGTGCAGGAGCCCCCGGGCAATTTCAAGGCGCCGGCGCATTCCTCCGGAGAATGTCTTTACGATATCGTTTTTCCGGTCAAAAAGTTCCACGAGTTTCAGGAGTTTTTCTATACGTGGCTCGCGGACTTCTTTTGGGATGCGGTAGAGCCGGCCGTGGAAGTCCATGTTCTCCCATGCCGTAAGTTCCTCGTCAAGGCTCTGGTCCTGGAAGACGATCCCGATGGCTTTACGGACACCGTCCTGGTCTTTTTGTATATCCGTTCCCATGATTTCGGCAGTGCCGGATGTAGGTTCAAGCATTGTCGAGAGCATGGAAAGGGTTGTGGTCTTCCCCGCACCGTTTGGTCCGAGAAGGCCGAAAATTTCGCCCTGTTCGATAGTAAAACTGATCGTGTCTACTGCCGTAAGGTCCCCAAAGCGCCGGGTAAGGTCTGTGACTTGTATTGCGACAGACAACTCAGTTCACACCGTTTTGTTTTTACAGGAATATCCCGATAGTTTCCGGTAAGGAAGGTCTGGATATAATGGTTTGTCCGGGAAAAACCAATCTGGACCGGTCCCTGCCAGTCATTATGTTCCCGGACGTCCCAGTAATTCCAAAAATGTTACGCAGGTAACCCAACAGGGGTTTTTGTATGAACCAGATCTATTGCATCGGCCACCGCCAGCCCGATACCGACAGCATCGCAAGCGCAATCGGGTATGCGGATTTCAAAAACCGGTCCGAGCCGGGCCGGTATGTTCCGGCCCGGTGCGGGGAACTCAACAGCGAGTCGCAATTCATGCTCGAACGGTTCGGAATTGCCGATCCGCTCCTTGTGCCGTCTGTCGAGCCCCGGCTTTCCGATATCGAGTACAAGCCGGTCTTTGCGCTGCCGGAAGATGTCCCGACCGTTGATGTTGCCGCTCTCATGGCAAAAGAAGGTATCAGGAATGTTGTCATCACCGATGCGGCAGGAAAACCGGCCGGCATGATCGGCGAACATGCGCTTGCAAATGCCTATATCGATACGCTGCACCTCGCTGAACTTGCGGTGACACCGGTCCCGATTGAAACGCTTGCCCGTGTCCTTGACGCCCGGATACTTGTTTCCATCAACCCAATCCTTGAAGGACGGGTCTATATTGCAATCGATGCGCTTCATGTAACGCTTGCAAAGATGACCGCAAAGGATATCGCGGTGGTCGGTGATAACGAACCGGCCCAGCTCTCCCTTGTCTCGGCCGGGATTGCAGCCCTCATTATAGCAGAAGGTGCACCGGTTGGCGAGCGGGTCATTACTGCCGCACAAAAGCGCGGGGTCTCGGTGCTCTCGACAAAACTGGATGCGTTCGGTGTCGGGAAGATGATCAATCTCTCGCTTCCCGCCCGTAATGTGATGGAGACGAGCGTCCCTCTCCTGACGTTCTCTGACACCATCGCCCACTCCCGTCAGGTTGTTGGAGGTTCGAAGTTCCGGGCCGCGTGCGTTGTCACGGGCGACGGGACGCTTGCCGGCGTTCTGACACGGACGACGCTGCTTGACAACGTGCGGCGCCAGGTTATCCTTCTCGACCACAACGAGGCGTCGCAGGCCGTGCCTGGGATTGAAGAGGCCGATGTTGTTGAAATTATCGACCATCACCGGCTCGGTGCGATCACGACCTTAAAGCCGATACGGTTCTTCAACGATCCGGTGGGGGCGACGTCGACAATTATCGCCCTGAAATTTATGGAGTCCGGCCTGACCCCTTCCCGGGAAGTGGCCGGGGCACTACTCTGTGGTATCCTCTCCGATACTCTTGTCCTGCGGATGTCGACAACGACCCACCAGGACAAAAAAGCGGTAAAGTACCTTGCGCCGATTGCCGGTGAAGACCCGGAAAAACTCGGTGCTGCGCTTCTTGAACGGGGCATGGACCTTTCCGGTGTGCCGCCCGATGCCCTCCTTTTAAGGGACACAAAGACGTTTACCCTGTCGGGAAAGACTGTAGAGATTGCACAGGTGATGGTACCCTCGTTTGAGTGGAACCGGGAACGTAGCGATGCGATTTTTGCGGGGCTGAAAAAATACCGGGAAAAATCCGGTGCCGATCTTTCTCTTGCGCTTTTTACCAGTGTCATCGAGAACGCAAGCGACCTGTACGGTGCCGGCGATCCTCAACTCCTTGAAGCGCTCTACGGCCCGGATCTTCCGGTCCGGCTGGCCGGCGTGATGTCCCGGAAGAAGGATTTTCTTCCGGTGCTGGGTGAAAAACTCAAAAAGATTAGTACTGCGTGAGCGGGGACACACGGTAACACAATAGGGGGGCCGATGGCGACCGGGTAAGGGGGAATACTCCCGTTCATAAGTGCCCAGTATAGAGTATCTTCCATACGGGCCCGAATTGAGCCCGGATTTACCCTTCCGGCACCCAAACGGAGCCCGTATCGGGCTCCTTTTCCAGACTTTCCAAAAAAAGCCCAATTCTGCCGTATTTTGGCAATCGGACGAAATATCTCGTCCACGCAAACGCGTTTTGCGGGCCGATCCCGTGGTGGAATGGTGTCATGCATGATCCCGGAAAAAGGGCTGCCAAAAGGCCGTTACGGGTCGTTTGCGAGCATTATATGGGGCGCAAATTGGGCATGGTTTGGGGAATGGGGGCAGATTTTCGGAGCATTTCAATGAATCGACGACAATTCGGGTGCAGGGGGTTGTTGAGCAGGGTTACAGGAAACTTTTGTAAAAAATGCGTAAGTGAATATTTCCCTAGTTTAAATCGCAACAAATAACGTCAGGCAATTTATAAAATTCCTCTATTATCTACCGGTCTTGAAAATTCATGAGTGAAGAGCCTGAAGTTGTAACGCGGAAAAAACGGATCGATCCCCAACTCAGATCTGCGGGATGGAACGTTATGCGCTATCAGGATGGCATGGATCTTTCCAGATATTCCCGGTATGCCCTTGAAGAATTTCCGACAGAAAATGGACCGGCAGATTACGCTCTTTGTCTTGATGGGAAAATTGTTGCGGTAATTGAAGCAAAGAAAGTCACGCTCGGCCCTCAGAATGTTCTTACTCAGGCCGAGCGGTACGCTGAGGGAATTTCAAAAAGCCCGTTCAACTTTTCCGGGTTCAGGGTACCTTTCCTGTATTCCACGAATGGCGAAATCATCTGGTACCATGATGTCCGTAATTCGCTCAGCCGTTCCCGAATCATTTCAAAGTTCCACACACCCGATGCAATGGCGGAACGGCTCAAAGAAAAATTCGAGATTGCCTGCCAACGTCTTCTTGAAAGAGAGAATTTGCATCCGATGCTGCGACCCTACCAGGCAGAAGCAAATGCAGCAATCGAACAGGTCATCCGCGACCGGAAACGCCAGATGCTTGTTGCAATGGCGACCGGGACCGGCAAGACGTACACGATGGTCAACCAGATCTTCCGGCTCATGGAGTCCGGGGTCGCAAAGAGGATTCTGTTCCTCGTGGACCGTCGGGCTCTCGCTGCTCAGGCGGTCAAGGCATTCGCATCGTTTGAAGCGCGACCGGGCCTGAAATTTGACAAAGCATACGAAGTATACAGCCAGCGGTTTTTTCGGGAAGATTTCGAAGAGGAAGAGAAGTTCGATCCCAAGGTCCTGCCCTCGTCTTACCTGCTCTCGCCAAAGCCCGGCCATGCGTTTGTGTATGTCTGCACGATCCAGCGGATGACTATCAACCTTTTCGGGCGCAACGCGATTTTTGGATCCAATGAAGAGCCGATTGACGATGACGCGGAACAGATGGATATTCCGATCCATGCCTTCGATCTTATTATTGCAGACGAATGCCACCGGGGGTACACTGCCGAAGAACAGTCCGTGTGGCGAAAGACACTCGATCATTTCGATGCGATCAAGATCGGCCTGACGGCCACACCGGCTGCTCATACACTTGCTTATTTCCGGGAAATAGTGTTCCGGTACGAATATTCCCGTGCGGTCAGCGAAGGCTATCTGGTGGATTACGATGCGGTCGCACTCGAATCGAATGTCCGGATGAACGGGATATTCCTCAAAACCGGCGAGCAGGTTGGCGTGATCAGTGCAAAGGACGGGACGCAGTCTTACGATAATCTCGAGGACGAGCTACAGTTTGACACAACGGAGATTGAGCGCTCGATCACTTCGCCGGATTCAAACCGGAAGATCCTTGCCGAAATCCGGAAATATGCTGAAGAGCACGAGCAGCGGTTCGGGCGGTTCCCCAAGACGTTGATCTTTGCTGTCAACGACCTGTCCCATATGTCCCATGCAGACCAGCTTGTTGATCTTGCCCGGGATATCTTCGGGAGAGGCGATTCCTTTGTCCAGAAGATCACCGGCAAGGTGGACCGGCCACTCCAGCACATTCGCGAGTTCCGGAACCGCCCGATGCCGGCAGTTGTCGTGACCGTTGACCTGCTCTCCACAGGTGTCGATATCCCGGACCTGGAGTTCATCGTCTTTTTGCGGCCGGTAAAATCCCGTATCCTCTTTGAACAGATGCTCGGGAGAGGGACACGCAAAGGGGAGCGGTGTCCGGACAAATCTCACTTTGTAGTTTTCGATTGTTTCGGCGGAACACTGCTCAATTATTTCCGGCAGGCAACCGGGATCACTGCCGAGCCTCCCGAGCGGGAGAGCCGGTCAATCGACCAGGTGATTAGTGACATCTGGGACAACCGGGACAGGGATTACAATGTCCGAGTACTTGTAAAAAGGCTACAAAGGATCGACAAGGAGATGAGCGGTGCGGCCCGCGACCAGTTTGCCGCATATATCCCGATGGGGGATCTCAAAGGGTATGCCCGGAACCTTCCAGCAGCGCTTCGCGAGAATTTCACTGCGACCATGGCCATCCTGCGAAAGCCGGAGTTTGTGGATCTCCTGCTCTATTATCCCCGGCCCGAGCGGTCTATGATAGTGGCATACGAGAACGTGGATACCGTCAGCTCGCGATACATCGTCCGGGATTCGGCCGGAAATGAGTACAAGCCCGAAGATTACCTTTCTGCGTTCTCGAAGTTCGTTAAGGAGAACCCGGAACAGATCGAAGCGATCCGGATTCTCTTGGACCGACCCCGGGACTGGAGCACCGATGCACTTGCCGAGCTCAAGCAGAAACTTGCTGCAACGCGGTACCGTTTCACGATTGAAAATCTCCAGAGGGCCCATAACGAAAGGTATCACAAAGCACTGGTAGATATCATCTCGATGGTAAAGCATGCCGCCCGGGAGGACGAGCCGCTCTTTACTGCAGAGGAAAGAATCCAGCGGGCATTTGACCGAATGAGCCTGACGGCATCGCTTACACCGGAACAGCAGCAGTGGCTGGAAAGGATCAGAGCTCATTTAATCACAAATCTCTCAATCAGTAAGGAAGACTTCAACAGTATTCCCATCTTCGCAAACGATGGCGGGTGGGGAATAGCGAACCGTGTTTTCAATGGTGACCTGCCGACACTTATCCGGCAATGGAACGAGACGATTGCAGCATGAGTGACGTTGTCCAGAAACTCTGGGGGTTCTGCCACACCCTCCGGCATGACGGGATCGATTACGGAGATTACATCGAGCAGATCACGTATCTTCTCTTCATCAAAATGGCGGATGAGCGGGAAGTAAAGTTGCCGGCAGGCTGTGACTGGAAGACACTCATGGAAAAGTCCGGGACCGAACTCTCCGATCATTATGTGGATGTGCTCCGGACGCTCGGGCAGCAGCCGGGCATCCTTGGCGATATCTATGCCGGCGCCCTCTCCCGGTTCACGAACCCGGTGAATTTGAAAAAACTGATCAGCCTGATCGATGAGACGGCATGGACCGAGCTCAACGTTGACGTGAAGGCCGAAGCGTTCGAGGGGTTGCTCGAAAAGGCGGCAAGCGAGGGAAAGAAAGGGGCCGGCCAGTACTTTACGCCGCGAATTCTTATCCAGTCGATTGTCCGGTGCATGAAGCCCGATCCCCGGAAAAAACGGGACTTCACCATCTGCGATCCCGCCTGCGGGTCCGGGGGATTTTTAGTCTGCTCGTACGAGTGGCTGCTCGACAAGACCCACGGCGGGGCGTTCGAGCGTGAAATCAACGACCGGATCCGGAAGCAGACTTACTTCGGGCAGGATCTTGTTCCCCGCCCCCGCCGTTTAGCGCTGATGAACCTGTACCTCCGGAACCTCGAACCGGACATCAAGCTGGGCGATTCGATCTACGAGGACTGGGACAAAATAGCGTATGATGTCGTGCTGACCAATCCCCCATTCGGGACAAAGGGCGCAAACCAGGCACCGGACCGGGACGATTTTATGGTCTCGACATCGAACAAGCAGCTCAATTTCCTCCAGCATGTGCTGACGATCCTTAAACCCGGCGGCCGGGCGGCGGTTGTTGTCCCGGACAACGTGCTCTTTGCCGATCAGGCAGGCGAAGTGTTCAAGGATCTCACCGAGCAGTGCAACCTGCACACCATCCTCCGGCTTCCGAACGGCACCTTCACACCCTATTCCCCGGGCACGAAGACGAACGTGCTCTTCTTCCAGAAAGGATTCCCTACCGAGACGATCTGGGTGTACGATGACCGGACGAACGTCCCGGGGATCACGAAGAAGAACCGGCCACTTACACCGGAATATTTCGCAGAGTTCGAGAAGGTCTACGGTGCCGACCCGAATGGCAGATCGAAGCGCAACGAAGCGGACTCAAAGGAAGATCGCTGGCACTCGTTCCACATCAGCGTGGTAAAGGAGCGGAACTACAAGATCGATTCGCTCAAGTGGCTGAAGGACGATTCGCTCGATGATGCGGATTCCCTGCCGGAACCGGAGGAACTTGTTACCGATGCGATTGCAGAACTCCGGGAGGCAGTTGACGAGCTCCAGAAGATTGCGGTGCTGCTTGAGAACGGAAATGGGGATTCAGTTTCTGCTGGCAAAGGGAAGAAATGAAGAAGAAAAAAGTCATCCCGAAACCTGAATATGAGATTCCAGTTGATGTGGAATTACCCGAAGGCTGGAAAAGTGTTATTTTAGAGGATTACATTTATGTCGCAGCAAGAATCGGATGGCGGGGCCTGAAAAGGGAAGAGTACACAAAAGAAGGACCATTATTTCTTGCAGTGAAGGATATTCAGGAAAACGGTTTCATCGATTTTCAGAACGTTACAGATCATCTGAGTGAATACCGTTACGATGAATCTCCGGAAATCCAGTTAAAAGAAGAAGATATCATCATCACAAAAGATGGGACAATCGGAAAAATCGGGTTTGTAAAAGATCTGCCCGGCAAAGTAACGGTCAATTCCTCTTTGCTGGTGGTGCGGCCCTCTTCTGAAATTCTACCCAGATATTTGTTTTTTTATTTCAAAAGCCCGAGTTTTCAAAAAATCGTCAGAGAACGAATCACTGGTTCGGCAGTTCCACATCTGTTCCAGAAAGATATCAAAAAATTCCGGATACTAGTACCCCCACTCCTCGAACAGCAGCGCATCGTCGCCCGTGTCGAAGCCCTGATGGCGAACATCAATGCAGCCCGCGAACGATTGCAGCGGATGCCGTTGATCATGAAAAAATTCCGGCAGGCCGTACTGGCGGCGGCATGTGAAGGGCGTTTGACGGAGGGGTGGAGGGGAGAGACTCAAGACTCCGATCAATTTTCAATTAATTGTGAGGATATCGGGGATACTGAATATGATTCGGAAATTCCAGTCGCTTGGCGATTGGAAAAAATAAAAAATGTATGTGAGACAATCGTTGATTGTCCACATTCTACACCAAAATGGACTTTAAATGGGGAAATTTGCTTACGTACAACAAATTTTAAACCGGGTGATTTGGATTTAGCTGAAGTTAGGTATGTGTCCCACGATACCTATCTCGAAAGAATCTCAAGATTAGAACCACATGAAAATGATATCGTATATAGTAGAGAGGGTGGAATTTTAGGAATCGCTTGTATTATTCCGAAAGGATTGAAAATCTGTTTAGGTCAACGAATGATGCTTTTACGAGTGGATCAAACGAAAACTGATCCGAAATTTATTCAAAATTTTTTAAATTCACCGATCGTCTTAAAAAAGATTAAAGACCTTATCGGGGGTACTTCTTCTCCTCATTTGAACGTTGCAGATGTGAAGAACCTTTGCATCCCCCTCCCCCCTCTTGCTGATCAGCACGAGATCATCCGCCGGGTCGAGGCGCTTTTTGCCCGTGCGGATGCCGTTGAGCGTGAGGTTGCGGCTGCCACAAAAAGGGCGGATGCGCTGACGCAGGCGGTGCTTGCGAAGGCGTTTGCCGGGAAGTTGTGATGAGGTAACTATGACAGACCCATTTCCAAAAACCATTAAAGTCGATGTAAGTTTTTATGATAAAAGGGAGGAGCAAAAGCTCCTGAAGTACCCTTCTGCAAATGAAATCCGCAAAATCGTCTCAAATCCGGTTGAGATCCTTTCCGCAGAATTTTTAACATATTTTCTTTTTAATCGAAAACGGGCAAATCCAACGGTATATCGAAATTATTGGCAAATGCAGCAATATTTAAAGGTTGCCCTCAATGAAATGTTGGGATTCCTCGATTTTAATGCACAGTCCATCAGTTTAGCTCCGACATTAGATCAACCACGACGAACGATTTCCGAATATGTTGGGGAGTCGATCGGGTTATCAATCATCAGTCGGGTACACGGACTCACTGAAGCAGATTGGATCCCGATACCAGAAGGAAATCGCAGGACATTTGATTATGAAATTGCAAGCACCGGCAATCAAATTGTTCAAGTTGAAGCAAAGGGAACTTCGATAGAGGATAATCGGATTCAATCACAAAATGTTCTATCTCAAAAAAGTCGCCTTGATGCGAAAAAAGCTGATTTAATGTCACTTGTTGCGGAAGGCAAGGATCCCCACCCGGCTTCTATAAGGTACGGGACAATTGCGGCAATTGATTCGCGTCGTGACGGGATGGTTAAATGCTGGCTTACCGACCCCTATCCAGATCCTATCAAAGAGACACCTGAACGAATGCGTCTTTTATCCCGCTTAAAATTTTTACGGGATTGGATCTCATTTATCAGTCCTCGATCTCAATTTAGTTCATCTCTAAATACGCGACTGGGGTGCATCGAAAAAATAAAAGATCCGAATGAATTAGATAATAGCCCTCTCCGACGTCTGAATGGAGAATTGTATTCTTTTGCTCCGATGTTTGCATTTGGCCAAGAATTTTCTTTTTTCTCGAATAAATCGCGAATCGTGAATGGATCCGCTGGCGGGATTACGCTTCGACTTTCACCAAATGAATTATTTTTCCTCGGATTGCGCGAAGATGTTGTAATGTTGGCTGCAAAACAAAATTTCGAAGCAATAGTCACCATGAAATTTCCGGTAACTACCGAAGATAAAGAAGTCGAATGCGTCTTCAGCACCAATCGGTACAAAGAACTAGGACCGATTATTCCAGAATCTCTGCCGAAGGATAAATCAAAACAGTATATAAAATTTAAACTCAAGGGACAATTACATTTCAGTGCAAGTGGTTTGGTATTTGGTATACTTCCGATACCTCAATAAAGTGCTCATAATCCCTGCCGAGCAGCACGAGATCGTCCGTCGGTTCGAAGTTCTCGTTTTGCCCGTGCGGATGCCCTGACGCAAGCGGTGCTAGCGAGGGCATTTAGCGGGAAGTTGTGAAAATGATTTCATAAATGTGGTGTGAAAAACCTTGAATGGAGTCGAAGAATTGTTGGATCCTGTGGCAAAATCTGCATATATAGATATGGAATTCGGTGCAGTTTACGGGACTCATCAGCGACTTAACATACCGATCGAGATAGGTGCCGTAATCTATAACCCGAGATCTGACGAACTTGAGATTTCAGGGAAAAAATTCTATTTCGATATTGATGTTGAAAAATGGGGAAATGTAGTAGACAAGTTAGGACGTACAATAAATGTAAAAGCCCGGGTAATTAACTTAAAAACACCGGATACCCCCAAAACATATGACAAAAAATTTTGTCTAGATCCTCAAAGTAAAAAGAATGCTCTCAAAATTTCAAGGATAATTCACAATAATCTTCACGGCTATATGCAGAATTTGGCAAAAAATAATGTTCGAACACTTATTTTCTTCGCCAAAGAACGTGAAACCCTTACATTAAGACGAGCAGGGTTTAACACAAATAATCTGGTCTGTCTGGATCTTCAAAAGGAGAGCAAAGAGAGTTTATCTTTAAAGCAAAGCATGTCTCTTGATCGTCTATCCTATATCATCAAATTTCAGATTTTTAACACCACTATTCATTCAGAACACTATACCTACACGATCCCTGAAAAATATCAGTATCTGATTAAACCTCACAAGGCCATAGGAGATACTGCTCGGATGTTTCTCCTCTCCAAGGAATTATATCATCATACGGATACGCTGAAAGAAAAAATTGAATCTTATCTCGCACTTTGTGAAAAAGAGGCAATTGCTTCAAAGAAAAATCAAACATTAAAAGATCTTAAATAGATCTGTCTAATTCCTTTGAGAGAGCAGCATGAGATCTTCCGCCGACTCGAAACCCTCTTTGTCTATGTAGATGCCGTTGATCCGGAGGTTGCGGCTGCAACGAAAAGAGCGGATGCGCTGACGCAGGCAGTGCTGGCGAAGGCGTTTGGCGGGAAGTTGTAACCGGGAGATGAATCGTTTGACTACAGAGATCGAGATTACTGATGAAAAGATAATTGCCTTTTTAATTGCTGATGAGAAATGTCGTTCGGTGTTTTATTCCGGTCAAATAAATCAAAACGATATCAAGAATCTGAAAAACATTCCTTTGAATGAATCTTCTAAAGAGGTCAGAAAAAATTTTCGTGAATGTATGTTAAAATATGCAGATTACCATGGAAAAAGATTCGATAAAGTAATCGATGACTTAGAAAGATTTGAGACGCAAAATACGAAGTCAGAATATCGAGATCACTTGTGCCATTCATTCCGTGTTTGGATTTTAGGGCGAATTCTCTATCAAGATTTTTTCAAGCACGAATTCGAGAATATTCCTCTTGAATTACCCCATGATTTGGATATGTTTAATTTTGTTTGGTGTTTGTGCGCGATATACCATGATATTGGATACGTATATCAAGAAAAGTTGGGTAAAACTCACGGGGAAATTAGCGCTAATTTACTTGAAAAAGAAATGGACATGAAATTTGATAAAGGAAAGTGGACAAAACAAGCAGTTTTTGCTTTCAATGCAATTCGTATTCACACCTTAAGTAAACCTGTGGATATGATTTGTGACCCCTATTCAGCGCTCCTTATATTATGTGATGAACTTCAGGAGTGGGGACGAAAAATCCATAAGGATGATAAAAGGTTCGAAATTAATAAACTACGTTTTTATTCAAGTGACATAGGTTTAAAAAGAGAAATAACCATTGAGTTATTTTATCCTTGGAGGAAAACTGATCCAATCGAAGATTTGTATTTTAATGCTGGAAGGATTGAAGGAAAACTAACTGAAAGATTTTCTTGGCGTATTAACAATATCAAAATTATTGTGAAATCTATCGTCTATGTCCCTTGAGGCGGCGGATTGTCGGTGCTCGCGAGGGCGTTTGCCGGGAAGTTGTAAAAGAACGACCTTGAAAAAGAATTATCGATGATCCATCAGTAGGGAAAACAGCACACCAAATGCCGGTATTCCGATATACCAGAAGATGGCTCCCCAGAATCCTATCCACACCAGAGTGCCCAAAGGACCCATTGACAGGAGGAGGTTTTGGGGGAATGACAATCCGCTCGTAAAATTATGATAAATACTCAGGACCGAACTGAAGATATCCAGGTTTGTCCGCATCGCGTCAAGAGCGGCAAACGCCTGAAATATCGCGCTGGCAATCTCGAAGGGAATTCTTGCTAAAGCCCAGAGCTCTTTCCAGAGCAATTCCGATATAGAGAAAACGACTCTCTCAGCTACAAGCATCAGGAAGCCAATAACCCCCACTCCACATCCTCGTGATGACATTGATCCTCCTGAAGGAGATGCTTCGGCTCCCTCAAAAATTTAAATTTCCCTTCGCCTGCTTATCAGTCTGACATCCGGCTGGTGTCGGTCGCGGTAAGCCACAGCGGGTTGGGTAAAACCTCCCTTGCTATCCACTTCACCAATCCCCTTTTCCCGGATCAGTCGCTGCAGCTCGGGCTTGGTTACCGGCGATTGTCTGGCCTTGACCTCGCCCCTGACCTCTCCCCGCTCGTAGTCATGCATTCCCGGTCCGCCAACATGCCGTCCCCGGTGTTCTCCTGCTTTTCTCTTTTCATAGGCGATTCCGCGGTTTACATCATTTGCTGTCATATAGACTTCCTTTCATTCGCAGTTCGGTCATGGGCTGCTTAGTCCTAAGAGATCCTGATAATACTATATAATAATTTTCCTGACTTCCTGGATTCTGCATTTCATGAGCAAGCGAAGTTTCCAATGAATAAATTCACAAATACGTATCGTGAATCGATGACTGTGATGAACTGTCACATCATATAATTTTATATGTAATTACATAGTTTACTTTATTGGTAAAAATTTACACATCTGTAAACCATTGTCAGGAATTTCATTTGAGGTGAGGGTAGCATGTCAATAGGTGAACGCATTAAATCGGCCAGGATCAATGCCGGGTTATCGCAGGAGGCGCTTGGCAACAAACTGGGAATTACCAAGATGGCGATCTCGAAATACGAGAACGGGACCGTCACCCCTAATTCTGGAGTTCTCATTGGTCTTTCAAAAGCTCTCGAAGTCAGGATAGAGTATTTCTTCCGGACTAACAAGATCCGGTTGTCAAAACCAGTATACCGGGCCCGAAAAGCACTGTCACCGAAAGACGAGACAAAAATCCTCGGAAAGACCGCGGACTGGCTGGAGCGGTACATTGACGTCGAACGGATCACCGGCTCGGAGAGGTCGCTTGATCTGCCAGATCCAAAATCCTGCCATGCGTCCTCGCTGGACCAGATCGAAGAGGTAGCCGTGCGTGTCCGCAAGGAATGGAATCTCGACCTGAACCCAATAGAAAACGTAATGGACGTGCTGGAACAGCACGGGATCAAGGTCGGGGTAATCGCAGCTCCGGTAAAGTTCGATGCACTCACCATGAAGTACAATGGCGACCACCCGCTCATCATTGTCAACAAGACATTCCCCGGGGACCGGCAGCGCCTCAGCCTCGCCCATGAACTGGGACACCTGCTCCTGAACCTTGATAAGGGGATCGATGATGAGGAGGCCGCATTCCGTTTTGCGGGTGCATTCCTGATCCCAAAACAAACCGCGATAAGGGAGCTCGGCCCAAAACGAAGAATGCTGGACTTCAGGGAGCTCTACGTCTTAAAACACAAATACGGTATGAGCATGGGTGCATTGATCTACCGGGCAAAGATCCTGAATATCATCTCGGATGCAGCAGCAGACCGACACTGGGTCGAGATGCGATCCAGAAAATGGCATCTGAAGGAGCCCGGGAAACAAGTAGAACCTGAGGTACCAACCCACTTTGAACTTCTCCTTCTCCGGGCTCTTACAGAACACAAGATATCGCAGTCCCGGTTCGATGAACTGAGAGGAAACGATTCACCCCTCTTAGCGGCGCCATGTCAGTGAGGGAGAAAATCATGAGGAGAAGAACATGTTGCATCGATGCAAATATCCTCTTTGATTTCGTCGCAGGGGAAATTTTCGATCAACTGTTCCTTCTCCCCTTCGATTTCCACACATCTGATATCGTTGCAAATGAAATATCTGGATCTTATTCAGAACGACAACTGACTCAACGTGGACTTGAAATCTTGGCTCTCGATGATTCTGAAGTCATTGAGATTTTCACCTTGAAACAGGAGCACATAGATTTATCCGTTGAAGATGTATCAGTCTATTTCCTGAGCAGGAAACATGGAACAATGATCCTTTCAAACGACGGACCATTACGGGAACTGGCGGACGCATCACGGATCGAATACCATGGGACTCTCTGGCTTCTCGAAGAGATGATTCAGGGTGAGATCCTGCAACCACAGGAAGCTGCTTCAGCCCTAAGATTTATGCTTAAAAACAAACGCTGGCTTCCTCGTCCGGAATGCGAAGCCTTGATCAAAAAATGGGAGTCTGAGGAATAACCCGGAAAAAGATTTTCTGATACACTGGAGGCTGCCCCGTCCGGTTCAGCCCGCCCCCTGGGCTGGAACAATCAAAACAAACCGGCACCAAAAACAAAACCGGTCCAAAGAAAAATGATTTCCCGGTCTCCCCGGGGAATCCCCATTACTCCCCGCCGGCCCGCTCAACCAGCAGCTGGAGTTCGGTCAAAAGTTCGGTCTCGGGAACGAGCGCCGGGTCGTTGTAATAGACCTCGCGCCCCGGCCCGGCGATTTGGTATTGTTTTTCCTCGGCATAGGACTGGATCCTGGTCCATGCCTGGTGAAGGCCGTTGTAGGACCCTTTGTATACAAGGGAGAGGCACGTTCCCCCGGGAAGCGTCCGGGTTTTTGTCCCCTCTTCATTTACCGCCACTTTGCCGGTAATCGGGATGGCGCACTCCATATCCGCGTCCTTTTCCTTGTACTCGTTGTCAAGGTAGATGGTCATGACCGGCCCGGTGACCCGGAGACCAGCCCGTACGTTTTCGGGAAGCTCAACCGTTCTGCAAAGTGATTCCAAAAGCCGGGTGATAGTCTCGGAATAGGATCCTGTGCCCCGTTTTGCGATTACCCGCATCGGTGCAAGTTCTTTTATAACCGGTTCTGATAACGACATGTAAAGTACCTCCAGTGGTGCATCCTGTTTTACAAGGAGCGCCTCAATTTGTTGTAACCGCAAAACCTCGGACCGGATCTCCCCCCGGCGCTTTTCAAAGAATTGCCGGACTGTTTCCGCATCCCCCCGGTCCCGGGCAGTAAGCAGGTCACCAGTCTCCCCCGGTGAAAACCCGAGCGTGCACAATGTCTTGATTGAGACCGCACGCGGGATCTGTGCAGTCGTGTAATACCGGTACCCGGTACAGATATCTTTTGAGCAGGGCACAAGCAGACCCCGTTCATCGTAGAGCCTGAGCGCTTTCTGCGAGAGCCGGGTGATAAGCGAGAACCTGCCGAGAGGGATCTGGTCGGTGGCCATAGTTACCATAACCTGTGGTTTTAAAAGCGATATAGGGCATCGTTCTCTCTCCCGGGGAAGAGTCCGGACACCGGATAACCGTGACCGGTACCCGTTTTTAAAAAAAGTCAGGATTTATTCCTTATTTTCCCTATCATTTTTCCGCTTCAGGAAGTACCATGCACCAATTCCAAGCGCTGCAATTACGACAATCACGATTACGAGCAGTTCGGGACTGATGCCAAAACCAACCGTCCGCGGGACTGCGGCCATCTCTCCTTTGAGGCTGCCGTCAAGGGTATTGTTTGTGCTGATCTCCACTTCAATCTGGGATGGAGTTACCTTGTACTTTTCTGGAAGGGTCGCGTTTGCAAGGGAGACGTTTGTAACATTGATACTAGCTGTTGTTATATACGCGTGAATCTCCCCGTCCCCGGCCGGTCCCGCTGCAACCGCATGGGGCATGCAGAGTCCGACAATGGCACAGGAACAGAGAATAACCCCAAGAGCTGCGTAAGCATTTTTCATAACAATCATGTCTTTGTGTAATGCTCGTACCGAACCAGCATGAGCCTTGTGGTCGGATTCCGGCAGACATACTATACTAGCCGTTTTTTTTATTTTTCTGCTCTGGAGAACCGTGCATGAACCGTTCCCGGTTCACTCCGGAACGATGAAAATCAAAAAAAGTGGTATTTGTTTTCAACGAAAAATTAATTTGAGCGGGTTGGTTTTCATATAAAATCCCGTATTCAATAACAATGCTGCCCCCTCTTTGAGCCAGCCCTGCCCTCAAACGAGACGAGGGCGTATATGATGATGCGATATTACCCGTACCGGACGCTGCCCGGAATGCCGGTAATATAACATCATCGCAAACGGGAGGTGCCTCTGGCGTGTGAGGGTAAAAGCCCCCAAGAGCGTTATGCTATCTTTTTTTTGGATTTCTACAAGACCTGTTTTTCATAAATCAGGCGTTTTGTACCGGGACAAAACTCCCTGTGTGCACTGCGACAGTCCGGGGCAGCCCGATTGCCAGTGCTTCTTTCAAGACCTCTTCGACAGTCTCAACCGGCACAAATGTCAGTTCGCTTTGGACATCCTCCGGCACGTCATCGAGATCCCGCATGTTCTCTTTTGGCAGGATTACTTTTTTAATCCCTGCCCGGTGAGCGGCAAGGATCTTTTCCTTGATCCCTCCGACCGGTAAAACAGTGCCACTTAGGGTAATCTCACCGGTCATCGCAAGGTCAGGGTCAACGGTCTTGCCGGTGATAAGCGATGCGAGTGCCATAAAGATTGCCACACCCGCCGATGGCCCGTCCTTTGGAGTTGCTCCAGAGGGTACGTGAATATGGATGTCGCTTGTGATGAAATTAAACCCGTTCTCTGTATGGGCGAGCCTCGACCTGATGAGGCTTGACGATATCGTCGCCGACTCCTTCATCACATCACCGAGTTGTCCGGTAAGGGTGAGTTTCCCGGTCCCGGGCATGAAGGTCCCTTCAATAAAAAGGATTTCCCCGCCAACCGGTGTCCATGCAAGGCCGGTAACGACACCGGGTACAGGTTCTTTCCGTGCCACTTCCTGCCGGATTATTTCCTTTCCAAGAGTTACAGAAAGGTTCCCGGGTGTCACGACTATCGGCAGTACGGCAGTACCTTCCACAATCTTCTCGGATACATGCCGTGCGATCTTTGCCAACTGCTTCTTGAGCCCGCGGACGCCGGCTTCCCGGGTATATTTTTCTATAATCTCCTTCAGGGCTTCGTCCTCGATCCGGAGTTTTTCCGCGTCGAGACCGTGCTCTGAGAGAACCTCGGGCATCAGGTGATCTTTTGCAATGGAAAATTTCTCGTTTTTCGTGTATCCCGAGATCTCAATAAGTTCCATCCGGTCGAGCAGCGGCGCCGGGATGGTTGCAAGAGAGTTTGCAGTCGCAATAAAGAGCACATCGGATAAATCGTAGGGGACTTCGAGGTAGTGGTCCGAGAACGTACTGTTCTGTTCGGGATCGAGGACTTCAAGGAGTGCGCTTGCCGGATCGCCCGCATACGATGTCGCAAGCTTGTCGACCTCGTCAAGAATAAAGACCGGGTTTTTCGTTCCGGCCTTCCGGATGCCCTGGATAATCCTGCCGGGCAGTGCCCCGACATATGTCCTCCGGTGCCCCCGGATCTCTGCCTCATCCTTTATACCGCCAAGGCTGATCCGGACGTACTTCCGGCCGAGTGCTTCGGCTATGCTTTTCCCAAGGCTGGTCTTGCCGGTACCGGGCGGGCCGGCCAAAAGGAGGATCGAGCCCTGTTTTTCCTTGCGGAGTTTCATGACCGCAAGGTGCTGGACGATCCGTTCTTTGACCTTTTCCAGGCCGTTATGATAGCAGTCGAGCACTTTTCTTGCCTGAATAATATCGATACTCTTTTTCTCTTCGGTCACCCAGGGAAGATCGAGCAGCAGGTCAAGGTAGTTCCGTATCACGGAACTTTCAAAGTTCAGGTTGCCACCGTTCTCCAGTTTTTTTACCTCCGCGAGGGCTTTTTTTTGTATCTCTTCCGGCATTTTCGACGTTTCAATACGTTCCCGGTAACCGCTGTCACCGGTCGTACCGTCACCCGCGTCCAGTTCCTCCTGAATCACCTTCAGTTGCTCCCGCAGCATCGCCTCCCGGTTCGATTTGCTCACCCGGTCGGAGACTTTTTCTGCCATTTCGATCCGGATCCTTATATTTTCCCGTATTTTTATGAGAAGTTCGAGGAAGGTGATATACCGCTGCCGGACAGAGCGGATCTCAAGAAGCGCCTGCTTCTCGGCAAGGCTTGCCGGCAGGTATGGCATGACAAAGCCCATAATCCTGTCAACAGAATCCATCTGGTCAACCGGCCGGGTGAACTGTTCTGATCCCGGAAAACGGCTGCTTATCTCGTGGATGGTACTTTTAATGTCAATGAGGATCCGTTCCTGCAGGTCTTCTTCGAGGTCCGGCAGATCCGGGACCAGCTCATATGTGGCAAAGAAACGACCGTCTTTTTCTGACAGAAACACAGCCTTTACACGCCGGACAACTTCTGCCGAGACAAGGTATCCGCCATCGGTTTCCTGTATATGCACGATCCGGAGCAGGTTCCCGGTTTTGTACATCGATTCCATTGTCAATTCCGAAAACCTTGTGCCGCCCTTTACAGTAAGGCCGATTGCATGATCCATAGCATTTTCATCCGGTAAGCCGAGCAGGTATTCACCGGTAGTATGGTTTACCGGGAATTTTATCCGGCTTTTTGGGTAAGCGACGACCTCAAAGAGAGGTATGACAATTTTTTCCTGCGGATTCTGGGATTTTTCTGGTTTCATGATCACTCCAATTGTTTAGTTCGAATTTACCTAACTAAAGTACAGGACAAAAAAATTACCTGACCTTCTGCAGGATCTCTATGAGGAGATCCAGCTCGTCATCGTCAAGCGACCCGATCATTTTTTCAATTACCTCCCGCATAGCGGCTTGTTCGGCCTGTGCAATCCTTTTTCCTTTTTCAGTCAGGCAGATGTACTGGACTCTCCTGTCACTGGGGCATGGCTGCCGGTACACGCAGTCCATCCGGATAAACCTGTTTACCATCTCGGTGATTGTGGGTTTTGAGTTCTTTGTGATTTCAGCCAGCCTTGAAAAGGTCACTTCCCCCTCATTATCGATGGTTTTTAAGTAGGTGATCTGCCTGACTGTCATATCAGAAAGCCCGCATTCGGAGAAAATTTTACAGGAACATTCGTTTTTTATCCGGAAGAGTTTTTGAAACTCCACATACAACTGCTCCTCCTTGTCCATGACACACCGATCTCTGGTTAGTTAGGATTTACCTAATCATAAAGATACCGGTCCGGGAAATCTTCCTGTCAACCATTATGGGCAGGTGAATTAATCATGTACGGCTATATCGGCAGGTATTATCCCGATGATGAATGAATAGTGGATGTGGAATGGAATTCATGGAAAAGACCGTACCTGATGAGGAACCCTGCGAGCAGTGCGGGCTCTGCTGCCGGATCTTTGGCCCGGGAATTGCGCCGACAACCGCTAACGTGTATACCTGGATAGAGCAGGGACGGACCGATATCCTGCGCTGGTTTGTTGCGTTCATGGAGAACCGCGAACCGGTAAACTGTGCGGACCTTTGTGCCGAAGACCTCGGGAGCGTGGTCTTTTTCGAGATGCGCAATCCCGAAACCGGTGGTTACGTCACGGTCTGCCCGTTTTTGCGCCGGGTGGAAAAACAGCGTTACCTTTGCGGGATCCATATGGTAAAACCCGAAATGTGCTGGAATTACCAGCCGTGGATCTGGGGCGAGACCTATTTTAACCAGTGCCAGTATCTCAAAAAGAAAAACCAGAAGAATGGACTCTTTGATCAGGGAGCATAGTCTTTTCTGCCGTCCTGATGCAATGTCGTAAAATATTACGTGCTTTTTCTCATTCAGTTGGTGGGACTGAATCCCCGGTCTTCCCGTCCATACCAGCATTTTTGTCTTTATTGAGCATCGACTTGTACCAGACAAACCACGGGTTGTCAATAAACCCGATGATGTTTTTAGCGATGACCTGCCCGATGATAAGGGGAATCAGCGGGAGGGTGCCGGCAAACGCAAGGACGACAAAGATTATTGAATCAAGAGTCAGGTTCGCCGCATCGCTTGCCGTGGACCGGAGCCAGACCCAGGGATTTATCATTGTCCCGTGCCGGAAAGCCTGTTCCTGTTTTTTGAACCGTTCTTTTAATTTTGCAAAGACAAATGCGTCAATATTCGAGCAGATCAAAAATGCCGCCCAACTGGCAATTGTTATTCGGATGCTCTGGTTGAAAATTTCCTGCCACTGGCTGTCATACGCAAAGAACGGTGCCGGGGTAAGGGAATTAATCATCACAAACAAGAGGACGAGGACAACCTGAGAGACAAACGTAATCAGTATGGCTGCATGGGCTTTTGCTTCGCCATACTGTTCGTTTATCATATCGATTACCTGCGCGATAAACGGGTAAATGAAAACAGAAGCCGGTGCGTACAGGACGGTAAACCCGAGATTGAATTCGACAATACGGGCTGCTCCGATCTGGGATATGCAAAGGTACAGGATATAGAAACCCGTCAGTGCAGTATAGGCATAGGCCGGATAGTGTCGGATAATATAGACGGACGCATAGGTGACTATGGTGAGGCAGATAATCCAGAGTATCCAGACAAGCATTCCTAAAAGAATGGTGGTTTTGTTCCTATTAATGGATACTTTCAGGATTTTTGATGCGGAAGATCCCTATGGCAGTTATCTGGCTGTAAATTCCGGATAGGTAATATTCGCTGACTCTGGAGGTTTTTTTTAAAAGGAAAGTACCGTGATCATCATGACGAAAAAATGTTGAAATTCCCGGAAATGTATCGCACAACAAAAAAGATTATTTCATCCTCCTGACTGTTGCAATTGACAGGAGTATCCCGGCAATCGTGAGCAGCGGGAGAGCTGGTGTGGGGAATTCCGGGACGGGACTGCATGCCACAGGGATTGTTGCCGTTGCCTCGTTTGACTGGCATATCTCAGAACCGGCAGCATCGACTTCCCGAATAACATAATAATACGTCGTCCCACTTGTTACGTCCGAATCCTCATAATCTGTTCCGGTGACTGACGCAACGAAAACATACGGTCCCCCGGCAACGGTCCCCCGGTACACATTGTAATGATCGGCACCGGTGTCAGTCCATGACAGGTCTACATCATTACAGGAAGCTGTTGCCTGTAAATCATCAACGCAGGTTGTCTGCAGCGCCGGGAAAGTAATACTCCCGGTAACTATTTTTTCAGGGACATCTGTTGCGATGGCAGAAACTGTATATGTGAGGGTCACATCCGTGCCCTGCTCATTCGCAATTACCTGCCAGCTTGCAGAACCGGATCCGTCGGGATTTATAGTGCCGATCACCTGTGTAGCAGTACCTCCTGCAAGCGTAAGCCCGGATGGCAGGGTCAGGGTCGTCGACACATTATCGAGAATTACATCTTCAGTATTTTTCACGATTGCTGTTATCATAAACGGGTTTGGCGAGTACTGATTGGTTATCACTTCAAGATTGAGTGGCGCCGCGATGGACAGGGCCATGTTTGGATCTTTTGCCGGAACGTATCTGCCAAGTCCGTAATACGTAACATATTCTGCTTCGTCACCCGGAACAAGAGCCTCTGGATACCAGTATAGGCCGATTGCACTATCGCCGGTCACGGCTTTGTACTTGTTAATTGTATAATCCCACGCTGTAGAACCAAGGGTGCCCCAGTAGCCAAAAACAATCCGGTCCGGTGGAGTTGCATCCCCGCCCCGAAGCGTCCCGTTACTTGACAGTACCGGGTTTGGCTGTGGGTCGTATGCCGTCCAGTAGTCCGGGACATCGCTGTTATAGAACTCCGTTTCGGTCTTAATCAGGGCTCCCGGTATCCGGAACACAGATCCGTCATATTTGCCAAGCCGCGTGTCAAGTTCTAACCGCAGGCCGACTGATTTACTGGTGGTGCCGGTATTTTTCAGCAGGTATTTGATTTCAAGAATGTCAGCCCGGCCGGTTTCCGGGTTCTTTACAAGCGTGAGTTTTTGCGTGACATCAACAGAACCGATAAGGCAGGAAGACTGTTCATAGTCAGAATGTACTTCAGGGATTCCTGTATACGTGCACGACGCATCACCGTAGATATGGTCGGTGCCATTGATGCGAATTGTTGCATAAGAAGACCACGGGTATTCGTAACTGTGGAGCAGGGCTATATTGTTGTCAGCAACATTTGCCGGATCCCCGCCGGTCGTTTTTAGTGAAAACCGGGATGGAAACCGCGGATTTGCTTCATCCTGTACTGAAAGGGCAAGGTAATCATTGTTCACATAACCTATACCCAGTGGAATGTAACCCATTGCGTTTAGTGAATCGTCTGTTTTCACCTGCGACATGAGTGGGTCTGCAAGCGACGGGCAGACAAACAATCCTGTTAACAGGATACAAAGAAAGACTGTAACTTTTTTTAATACCATGTACCTCACCGGGAGTATTGTCGATGAAGTGTCAACAGGTATTTACGAGAATTAACGGTATGCAATGCACCGGTGCATTGCAATTCTTGTAAAACACGTTTTTTAACATTTGGGTATACTCTATTCAAATCCTGCCGGGGTAAAATCTATTAATATAAAATCATAAATATGAGGTCAATATACTACTTGCCCATGAGTGAAGAAAAAGACCGTGTGCGACAGGTCCTCCGCAGGAAAAAAGATGAACTGGATCCAAAAGACCGGCTCAAAAAAAGCAATGAGATCTCAATTCATCTCCTGAAGCTTATCCGGAATGGCGAGACAGTAATGGTCTTTACCTCTAAAGAAAAAGAGGTCAATACACGACCTCTGATTACGGCACTGTTCCTGCGGGGCAATCCGGTTGTTGTCCCGATTATTGTAAAAGAAGACATCAGTCTCCGGTTATCCTATTTACGGGATTTTTCCGCACTTGTCCCGAGCACGTTTGGGGTTCCTGAACCCCTCGGGAGTGAAATTACGGCAGACGCAAATGATATCGATACGATTATCCTCCCGATGCTCGGCTTTGACCGGGCCGGTGGGAGGATCGGGTACGGTGCCGGGTATTATGACCGGTTCCTTTCTAAAAATCCAAACCTCTTAAAAATCGGTGTCGCGTTTGCCTGCCAGGAAATCGACAGGCTTCCGGTCGATGAAAACGATATCCGGATGGACTATATTGTAACCGAGGACGGCATCGTATACCCGTAAGGAGGGGAAAGCGGTGGAGGAAAACGGGACCAAAATCCTTGACACGTTTGCAGAAGCGTTCCCGATATGGATATCCCGGGTTATCATTACAGCGGCAACAAAAGAATGGGCGTACAAGGCTGCTGTTGAAACGTCCGGGTTTGCGACATCAAAAATCGGGTGTCCCTGCGAGGCGGGGATCGAACGTTACCTTTCACCACAGGAAACTCCGGATGGACGGGACGGGGTCTCGGTTTTGATTTGCACGGATAAAAAGAACATGAAAACAAATGTCGCCGCGAGGATCTCCCAATGTGTTCTCCCGGCACCGACTGCTTCTGCGTTTGATGGTTTTCCCGATGCGGTCTTCCGGTTTTATACGCGGATGCACTATTTCGGGGACCGGTACGAAGAGCGGTGTGTGGTCGGTGGGAGGAAATGCTGGAAGATCCCGATTATGGAAGGAGAATATGTGGGAGAGGAACGGTTCGGGACCGTGAAAGGAATTGCCGGCGGGAACTTCCTTGTCATGGCAAAAGACCAGCGCTCGGCACTTTCCGGGGCTGTTGCTGCAATGGAAAAAATTACTGGTACAAACGGGATCATTACCAGTTTTGCGGGGGGTATCGTTGCAAGCGGCTCAAAAGTCGGCTGCAAAAATTACCGTTTCCCGATGCCGGCAAGCACAAACCATCTCCTCTGCCCGACATTGAAAAGTCGTATTTCCCGGTCACTTGTCCCTGATGGTGTTGGATCAATGTATGAGATTGTCATAAACGGCATCGATGAACCTATAGTCAGGAACGCGATGAAGGCAGGCATTGAGGCTGCGGTAAAAACCGGGGAGGTCATGTATATCGGGGCGTCGAACTTTAACGGGAACCTCGGACCGTACCGGTTATATCTCCGCGACCTTTTCCGGTAATCCGGTTAACAGACCGATCGTTTTAAAAAAATCGGGAACTGATAAGTCTGCACCCCGTGCCCGTTCTTATAGATCGCACCTGGAACAACCACGAATACATTTATCTGTTTCTCCAATGTATTAACAGAAAAAATCGGGTCATGTTATGATTCGGCGCCAGCACAGGGGACAGGATTCCGATATTTCCCAGGATAACCTGTCTGACGAGTTGCGATCGAAGCTGGCCTCCCGCACCTATAAGATCTCGATGGCAGTCACGGTTCTTATCGGGGTTGTCGAACTTATTTTCTGGATTTTCAGTCGTAACAACCTGTTTTTGATCGAGGGCACCGGCAATCTTATCTGGCTGTGTCCTGACCTTGTCATGCTCTACACAATCCGCATGGGCTGCAGGAAAGCGGACTGGAAAATGAACTTCGGTTACCGGAGGATAGAAACAATTTCGCTTCTTTTTTTCTCTCTGGGTATCATCGGGTTTGTGCTGTATATTATTTTCCGGACCGTAACTGGTGTGCCTGAACAGTTTCCAACTGAATACGGCCTGATGACGATTGCCCTGTCTGCCGGTATCATAATCGTTCTCGGATTTCTCGGCGACTATATCTGGAATACCGGGAAGAAGATCAAAAGCCGGCTCCTGATGCTGGATTCCATGGTCGTCCGGATGGATATGGCAAGTGCAGCGATCCTTCTTTTTTCCGGGATATTTCTTGTTATTGCACCCTCGGTTATTGTTATCCAGACTATCCTTACGATCCTTGTCGGGCTGGTGCTGTTTGTCTACAGCGTAAAAGAAGCAGTCCAGGCCATAAAAGAACTCATCGATGCCAGTCCTTCACTACAGGTCATGAACCTGATCGAGGAGATCGCTGAGGAGACTCCGGGGGTTACCTTCATTTCCGAACTGCGGACCCGCTCCTATGGCGGAGCAATCTCTGTCAGTATTACGCTTGAAGCAGCGCCGGATATGACTATCCGGGAGGCTTACGAGATCAGAGCCGGGCTTGAAGACCGGATCCGATCGCAGCTGGAAAACGTGATTGAGGTCCAGGCACGGGTAAATCCTACCGGGACGTATGTGGCGGAACAGATGTCCGAGGACGATTAAAAGCCGGTATCAGTACAGTTTCCCGGACCCGCGTCATCATATTGGATTCCTGGAGTCCGGTCCTTACAATCAGGCCGGTGCTTGGAACCCTCTGATGGTAAACTGCATACGGTTGCTGTGAACCAGCCGATGAAAAATCCTGTTAATCAGGTACTGTAGAATTCGTAAATATGGATTACATTAACTCTCTTTTCTCGTCTACGACAATCCTTGCCATCGCCCCGCACGACTGAGGCACCCCCGGTTAGCGATAGTGTTGTATTACCGGGTCTGGCATTATCGCGATAGCTGCCTCTGTCCATCTTTGTGACAAACTTGCGCAAACCGGATGCCGGATGAGCCCTGCATGGTAGGTCGTGTCCTTTATTAAAATTCATGGAAAATTATAATATTGCACGGGTATGGTATCACATACCCATGTGCATCAGGTCATTTTGATACCGGCCTGATGCATCATTGGCTGGAGAGAATTATGTACCTGTACGTTAACAAATGTAAATCCCGCCTGTTTGACAAGGAGCACGATGATCGGTTAATTACTGAGCTCCTCTGGGGAGATCGTGTAGAGATTATAAAGGAGGATGGAGAGGATGTCCAATGCACTGCCCGGGGAAAGCCGGGCTGGGTAAAAAGAGCGGACCTTGGTGAGACCGGACTTCTTGAGATTTATATCATAGACGTCATGCAGGGCGACAGTGTCCTAATCAGGACACCAGATGATAAATGGCATATGATCGATGGCGGGATTGAAAATTCTGCCCAGCAGTATCCCCAAAAGGGGGCATCAAATTTCCTGCGCTGGAAGTTCAGGGATGATCTGGGCAGAGAGACAGTATCTCTCGAAAATGTAATCCTGACCCATCCGGACTATGATCATTTCGGTGGGATAATCAATGTCTTTACCGGAGACCCCGGGGACGGCCGGCCATTCCCGGTAACCGTGAATAATTTCTATCATAGCGGTGTCGGGAAGTTTAAAGAGAGTCCAAAGACGGGAAAGACCGTGAAAGGAAAATGTGCCCAGTTCCCCTGGGGAAACCACGGGATCTCCCAAAAAGGCACGTTCATTGTCGAACTCCTTGATGGCAGGGACTCGTTTGGGAACCCGAAACGGCAGTTCGAAGATAATTTTGGAAGGTTTGCAAATCTTGTCTCTTCCGTACCTAAAAACGTGCGGTCGCTTTCACACAAGGATCTTTTCCTGCCCGGGTATGGGTTGGGTGAAAACGACTGTGCCATCCGGGTACTCGGTCCGGTTATGGAAACAACTGATGACGGTGATGCAGGGCTTCGTGATTATGGGGATGACTCGCCGACGGTAAATGGGAACTCCGTTGTCCTGCGACTTGATTATGGAAACGCGAGGATCCTTTTAACCGGGGACCTGAACGCAAAATCAGAGAAGTTGCTGCTCAGTTATGTTGATAATACCGAATTTGCAGCGGATGTTATGAAGGCTTCTCACCATGGCTCTGATGATGTGGATAATGATTTTCTTATGGCGGTAAAAGCACGGGCAGCTGTTATATCATCCGGCGATAATGAACCCTACGCACATCCCCGGCCGCTGGTTATGGGTGCGATTGGTCGGTTCGGGAGGACATCGTTGAATCTTAAAGGGGAAACATATTCGCCCCTGATCTATTCCACAGAAGTAGCACGCTCGGTAAAACAGGAGCCTGCATCCGGTGTTAAAGTAAAGGAACCGGGTGAACCTGACGAAAAATTTCGGAATATCAGGTTAGCAGATTCGAGCGTGACCGCAAAATCGTGGGATGAGAAATATCACTTGCTTTCCAAGGTCAACATCGCTACCGGACTCGTTTACGGGCTTGTGAACATCCGGACCGATGGTCGCTTTATCCTTTGCGCTACCATGAGGGAAACCGGAAAAAGCTTTGATTACTACACCTTCCAGGCCGGGGTGGATGCATAAAAAATGCTTTGCAGAAATCCCGGATGGGATTGTAAGAACGCTCTTGGGGGCTACGGCGATCCTTGCCTTCGCCCCCGCCACTGTGGCACCCCCAGTTGCGATAGTGCTGTATTACCTGTACAAAAAAGTGACATTTGTAACCCCGGTGCAGGTAATACAAAGACATCGCTACTAGTGCCCCGTCCCTATCGGGGACTGGTGGCACAAAAGGGGGGGCTGCAAATCAAAAAAAAATAATTTCTACAGAGTAAAAAACACTCTTTTGGAAAAGCATTGAAGTAATTGACATTTTTCTCTCATCAATAGTATCCATATTGTGGCGTTTTTAAAAAGAACATTCTCTGGAATACCTGATGAGGATATCTGTCTGGTATTGCAGTGACGTAAAAAGCGGTTTTTGTCCTGTTTCACGAACCGGGACGCATGACAATAGCACCCTCAGGACACACAAAGGAACAGAGGCTGCACCCGTCACACTGTTTTTCATCAATGGTAATATGCCGGTCACCAATCGAGATTGCGTGATACCCCCCGTCCCGACAGGCGATGAGGCAACTGGCACAGCAGGTGCACCGGTTCGGGAATCCAAGCACGGCATGACTGTATGTCGCCCGGGAAAGCGTTGCATGCGCACCTATGCGGGGAAGGGCACGGCCCTTAAGGTCATTTATACCTGCAAAATTTTTCTGTGCAAAGTATCCCGATAAGCCCGAATTCAGATCTTTGATAATCCCTGCACCGTCCCACATGACTGCCGTGCAGACCTGGACTGCCGATGCACCGACTGCAATATAGTCGGCAGCATCCTGCCAGCGTGAGATCCCGCCGATTCCCATGAGCGGGACCGGAATTTTCTGTGCGATCTGCGAGATGATCCGGAGCCCGATTGGTTTTACTGCTGGACCGGAATATCCCCCGTAGGTGCTTGCACCGGCAACCGATGGCTGCGGTTCAAACGTATCGAGATTAATGTCCATGAGACACTGGACGGTATTGATAGCCGCAAGGATATCCGCGCCGGCGTCCACTGCCGCATGTGCGACAGGCATTATGTCTGTGACATTGGGTGTGAGTTTGACAATGACCGGGATATTTGCGACCTTTTTTACTGCGGAGGTTACGTTCCCCACAAGATCAGGGTTCTGCCCGATGGCCGCCCCGCCTCCCGTTTCCGGCATGCCATGCGGGCAGGAGACATTTAACTCGACAGCATCAGCCCCGGCGTCCTGAACGATACCGGCCAGTTCCTGCCATTCCTTAAGATCCGGCGAGGCCATGATGCTTGCAATAAGAACCCGGTCCGGGTATTCTTTTTTTATGGCCACAATCTCCCCGGTCCAGTACGATACCTCCTTTTTGCTGAGCAGTTCGATGTTTTCAAAACCAAGCAGCCCGGACTTCTCGTCTTTCCACGCAGCAAAACGGGGAGAGACATCATCGATTTCCATCGAATCCGGGGAGATGGTCTTTGTGACAGCACCCGCCCAGCCAAGCCGGAACGCATTTTTGATCTGTTCCCCGGAAGCAGTCGGAGGACCGGAAGCGAGCAGGAACGGATTTTTGAATCTCAACGGGCCAGCGGTCGTTTCAAGGGAATGGTCGGGGGCAGTCATACTTCCGTATTTTTTTATTGCGCTCGAATCCTTTATGGGTGTTATTGTTTAACGGCGTTATTCCGGTATGGCGTTTTTTTATGAATAATACGGCATTTTCCCCAAATGCCTTCCAGTTACAGAATGTTTTAATATGGCAGGAGAATACTGTTCTTCACCGGAAGGTACGGGAATGCTGTTTGAATTACTGGATTTACTGATAGGAATCGCCTTTGGTTTTTTTCACAAAGGAAAAGAGGACTATAAGGGCCTCCTCAGAAACGGGGCAATTATCGGGGTGACCGTGGGTGTCATTTTTGTCTTCGTAATAAATATTCTTGTTCCCGGAAAGACCGGGATAAGTTACGGGTACCTGGGGGCGCTCGGTCTCATTCTTGAGATCCTGATCTTTGTCGTACTTTTCTTTGCGGGTTCATTCATCGGGGACTGGCTCGAACGTGTTTTCAGAAAGTAACTTCGGGAAATACACCGGTTTTTATTTTTTACTGGTTTTATCCACCATCTATAAATTTTTAAGACCCGGCTTCCGGTAAAAAAGGGATTTATTCCGCCCGTTCAAGCGAGTCGACTGATACCGTGTATGGCGGGGCATCGCAGACATACACAAGTTCGATTTCATTATTTGAAATGATAGATCCGGTATCGTACCCTCCATTCTCGTTTACTATGGTGAGGGTTTTCCCGTCATGGCCGATTGCACCGGCAAACTGTGTGGTCTCTGTGTTCTTTTCGTCGGTAAAGATCATCGTTCCGTTAAAGATCCGGCCGGTCTGGTTTGTCACAACAAGAGTCATTGTACCAGCGGGAGATGAGATATATCCGGTGCCGTTGATATACGCTGCCATCGAACCGGTCCATTTTCCGGTGAGATCCGTGGTTGCAGGTGCTGTGGTTGCCCCGGTTGATGGAGCGGTTGTTGTACATCCGGCAAACAGTACTGCAACGATAAGGACGAGTCCGCAAAAAATATGTTTCATGTCCTTCCTGTTTTGATGCGATAAAAGATAAACCCTAAGACTTGTTATCCGTGTTCTTCTTCGGACAATTTCAAATCCTTCAATTAAAAAATTGTCATAAAATCAAAATTGTATGCTCTGGAAGATCTTTTTTCGCAGATATATAAAAAAAACATATCTGGGGTTGTGGAGTGCGTAGCCCTGCATGCTCGTAGCATTATCCGTTGTGATGATACTGTGTTTAAATGAAATTCCGGTTGCGTTATTGTATTATGCCTCGTCAACCGTCAGAAAAATGCTGATGCCGGAGATGGTGATATTTTTACCGCATGGCTGCATTTTACAAATCATTCCGCTGAAAAATAAACAGGCAGTTTCGGAAACGATTGATTCCGGTTTATTATCGTGGATCATTTGAGGAAATACTCATAAGGATTCCATCATATCCGGTTGTTGATTCCCTGTCATGCTATGCCTGCGGGACTTTACTGGCAAAGCCGGGTTTTTGTGTGGAACACAACCGGCTTCGGACATGCAGCAAAATACCGAATGGTGTGATTTCTCCCGTACCCGGTACCTGCGGGTATACGTATGCATATCAACCAGTACTCCGTGGTAACAGGATATGGTTTTTATCATGTTCTTTACAAAAGACGGTAGTTTTTTGTGTAACGGAAAAGAGCGTAAATTCGTTTCTGGTGATCCGGTTAATCACGTTCAGGCACCACAATACCAGATCACGTATAACAGGAGTGTGCAACAATCTGAAAATCAGATCTTCGCTTTGGGGATTATATCCGAAGGCCTTCATTGTCTAATCTCCATTCAGTTGCCGGGAAATACCGACAGCGTATTATATATTTTGTTAAATAAATAAATTTCCGATTTATATATTGTTTGTATAAGATTACACGACGACAAGACGCCGTAGAAACGGACCCGTTATATGGGGAACAATTTTCAAGATTTTTCGTGGAAATCCTGGAAAACCAAAAAAGACTCTTTTTTGCGGAACATCTCCCTCCGCCATACCGGACTTCATGTAAGGATGCGATCCTCAAAATAAAAGGGTCCTATTAGCGCATTTTTGACCTTCCGGCGTAAAATTTAACAAAATAAGCCCAAATCACGCGATTTATTTTCATTTCCGCAGGTTTTTTGCGAATTCCGCAGTTTTTCGGGTACCCTAAAAAAATGCTGCAATAAAAAAATCGCGAGAATATGGCCTGGATTACCAAAATGGAGCGATTTTACAAAAACCGGGTTCCCCTACAGAAACAGTACTTTTCCCGGGACAGGTATCAGGTAAAGCGTCCTTTTGGAGGGAACCCGGTGGATTTCAACAGAGCCGGGATTTGCTAAAAATATCCTGTCCTGCCCTGTTCTTTATTTTCGGTGAACCGGAATGCCCCTTTTGGCACGGTCAGTTCAAACCGGGCTCCTTTTCCCGGAGTCCCGTTTTCTGTAATGGTAATCCCGGTTATTGCCAGGATCTCGCGGGTAAGGAATAATCCAAGCCCGGTATTTTTCCCAAAACCTTTTGTAAACAATTTCTTTTTATCTTCTTCAGTAATCCCTGCACCATCATCCTCGCAGAAAAGGGAAAGACCGTTCTGGTTTTCCCTGCTGTATACCCGGATTGTTTTTATTCCGGCTCCACCGTACCGCAGCGCATTATCGATCAGGTTATAGAAAACCTTGTCAAAGAGTGGATCGGCATAAATTTCCAGATCAGTCCGGTCAATAAGGATCCCGGTATTTCCCGGGTTAAGTGCCCCTTTAGCCTGGATAACATACATGCTGACATTCTGCCAGACTGGTGTTTTCACGCCCATCCCCTGGTAATCTTTGGTAAACAGGATCTGGTGACGGATGGTATTTGCAGCCTTTATCTCTTTTGCAATAAATTCCTGTATTTTTTCTGGGTTACTGGCGATATTTTTGGAATATTCAAGATATCCGGAAAGGACGCTCAACTGGTTGAGGATATCGTGGCGGGTAATACTGTTGAGCAGGTCGAGTTTTTTATTTACTACAGCAAGTGCATCTTCTGCCCGCTTGCGTTCGGTGATATCCTGGATCACCCAGACCATAAATTTATTCCCAAAAGTATCCGTGTAGAAGGCCGATGTTGAAATGATCGTGCATTTCTGTCCGTCAGGCTTTATAATCGTAACAATTTCTTCACGAGGCTCGGGATGCGCAAACAACCTTTCCACCCGCTCCCAGTGTGGTTCAGCGCTTTCTTCAATGTAAATATCCCGATGGGTTTTTCCAAGAAGTTCTTCTCGGGAACGTCCAACAAACCTGCACATACTGTCATTAACAAGGACCAGGCGGTGATCCCTGTCGATAACATAAACCGGGTAGGCAATCGTATTGATGATGGTATTGAGGTTTTTTTTCGATTCTACTTCGAGCTCAAGCTGCAATCTTTCTTTCTGGAGTCTTCTGTCTCTTCGCCCGTCATGGAGAATAATGCAAAAGACTCCGACCGCAATCGAGGTCATAAGAATCATCGGGAGCGCGACGTTAATTGCTATGGTCAGGATTTCATCAGCTGAATCGCCGTTAATCATCCGGACGATAAGTGCAATTGCGGCGACAAATGTTTCTACGATTACTGCAATGATCACGGCTTTTTTTGTTGAAACCAGATCACGGTTGCTATATTTATAGACAAGACCCCCGACAATCCCGGCTATAATCGGAGCGAGTGCAACGACATAGACGTTTGTTCCGCCGACCCATAAACGGAAGAGGAACCCGATGATCCCGGCACCGAGCCCGACAAACGGCCCGCAGGCAAGACCCGCAGCGAGCGGCCCGAAGTCCCGGATGTTAACGGTCGCAGTATAAAAGGTCAGGCCGCTTGTCATGCCATAAACCGAGAGCAGTCCAAAGATAATTGCAAGAACCAGCTGAACAGGAACTGAAGCCTTGTGCTCAAGTATATCGGTATAATACCTGCTCTTTGAAAAGAGGTAAGCAAAAAGAAATATGACGCAGGCCATCTGGAAGAGAAGGACAAATTCTCCGATGAAGGACACTGCCATAATTACACATAAATTAAATAGTATTTAATTCTGTTGAAATGGCAAAAATTATTTAATTTGTTAATTTATATTTTATAAACCGTATTTACGCTTGAAACCTACAGATTCCTGTTTTAATCGCGGATTGACCAAATAGTATCTGTCGTGATAATTTGATAATTCCCCTGACTACTGGAAAAAATTTCAAGTCTGTGTCAGGCTGGTGGTGACATCCTGTCTGCGGTTCCGGATCATTCTTCAAAATGCCGCCGGAAAAATTCCATCATCCGGTCCGGTGGAATCTCCTTAATATCCGATGGTGACCCGGGCACTATTGCACCGGTGACGGTAAAGTACCTTCCCTGCATGTAAAGTTCAACAGTTCCTTTCTTACGGCCTTTAAGCCGGAGCCCTGAACGCCCGATCACATGAACTCCATGACCCGACGGGCTCCATTCCGTATAGGAACCAAGTGTCAGGGCTTCTTTTACCATGTCCCCTGTTGCATGATCGAAATCAATTCCGAAGATGCCATCCCCAAGTACAAAACCGATCCCGTCAAAGCCTTCTGACTCTTTTACGTTTTTTGCCTGTTCAAACGTACCCCATGTTGAGGAAATATTAACGAGTGCATGACGCTTTTTTCCCGGCGCCGGGACATATGGCGGTTTGGTTGGTTTGTTGTTCCGTTCTTCATACTGCCAGACAACCCAGCGGGCGAGCCGGGTAAGTTCGGCCGGAATATTTTTGTACTGGATTTTCATCGCTCACCTCCCCGGTAATCCACGTAATCCCAATCCGGATTTTACGATGTACCGGCCAGTTCAGAAAGGACTTCACGGTCATCAAGGTCATACCATTGTTCGTATGCTTCGGCAACGGCAAACCTCCGGCTGCTCCTGATGTTTAAGCAGACCAAAAGGTCGGCGCTGCCGGCAACAAGCCGTACGGCACTAGCAGATGCTGTCGGGACGGCGACGATAATTTGTGCCGGGCCTTTATCATAAATACTTTGTACGGCGGCAAGCATTGTGTAGCCGGATGCAAGTCCGTCATCGGTTATGATAACTGTCTTACCCGAAAGGGAAGGAAATTTTTGTTCTCCCGCATAACGGGCAACCCGGGCACTGACATTTTCAGAGGTATTTGCAACGGCCCGTTCAACTTCCTGCCGGGAAAGGCCAAGTGCTGCACGAAGATTTTCATTGATGAGCACTTTCCCGTCCCATGTAACCGCTCCAAAGCCGGATTCCGTATCGCCCGGGATCTGGATCTTCCGCACGATGGCAAGAAAGAGCGGTGCCCCCAGCAAAGTGGCAACTTCCCTCCCGACCGGTACTCCGCCGGCCGGGATGGCAAGGACAACCGGATCGTAGAGTCCGGGAAGTGTTTTTACAAACTCCCCCAGCTTCCTGCCCGCATCATGCCGGTCGGAGAACACAAAACGCCGTTCGCTTAAAATGGGATTGTCGATGATGTCTCCCATATGCGGTGCTCTGGATTCCGGGACTCATAATAGTTTCTGGACAAGGACCCGGCATTAATGCCAAAAAATCCAGAATCCCGCCGTTTCTTTTCATACTTCCTGCCTTGTGATGCTATGGGGATATACTTGGATTTTAAAAAAGACTATACCTTCAAGTATGTTTAGGGAGCAATACGCGCATGTATGTCCGCAATATCCCCGGATATAACAAGGAGCAACGAACCAGAGGATAAGTGCCGCACATTTTCCATCAGTGTGCCGGAGTACTACAACTTCGGCTATGACGTTGTCGATGCATGGGCCAAAAAAGATCCGGACAAACCGGCCCTCTATTGGGTAAACCAGCAGGGTGAAATGAAACGTTACACGTTCGGGGATATAAAATCCGAATCGGACCGGGTGGCACATATCCTTCATGAAAACGGGATCTCGAAAGGCGACCGGGTATTCATCATGCTCCCAAGGATCCCGGAATGGTGGATCATTATTGTCGCCGCAATCAAACTTGGGGCAGTCTACACCCCGGCACCCACCCTGCTCACATCCCATGACATTTCCTACAGACTTAATGCCGGCGGGTTTGCACTGATCGTCACGGACTCCGAGAACGCACCCAAAGTGGAGGAAGCAGTCCGGGACGGGAATTTTTGTACGCGGCGCATGGTAGTTGACGGGGAACTCCCGGGCTGGATCATGTATTCACAAAAAACGTCCGGCCCGCCGCAGCCTCCGACATCCGGAAACGTCCTGCCCCGGGTGATGACAAAATCGTCTGATCCTCTCCTGATATTTTTTACTTCCGGCACGACCGGCAACCCCAAGATGGTACTTCACGACCACAGCTACCCGCTTGGGCATATCGTGACCGCCCGCCTCTGGCAGGACCTGCGCCCGACAGACCTCCATTTCACCATCTCCGATACCGGATGGGCAAAGAGTGCGTGGGGGAACCTGTTTGGCCAGTGGATTGAAGGTTCAGAAGTTTTTGTCTACGATATCAGGAAAAAATTTGATCCAAAAGAGATCCCGCCGCTTCTTGAGAAATACGGGATAACGACGTTCTGCTGCCCGCCCACGGTCTACCGGATGCTGATCCTTCTCGACCTTTCCGCGTATAATCTTGAAAAACTCCGTCATTGCGTGAGTGCGGGTGAACCTTTGAACCCTGAAGTAATCCGGGTCTGGAAAGAGAAGACAGGTCTTTGGATTTATGATGGATACGGCCAGACAGAGACGGTTCTCTGTATTGGATCATTTCCCGGCTGCCAGTGCCCGGCCGGGTCCATGGGGAAACCGGCTCCGGGCTGGCACATCGAGCTTCACGACAAAGCAGGCCGGCCTGTGGGTGCCAACCGTGAAGGAAGGATCGCGATCTCCCTTTCTCCGCGTCCGGTCGGTTTGTTTTCCGGGTATATCGGAAATGAGGAAGCGAACCGCAAGTCCTTTGTAAACGATTGGTACTATACCGATGACAAGGCCGCGATGGATGACGACGGTAATTTCTGGTTTATCGGCCGGGATGACGATGTAATCAAAGCATCAGGGTACCGTATCGGGCCATTTGAGGTGGAAAGCGCCCTTTTGGAACACCCGGCTGTTGCCGAGGCGGCAGTCGTTGGATCGCCAGACCCGATCCGGGGAATGATTGTAAAGGCATTTGTTGTTCTAAAACCCGGATTCAGCCCATCCGGAAATCTCATGGCCGCCCTTCAGGAACATGTTAAAAAAGTGACTGCCCCGTACAAATACCCAAGAGTAATTGAGTTTGTAACCTCCCTCCCGAAGACCTATTCCGGAAAAATAAAAAGAAAGGAGCTCCGCGAGCGTGAGGCAAAAAGGGCGGAGAGGGCTTAACCTCTGCGTGACTAAGTTCAAGTCTTCCCTTCACCCGCCAAGCCTGAATGAACCGGGCGGGAAATGGAAAAAGTACTCCTCGTACATCTGGGCAATTCCGGTCTTCTTTGGCGGGTGATAGGGTTTGGCAGTATACCCGAGGATCCTGCGGAGATCCTGCCGGACAAAAAAAGACCGGCGGGAAACAATTGCACGCTGGGCTTTGACTTTCATGGGAAGCCTGTGGATATGCTCGTGGCAGAGATGGCAGACAATAAGAATACGGGCGGAAGGATCACGCACCATTTCCCGGTACAGGCGCCGGGAGATGCGGTGGATCACGAGATCCGGGAACGGGAAATAGTCGCGGCAGAGTTCGCACTTCCCTTCAACGGCAAGTTTCAGTTGCTTTTCCTCTGCCCGGGTCAGTCCGGGACATTCTGATTTCAGCATAAGATATCACGTCCCCTACACCCATTGACAATGAACGACTATACCTCAGGAGGAGTAGAATTTTTCGGTCATACCAATGCAAAATGACCCATTTTCCCACGTGGCTGTCAACCATATCTTGATACGTTTCAAAAGATATCCTCCACATGGTCATGACCTACCCTCCGCGTATCACGGATGAATCAGTTCTTTCCAACTGGATTGGCCGTGAGATAAAAAGGATGAACGAAGGGCTCGTGCAGCACAGAAAAACCCTGGCTGACCTGTTGTCAGAGGATACGCCTTGCACGGTGACAAAGAAAGGGGAGACCTATTCGTTCGATAAATCCATCATTCAGCTGCTGGGAAAATCCCTTCCTGAAAGTTTGCAGCGGCACTTAAAACTCCCAATCCTGTTTTATTCTTCGCCGGACACTCCCAACAGCTGCTCGTGCCCGGATGAACCGGCTCTTGAAGCCCTACAGGCACTTGGCGAGGTGAGCACGTTAAGGACGATGCAGGGCGACCGTTTCTGGGTGTCACGCCCGATTGTCTATGCAATTGTCAAAAAGTATCCGACGGCAGTCCAGATTGTAATGGGCGTGTGAGAGCCCGAAACAGTGGGAACTGTTTTGTTAATTCATAAAAATGTTAGAAACCGAAACGCTCCTTTTTATGTTTCCTGCAACAAACAACCCGGAATTTTAAAAAAAACAGTTCATTGGCACCGGTCATGCAGGAACGATCAACCGTTCATCTGCCGGAGACAATTCCCAATAAAAATCCTGTAAAACACAGTGCCCCAAAAGGGCCTCAATTTGAACACCCTTCGGCCCCGGTTGCAATGTCATTTCACCCGCAGATCGTTCGCCGTTTGGATGCACGGGTTCATATACAACCGGCACATTGCCACAGGAAGTAATGTATGCCCGTCGCTTGTCCGATTTAACCTGAACTCAAGGTTTCGGACAGTCCGGCGCCACATCCTTGTAACAGGTGGCACATGTGTTCGGCTCCATAGTACAGCGTCATTATCATTTTGTTCCCCTGCGCCGTAACAGGGAGATAAACCCGCTGTACCAGTCTGTATTCTCCTCTATCCCCTCTGAGGCAATTGGATGTGTAATGCGTCATTAGTATTTATAACTTTGTTATTATACATTATAAATATATTAAATTTGGATATATGGGTTTTGTAAAAATCAGGAAATAAAATTTTACAGGCCTGTTATTCACGTCGGAAAATTTCGTAACTGCTGGGCACATTTCCTGAAATGAAACCCTCGCGCGTTTGACAATTTTTACCCGAGGACTCCCGGTTCCGGATAAAAATGTATGCCGGAGATCGAAGGAAGAAAGGGTTTCCCTGCAATGAACATGAGATAGAAAAAAGTGGTGCAGGTCCTTCCATCCCCATATCACCTTTTCATTTGCATTCCATGAGACTTTTTACGAATCGTACCTGCGAAAATTTAATTACTACACTCGGGTAAGGATGCCGTATGCCAGTCTATGTGATGCTTGGGCACCTGACTCATGCGGCATTCGATAAAATTGACCGTATCGATGAGCGGGACAGGAAAGCAAAAGAGATTATCGAATCGCTTGGGGGAAAGCTCATCGCCCTCTATTACACGTTTGGCCAGTATGACTTTGTCGCGATCTTTGAGATGCCGGAAAAGGAGAAACTCGTGAAACTCCTTACGATTGTCGGGAAGTTCGGGACGGTCAGGACCGAGACCCTGGAGACAATCCCGACTGAAATGCTCTACAAGGTCTCAAAAGAGGTGTGAACGAAAAAACCGGAATGGGATACGACCCGCCAGTAATTTTTTAGCATTCATTATTCCGTTGTAACAGGATCGATTCATGTCCGTTTCACTCCTGCCAAAAATTCATTTCCGGTCTATAAGACCGGGTTATTTTTGGCGTTCAGGTACGATAATAAAAAAGCCCGGTACACCTGCGGGTTATCCATCTCCGCCAAGCGCAAAATCCACCGCAGCCTCGGCATGTATCTGCATGGTATCAAAGACCGGAACGCTCACGTCTTTTTGTTTGACAAGAAGCGGGATCTCGGTGCAGCCGAGAATGATGCCCTCTGCCCCATCCTCTTTTACGATCCGGTTGATGATCTCAACGAACCGCTTCCGTGATTCGCTGCGGATTTTTCCGGCGCAGAGCTCATCAAAGATCACGGTGTTGATGTAATCGCGTTCGGCTTCGTTTGGGATAATTACCAAAAGACCGTATTTTTGTTCCAGCCGGTCCCGGTAAAACGGTGCCTCCATGGTGTATTTGGTGCCGAGCAGTGCTACAGTCTTAATCCCGCTCCTGTTAACTCTTGCACCCGTAGTATCTGTGATGCGGAGAACCGGAATCCCGACTTTTGATTCGATGTCATCGGCACGGGAGTTCATGCAGTTGGATGCGATTATAAGAAAATCCGCCCCGCCGGCTTTGAGCCGTTGGGCTGCATCAATCATCGTGTCTGCGAGAAGAGTCCAGTTACCTTTGCCTGCCAGCCGTTCCTCTTCGGAAAATTTCCCGAACTCAATGGAAAATATCAGGAGTTTTGCGGAATGCAGCCCCCCGAGTCTCCGGTTGACGAGTTCGTTTAACAGCCGGTAGTACTCAATGGACGACTGCCAGCTGATGCCGCCGATAAGGCCGATTGTTTTCATCTGCGTCACAGGAGATCGGCTGGTGTTGGGGAACAGGGACATACAAATTATCGATAGAGAATAATTCAGGTACTTTTATGTATTTATGCTGAACTACGTATCCCGTATACGATACGGGACCGGGTGACTCATGCTTTTCCCTTACCAGTGTCGTACAGTCGGGTGATGGAAAATGGGAAACGTGCATCTTGGGTGGGTAGCACTTGGTATTTTCATACTTTTTCTTGCGGCAGGAATTGTACCGGTGTCAGCCGCAGAAATAACAATAGATAACACAACCCCCGGCGGGATCTCCGGTGCAATCAGTCAGGCAAACAACGGGGACACCATTGTTTTGAATCCCGGGACATATTTCGAGCACGGCATTGACGTATCAAAGGACATAACGATCAAAGCCAGCCCGGCAAACGGCGGCAACGCGACAAATACCATTATTGACGGGCAGAACAGCGGTTCGATCTTTCAGGCACGATCAATCACGGAACGCGGGAGATGGGGCTGGACAACTACACGGGGAGTATCCCTGTCGATTGACAATGTAACCCTCCGTAACGGAAATTCTGTTAATGGCGGCGCGATTCATTCAAATGGTGGGCCGGTCACTATCACATCTTCCGTTATCACCCACTTCCAGGCCACCAGTGGTGGAGTGATCGAGGCCGATGCTCTCGCAGGTGAACGTTCCGCAAGCGGTCCTGTGACAATTATTTCATCCACAATTTCCGACTGTAAAGCAACCGGTGGAGGTGTGGTGAGTGCAGACGGTGGGCCGGTTACGGTTATCTCATCTGCCATTACAGATTGTCACGCGACCACCGGTGGAGCAATCGAAAGTCATTCACACGTGTATAACCCCGATATGGCCGCAGTGAATATCAGTTCCTCTCGTTTTGTCAACTGTTCTGCAACATCCGGGGGCGCAATTTATTCCCGGGGAGGTCCCGTTACCGTTGAGAACACCACATTTATGGACAGTTCGGCAACCCGCGGGAGTGCAATCACCGTCACGTTCAATCCATTCCCCGGCACATCCCGGCTTACTGTCAGTAACTCGACATTTGTCAACAACAAGGCGGTACGGGCAATGATCTATTCCCTTGGTGCAACCGTAACTGTCAAAAACTCTGCATTTATCTGCTCCCCCGGTTCCCGGGACCCAATCGAAGGTGACAGCAGCACGATCACCATTGTTTCAACCACGTTTGTCAACTGCCCGGGCGGGAGGAACACTGCATAACGGCGGCCCGGTTTTTGATATATTTTTTCGTAGTCCTGTAAAATTCCGGCATTCAGACAATTTTTGTGGCCGGAATAACATGCGGAAAGGACTGATAATGATTCCGTGCGCCGGTTTAATATTGAACGGAACCTATGATCCGCCCGGGAATTATCATGGCACGCGTCCTTGTTGCATATGCATCGAAAAAAGGATCGACTGCGGAGATTGCGCAGGCAGTCGGAAAAGAATTGCAGGCCGCCGGGCATACTGCCGATGTCCTTCTGGCGGGAACCGTTGCATCGCTTGCCGGGTACGATGCGGTTGTTATCGGCGGCCCGATGTACATGGGAACGTTAATCGGCGATGTGCAGAAGTTTTCAAAACGCCACCATGATGCTCTTTTGAAGTTGCCGGTGGCCGGTTTTGTTGTCTGTCTTGCCGCAGCAACAAACGATAAGGAGGGGATGGCATGTGCAACAAAAGAGCTCCATGCATCTCTTGTACCGCTTTCACTTGTAGCTGAAACCGTTTTTGCCGGCAGACTCGACCCGGCAAAACTCTCGTGGTTCCAGAACTGGATCATAAAAAAAGTGAAATCGCCGGTGGGAGACTTCCGAGACGGGGAGACAATCAGGGCATGGGCCCGGGAACTGTCGGGAAAGATGAACATATCCTAAAGACCTGCCCGGAATACACGACCTCATTTTTAAAAGACCCGTCCGTGCATTATTTCCGTTTATCCTGCTAATCATCCGACAGAGTCATGGCCGGCGAAAAACGCGATTTTGATACCGCAGCGGCAACTTGGGACGAGAACCCGCGTCGGGTAAAGACAGCGAACGACGTAGCGCAGGCAATCCTCGCAACCGTTCCTCTTGATCCTGCAATGGACGTGCTGGACTTCGGCTGCGGAACGGGGCTATTAACTCTGGCGCTCCAGCCCTATGTCCACGCGGTTACTGCGGTTGACAACTCGCGGGGGATGCTTGAAGTCCTTGATAAGAAAGTCCAAAAACAGGGATTTTGTAATATCCGGACACAACCTGTTGACCTTGAAAAGGGCGATACCCTTACAGGACAATTTGACCTTGTGACAAGCAGCATGACCTTCCACCACATCAAAGACGTCGGGTTGCTGCTTGAAAAAATTTACAACGTCACAAAACCCGGAGGGACGATTGCAATTGCCGATCTCGATTCAGATGAGGGAAAATTCCACGATTCAAACGAGGGCATCTTCCACTTCGGTTTTGACCGTCATATGATGAAAAAATATTTCGAGGCTGCCGGGTTTGTGGCGGTACGCAACCGGACGGCTGCAATTGTGCAGAAAACCAGGCCGGACGGGAAGATCCAAACGTTTACTGTTTTCCTGATGACCGGAATAAAAGGAGAATAAGGCCCGCTCATCGCTGGTTCCGGGTTTTCCATCCGTTTTTTCACAAGAGTACGTAAGAACTTCCGGATTGTCGCGTTTTGTCCTTATGCACCGTTCTTTTTTTCATTTTGGGAAATTGTTGTCCTATTTTTAGTTTTTAATGTTGCACGTTTCATGCAAATTTAATGAAAATTTCCTGAACCTGAAAAAAAGAACCGGAATTATTGGATTAATGTAACGGCACCAGATCCCGGATTGTGAGATGAGTATCAGATACTGACCGCGTCAATATCCTCAAGCAGCATCCGGACATTTATCCAGATGATCAACTCGTTTTTCTCCTTGTCTTTTATCTTGATCTTCCGCTTGATAATACCGATAATTGCAGTATCTTCATGGGTAAGTGCTGTCGAAGTGTAATCAACCTGTGTCCCTTCAAACGTTGAAACCGAGGTGACATCATCGACAAGAATTCCGATCTTGGACTTTGTTATCTTGTCATCAAGGACAATAATCCGGGAAGCCTCCGCAGCAACCCTGCTCTCATCGGTAATATTCAGGCGCTGTTTTAAGTCCACAATGGTCGTGATCTCTCCGCGGAGATCAATAATTCCCCGGACATACGAAGGAACATTGGGAAGTTTTGTGATGGTTGTATATTCAACCACTTCCTTGACATCGAATAAATCGATTGCAAAAAGTTCGTTTCCCAGAGCGAACTCAACAACCTGAATAACATCCGGCTTTTTTCCTGTATCCCCGGTCGCTTTTGATGGCACCTCCGGGACGGGCGCACTTGCTTTTACCGCCATATGAGCCCCGGTTAGTTCACCTTGAACTTCTTGTTTGCTTCCATCGCCTCTACAGCAACGCGGCCGACTTCCTGGCCCAACCGCGCGATCTCGTCAATAGCCGCAGCGGTTTCTTCTGAAGCCGCAGCCGCATCGCCTGCCTCCTTTGCCGTCCGTTCAATAAGCCTTGCTACTTCAGTAACACTTGCTGTGATTTCTTCGGTGGTTGCAGCCTGTTCCTGTGTAGCCGAGGCGACTTCTGTGGCACTGTTGGCAACAATCTCTGCTGCTTTCTGGATTGACCTGAATGCGTCAAGGGCCTTCTGTGATTCTTCGGCACCTTTTCCAACAATAGTCCGGGCTTCCTCCATACCGTCGGCTGCTTTCTTGGTAACCGTATTGAGCTGCGTGATCATCTCCTCAATTTTCTCAGCACTTGAACGGGACTCCTGAGCGAGCGATTTGACCTCAGATGCAACCACTGCAAACCCACGACCGTGTTCGCCGGCCCGGGCCGCTTCAATTGCAGCATTCAATGCGAGCAGGTTAGTCTGGTTTGCGAGATCCCGGATGAGGACGATGATTTTGCCAATGTCGCTCATCTGTTTCTCGATATCTTGTATTACGAGATATGTAGAGCCGGCACTCTGTGTGATCGCATCCATGTTTTTATTGACATTTTCCGCCAGGATGGCACCATTCTTTGCGGCAGAGTTTGCATTTTGTGCCTGGGACTGGACGTTTTCCATGCTGGATGTGATCTCTTCGACAGCAGCACTCATGTCCTGCATTGCCCTTGACATCTGGTCAACGCTTTCCGAAGACTTCTGGGCACTTTCTGAAACGGAGCCGACATTCTTTGCAATCTGGTTGATACTCTTAGACGCATCAGTGACACTGCTCGCCGCATTGTCTGCCGTGGTGGTCAGGTTTAACATCTTTGAGTTGATATCCTGGAGGTTGTTCTCGAGATTGCCGATAATACCCTGAACCCCCGCCTGGAGTTTCTTTAATTCTTCGTGTACCTCGCGGGTCAGTTCGTCAGGAGCAGTAAGGTTATAACGGGGTGTAAGGTCTCCCTCTGCCATCTTCGAATATATTTTAATAAGCTCGTTAATCTCTTTCTCCATATATTTCTGGGATTTTTTCATTATGCTGACATCATTGATAACTTCAACGTGGCCTACACTCTGGCCCTGGGCGTTCTTGATATAACTGCAGTCAACAGTGTAATACCCGCCAGCCTGCTCAAATTCCGTTGTATTATATCCTTTTTTGAGCCGGTTGATGCCGCATTTGTCAGTGTTGCAGATTGTGGCGCCCCAGTTGCTGCAGTTCTTGCCAAGGATATTTTCACGCCGTACATGCAGCATGTCCTCAAGAGCCTTGTTGATAAATGTCCACCGGTTGTCAGCGTCAGTGACCGATATCGGGCTTTTAATCGAGTTGAGGATGGCCTCATAATATACCATCTTGTCAATAACGATGTCAAGGATCTGGTTGATCCCATTGGATATTTTCAGGTAATCGCCTTTGTGAAGGTTTGAATCGGTACGTGTATTGAAGTTACCATTTGTAGCTTCGTCCGCAACGCGGAGAATATCCGAAAGCGCCTGCTTTTGCTGGGTAACATCCGGGAAGTATTCAATCGATCCGATAATGTTTCCATCAGTATCCTTGATCGGTGCAGCATAGCACTGGATGATCTGCTTAGTACCGGTAAGGTTTTCACATTCGGCAAACTCATCACGGGCCATTGCCATACGGCAGGGACATATCTCGGTCCTGCAGTTCTTGGTCTTGTAAAGATCATGGCAATATCTTCCCATCGCCTGGTTTCTTGTCATCCCCAGCATCTGAAGACACTTCTGGTTGATGTAGATAATCCTGTAATTTTTATCGATCACATGGATCGGTATGTCCATGCGGTCCAGGCCCTGGTAGACCAGGTCCGCAACAGCCAGTCGCGACCGTAACTGTTTGTTCTCTTTCTGGCATTCTTCAAGAGATTGCGACCCCTCGTAGTTTTTCAGATCTCCGGTCATAGTTTTATCATTTCCTCTCTTTTTTATGCAGTTGTCAATCAGCCCCGCACATCCCCATTATGTGAAATGGAACTGATGTTTTGTCGTACCTGTTTTCTGCTCCTCATGCCTCCGAAAGATACCACTGGTGCCGGCAGATGAATACCCTCATTGTACATTCCGGTTCACTTTCGCGGTATCTTATGGGAGTGTCTTTTGCTTCTCGGAGTTTACCCGCAGGGCATGTCAGGATTTACCCACATTACAGGTTTAATAGTTCCTGTCAGTGAATTTTTCAGGCCCGATATTTGGGTTCTTTAATCCCACCCATCAATATTTAAATATATTGTTTAATGATTTTCATTATTAAAAAACAGCGATAAATATCAACAATCCTATATATTGCAATAACAAATCCCAAACCATTACAAAAATGGATAAAATGGATAAAGGGACGGAACAGGGCCGGATAAAGGATCTGCTACGGACAAATCCTCACGGCCTGACAATTGAAGAGGTATCAAAGACGCTTGGCATAAGCCGTCCGACTACAGCAAAATATCTCAATGCCCTTGTTGTATCCGGCCAGGCTGATATCCGGGAACTTGGCCGGGCAAAACTCTTCAGTATCTGTCAACGTGTCCCGATCACAAAAGTACTCAGTCTTTCAACAGATCTGATACTTATCCTTGATACCGACCTTGCAATCCGCGAAATCAACGAACCCGCACTTAGTTTCTTTGGAATGGAAACGGGGGACCTGAAAGGAAAGAGGCTGGAATATTCTCCGCTCGCTGCCCATTTTTCCCGCGACCTTATCACCAGTATAAAAAACGCACTTAATGGTGAGGAATCGATCCATGAGATAACATTTGAATCGATAGATACGGGGCGTTTTTTCCGGTGCAAATGCATTCCTCTCGTTTTTATTGAAGGGAGCCATGCTGCTGGACTTATCCTCGAAGATATTACCCGTATGAAAAATTATCAGCAGGAACTGGAAGAGCGGGTGCTGGAACGGGCAAAAGAAGTAGTTTCAGCCAAAGAATATGCCGAGAGCCTTATCCAGGCGGCAAATGCCATGATTATTATTCTGGACGGCAAGGGACGTATTACCCTTGCCAACCGGGCGGCAGAGGAGATTAGCGGGTACTCGCATGATGAACTTCTCAAATCAAAATGGTCTGACCTGATACCAAGGGAACAATTTCCCCGGATATGGGAGATGGTATCGCAGGCTACGGTACGCGGGGTTCCCGGAAAAAGTGAAACTCCCCTCCTGACAAAGAGCGGAAAAGTGCGGCACATATCATGGAACAATACGGTAATCCGGGACGGAGACCGGATCCGGGAGATTATTTCGTTTGGTATTGATATTACCGACAAAAAAATAGCGGAGGAGGCCCTTCTTGAAAGCCAGCGGGAGCTTGAAACCCTCATGGGTAACCTGCCAGGGATGGCGTTCCGGTGCCGTAATGACCCGGAATGGACCATGGAGTTTGTAAGCGAAGGGTGCAGCGATCTTACTGAATATTCTCCGGTGGATCTTATAAACAACCGGAGCATTGCGTTTTCCCTGACTATCCATCCTCAGGACCGGCAGATGGTTTATGATATGATACAGGCTGCCCTTAAGAAAAAAAAGCGGTACCAAATCGAGTATCGTATCAGGACTGCGTCCGGCAAATCCAAATGGGTGTGGGAACAGGGGACCGGTGTTTTTTCACCGTCAGGTGAGGTTATACTCATTGAAGGATTTATCATTGATATTTCTGCGAAAAAATATGCCGAAGACGTAGTAAAAAAAGCGCAAAAGCAGGTTGCACTTCTCACAAGTATCACCCGTCATGACATCATGAACCAGCTTTCTGCGCTGACCGGGTTCATTACGTTCCAGAAAAAGCGGACAAAAGACCCTGAAGTCCTGGACCTTATCGACAGGGAGATGAAAATTGCTGAAACGATCCTGCAGCAGATCACGTTTACCCGTGATTTCCAGAATGTAGGGATGGAACCGCCCCGGTGGGTTAATCTACAGTCCGCAATCCGGAAGGTACTTGCGATAATTAACCTTAACGACGTTGAAGTTATTGCTGATCTGGGAAACCTTGAAGTCTATACCGATCCCCTCATCGAAAAAGTGTTTTATACCCTGCTGGATAATTCCCTGAAGCATGCGGGGCACCTGACCCTTATCAGGATTTCATATAAGATAGAAGAGACCGGAATTTCCCTTATGTTTGAAGACAATGGCGTTGGCATTCCCGATAACGAAAAAGAACTGATCTTTACCCGGGGATACGGAAAGAATACCGGATACGGTTTATTCATCGTACGCGAGATCCTTGCCATGTCGGATTTCACAATTTCTGAAAACGGTTTGGCAGGAAAAGGTGCACGCTTCACGATTAGCATTCCCCCCGAGTCGTACCGGTTTGCCTGATGTTTGCTGGAAACCTCCTCTTAATAGAGAGTGGCAATCCTGGTGCAGGATTTTTTTATAATCAATAGAATTGCGGCAGCATTAGCATTATCCGGGAAATCAATTACTACAAACCGGGCCGATTATGGAGAAGAATGCCCCGCAGACGGAGGTATGACAATTCTTTTTGGTAATTTTCAAATCTGCATCCATTATATTCCCATAACCTCCCTCCATAAATTGACGACTTGCACGTCAGGAAAGTTCTCGGTCCATATCACTGTTAATAAAATCACCACTCGCGAGGCTGATTTTGTTTATGATGTGCCTGTCGATTGCCGGAACATTTGTTGCCGGCGTGCATTATTATGCGATAGATCTGCCAGGACAAAAGATACTCGCCCCGCCGTCGAATAACCCGGAATGGCCCAATGCTGCCTGTGCGGTTTGTGCAGCAGAATGTGAACCCTGCTGGACTCTCAACATCGGGTGCACTCCTGACTGCAGGGAAGGGTGTTATACCCGCTGCGACGGCCCGCCATGCCCCGCCTGCTGACAGGAATACCTTAAGGAAAAAGACCTGCCGGATTGCCCAAATTGACAAAAGTAAAAAGGAAACCGGCAGGGATCTTTTCCAGTCACTTCTCCAGGGTACGAGCACAAGGCTTGGGGGACTTACCCGTTACTGTGCAGGGTTTGTGATGGCAATGGCTGTCATGAATGGGTCAGTGAACCTGTAAAAACAAATGCGGAAGATATTTCACAATACTTCTTCACAAAAAAAGGTATGTCAGAACTGGATCCATTTTTTCATAAAAACAAATAACTGGTCTTTTACCCGGCACCGGGTCTGGAACCGGTGCCAGCGGCAGTACTATTACGATTACATTGCGCCATACGTGAAGAGCGGGGCTGTTGTGGACCCGGAAAAAATCCGTTGGCTCAAGAACTTCACTTCAAAGTTTGTAGTCCAGGGCCAGCTCATCCACGAGATCATCGACCAGCAGATCCAGCTTTTCTGCGATAATAAACAGGTGGATCCTGAAGGTGCCTTGAGCGCCTTTAGAAAAAAAGTCTCGCTTTACAAAAATATCGGCGGCGAAACCTTCGCCGAGTACCACAACGGCGGGGAGATCCCGGATTCATTTTATACATATATCGAAGAGAACGGCAAGACCTGTCTTGAGACGTTTTTTGGGAAATGGCCGGATTACCGGAACCGGGAATGCCTGCGGCACGAGCAGTATGATCATTTCAGTATCGGCGATGTCGGGGTAACCGTCAAGGTTGATTTTGTCGGGAAGATGCCGGACGGTACGCTTGTCCTTTCCGACTGGAAGACCGGCAGGGACGATGACGAATATGAGACGGAACTCCAGATGGCGGCATACGTCCTCTGGGCACAGGAATATTACAGGAAAACTGCCGACGAAATCAAAACCGAACTGGTCTTTTTGAAAACCGGCGCGATAAAACCCTATGCCTTCTACGAAGAACAACTGCGGGACATGCAGGAAATGATACGCCGGGAGCATGCGACGATGAATACATCATATGAGTACGGAGATTTTCCTGCACGACCTTCTGCGAGGGAGTGCCTGAGCTGTAAGTTTGCGAGTGTTTGTCCGGAGGCTGTGAAGGGTAAAAAATAATGGACGATGGCGAATAATCCTGCAAATCCGGACACCCGCATGAGGAAAGAGTGCAGTGAAAAATGAGGGATATCCTCAATCTTTTAATATTTTGGATCCAGAAATGGCAATTTTTCCATTTTCGGAAATTTTTTAGCACAATTGATTTGTAAAATGTTTATAACCCCTGTCAGTGGTGATAACAGACCCTGTGGAGCAGAGTAAAAGAAAATGATGAGGATCCGTAACTATAATGGCGACACTGGGACAACAATCTGTATCATGACTGCACAGGTAGCATCCCGATTGACGAAAAGTCATCATGCAGCAAAAAAACTGCAAAACCCAGGGGGAAAAAAGGAGCGGTAAAGGATGCCCTGTACGCCATAGAGGAACATTCCCTTTCAGGTTTTCTTGATGAAGAACCGGATCTTTATACGATTGCTGATATTAAAGTGCGATATCAATGAAAGGATCAATAGTCCCGATTCATTTTCCTTTCACCGACATGAGCGGATTAAAACTACGGCCTGCTCTTGTTATTCATGAAAACACTCATGATGTTGTTGTGGCATTTATCTCATCCCGGGTTTCAGCACACCCTTCTGATAGTGATCTTATCATATCTTCCGATCATCAATCCTATTCCGGTACCGGCCTAAAAAAAAGAGTCGGTAATAAAATTTGATAAAGATGCAACCGTTTCCCTGGATCTTATCGAAGGGGGAATTGGTGAGATTGACAAACAACCTGCCCGCGAATGCAACGCAGTAATGAGCCGGGTGTTTTAGGATTTGACTGTTTTTTTGTTCCCGTAGCGGGAAACCTATTATTCCGGCGAAACTATGCATCGTTAATGAAATCGAGCACGATTAGTATTGAGGATACTGATGAGAACCGGCAGACCTGCATGAAGTACTGTGGCACATGCCCGAGCTACCGGAAGAACAGCCTTGGAACACATACGCCCGACAGCCTCTTCTGCGCCCGGGGGATATCTAATGCCCCGGAGAAAAGGGAGGATCGCTGTTTCTGTCTTGCCTGCGATCTCTTCGCATCCCATCACATGAACCTCGGGCATTTCTGCACACGGCGTTAAGGACAGTGTTCTCGGGAATAATTTCCCGGTCTTATGCGGGACCGGGAAAATATTTGTGATTATAGTACTCCATTGTTCCACCGTGAGAGTGCCTCCTTACCAAGGAGGAAGTTGCAGGTTGAAATTTCAGACTTTTATTTTTAATCCTGTCGGATTCGACGGGTTTTGAACATCCTTACAAAAAAATCCGATGAATGACTTTATCCTTCGGACTTCCATTGCTTTACGCCCCGGGAAACGACTGGCCCTCTACCTGTCCACCGTAGGGTATAGCGAAATGGAACTGCTCGATAATCCAGCGGCTCCCGGTATTTCTCATCACCATCGTGGACCGGCCGTTCATAGTCTTCTTCCCGGCACCCGGGATGGTAAACGTGATGGCCGAATTTGTCATCAGCTATGCAATCCGTCCCTCTCCAAAGATCTGCGTGTCCGTGAAGTTGACCGTGTTTATCGTAGCCTGGCTTATATCACGCCGGATTTGCCGGATAAATTCATTCTTGTTATGGATCACTTCATCCGCACCGCTGCCATATCCGCAGATATCGGGAGAGAATACGGCAAGGAGTCCCCTGATGTCCTTGTTCTTGTACGCGGTGGCGTACTGCTCCATCGTTGCTCTGACTTCTGTTTTCTGTACGTCTGAAAGAGTCATGATACCCGATATCCGTTATAATTCTTTATTCATGTGTTGTTTTGAATCCGGTGTTATCATGGCTTTGTACAAACTAAAAAAAAAAGTACAGGGCAATACATTTGTAATTATGCCGTATTGGGCTAACCGGATGTGTCAGGTTGTAATCCTTCACAAACCAGCATTTATGCAGGGCTGTAACCTTACACGATTGCCAGAAAAAAATTCAGGTTTTCTGGTTTTCTTCAAGTATCTTATCCATATAGGCATTGGCATTCTCAATGAAGATATTGACATAATCCGGTGACGGGATTAAGGGCAGTTCCAGTTTCTCGCTGGTATTTTTGGAAATTTTCCCGTCCCGCACAACTTCAGCCCCCGCTTCGCGGAGCAGTCCTTTGTATGCGTCGATGAACGGTTTTAATTCCTCTTCCTGCAAAAGCGATCCCGCTCCCCGGTAGATTTCCCCGGCAAACGTCGTATTGTAATTCCTTGCCATTCTTTTGGTGAGGAGACGCAACACCTGGAAATGGCTCTGCTCCGGGAACCCGGCGTTTGCCATCATGACAAATACCGGGTCTTTCTTTTTCCCGCTGACATGCCGGACTTCCCCGTCCGGGTCTTTTTCAAAATGGGGGTCACCGGTTGGCAGGAGCCGGTCGATGAAATCTTTCATGATTCCGGATACATTGTCATTATACAGCGGAGTGGCAAACACAACAACATCTGATGCAAGGTACTGTTCAATCAGTTCTGCCATGTCGTCCTGCTGGATACACTCGCCCGGCGATTTCAGCCAGCACGAGAAACATCCAAGGCAGTGCCCGATCTTTTTCCTGGCAAGAAAGATGGTTTGTGTGTCTGCACCGGCATCGTTTGCCCCGGCAAGGAATGCATCCACCATCACCTGCGTATTGCTTTTTTCCGCCCGGGGACTCCCGTTAAGTGCAATAATTTTCATACGATCTCCTCATTATCAGAACAAATCCGGAACGGATCTGCCAGAGGGGATACTCGTATAGTGGGAACATGAAATTTTTGGTGCGAAACGATTATCACAAAATCTGTGACGTGACGGCGATCATCATCCGGTGTCGATCCTTCAATAACGGTCTTTTTCGCCTCTGCCACGTATTATAAGTCGTCCGGAAAAAGGTGGCCCGTAAAAACCCGCTATTTTGCAGGTTTAAGTGGCCTTTATTTTGCCCGATTTTTGAAAATACTTCCAAATTGCCGTTTGTTCCGTCGGCGTGGACATCGTTTCTTGTGGAACCGGAAAACGGGATCGCCGGATTGGCAATCCGGGGTTGTATCGGGCGTATTTGGGATCTGGTCTGGCGAAAGGAAATGCTGCTCCTGATGTGAGGGATAAAGTCACAACTAATGAATACATTTTTTATTCAATTGAATACATTATGTATTCATGCTGGAAGCGCTTATCTCGTCAAAGACACGGGTGAAGCTCCTTACGCTTTTCCTGCTCAATCCTGGGAGCGAATTCTATATCCGCGAGATTGTCCGTACAACCGGCGAGAATATTAATGCTGTACGACGGGAACTAGGTAATCTTGAATCATTCGGTCTTCTTTTCCGTGAGAAAAAAGGAAACCAGCAATATTATACCGCTAACACGGGTCATTTCCTTTTTACCGACCTCCAGAAGATCGTATTGAAAACGGAGGGAATTGTCGGGATACTGAAGCGTGCCCTTGGATCTGACGGGATTACGTGTATGTTCATTTATGGATCATTTGCCCGGGGAACTGCCGGGGCAAAAAGTGATATTGACCTTTTTATTGTGGGGTCGCTTGATGAGGACCGGCTTATTCCGGTTAT
>Ga0116170_10000117_pt1 | contig 77917 bp, 77 predicted proteins | sample AD_JPNHW1_MetaG_FD_89797 | JGI IMG/M metagenome (GOLD analysis project Ga0116170, IMG submission 89797) | Active sludge microbial communities of municipal wastewater-treating anaerobic digesters from Japan - AD_JPNHW1_MetaG | ecosystem: Engineered > Bioreactor > Anaerobic > Digestate | place... | reverse complement strand
GGAAGCCATCCGGCTCATGATTTGGTCGGGATCGCAAGACCTGGACAAGGGTTGAACCATGGAACACCACGCTTCTGCACTCGCTGTATTTCTCACCCAGTTGCTGGGGTTGGCGCGGCATCCCTGGGGGACCTTCGCCCACGGCGAGCCGCTATCCCTGCTGGAACGCTGGGATCATTTGTTTGCCGCCGTGCTGGCCGCGCTGGTGACGATGTTCGTCGTCTATCTGGTGCGCCGGAAGATGGCCGTGATCCCCGGGCCCCTGCAGCAGGTCGCGGAACTCATCGTGAACTTCCTGCGCGAGATGCTCTCCGATAACATCGCCCATCACTCCGAGCGCTACCTGCCGCTGGTCGGCACCATGGCCTTCTTTGTCTTCCTGAACAACTTCTTCGGCCTGATTCCGGGCATGCCCTCGGGCACCGGCAACTGGAACGTGACCCTGGCCTGCGCCCTGGTGGTGTTCGGCTACTACAACTTCCACGGCATGCGTGAACAGGGCTTCGTCAAATACTGGGCCCATTTCGCGGGTCCCATCTGGTGGCTGGCCCCCCTGATGTTCCCGTTGGAAATCCTGGGCCTGCTGAGCCGCATCCTCAGCCATAGCCTTCGTCTCTTTGGCAACATCGCGGGCGAGCACGTGGTCGCGGGCATCTTCTTCGGCCTGATGCCCCTTTTCCTGCCCCTGCCCATGATGTTCATGGGGCTGTTCTTCGGCCTCATCCAGACCTTTGTGTTCCTGATGCTCACGGTGATCTACATCTCCGGGGCCGTGGCGCACGAGCATTGATCCGTCAATCCGGGCAGCGGGATTCCGAACCCCACGGCCCATTACCTTTGAGGTATCCCATGAAGAAGTTCCTCTTCACCGCCTTCCTGTTCACCGTCGCCGTAGCCGCTTTCGCCCAGGGCGCTCCCGAGGCCGCCAACGCCAGCTTCTTCAGCGGCAAGTTCCTGGCCCATCTCTCCCTCGCCATCGCGGCCGCCGGTTGCGGTCTCGGCCAGGGCAAGGCTGTGGTCGCCGCCTGCGAAGGCGTGGCTCGCAACCCCCAGGCTGCCGGCAACATCCGCACGACCATGATCATCGGTCTGGCCCTCATCGAGGCCCTGGTGATCTACGTGCTCGTGGCCGCGTTCGCCATCAAGTAGTCCGTCCTCGTTCCTGCAAGGGGCGCCTCGAGGCGCCCCTTTTTTTCAGATGGAGACATGCGTGCCGATACGGATGTCTGGTCGTCCCATGCTGCAGCATCCCCTCTTCCCCCTGCCCACCGAGATCACGGACGTGATCCTGGGGGGAAAGTCGTACATAGATCAGGGCGGTCTTCGGATCGATAGCCCTGCGGAGGCCCGGGATTTCGCCTTGAACTACGGCTATGACGTGGGTATTCCCCACCATCGGGCCCATCTCGTCAAGGTGTTCGAGGACGCCCTTGTCTTTATGCAGGAAGTGATCCTCGAAGGCACCGATCTGGAGCTTCCATCTGAAATTGTGGATCTCCAGGATCCCGTGATGCTTCTGCTCTGGGCTTCCGACCGGCCCCGAACGCCGCGTGCCCGCTGGAGCTGCGCCCTGCTCCGGGTCATCCACACCCTGTTGCATGTGGACAACAATATCTACTTGCGATTCATCCCCGAGATACAGCAACAGATTTTTGATCGTTATGATCGCTATTTAGTCCCAACAGAGAATAATGGCTGGATGCTCAAGGGCAAGTTCGATGTACCCTTGCTGGCCATGCGGCGCAAGGAGAGCAAAGATCGCACGTCCATGCTCTTGAAGCTGCTGCATAAACCCGAAAACGTGGCCGAAACCATCTATGATCAGATCGGTATTCGCCTGGTGGCAGAGGACTTGTTGGGGGTCCTGGCGACCATTCGCTTCCTGCTGGACCACCACATCCTCATGGCTACCCACATCAAACCGTCACGATCCCGGAATCTCATGGTGGATCTGGAGGCGCTGGACCGATGGATGGCGCGGATCCCGCCGGGGTTCCGGCTGGATCAGCTCAGCGATGCCGACCGGCGCGAGCTTTCGTCAGAATTAACGCTGAATCAGTTCCGTGCCGAAGTGAACCCTTTCAGCAGCAGCAGCTATTCCGCCGTGCAATTCACCGCCCACACCCTCATTCGCCTTCCCAGTCCCGCCGTCGGGGCGCTGGAGTCCGTGCAGTCGAGGCTTTGCGCCATGGGACGTCCGGAATCCGGTGATTTGATGCACATTCCAGAGTTGATCCAGGAACAAGAGGAGTTTACCTTCTTCTTTGCACACGAAGTTCAAGTGATGGAACATTCTGGATTCGAAAGCATTGTGTCAGGCCCCGCCTCCCACGCGGGTTATAAGCTTCGGCAGCGGGAAGCTGTGCGTAGACGTGTATTGCAAGGCATCGTGGCTCAGGAGGCCCCATGTTGAACATTCAAAACCGCCAGGAAGGCACAGCGTCGATCGTGACCATCCAGGGCAAGGTCAATTTCGAGGTCACGGCCCAACTGCGGGATGTGATCCGGGACACGGTGACCACCCAGCAGCCGAAGTTGTTGGTCATCAACCTTGAAGGCGTGAATTTCATCGATTCCTCCGGGCTCGGGCTGCTGGTCGCTGCCCGCAACAGCATCGACAAGAACAATGGCAAGCTGCACCTCTGCGGATTGCCGCCCCAGGTCAAGAAGACCTTCGATCAGACCAATCTGACGAACTACTTCTCGATCTTCGCCACTGAACAGGACGCCCTTCGCGGGGCCTGATCCTGTCTGCATCCGGGGCTTACATGGGCAAGGGTGTCGTACTCGTCGTTGACGACGAGGTCCAAATTCGGGACATCCTGGCCTTCTATTTGAAGCGTGCGGGTTATCAGGTGCTGCTGGCCGAGCATGGCCTCGCGGCCCTGAGTGAAATCGCCAAGGTTCAGCCGGATCTCATCCTGTCGGATCTCCGCATGCCGGAGATGCCGGGGGATGATCTCTGTCTGAAGCTGAAGGGCGACCCTAAGACGCGTGACATCTACTTCATCCTGGTTTCGGCCATTGATGGCGCGGCCTCCAAGATCGGCGGCCTGAACCTGGGTGCGGATGACATGATCGCCAAGCCCTTCCACGCGCAGGAAGTGATGGCCAAGGTGGAGTCGGCCTTCCGGCTCATCGCCATGCAGAAGGAGATCAAGCGCCAGAACCTGGAGCTGACCCGCTACCAGGAGCGCATGACCGCCGAGCTATCGCTGGCGGCGCAGTTGCAGATGGGACTGCTTCCGGCAGTTCCTGGGCGCGCCGTGGGCCTGTGCTATACGCATCGCTACCTGCCTGCCGAGGGCATTGGCGGCGATATCTATTCCATCGTGCCCGTGCCGGACGGCGGGACGGCCCTCCTGATCGCGGATGTGAGCGGTCACGGTGTGACGGCGGCCCTGATCTCGGCCATGGTGAAGACCTCCTTCGAGGCCCAGGTGCGCCTCGGGGGAACGCCGCTGGATTGGGCCAATGGGATGAACCGGGATCTGGCCCAAACAACCCTGGCCGAGCAGTTCGCCACGGCCTTCCTCGCCCACCTGGATCCCAAGGATGGGCTCTTCCGTTATGTGGTGGCGGGCCACGAACGGCCGATCCTGATCCCTCGCGGCGCCTGTACCGGCTCAAAACTCCCTATCCAGCTTCCGGGCAAGGGTTTCATGTTGGGCATCGACGAAGCGCTGACTTTTTCGGAGGAGCAGACCACCCTGGCGATCGGCGATCGCTTGATTTTGTTCACCGATGGTTTGGTGGAAGTGGAACGCGAGGACCGCAGCCTCCTGGGTCAGGAAGGCTTGATCCGGCTCTGTGCCACGTTGCCCGCCAACGCCGAGCAGGCGGCGGATCAGATCATCGAACAGGTTTGCACCTTCAATGCGCCTCAGCCGTTTCTGGACGATGTCACGCTGGTCGTGATCGACCGCTGCGGCTAGTCGCCTATCGCCATCAGCGTCTTCTGGATGCCCGTCTCCAGAGGCGTGAAGGGCCGGTCGTAGCCCGCGGCCCGCAGGGCGCGGATATCCGCCTGCGTGTAGCTCTGGTAGTGCCCGCGGAGGTTCTCGGGGAAGGGGATGTAATCGATCCGGCCCTGTCCCAGCAGATGGATCAAGGTTCTGGCGATAGCGTTGAAGCTGTGGGCTTCGCCGGTCCCGGCGTTGTAGATGCCCTTTCGGATCGGGCCTTCCGCAAAGAACAGCAGGATATCCACGATATCGTCCACAAAAATGAAGTCGCGCACCTGTTCCCCGTGGGCGAATCCGTCCGTGCCTTCGAACAGGCGGCACACGCCTTCCGAGCGAAGCTGGGCTAGCAACTGGTGCAGGACGCTCATCATCCGTCCCTTGTGCTGTTCGCGGGGGCCGTAGACGTTGAAGTAGCGAAGCCCCACCACCGTGCTTTCGGCCTCGGCGATGCGCGAGCGGACGTGCTGATCGAAAACCAGCTTTGACCAGCCGTAGAGATTCAAGGGGCATTCGTTGCGGGGATCGACTTCAAACGCCCGGCTCCGGCCATAGATCGCGGCGCTGGAGGCGTAGACGAGGGGGATGCGCCTGGAGATCGCGAAATCCAGGATGGCCTTCGAATCGCCGAAATTGTGGTCCAGCATCCGGCGGCCGTCCGTGCCCATCGTGTCCGTGCAAGCGCCGTTGTGCAGGATGGCTTCGATGGAGCCCTTCATCTGGCCCGCTTCGATGCGGGTCCGGAATTCACTTCGATCCATGTAGTCCTGGATGACCAGATCCGCCAGATTCCGATACTTGTGGCCCTGTTCCAGATCATCGACCACGAGAAGGTCCGTGCGCCCGCGGCGGTTGAGCTCCCGCACCAAATTACTGCCGATGAATCCGGCTCCTCCCGTCACGATGAGCAAAGCAACCTCCGTTTTCGTGTGATGGTTCAGCCGACGGCGTCTTCGGGTTCCAGGTTCGGGGCGCGGCGAAGGAAGCGCGGACCCAGCTCCGCCAGCAGCATGGCTCCCAGAATGACAGCGCCGCCGAGGATCTGGAGGGGGGTCAGCAGCTCCCGGATGCCGGGCACCACACCGCTCAGGGCCAGCAGCGAGGCGAAGACGGGCTCCAGGGTGTAGATGACGGCGGCCTCGGTGGCGCCCAGATGGGCCTGGAGGGTGGACATCAGGTAGAACGCCAGGGCCGTGGCCAGCAGGCCAAGGAACAGCAGCGCGATCAGCGCCCGCGGCTGCAGGGCCAGCCCCAGGGTGCCCGATAGGCCGCCGAGGCGCGAGCCATTGGGCAGGATTTCTGACGGGATGATCGCCGCCAGAACCCAGGAGGCCGCCGCCAGGGCCGCTACCTGCACGAACGCCAGCACCAAGCCGTTGGAACGGCGCGCAAAGTGCCCCGTGAGCGCGATCTGGAAACCGCAGCCGATGGCGCAGAGCAGCGTCTCGGTGTCGCCCCGGTTCCATCCGCCCATGGGCGCGCCCGGAACATGCACCAGCAGGTACAGCCCGCCGCAGGCCGCCAGGGCTGCGCAGGCGTGGGACATCCGCAGGCGGTCGCCGATGAACAGGCCGATCATCGGCGTGAAAAGCACGTACAGACCCGTGATGAAGGCGGACTTCGAGGTGGAGGAGAAGCGCAAGCCATCAGCCTGGAGCCAGAAGACGATCACCATGACCAGGCCCATCCATAGGCCATCGATCACCGCGCGGCGCTGCACGCGCACGCGCGAGATCCATAGGAACAGGCCCAGGCACACCGCGCCGAGGGTGGCGCGAAGCGCCAGCATGGCGCCGACGCTCAGCCCCGATTGCAGAACCAACTTCATGGCCGCAAAACTGCAGCCCCAAACCATCGTCACCGGCAGCATGCCGATGACGGCCCATAAATGTTTCGACTTTTCTGGAATCACGGAATCAGCGGATGACGGCCGAAACGCGCAGCATGACTTCAGGCTGATCGGGATCGTCCAGGGTTAGGGTGATGTTCTCGTTGTAGGTGCCAGGCTTGGCGTTGGCGCCCAGCACCACTGTCACGTTCTGGACTGCGGCGGCGGTCTTGCTCAGGCCTTGGATCTGCAGCGCGGGCAGGGTGCTGCGGACGCCGGTGACGCGGAAGGGACGTCCATCCACCTGGCTAAGCTGGATGTTCTGCTGAAGCCGTTTCCCGGCTGGCTCCACCCACGCCAGGCGATCGGGGGAGGCCACCACATGGGCCTTCAGCTCCCACTGCACGACGATCTGGATGACGGGTGTGCGCTCGCTGGTCGTGATCACGGTGAGATTGTCGGCGCCAGTGGTCTTGCCGTGCGGGATCTTGCGTCCATCCAGGGTCACGTCCAGGATGGCGTCGTTGCCTTCGCCATGCACAGCGGCGCTCAGGTAGGGCGCGCCAGGGGCCTTGGTCTCGCGCACCTGGACGGGCTTGCCGTTGCCGGAGCGCAGGCGCACCGAGACCTTGCGGCTTTGTGTGCGCAGCATGTCGTTGACGAACAGTGCGGTGGTGTCTGGCGTGATGTCGTGAACCACCTCCGCCTCGAAGGTCAGCGTGGTGTTGGGGTTCACGGGATCGTTGGAGATGACCTGGAGCGACTTGCGGACCGCTCCGCGAAAGCCCGCCGGGTTGAAGGTGACCTCCACCTCGGTGCTTTCGCCAGGGGCGAGGGACCACTTGCCCAGCATGGTGTAGGTGCATCCGCAGGAAGGATTCAGCCGTGTGATATTGAGCTGGCTCTTTCCGGTGTTGCTGACCTTGAATCGGTATAGCGCCTTGCGATCGGGCGCGATCTTCCCGAAATCGTGGTGGGTAGTGGGGAACGTAATGACGGGCACATCCTGGGCGGCCTGCACGGCGATCGGCAGGATGGACGCGAACACCGGGACCATCAGGCTTTGGGAAAACGTCGTGCGTCGCATGAACACCTCGTTCTTACATTCTACGTTCGCATCAGGGATTCGAGGGCATTCCATGCGCGCTCGGCATCGAGGCCCGCCAAGCAAGGGTGTCCTTCGATCTCGCAGTCCCGCTTGAAGCAGGGGGCGCAGGGGATATCGTCCCGGCGCAGGGACGCGGTGCGCGGTCCCCACGGCGTGCTGCCGCCGGGATCCGTCGCGCCGTAGAGGGCCAGCGTGGGGGTTCCGCAGGCGGCCGCGAGATGGCTGAGTCCGGAATCATTCCCAACGGCCCCCGAGGCCCCGCGAAGCCAGGCCGCGGCCTGCTTGAGGTTGGTGGCGCCGCAGAGGTTGTGCGTCGCATCCATCACGGATCCACAGATCGCGCTTTCCCCGGCGGTGCCCAGGATGACCACGCCAAACCCTCGGTCCCGCGCGATCCGGGCGAGCTTCGAGAAGTGATCCGTGGGCCAGGCCTTGGAGGGCCAGGTGGAGCCCGGCATCAGGCAGATGTAGGGCCCCTCCGGGCTCTGGATGGAGAGGCCCGGATCGTAATCAGCGAAGGGCATGGGCGGCAGATCCGGCCATCGCTTGGCCAGGACAGCGTGATAGCGCTGCATGAAGGGGCCGGAAGCGCTCCAGAAGGGGCCGCTCACGGTATTGAAGAATCCGGCCAGGCTCTCATTCACGCCGATGCGCTCGGGGACACGGGCCAGGAACGCCGCCAGGGCGGGGCGCAGCGATTTGGGAAAGTGGATCGAACGCGTGGGATGGTGTGTGTGCAGCAGGCGGGTCAAATCCATCACGCCGGGCTTGCCGCGATCGGGCACCACGGCATCGGCCAGGGGATGGTCCTCGACCAGGGAGACCGCCGCGGCCGGGCCCCACGCCACGATGGGGCCGATGTTCATCTGGCGCAGCAGGCGCAACACGGGCAACTGCATGACCGCATCCCCCACGAACCTGGGAAAGCGCACCCAGGTGGCACCTTCTGGAATCTGCCCCTCATCCACCACGCGATCGCTCCTTGGCTCCATCATATCGGGCAGGCTCGTGCATCCGCCGCGTTTCAAGGCCGGGCCGGAAAAGTCCGAAAGCAAGAGATAACGAGGTGTCCATGCTTTCCATCCTGCTTGCCGTCGGCTTGCTGTCTGCTCCCGAGGAATCCACCCCGGCCCGTCGACATTCCGTAGCAGTGCCTCCGGAATCCCATGCGGAAACCAGCCCCGGGGCCAGCGCTGCATCCGGTGCCGGATCGAAGGCGGGGGCGAAAGCCGAAAAGAAGGCCGCGCTGAAGGCGAAAGCGGGCAAGACAGCGGAAAAGAGCGAGGCCGAGCCTGAATCCGAATCTGCCAAAGAGGCAAAACCTGAGAGCAAGCCCGAAACCAAACCCGTGCCCAGGCCCATCCGGCCCCGGCCCGTGGCGCGCAGGCGAGCGGGTGAACCCACCCCGGCGGAGGTGCACAAGCGCCTAGCCGAGGCGGAGGCCAAGGCCCTGCGCCTGACCGAAGAGAACGCCAAGCTGCAGCAGGAGATCGCCAAGGCCCAGGGGCTTCCCGCCTCGCCGATCACCACGCCGGATGCGGCCGTGGCCGAGCTGAAGAGCGGCAACAGCCGTTTCGTGGCGGGCAAGCGCGTGCGGACGCTGCTTTCCATGCAGGACGAGGATCTGCGCGCGGCCCTGAACAAAGGCCAGGCGCCATTCGCGGTGATCGTCACCTGTTCGGATAGCCGTGTGGCGGATAACCTGCTGTTCGATCAAGAGCTCGGGCGGCTCTTCACCATCCGCGAGGCGGGCAACAGTCCGGATATCCAGGGCATCGCCTCCGCCGAATACGCCGTCGAGCACCTGGGCACCAAGCTCGTGGTCGTGCTGGGCCATACCAGCTGCGGCGCCATCAAGGCCATCGCGGAGGCCCACGGCAAGCCCTTGCCCGGCAATCTCTGGTCCCTGCAGGCCGCCACGGCGGGGCTTCTGGAATCCACCCTCGAGGATCCCAACGCACCTGCCTCCGAATACCACCTTCGCCTGTCAGAGACCAACGCCCAGCGCCAGGCCCAGGCCATGCTCGCCCGCAGTGAGATCCTGCGCGAGGGGGTCGCGGCGGGAAGGCTGAAGGTGCTGCCCGCCGTCTACGATCTGGCCAGTGGCGCCGTCAAGTTTCTGGAAGCCCCCATGGCCGACGAAAAGCCGAAGGCACATCACTGACAGGCCCATTTTCCCTGTCGCGGATCAGTTGTTGTACCCGCTCAGGACGCGGATCCGCTTCGTTCCTTTGGGCGGCGGGTCGTTGGTGATGTGTACGCGCCCGTTGGCGTCGGTCCACTGGAAGATGGGGCTGGACGCGGTCGGGGGCGCGGGATTTGGCTTGGACGTTTCCTGGAGCGCGGCCTGTTCTTTCGTTGGGGCGTCTCCGCGCTTGGGAGGCGCCTCCCGGCGTTTAACGGACGCTTCGCTACCGGAAGTTGCGCCAGGGGCACCGGCCTCGTCGATCAGGAATCCGCCCCGGCCCTTCTTCAGCAGCGCCATGGATCCGGCGGCCTTGGGGTCCGCCACCACCAGGCGTTTGGTGTAGAGCTCCATGACGCGCGGCACGTAGGCGCGGGTCTCGGCAAAGGGCGGGATGCCCTTGTGCTTGTCCACCGCGCCTTCCCCGGCGTTGTAGGCCGCGATCACGCGGCTGAGATCCCCCTTGAAATATCCCATCAGGAACTTCAGGTATTTTGTGCCGCCCGTGATGTTTTGGCGGGGATCGAAGGGATCCAGCACGCCGAATCGTTCCGCCGTCTTGGGCATGAGCTGCATCAGCCCTAGTGCGCCCGTCCGGCTGCGCGCCTTGTAGTTGAAGGCGCTTTCCGCCTGGATGATGGCCCGCGCCAGCCAGGGATCCACGCCGATGCTGCCCGCGATCTCATCCACCATCGCCAGCAGTTCCGGGCTTTTCAGCACCCGGGCCATCTCCCCGCGCGAGATCGCGAGGCGGATGTGGCCTACGCCGATGTGCTTGAGCGTAAGGCCCTGCCCGCGCATGTACGAGGGTGGCAGGTTGTTGATGACCACCGTTCCGTTGCGATCGTAGTAGGTGTAGAGATAGGTCGTCTTGTCGGCGCTCGGCGATTTGGCCGGGAGGGTCAAAGTCCCCAGTGCGAGGGCGAGTGGTAGGAACGGAAGAAAACGCATCACCACCAAGCATAATGCCTTCGGCCTTTTCATGCTTTCTGGGCGCTGGGCGGGCCGGTGGATCTACAGCGAGCGCAGAAAGCTCTCGGTCTCATCCCAATCGCGGGTGAGAGGAAAGGGCGGCAGGGCGGCGCGGATCTGGGCGGCGTAGCGCTTTCCGCAGCGATCCTCGTGGGGCAGCATCATGCGCGGATCCAGGATGCAGACCACGCCGCGATCGCTGCGGGTGCGGATCAGGCGGCCGATGCCTTGCTTGAGCTTCAGGGTCATCTGGGGCACCTGGATGCCGATGAAGCCGAGTCCTTTTTGCTTGGCGTCGGCTTCGCGCACGCGGGCCTGCAGCACGGGGTCATCCGGGGGGGCGAAGGGCAGGGCGGTGACGATGACCAAGCTCAGCGCGTCGCCGGGCATATCCACACCCTGCCAGAAGCTGGCGAGGCCCAGCAGCACTGCGCCCGGGGTCTTCTTGAATCGCTCCATCATGGCGTGGCGCGTCATGCCCTCGCCCTGCACGAAGAACGTGAGCTGGGGCAGTGCGGCCTCCAGGCGCGGGCGGAAAGCCGCTAGCATCTTGCGGCTGGTGAACAGCACCAGGCCGCGGCCCCGACTGGCGCGCAGCAGGCGATCCATGGCTTCCAGGCCCATCTCCACCCACAGCGGCTCGCCAATGCCATCGCGGCCCGCCTTGCGCTCGGGAATGCCCGGCGGGATGAACAGCAATCCCTGGGCGCCGAAGTCGAAGGGGCTTTCCACGTGCTGGGAGCGCGCGGCTTCCTCCTCCGTCAGGCCCAGGCGCAGCCTCAATCCGTTGAAGCCCCGGCCATCCCGCAGCGTGGCGCTGGTGAGGATGACGGTGTGGAAGCCCCGGCGCAGATGCTGATGGAAGAAAGGCCGCACATCCACGGGGCTGGCCTTGAACTGGATCATGGTCGGCCCTTCGCGGCTGAGCGTGGACACCCAGCCTTCCGGTTGCGCGAAGATCTGCTCCATGCGCTGGAAAGACAGCCCCACACGCTCTGCCAGACGGCGCCAATTCAGGTCTTCGGGCGATTTCTCGGTGTTGCGCGCGGCCAGGCGCCGGGCCTCTTTCCAGACCTCCTGCCCTGCTTCCACCCAGGCACCGACCGCATTGGCCAGGAGCGCTATGGGCAGGCGATCATCCTCGAACCCAAAGGTGCCGCTCTCCAGGGGAACCACGGCCAGCAGGGCATCCCAGGCCTTCTCCCAAGGGCCCAGGTAGGATTCCAGCAGGGCGCCTTCGCTGCCTTTGGCGGCCTCTTCGGCCAGATCCCGGAACAGCAGGGTCATGGCGCGGTTGGACCAGGCTTCGGCGCAGCTCTCGGTGAGCTGCTCCTCGATTTCGTGAGCCTCGTCCAGGATCAGGATGGGCGCATCGGGAAGCACCTGCCCGAATGCACTTTCGCGCAGCACGCGATCCGCCAGCAGCAGGGCGTGGTTGGCGATGACGAGATCCGCCTGGGCGATCTCCTGGCGCAGTTTCGTCAGGAAGCAGCCCTCGTAGTGCGGGCATTGGCGGCCTGTGCAGCGCTCGACGCGGGCGTTCAGCTTGTCCCACAGATCGGATTCGCCTTCGCCGTGCTTGCCCAGTTCTTCGCGGTCGCCGGTGAGCGTTTCCTTCGCCCAGCGCGGAAGGGCCAGCCACAGGCCGTGGTCCGCCATGGCCATCTCGGCGGGGGGATGGGCCTCCATCTGTTCCCAGGCGGCCTTGCACAGATAGTTGGCGCGGCCCTTGGCGAGCACGGCCTTCACGTCACAGCCCAGGATGCCGCGGGCCCGGGGCAGGTCGTCATCCAACAACTGGCGCTGGAGTTGCTTGGTGCGGGTGGCCACCAATACGGGCGTGCGCCTGCTGGCCAGGGCCGGGATCAGATAACCCAGCGATTTACCCGTGCCCGTGCCCGCTTCGATGGCCTGGAGGATCGCGTCGGGCCGCGCATCCGGCTCGCCGCCCGCGCGCTTCCAGCGGTCGATGCGTTCCGCACCCTCCTGTATGGAATCCGCCACCAGTTCGGCCATCCGTCGCTGTCCAGGCCGTTCCTCGGCTCCGGGGAAGCAGGCGTAGAGCCTGCCCTCAGGCGGCGCGAAGTATGGGTCCATGGCGTGCGACATAAGCCTCCAGCATGGCAGAGGAGGCGGAATTATGGCGAATGTCTACTGGTATCCGTATCCGGGATCGGTGTCGTATCCGTACGGGTTCTCGATGGGGTCCTGGTCTGACATCTGGCACCTCCGGTTTGCCGTCCGTGGGTGCCCATGTTTTGCATATCGCGGGCCAAGTTTTTGGGCTTGATGGAGGGATCGAATGCCATGGTTTCGTAAATTACGAACCACTTCGTTGACTTCAACGAAGTGGTTCGTATGATGAGGGCATCACCCCTGGAGGTTTCATGTCCAAGACGCCGATCCGTCCGTCCGATGGCGAGCTCGCCATCCTGCGGGTGCTCTGGCATCTGGGGCCGTCGACGGTGCGGGATGTGCACACCGAGCTGTCGAAGGACCGGGACATGGGCTACACCACCGTGCTGAAGCTCATGCAGATCATGGCGGAGAAGGGCCTGGTGGATCGTGACGAGTCCGCGCGGAGTCACGTCTACCGGGCCGCCCAGGGTGAGCGGCCCACCCAGGTTTTTCTGCTGAAGGACCTGGTCCAGAAGGCTTTTGGCGGAAGCGCCAAGGCGCTGATGGTCCGGGCGCTGGAGGCAGAGCGGGCCTCGGAAGCAGACCTCGACGAGATCCAGCGTTTGCTGGACGAAGCACGGCGGAGGCGTTCATGAACGCATGGTTTGATCCGCATCCGTGGATGATTGCCCTCGCCTGGGCGCTGATCCACTTCCTGTGGCAAGGCGCCCTGATCGGTCTGCTGGCGAAGGTCTGTCTGCAGCTCGGACGGGAACGCTCGCCAGAGTTCCGATACGCCGTGGCTTGTGCGGCGCTGGTGGCCATGCCTCTGGCGCTCCTGGGCACCTGGACCTGTCTGGTTCGGGGGCCGGAGGCCAGCGCGGCGGGGGATCTACAGATGCTCGCCAGCATCACCGGTGGGCGTTCGGCGGATCCCATCTGGACGGTGCCCCTGCTTCAGGCCGTGATCCTGGCCTGGAGCGCAGGTGCGGCCTTCATGGCGGCCCGCCTGGGCGCAGGCCTGGTCTGGCTCTACGGGGTCTGCCTGCGTGAGGCGCGTCCGCTGGAGGACACTCTGGTTCGCCGCTTCCGGCCTCTGGTCGAGAGCCTGAATGCAGGACTGGGGCGGTTGCGCAGGCCGCGCCTGTGCGTCTCCAGCCGGGTGGATTCCCTGCTCGTGCTGGGTTGGCTGCGCCCTGTGATCCTCGTGCCCGCCTCGGCGATCACGGGGCTGGAGCCCGCGCATCTGGAAGCGCTCCTGATCCACGAGTGGGCCCACGTTCGCCGCTTCGACGATGCGGTCAACCTGCTGCAGAACCTGGTCGAGGTGCTGTTCTTCTTTCATCCCGTCGCCTGGTGGCTCTCTCGCCAGGTCCGCCTGGAACGCGAACACTGCTGTGACGACGTGGCGGTGCGCCGCTGCGGCGATCCCCTTGTCTATGCCTCTGCCCTCGCGGCTTTGGAGGCGCTTCGAATTCCATCCACGAACACCATGCACTTGGCCCCTGCGGCCAAGGGAGGTTCCCTCATGCTACGCATCCGTCGCATCCTGACGCCCCGTCCCCAGGCCGTTTCCGGCCGCTCCATCCTTCCCTTGCTCTCCGCCGCCGCGCTGCTTGCGGCCCTGGCCCTGGGTCAGCGCCTGCACGCGACGGATCCCGCGCCCTCTCCGGCTTCCGTCGCTGCGGAGGAGAGCGTTCGCGACGTTGCCTTCAAGCAGATCAAGATCAAGCACCAGCCCAATGCCCCGGCCTATCCCGCCGATGCCAAGGCCAAGCGCATCCAGGGCACGGTGGTGGTGAGCATCGTGATCGACACCGAGGGCGTGCCCCAGTCCGTGAAGGCCGTCTCGGGCCCAGAAGAACTGCGCGCCTGTGCTGAGGGCTACGCGAAGGACTGGCGTTTCGAACCCGCCAAGGTCAAGGGCAAGGCCGTGAAGGCTCGCTTCAAGCTGACCATGCCGTTCCGCCTGAAATAGGCCGCGACTCCGGTTGAGTCCTCCTCCTCAACCAGATTCCCCGCCCGTTCATCCCGACGCTGATCTGGCCTGGGATGGGCGGGCGGGTGGCCTGTCGCTTCGAGTTTTCTGTGGAAACCTTCCCGCCTGCCGCATCATGGGACATGAGCCGATCTTGTGGAGGCGACGATGACAACCCGACGCTTGGCCCTTCTTTTGGGAGGGATGCTGGTGGCCCTGCTGGCTGGCGCGCCGCTCTGGGCGCAGACCTACGAGCGACCCAACCAGCAGATCCCCAAGGACGAGCAGGCGGTCATCGACGCCAATCGGGCCGGGGCCAAGCCTCGCACGCCCAAGGCTCGCGGGCCCATGGATTCGCGGGAATCGGCGCGGGTTCGGATCATCAAGAGTGTTCGGCCCTCCGTTGTCCACATCACGAGCGCCACCAAGCGCTTCGGCATCGTCAATCTGAACACGGGGGATGTGTTCAGCCTGCCGCCGGGCACAGGCACGGGTTTCGTGTGGGATGACAAGGGACATGTGGTGACGAATCACCATGTCATCGAGGTCGATCTCGCGGGGCATGCCCAGACCGAGGCCGAGGATCTAGAGGTGAGGCTTCCGGACGGGAAGAGCTATCGGGCGAGGGTCGTGGGGGGCAGTCTTGCCTACGATATCGCCGTGCTTCAGGTGTTTGCGCCCCTCAAGAACATGAAGCCCATTCCCATCGGCACCTCCAAGAACCTCGAAGTCGGCCAGTCGGCCATGGCCATCGGCAATCCCTGGGGTCTGGAACACACCGTGACCGAAGGCATCATCTCGGCCCTGGGGCGAGAGATCGTCACGGATCCTTCGCTGGGGCGCCGTATTCGGGGCGCGATCCAGACGGACGCGGCCATCAATCCGGGCAATTCCGGTGGCCCTCTGCTGGACAGCGCGGGTCGGCTCATCGGCATGAACACCAGCATCCAGTCCACGTCCGGATCCAGCGCGGGCATCGGCTTCGCCATTCCGGTGGACACCTTGAACCGCATCGTGCCCCTGCTCATCGCGCGGGGACAGGTGGAACGGCCCGTGCTTGGCTTCGGGACGATCCCGGATGATCAAGCGCAGGCGTTGGGGGTGACCCGAGGGGCTTTGGTGGGGGATGTCGAGGTGGGCAGTGTGGCGGATGGGGCGGGACTGAAGGGGCTGAAGCTCTCGGCGCAGCAGGAAATCCTGGGGCTGGGGGATGTGATCGTGGGTTTCCAGGGTCACCCTGTAGAGAACGCCATCCAGCTCTTCGACATGCTGGATCTGGTTCCGCCGGATAGCGTATTGGAGTTCGAGGTCCTGCGGGATGGCAAGCCGCTGAAGCTGACGCTGAACTCTGGAAGGTGCAAGGAGTCGTCGCCCAAGGTGGATTCGGACAAGGCGGGCCCCTTGCTGTAGGAATGGCCGAGTTCCGCTATGCTTGAGAAACCATTCTCGAGGAGATTCCTGTGCTGCCACTGATTCTGGCTTCTGCCGCCCTCGTGGGTCACCCCGCCAAACCCAAGCCCGTGGAAGGTCCCGCCATCGAAGGCTGGATCACGAATCAGGCCGGAAAGCCTCAAGCGGCCAAGATTGGTCTCATCGCCCTCTCCCAGCGCGGCGATGTCTCCTTTCCCTCCAAGGTTGTGGTCAGCGCTGCCGTGAAGAGCAAAAAGAAGGTCGCGCCGGGCTATCGCATCGCCGCTGCACCCGGTTTGTATCTGCTGGATGTCCGGGCCAACGGGTTCGAGCGGCTGCAGGTGCCCGTCCTCGTCGGTGAAGACGGCTTGAAGGCTGTGGATCTGACCCTGCGTTCCGAGAAGGCGAAGGACGACGCCCAGGCCATCAGCTCGGATGCGAAGCTGGTGAAGCTGGAAGCCCTCTACGCTGCCCAGGTCGCTCGCGAGGCCAAGTATCAGAAGACCTTGCGCGATCCCGCCGTGCGGGACGCCAAGAGCGCTCCGGTGGATTGGACAGCGGATGTCGAAGCCCTTGCCAAGGAGCTGAACGCCGGGACAGACGCGGATGCCCAGGCTCTGGCCGCCGCCTGCTACCTGGAGCTGGGGTACATGCGCGCCAAGCTGGATCCCGCCACGGCCTCGCTGGCCCTGGACAAGCTGCCCGCCAAGAGCCCTTTCTGGGCCCTGAATCCCCGCGTGGCTCCCACGAGCTTTGCGGCTGCGGCCCGCACCGCCGAGTGGCCCGCCTTCCGCGAGGCGCTGGCCAAGGACAATCCCGACGCTGAGCTGCGCGCCTACGGCTATTTCGCGCAGCTCTCCTCGGCCGCCAGCAAGGGCGACAAGGATAAGCAGAAAGCCCTGTTCCAGACGCTGACCACGGAATACAAGGACACCCGCTTCGGCAAGAGCGCCAAGCAGCTTGATCCCGACAAGACGCCCGTGGCGGCCCCTGTTGCAGCACCCGCTGCCAAGCCCGAGGCCCCAGCCGCTCCCGCCGAAAAGGCGACGCCAGCGCCTGCGTCAGAAGCGGTGCCCGCGCCGTCCGCTGCGGAAGCTCCGGCCTCCGCCGAGCCCAAACCTGCTGACGAGGCGAAACCTGCGGCAGAAGCCGAAACCGCCAAGTAGACGTTTACTTCTCTTCTCGGGGCCCGCGATCGCGGGCCCTTTTCTTCGTCCGGCAGGTATTCTCTGAACTGCATCCAGGGATGGCTCCATGCGTTTCACCGTCAAGCTCACCACCTCCACCGGCGAAGTCCTGTTCCGGGATTTTGAGGGCGCGGACGAGCGCGATGTGCGCAGCCGCGTCATGGCAGAGGGCAGCTTTCCACTCGAGATCCGTTCTGCGGCGTCCGCGAATCGACGAGGTCGGCTCGTCAAGGCCGAGCCGCTGATCATCTTCAACCAGGAGCTGCTGGCGCTTCTCAAGGCTGGCATTCCCCTGCTGCAATCCCTGGAACTGCTGGTCGGGCACGGCAAGGACGCCACGCTGCGGGCCGCGCTGGAGCGCGTCGTGGAGCTGGTGCGGAGCGGCATGGCATATTCCGAAGCCTTGGAACAGGTCGGCGCCTTTCCGGCCGTCTACCGCGCCAATGTGGTGGCCGGAGAGCGCAGCGGAACCCTGCCGGAAGTGATCAGCCGCTGGCTCGCCTTCCAGTCTTTCGCCCAGAAAAGCCGTCGCCGCATCGTGGAGGCGCTCTTCTACCCCGCCTTTCTGGTCGGGGTGCTGGTGGTGGCGCTGGGGGTGATCTTCAACGTGGTGCTGCCGCGCTTCGCCGAGATCTATTCGGATGGCCAGATGGAGATGCCCATGGCCACCAAGGTGCTGCTGGCGCTGGGCTCGTTCATGCACAACACGCTCTGGCTGCAGGGCATCGCGGCCATCGGCGTGATGTTTCTGGTGCGATGGCTGTTCGCCACAGATGCGGGTCGGCGGGCCTGGGAGCGGGCGCTGATGGGCGTGCCGAAGCTGGGCGATCTCTACCGGATGTACCACTCGTCGGTCTTTGCGCGCACCCTTGGCATCCTGCTGGCGGGCGGGCTTCCGGTGTTCCAGGCGCTGGAGGTGATCCAGCGCACCACGCCTTCGGAGCGGATGAAGCTGCGTCTGCTGGATGTCTCCGAGCGCGTGCGCGCGGGTTCCAGCCTGCATCTGGCGCTTGAACAATCGAAGCTGCTGGACCCCCTGGCGGTGGAAATGACGCGCGTGGGCGAGCAGAGCTCGGCGCTGCCGGACATGCTGAACCACGTGGCCGACTTCTTTGATCAGGAGGTCGAAAAGGCGACCACGGTCATTACGGGCCTCATCGGTCCCGTGCTGATCCTGTTCATGGGATGCGTCGTGCTGGCGCTGCTGATCGCCGTCTACGTGCCGCTGTTCGAGGCTGGCAACGCCGTCAGGTAATCAGCGGTAGCGGTCCTTCAGCCACTTGTTCGGGTCTTGCGGTTGGGCGAGGTGGCGGATCTCGAAGCCCAGCCGGGGGCCCTCCACCGTCTCGCCCACGGAGCCGAGGGTCTCGCACGCGCGCAAGGTCTGGCCCTTGGCGACGTTGAGGGTGCGCAGATGGGTGTACAGGCTGAAATAGCCGCCCCCGTGATCGACGATGACCATGGGGCCATAGCTCTGGTAACTTTCGGCGAAAACCACCCGGCCATCGGCCACGGCCTGCACGCGGCTGCCTTCGCCCGCTTCGATCAGCAGGCCGGATTGGACGGTTCGGGTATGGAACTTGGGATGCAGATGCTCGCCGAAGGCCTGTCCCAGCGAACCTTCGACGGGGCGGGGCAGCTCGCCCTTCAGGCTGGCGAAGGACACCGCGGCGTCGAAGGCGTCCGGCTTGGCGCGTCCCAGCAGGTTATTGAGCATTCGCTCCAGTTGGATGGCCTCTTCGGCGAGTTCGGCCTGGACCTCCTTCTGGCGGCTCTCATCCTGGCGCAGGCCATCCAGAAAGGTTGATAGCTGATCCTCGCTCAGGCGCAGGCTGCCTTGGATCTGTGTGGCTTCCATCTCTTCTTGGGAAAGCCGTTGCAGGCTGGCCTGCAGATCCTTTTCGCGCTGGGCGAGATCGCCTTGCAGGTGCTGGATCCGGTCCAGTTTCGAGCGCTCCTGGCCTCGCCAATAGGCCAGGTACCTGCCCTGGACCAGATATTTCTCCAGGCTCGACAGGGTGGGGAAAAAACTCAATCCGCCCCAGGGGCCGACGGCCTGCATCCAGCGAACTTGGCGCTTCAGCTCTTTGCGTAGCTGGAGGATCTCCTTCTGGATCTCCCCTTTCCGGGTGGTGATCTGGTGGACTTCCGCCTGGGTCTGGTCCCGCTTGAGTCGCGCGCCTTCGGCCTGCGCCCGGGCCCGATCTGCCTGGAGCGAGACCTTCTGCATCTCCACCAGGACGCCTTTGCGGCGCTTCTTCAGGGCGTTCATCTGCTGATCGACCTGGGCGAGGCGGGCCTGGACCTCGGCGAGTTTCTGGCGCACATCCGCGGGATTCTGGTTGCCAGCGTTGCCGGGAGGCTGGGCGTGGATCTGCAGCAGCGCGCCCATGGCTGCGCCCAGGGCGAGGCGCCGGAGGTGCCTTCGCGTGGGCGAGCCGTGCCTCATGCCTTGGACTTCTTGGGCGTTTTGTTCGGCAGCAACAGCAGCAGCCCCGCCAGGACCAGCGGTCCGCCGACGCTCAGAGGCAGGGCCGTCCAGGCGAAGGGATTGCTGGGCAGGGATTCAGTGGGCAGGACGTGAAACAGGAAGGTGGTCGTCTTGACGAGGAATTTGGGCAGTTCGATGACATCGCCGAATTCACTGACCCACGAAAGCAGCTTGCCGATGCCCGCGAGGCTGTAGGCGAAGAGGATTGCAAGGCCCCGGTTGGACTTCAGCACCAGGCCGAGGGCGACGGTCCACAGCAGCAACTGCAGGCCCAGCAGGACGGCGTTGAGATCCGCGCGGAACAGGATGGTCCACGGGCCGGGGGGAATCGGTTCGCCGGGGGCGACGGATTGCAGCGCGGCCTGGGCGAAAGGGCTGCCGAAGAGTTTGAAAGTCGCGGCCAGGATGGGCAGGAGGGCGATCTGGCTCAGGAACAGGCCGTGCGCGAAAGCCAAGCCGCTGCCGATCATCAGGCCCTTGTAGCGTTCGCCTCGGCTACCGGTGCCCAGCCATTCGCCCACGGGCAGAAAGCCGCCCAGCAGGATGATCGCCGGCACCAGGGTGTAGACCATCCGTCCGATGTTTTCCAGGACCATGGGGCGCGGATCCATGCCCAGGGGAAGGGAGGTCCCGAATACGGCCAGCGAGTTGCCATCGCTGCCGAATCCCTGAATGGCCCCCAGCGCGATGCCCGCCAGCAGCAGGCCCAGCGAGGCCCATACGATTCTCAGTCGTGAACTCCCAAACCGATTCATGGCAACTCCGAGATGGAACATTCTAGCCTGGGCGAGCGGATGTTTTTCTCGCCTCCGCACGCTTCCCGCTGCATCATTCCAGTAACGATCAGGAGCGCATATGAACCCCGTGGAATCCATTCCTCCGGCCTCCGGCGATGTGCTGGACGATGCGATCATCCAGCAGCTCCTGGATCTGGATGACGGGAATCTTGGGCTGCTCGAAGAGATGTTTCAGATATTCAAGGACGACACGCCGCCCCGTATCCAGGCGCTTGAAGCCGCGCTGCTCGCGGGCGATCACGCCGAGATGGGCGACGTGGCGCACGCAATCAAGGGCGCATCTGCCACCATGGGCGCCCAGCGCGTTCGTGCCGTGGCCCTTGCGCTGGAGACCGGTGGGCGGAAGGGCTTGGCCGAGTTCTCCTTTGAAATGCTACTGGAGCGCCTGAAGGCCGAATTCCAGATGGCCGTCAAAGCGCTCCAGGACTGCATCGCGTCAAAACGTTAGAAGACCCAGCCGAACCCCAGCTGAACGTAGTCGGTGGAAGGCGGCTCGCCGTTATCCGCGTTGTGGCCCGTGAGGCTCGTATGGTACAGGCCTTCGACGGAGAAGCGCGGCCCGCCCCCGTAGCCGAAGATGTGCCCCAGTCCCACGCGCAGCCCCATGCGGGACTTGTTGGTGGTGTCGGTGTAATCGTAGTCGGGATCGCCATGGCTGTACCCGAATCGCTCGAAATCCGCGGACAGGCCACCCAGGAAGTAGAGCCCACGCTGGCGATAGGCGCTGCCATTGCCTGGGAACAGCTGGATGGTGCCGCCGATGCCGAAGAGTTGGTGGCGAAGGTTGATGGTTTCGTATCCTTCGGCCCGGTTGGTGCCGTTTTCGGTCTGGCCGAACAGATCCAGGCGGAATGCGACGTGCGGGTCCATGGGGAAGCTGATGGTGAACTGGCCGCCCAAGCCGATGTCGTAGGTCTCCTTTTGGGGGCTCATCACGCTGCCATTGGCCGCGTAGGTGCTGCTGCTGAACCCTCCGGTGGGGATGATGAGGTTGATCCCGGCGCCGATGTGGGGTTCCTGCGCGGCCAGCGTGGCAGAGGCCGTCGCCGCGAGAATGAGGGTGGAGATGGACCATTTGCGCATGTTTCCTCCTGTGGGGCGGGTTTGCGAGGGGCGTGCCAGCCATTGGGATCGCTTGTGCTGGAACGAGTTCATGAATAGTTTCGAACGCTTTGCCCTTGTGCGCCAGGGATGCGGAATGCTTCAGGCGTGGCGGTTCTGCAACAGGGGGAGCTACCCTGATAGTCAAACGAGGATGATATGCCCTGGAAAAAAGATCTTGCCAAGCTCAAGCAGGAATTGAAGAACGAGGATCCGCCGCCCGCACCCAAGGTGTCGCCGGTGCGCCAGGCGGAAAAGTCGGCAGCTCCCGTCGATCTGGAGGGCGAGGACGCTGTCTTTCTCGCCGCCATGGGGCGTCGGGCCCCGAAACCCGCTGCACAGGATCGGCCCGTCCTTCCGGAGCCTTCGGTGGAACTTCCCGCCGTCCCAGTGGTCGCCAAGGACACGGTTGCGCGCCCCTCTGTGCCCTCCAATGCTGGGGGTGACGAGAGCTTCGCGGGTGCGATGGCGGCACTGAAGGGCGTGACGCGAACGGTTCCTCGATATGCGGGGTTGGAGGCGAAGCGGGTCTCGGCTCCAAGTGCAAAGGCGGTTGCCAGGGCACAGGCCCCGGCTCCGGTTTCGGCTCCAGCTCCAGTGTCTGCGCCTGCGCCTGTTCCCGCGGTGCCGGCAGAGCCGCTTCCCCCGGTTTCGGTCCCTGAGCCTGAGCCCGCCCCCGCCCCTTCATGCCTGGCGGAGGACAAGGGCGCGAAAAAGCCCGTGCTGATCCAACTTGCGGCCGGGATGGCCGTGGATGTGGACGGCATGCTGGATCTGCGTGGGCACTCCTCCCAGGATGCGCTGGAGCGGCTGAAGGAGCGCGTTCTGGACGGCCAGGTGCTGGGGTGGCGCACCCTTCATCTCCATCTTGGGAATGATCCCGGGCTGGCGGAGGCGTTCGAATCCTTCATCGGCGGGCCCATCGCAGCGGGCATCGCCCGTTACGCCCTTGCGCCCATTCCCATGGGTGGCGCGCAGGCTCGGATCCTGTATTTTTCGGGGATGGTCCCCGGGACGAAGGAAGGTGTATGAGTCTGCTTGCGGTCGGAAGCCTAGCTTTTGATGATTTGGAGACCCCCTCTGGGCGTCAGAGCGATGTATTGGGTGGCTCCGTTTCCTATTTCTCACTGGCCGCGAGCCATTTCCACCCCGTTCAGGTCGTGGCCGTGGCGGGCGAGGATTTTGGCCCCGGTGAAAGGGCGATCTTCGAAGGGCGTCCCATTGATCTTGCTGGGCTTGAAACCAAGGCGGGCAAGTGCTTCCGCTGGAAGGGCGTCTATGGGGAAAACCTCAACGAGGCGATCACCCTTGAAACGCATCTGAATGTGTTTGAGACGTTCAATCCCCGCCTGCCCGAGGCTTTCCGCTCATCCGAGTTCCTGTTCCTTGGGAATATCGCACCCTCGTTGCAGATGCATGTTCTGGAGCAAATGGCGGCCCGACCGCGTTGGGTCGCGCTGGACACCATGAATTTCTGGATTCAGGGTTCCACCGAGGATCTGCGGCGGGTCCTGGCGAAGGTGGACATCCTCCTGGTGAATGAAACCGAGGCGCGCCTGCTGTCGGGCAAGCGACTGCTTCAGCATGCCTATCAGCGCATTCGCGAGATGGGCCCTCGTGTGCTTGTTGTCAAGCGAGGCGAGAACGGCGTCATGCTCTTTTCCGACGAAGGTCTGAAGCTGCTCCCGGCGTTCCCCGTGGAAAGCGTCGTGGATCCGACGGGAGCCGGAGATACCTTCGCCGGTGGCTTCCTGGGGCACCTTGCTTCCGTCGGGAAGCTGGATCTGGAAACGTGCCACGCGGCCGCGGCCATGGGCACCGTGATGGCCAGTTTCACCGTCGAGGATTTCGGCCTCCGGCGGCTTTCAAAGGCTTCTCGTTCTGAGATCGACTCCCGCTTGCGTGCTTTTTCAGGCATGATTCGAGTAGATAGATTATAATCCAGCCAGTTTTCCAAGGGAGAATGTGATGCATAAGCGCCAATGGCTGCGTGCAGTGTCCATGACGTCGTGCCTTGCCTTGACATTGGCGGCCCAGGAGACTGTTCCGGCTCCATCCGCCGAAGCCAAGACGGGCCAAGTGGTCAAAGTGCCCGTTCACCGCTCCCGCTGGGATTATCCCAAGGAAATCACGATCCCAGAGAACACCCAGTTGCATGTCGTCGAGCGCGGCGACACTTTCTGGGATCTGGGCAACAAGTATCTTGGGAACCCGTTTGCCTGGCCGCAGATCTGGGAACTCAACAAATGGGTGACGGATCCCCACTGGATCTACCCCGTCGATCATCTGCTGGTCCCCGGCGGCCGCCAGGCCGTCGTCCAGGGGGAGACTCCGGCGGAAGTGGCCAACGTCCAGCCCCGCCGTCATCTGTTCAACAAGCCCGTTCAGGATGAATACGCCTTCACCTTCCAGGACTTCATCCAGCTCCCCTATCTGGCAGCGAAGGGCGCTCCGGCGCACTTCAAGGAGATCGGGGCCGTCAAGATCGTTGATCGAAAGGTGTCAGATCGCAGTTTGATGGCCGATGGCGACGAGGTGTACCTGGACGGCGGCAGCTCCCGAGGTCTCAAGGTCGGGGATCGCCTGTTGGTTCTCAAGGTCGTCAAGACCCAGCTCTATGCCGCTTCCGACTTCCAGCATCAGAACAATCTGGGAGATGTCATCAAGCAGGTCGGTGTGGTCCGCGTCCTGCGGGCGGAATCCAACTCGGCGATCGGCGTCATCGAGAAGTCCATGGATGCGGTGGAAGTCGGCGATCATCTGGCACCCTTTGCGGAGCCCGCCAACCTCCTGACTCGCATGCGCACCGATATTGCTGAACCCGTTGCCATCCAGTCCCCTGCCGCCTCGGTCATTTACGTTGGCGAGAACCGATCCGTGAATGGCCCCGGGGAAATGCTGATCGTCAACAAGGGCGCCAAGGATGGCCTCCAGGTCGGCCAGGTGCTTCTGGCTGTTCGCAACCATGAATGGACCGTGGATCGGGATGATCGCGGTCGTGCCGTCAAGGGAAAGACGACAAGCTATCTGGGGCAGCTCATCGTGGTGAAGACGGAAGCGGCGTCCGCGACGTGTCGAGTGCTGCGATCCCTCCAGGAACTCGTCCCCAACGATATCGTCACCAAGTAGCTGAACGCGGAGCTATGCCTTGCAGGGGCTTCATCAACGAGCCTTCTGCAAGGTCTGCTCCAGCACCAGGACGCAGCGCTGGCCTTTGGTTGGAAGCTCATAGGGATGCGCATGGCCCGTCCAGCCGGGCGGCAGCGTCTCCTTGTTCCATTCAGGGCCCTTGAGCAGCATCAGGGGGGCACCGGGAAGGGCGTGGCGCTCCCACCATGAAATCAGCAGTTCGGCGGTCCCTACAGCTTTGGCGGTGCCCATGGCGGCTTTGAGGCTTGGGAGTTCCTCCGCGCGGCCAGCGATGGGGATAAGGTTGTTCTGTCCCAGCTCCAGGGCGGCTTGCTTGAGGAAGGCGAGCTTCTTGTGGGATTTGTCCAGGGCCAAAACCTCGATATCCGGCCTCGCGCAGGCAAGGACGATGGCGGGGACGCCCATCCCTGTTCCGAAATCAACGACACGGCTTCCTGGCGGGAGCGGTTCCAGGAACGGCAGCAGGGCGGCCGAGTCCAGGATCAGCTCCTCGAATCGGGCCTCGATGGGCAGTGCGGTAAGCGCGTGGATCTTGTTCCAGCGCTCAAGAAGTTCGAGGTATCGGTTCAAGGCTGGCAGAAGAGGCGCGGGAACATTTGGCTGCATACCTTCAGCATAAAGCGAGGCGTCCCATATGGCATGGGAATCCCTTTCACTGTTTGACGCAGTGGACAAAAACCCTCTGTTTTGCGCTGCCTTTCGCCTTTCAACCATTGGGGCCGGTCAGGGTGAAAATGAATCAAGGATCTTGGATAGGCATTGACGGGAAAGGGAATTCGACGAATACTCTTCGATATTGATTCAACCCATTGGGGGAGCAATGCCTGAAGATACGAGCTCGTTTAAAATCGATTGGTCTTCTCGGAGCAAGTTGCGGGGGCCTGGGGACAAATCTCTTGGTGAGCTTCTCAAGCGTCTTCGGGATCGCTTTGCGCCCACGGCCCAGGGGCTTTCCATTTCCTATGTCGATGATCGGGTCATGAAAAAGCTCAATCGGGAACACCGGGGAATCAATCTCACCACGGATGTCCTCAGTTTTCCCGCCGAACCGGAAAAAGGTGCCTTTCTGCATCTCGGCGATCTGGTTATTTGCCTGCCCGTTGCCGAGAAAATGGCCAAAAAAATGAAGGTGAGCCGTCGTCGTGAAATTGAGACCTTGGTAATCCATGGTTTCCTCCATTTGTGTGGCTACGATCACGAAAAGGACAAGGGCGAAATGCTGAGCCTCCAGGCCCAGCTCGAGCAGGAGTTGCTGGGTAAGGATCCACTCCGGATGAGCCTGAAGCGGGGACGCAAGCCCGGCAGCAAACTCAAGACATTGAAGAATGGGGAGCGTGTGGTCGTTACGGGACGGGCTGCCACCGCCCTGGTCCGCAAGGAGAAAACGAAGAAGCTCAAGGCCAAGGCAACCAAGGCTGCGGTCAAATCCGCGAAGAAGCCCAAGAAGGTTGTTGAAAAGAAACCGGTGGCCCGGAAGCCGAAAAAGGCTGCGACGCCGAAGCCTTCTGCTTCTGTTGCCAAGCGCGCTCCGCGGCGCGTGAAGGCGCCCCGGTTGCGGAGCGGCGTCATCGCTTGACTTCTTGTTGGATCGCCCTGTTGGGCTTGGGTAGAATGACCGTTTGCCCTCGACGGGGCAGGTAATGGAGCGTGTGTGATCAATCTCGCGTGGAGCCTCCTCCTGGCATTGGCGGTGGCTCTGCTGTCCAAGGTGCTGGCGATTTCGTTCTGGTTTGGCGTGCCTCTCGGCCTTCTGGCGGGTTTCGGCTTGTTCGTCTTCCTCGGGCGCAGAACCCGGAATGAGCTGGAGAGTATCTTCAACCGGGCTGCGGAACTGCTTCGCAAACAGCAGTTCGATTCGGCCATCGCCGTCATGAAAGAAGGCTACAAGCTCTCCGGCCGTCAGTTCATGATCAAGGGCTCCATCGACGGCCAGATTGGTGTCGTGCAGTACCTGCGCAAGAAGAACGAAGAAGCCGAACCGCTGCTGCGTTCGGCCAGCATGCAGCACTACATCGCCAAGGCGATGCTGGGGATTCTCCAGTGGAAGCGCGGCGAGAAGGCGCAGGCCCGGAAGACCTTCGATCTGGCCTTGAAGGCCGGGAAGAAGGAAAGTCTGCTCTACGCGGTCTATGCCTACGTCCTCAATGAGATGTCCGACCGCAATGCCGCGATCGATATGCTCAACCGCGGGTTGAAGGCCTGCCAGGGAGATGAGCGACTGCTCAACAACCGGAACCTGCTTCAGAACAACAAGCCCATGAAGATGAAGCTCTATGGCGAGCAGTGGTACCAGTTCATGCTGGAGCGCCCCATGCTGCGCCAGGAGCCGCCCCCCTATGCGAGAGTCTCGAAGCGGGCGTTGCGCGGGTAGCCGCAGCCCGTTTTCGTCATTATCAAAGTCCCCGATTCCATTCGATTCAACGGAGTGATGCATGTCCGGCCACAATAAATGGTCCACCATCAAGCACAAGAAGGGCGCCGCGGATGCCAAGCGCGGCAAGGCCTTCACGAAGATCCTCAAGGAGATCACCGTTGCGGCTCGCTTGGGCGGTGGAGACGTCAATAGCAATCCACGCCTGCGCCTTGCGGTGGATCAGGCCAAAGCCAACAACATGCCGAAGGACAACTGGGAGCGCGCCATCAAGAAGGGCACTGGCGAACTCGAGGGCGTGACCTATGAAGAAGTCACGTACGAGGCCTATGGTCCTGGCGGCAGCGCGTTCCTCATCGAGGCGATGACGGATAACAAGAACCGCACCACGCCTGAGGTCCGCAGCTACTTCGCCAAGTTCGGGGGCGATCTGGGTGCCCAGGGCTCGGTGGCCTACCTCTTCTCCAAGCAGGGCCAGATCGTGGTCGATTCCGAAGTCGCCGAGGACAGGGTGATGGAAATCGCTCTGGAGGCCGGTGCTGATGATGTGGCCGACGAAGACGGCGCCTGGGTCATCAAGACCACGCCGGAGGGCTACCAGGCCGTCAAAGACGCCGTGGACGCCGCCAAGCTGCCCGTCATTGAGGCCAAGATCATCATGGCCCCCAGCACCAGCACCGAGATCCCCGGTGACAAGCTCAAGAGCTTCCTGAAGCTGGTGGACATGCTGGAAGACAACGACGACATCCAGAACGTCTGGCACAACGCCGAATACGATGAGCCGGAAGATTAGTTCGCAACAGGCTCTATGAAAGCGCCGCCCATCGAGGCGGCGCTTTCATGTCAGGGAATCCACGCGGCCACGGCATCCCGGAAAAGGGCGGCCGCATCGTAGTCTTTCGCCAAGCTGGCGGCCTGTTCGATTGCCAGGGCTTTTTGGGTCGCCCACGCCTCGGGGTCCCGGATTAGCGCCGCCGCGCGCTGGGCGGCGTCCTCGAGCAGGGCCGGAGCGATGGGTTGGCGATCATCGGGCTTGTGGATCAGCAGGCCTCCGCGCCCGTCCACAAGCTGGGTGCGGATGCCGCCGACCGTGGGCGCGATGATGGGGACGCCTCGCTCCATGGCCTCCAGCAGCGCAATGGGGAAGAACCCCTCGTTGCGGCTGGTCATGGCGTACAGATCTAGCGCTATGAACGCCTGGGCCAGGCGCGGCAGCGGGCCCGTGCGGCGCACGCGCGCTGCCAGGGGCGAATGGGCGAGCGCCGCATCCAGGCTGTCTTGCGCGTGGCGGTCTTCCCGGCCCGCAAGCAGCACATGGATCTCCCGCCCCAGGGCGCGTTCCAGGGATTCGCTCAAGGCGATGACGGCAGCGGGATCCTTGCGTCGGTCCATCTGTCCGGCGTATCCGACCACGAAGGCGTCCTCGGGCAGGCCCAGCTCGCGCCGGGCGGCGCGTTTCTCCTCGGCCGTGGGGGGCAGGGCGCCTTGTCGCGGATAGACCGGGTGGATGAGCGAGCAGGGCTGATCGCCCAGGCATTTCCGAACCGCATCCTCAAAAGCCCAGGTGATGATCCAGCGGTCTACGCGCCTGCGGATGGCGCGGTATTTGGCCAGATGCCGCTCGTAGTGCTCGTGCAGGGTCACGACCGTGGGGATGCGCCGCCCGACCCATGGCAGAGCCCGCTGAACGCCCTTGTGATTGCACAGCACCAGCAGGTCCGGTCGGGCGCGCCTCAGCCAGCGCCAGGCGCCGAAGGCTCCGGGCAGGTGCAGCACGGTCTCCACATGGGGATTGCGCTCCCGGAGTTCGGCTTCGATGTCTCGCCGATCCGGTTCCTTGTTGAACAGGATGGAAACCCGAACGGGCAGCTCTGCCAGGGCGGCCACCTGCTCGATGAGCACGCGCTCGCCGCCGCCGAAGCTGAGTTTGCGATGTGCGAAGACCACATGCTTCACGGGATCCCCCATTCGGATCATCATAAGGGCATCGCGCCCCGCGGCTTCATTTGGATGTCCTCGAATGCCATCGGCCAAAGCCCTCAAATCCGTCCTGCTCCTGGAAGATGAAGCCAGCTTTCGGGACATCCTGCAGATTGGCCTTTCTCCCGAAGGCTTCGATATTGTCGCCGTCGGGACCCTGGCGGAAGCCAAGGGAATTCTTTCAGAGCGCCGCGTCGATGCGATCGTGTCCGATCTCCGCCTGACGGATGGCAGCGGCATTGAGCTGCTGATCTGGATGAAGGATCAAGGCCTGGAGATCCCCGTGGTGATCATGACGGCCTTCGCCACCACGGAAACGACCGTGCAGGCGCTGAACCTGGGCGCCGTGGACTTTCTCACCAAGACTAAGAACGATATCCAGGAGATCACCAAGGTGCTGAAGGGCATCTTCGCGGTCTCCGAGCCCTCGGTGAGCGGCTACGAAGGGGCCGAAATCGGTGAGCTGGTGGGTGTGGGGCCGACCATCCGCAAGATCCAGGCGTTGATCGGCAAGGTGGCGCGCGTGGATGCGACGGTGCTGGTGACCGGGGAAAGCGGCACGGGCAAAGAGGTGGTCGCTCGCCTTATCCACCGCTATTCGGATCGCGCGCATGGGCCGTTCGTGGCAGTGAACTGCGGCGCGCTGCCAGAAAACCTCCTGGAATCCGAGCTCTTCGGATACGAGAAGGGCGCCTTCACGGGGGCCACAGGATCCAAGTGCGGCTTGTTCGAGGAAGCCGCGGGTGGCGTGCTCTTCCTGGATGAGATCGGGGAAATTCCCCTGCCGCTGCAGGTAAAGCTGTTGAGAGCGCTCCAGGAAAGGCGTGTGCGCCGCCTGGGGGACACGCGCGAACGGGCGGTGGATGTCCGCATCATCTGCGCCACCAATCGCGATTTGCGCGCCCAGGCCGAATCCGGCAAGTTCCGCGAAGATCTTTTCTACCGTCTGAACATCCTTCACCTTGAACTTCCGCCGCTGCGGGAGCGCCGGGAAGACCTGCCGGTCCTGGTGGATCATTTCCTGGCTCGTTTCGCGCGCAAGCTGGGCAAGCCGGTCATGAGGTTTTCCGAGGACGCCCTGGAGCTACTGAATCACTACCCGTTCCGCGGCAACGTGCGCGAGCTGGAAAACCTGGTGGAGCGCTGCGTGGCCCTGAATTCGGGCGGGGCCATCGGCAGGGATTTGTTCCCGGATTCACTGCTGCTGGAAGCAGAAGGCCGTTCGCTTCCTGGTGCCAGGGCCGCCAGCGTCCAGATCCCCGAAGCCGGGTTTGATCTGGAGGCCTGGCTCAGCGCCCTCAAGGGGCATCTGATGTTCAAGGCGTTGGAGCGCGCTGAGCAGAACCGGACCCGGGCGGCGAGAATCCTGGGCATGAGCTTTCGCGCCTACCGATACTGGCTCCAGGAACTGGGCGGCGTGAAGGCGCTCCCATCCAACTTTCCCTTTCCCGAGGATTTCCCCCCGACCGCAGCGGAAGAGAACGAGTCCGAGGGGTGACGGGGCTTGGCGGACCTGGATCACGATTCCTTGTAATTTCCTCGCTTTATGGCAGACTGTGATGCTCGGGAACCTCTCGCGGGCTCCTGTGTCTATTTGTCCTCAACCCTTTTCGCTGCTTTTGCGAGCCCTTTCATGTCCAGGAAACGTCAAGCTGGCTTTTCGCTGATCGAGCTGCTCATTGCGATGATGATCATCGCGGTGATCGGCACGCTCGGCTTCAAGCAGTTCAAGACGCACTCCGCGAAGGCGCGCCATCTCAAGGCTTCCGAATCCGTTCGCCTCGTGGCAGAAGCGCTGGATCAGCACTACCTGAAACACGGTGTCTATCCTGATTTCAGCAGTTACGAAGCGATGGTTGATTCGAATTCCGTGCTGGTGAAGGAAAACCTGATCCCCGTGAACGTGCCTTCCAAGGATCCCTGGGGCCAGGCCTACGAGGCCCGTTCGGACAAGGGGAAATACTTCTTCAAGTGCCAGGGGGATCCCTCCAATCCGGACGATGCCGAGCTCGGATGGTTCACGCGGGAGCCCGGAAAGCTCGCGGGTTCAGGCGATGCGGCGGCCACCGGCAACGTTGGGGCGGCGCAGGGGACGGCCAAGTGATCGATTTGTTGCATTTATCCCCCGAGGGCACTTCTGTGCAAGGCCGAACGGAGCGCATCCATTTGGATGGATTGGATCAGCTCCGCGATCTGGAATGGCGGCTTCAGGTGTTGCCTTCCGACAAGGATGTCTTCATCTCTGTCTCAGGCGATGCCGTATGGGAAGGGGCCTGCTCCCGCTGCCTCGAGCCCATCGAGCGCCCCTTTCATGTCGACAGCCAATTCCTGGGCAGCAAGGATTCTGCCCTGGTGGCCCGGGGTTCGCACACGCTGGGCACCCAGGATCTCGATGTCGTCTTTCTGCCGGAACCCATGCTGGATGAGGCCGCCTTCGTGGCCGAGCAATTCCAGTTGCAGGTTCCGATGCATCCTCTCTGTCGGGACACCTGCGAAGGCCTGTGTCCCCGGTGCGGTAAGAACTGGAACAAGGGTCGCTGCCAGTGTCGTCCGGAGCAATTGAAGGAACCCAGCGCCCTCGCCAAAGCACTTTCCGGGTTGAAGCTCGACCTGGAGCCCTGAAACCTCGAATTCCCTAAGCAAGGAGACTTCCATGCCGAATCCAAAGCGCCGCCATTCCCGCGCCCGTCGTGACCGCCGCCGCACCCATGACTCCCTCGATGTCCTGAGCGCGAGCACCTGCGCCAACTGCGGTACGGCCAAGCTGCCCCACCGCGTGTGCCCCTCCTGCGGTTTCTATCGCGGCAAGCAGACGGTGCGCGTCCCTCAGACGGTCTAGGGGTCTTCCATTGACCGCTTCGTCTGTGCATCGAATCGCCCTGGATGTGATGGGGGGCGACCACGCTCCCCAGGCAACGCTTGAAGGAGCAGCTTTGGCTTTGGCTGCCCACGAGGATCTCTACCTCCTGCTCGTGGGGGATGAAGCCAAGCTCGCTCCCATGCTTGGGCATTACGGGATCAAGGGCGATCTCGCCCTTCGGGCCGAGATCGTTCACGCGGCCGGTGTGGTGACGATGGATGACAAGGCCACGTCCATCCTGAAGGACAAGAAGGACAGCTCCATTCGTGTGGCTGCCCAGCTTGTCCGCGAGGGAAAGGCCGATGGCGTTGTCAGCATGGGCCATACCGGGGCGGCCATGGTCGCCTCCAAGCTCGTCATCGGAACGCTGGAAGGCGTGGATCGGCCCTGCCTTGCTTCGGTCATGCCGAACATGAAGGGTCGGCCCACCGTGCTTCTTGATGTCGGCGCCAATGTGGATAGCAAGGCCGAGCAGATCGCGCAGTTCGCGCTCATGGGCTCGATCTACGCGGAAGAAGTCCTCGGCGTTGCTTCGCCTCGCGTGGGCATCCTGAGCGTGGGCGAAGAGGATGGCAAGGGCACCGGAACCACCAAGACCGCCGCGCACATCCTTCGCGAACTGGATCTGAACTTTGGCGGCAACGCCGAAGGCCGGGATATCTGGAACGGGAATTTCGACGTCATCGCCTGCGATGGCTTCGTTGGCAATGCGATCCTGAAGTCGTCCGAATCACTGGCTGAAGGCATCGTCCAGGGCCTGCGGGACAGCATCTCCCAGAGCTTCATCTCCAAGATCGGCGGCCTGCTCGCCAAGGGCGCCATTCGCCGGTTCATGAAGAAGCTGGACTACGCCGAATATGGCGGCGCCCCGCTTCTGGGCGTCAAAGGCGTGTCCATCATTGGCCATGGGCGGAGCAACGGACGGGCGGTGGCCAGTGGCATTCGCGCAGCCCTGCGCGCTTCCGAGCACCACCTCAACGAGCGCATCCAAAACAGCCTTCCACACCAGAGCGGCAACCATGTCGCCCTGCCGGAAGAAGTCCGGTGAGGTCTTCCTTGCTGTCTCGAATCCACGCCCATTGACATGGATAGCGGCCCCTTGAGGGCCGTTTTTTTTGAACGAACCTGAACCCTTGCGGAGCAGCCATGAAATACAAGCGCATCCTCCTGAAGCTCTCTGGTGAAGCTCTCATGGGCTCCCAGGCCGGCGGCATTGATCCAACGGTGGTGTCGATGATCGCAGACCAGGTGAAGGAGATCCGCGAGCAGGGCGTCGAAGTGGGGCTCGTCATCGGCGGCGGCAACATCTTCCGCGGCGTGGCGGGGGCCAGCAAAGGCCTGGAGCGTGTTACGGGCGATCACATGGGGATGCTCGCCACCATGATCAACGCTTTGGCCCTTCAGGACGCCATCGAGAAGCGCGGCATTCCGACCCGCGTGCTGAGCGGCATCGAGATGCCCAAGGTTGCCGAGAGCTACATCCGCCGCCGGGCGGTGCGCCATCTGGAAAAGGGGCGCGTGGTGATCTTCGGCGCGGGCACCGGCAATCCCTACTTCTCCACGGATACGGCCGCCGCGCTGCGCGCCAACGAGATCGCCGCCCAGGTGGTGATGAAGGCCACCAATGTGGATGGCGTCTACACCGCCGATCCCAAGAAGGATGCCAGCGCGACGAAGTACGACCGCATCAGTTTCCAGGAAGTGCTGGAGAAGAATCTGAAGGTCATGGATGCCGCAGCCATCGCGCTTTGCCGGGAAAATAAGCTGCCCATCCTGGTCTTCAATATGAACAAGCCCGGCAACCTGATGGCGGCGGTGTGTGGCGAGGTGGTGGGCACCGTCGTCGACTGATCTTTGCGCGGGCGGTGTTGGCGCAAATCTGTGGGATGCGGCATCCAATCAATCATTCACGGTCCGGGCCGAATGCGGCCCGGACGTTTTTTGAGGTGGCCATGGTTGAGCAGGTGTTCGAAGGGTGTCCCCGCATTCTGATTCTGGGCGGTGGTTTTGCGGGCTTGGCGACGGCCAAGGCACTGGCTTCCGCCCCCGTGCGCGTCACGCTGGTGGACCGCAAGAACCATCACCTCTTTCAGCCGCTGCTCTACCAGGTCGCATCCGCAACGCTTTCGGGCCCCGATATCGCTGCGCCCATCCGCCATGTGCTGCGGAACCAACCCAACGCCACGGTGCTGATGGCTGATGCTGAGCGCGTGGATCTCGAATCCCGCCGCGTGTGCTTCACCGAGGGTCCCCCGCTGGATTACGACTACCTGATCGTGGCGACGGGAGCGCGGCACTTCTACTTCGGCAAGGACGCCTGGGCCGCCCACGCGCCCGGACTGAAGAGCCTCGAAGAGGCCGTGCAGATTCGGCGGCGCTTTCTGATGAGCTTCGAGGAGGCCGAGCGCACCGAGGATGCGAATGACCGTCAGGCCATGCTCACCTACGTCATCGTGGGCGGTGGGCCTACGGGCGTCGAGATGGCGGGCACCTTCAAGGAAATGGCCCGCCTGACCCTGGCCCACGAGTACCGCCGCATCCGGGCCGATCGCGCGCGCGTGGTGCTGGTGGAAGCGGGTTCCCGGATCCTGCCCACGTTTGGCGAGGGGCTTTCGGAAAAAGCCCTGAAGGCGCTGGAGGACATTGGTGTGGAGGTGCGCCTGGGCCAGCCCGTGACCGATATCAACGAGCGCGGCGTGCAACTGGGCGACGAGTTCATTCCGGCGCGCACGGTGCTCTGGGCGGCTGGCGTGGCAGCATCGCCCCTGGGGGCCACGCTGGGCGTGCCGCTCGATCGCCAGGATCGCGTGATCGTGAACGAGGATCTCTCGGTGCCAGGACACCCGGAGGTGTTCATCCTGGGCGATCTGGCCTCCTTCAGTCACGGGCTGGATCGGCCGTTGCCCTCGGTGGCTCCCGTGGCCATCCAGATGGCCCAGCGAGCCGCAGCGAACATCCGCGCGGATCTCAGGCGCAAGCCCCGCAAACCCTTCCACTACTGGGACCGCGGCAGCATGGCCACCATCGGCCGAGGCGCGGCCATTGCGCAGGTGGGCCCGATCCGCTTTTCCGGCCTGCTGGCCTGGTTCGTCTGGCTGCTGCTGCACCTGATGTGGCTCGTCGGCTTCCGCACCCGCGTCTTCGTCTTCTTTGCCTGGCTGTGGTCCTATCTCACCACCCAGCGCCAAGCTCGGCTGATCCTGGATCTGCCGAGAAAAAGCTGAGCGAAGTTAGGGCCTACGCCTCGGGGCAGATGATGGCCCTTTTCCGCCCCTGGGTCTTGGCGCGGTAGAGGGCCGCATCCGCCTGGGCGACGAGGCTTTTCAGCGTGCCAAGGCCGCCTTGTCCGCAGGCGGCGCCGATGGACACGCTGACCGTGGGGGCGGCTCCCGACGCCTTGTGGGGAATGGCGAGCACATCTATCGCCACCAGGATCTGCTCACAGATCTGCTTGACAGCCTCGGGGCTCAGCAGCGGGAAGATGTAGGCGAATTCCTCACCGCCGTACCGGGCCAGCAACTCCCCGCCGCGTCGGCTGAAGTGTGTCAGCACGGCAGCCACCTGCTGAAGGCAGGCATCCCCAGCAGGGTGTCCATAGGTGTCGTTGTATGTTTTGAAAAAATCGATATCAACGATGGCAACCGCCAGGGCGCTGTGGTGCCGGGTGGCACGCTGCCATTCCTGCTCCAGGTGTTCATCAAAGGCCCGGCGGTTCGCGACACCGGTCAGCCCGTCCTCGCGGGAGAGGTTGAACAGGCGTTCGTTGGTGGCCCTCAGCTCTTCCTCGAGTTCCTTCTCGTGGGTGATATCCGCCGAGATGGCCTGGAATCCATAGGCCTCGCCCTGCTCGACCAACTGCTGGATCCGCGTCAGCGTGTGGCGCATCTTCCCCACGCTTCGGTACCGAATGACCAGACTCCGGGATTCCTCCTCGGGAGCCCAGGGCTGCTCCAGGGCGGGAACATCGTCCTCGTGGATCAGGGTCCGGAAATCCATGCCCTTCAGTTCCTCGGGCCTGCGCTGGGTGAGCTGCAGGAAGCCGGGGTTGAGGGTCTGGAGCCTGAAGGTCTTGTCGCAGATGAAGATGGCATCCGGGCTGTGATGAAAGAGTCCTTCATACAGCTTCAGCACACTGGCCGTGCTGCCTTTGGATCTCGCAAAGCCGATCCGCTCCATGAAGATCAGGGCTGCGGCGACGACGGCCGACGCAAGGAGGGCCGGCAGAATGCGGTTGCCCGCCATTTCGAAGGGGAGGGTGGCGAACAGCCCGATGATCACTCCCAGGCCGTTGACAAAGAAGATTCGCCGATCCCTGGATTCCAGCGAAGGCATCAGGGTGATGAGGGCCCCCATACTGGTCGAAAAGATATCGAGGTTGAGCCCGAGGGCGATGGCAAGGCCCCAGACCAGCAGGTTCCGGATGCCCCACAGCCGATGGCGGATGGCCGGGGTGAATTGAAAGGCTCCCGGGAGCGACGCGAGGACGCTTCCGAAGGCCAGCGCGATGCTGGCGCTCAGGGTGCCGGGGTCTCGTCCATGCCCGATGATGATGGACCAGTAGATCAAGGTGAGCAGCAGGGACAGGCGACTGGTGAGGGCGGCTCCGATCAGGCCATTGGGGAAATCCACGCTCATCAGCTGCTTTCCAAATCCCCCGGCCAGCGTGCTCAGGAGGGCCAGGGCCAGCAGCCCGGTGCATCCCAGGATCCAGCGTCGGTGGGGATCCCAGGTCATCCGGATGCTCTGGATGTCCAGGCGGAAATCGTCTCCAGGCAGGATGACGATATCGAGCTGGGCCAACTTCTGAGGCTGTATGATCTTTGCGTTGCCCAGGGTGGCGATGTCCTGGAATTGCGAGGGCTGGAACTCCGTGACGGCGTAGAGAGAGCGTTCCCAGCGCATGCCGTCGATGGGGTCTGCCGTCCTCGTGAAAACAGGCCCCAGGCGACTTCCCGGCTTGGCCTTCTCGATCAGGTTCAGGTCGATCCGGTTGGCGGAGTTCCTGGCGCGCCATCGCAGCTCGAGCACGCCCGTAGCGTCCACGGACATTTTGCGGAGCAGCGCCGCCCCCAGGACTTTGCTGCGGGAAGGGTCCTGTGTCCGGATTTCGTACCACGCCTCATGGCCCTGGTTGATGCGGCCGATCGACATGCGCTCCGTATCGAAACAGAAAATATTCAGCTCATGAAGGCGCAAATGGGGATCGTGGGCCGCGGAGAGCGCTTCCAGGGCGACAGGGCGTTCCAGGCCATGAACGCGCTGCCACGAGGCATAGCCGGCACCCAGGATCGACCCGATCATCAGGATGGCAAGCCCCGTCATCCATAAGATGATTCCGTGTCCAAGGGGGCTTGGGGACTCGTGTCGTTCCATGGATTAGGTTTCGGGGGATGGTCTTGGTTGGATGAGTTCTTCAATGGGGACAATATTTCCGATTGATTGAACCCACGGATGGGGCATGGGACAAGGGGGGATTATCCGGTGGCCGCTCACCTTCGCCGACTGTGATCCCAGGCACCTTTCGGTGCCAGACGAGGAGGCTCCCGGGCTTGCCAAGAAAGGCCTGGAAACCGGGTGCTGGATTCCGGGCCTTCGCCCTCTCACACTGGGGATATGGATGTCTTGAACCGTATTCCCGAAGCCACCGTGCTCAGGCTGCCGGAACAGCTGGAGGCCTTCCGTCTGGATGAGTCTCACATCGTGGGGGATCTGCCCCTGGCCGTGGTGAAACCCCATGGCCCGGCGGCCCTGCGGGAACTGGTCCGTCTCGCCAAGGGCGAGGGCCTGACGCTGGTGCCGCGGGGAACGGGTACGGGCAAGGCCGGGGGCTGCACGCCTCTGGGCCGCGCGATCGTGGTGGATATGGGCGAATGGCCCGGCGCCATCCAGGTCAGCCATTCGGATATGGCGCTCACCGCGCCGGTCAGCGCGATGCTGCGCGACGTGAAGGCCGCTGCGCTGGCGGAGCGGCTGTTCTACGCGCCGGATCCCAATTCGTGGGATCAGTGCTCGTTCGGGGGCACGCTGGCCACCAACGCGGGCGGCCCCTGTGCCGCCAAGTACGGCATGACGCGCCATTGGGTGCTGTCCGTGGACGCGCTGATGGAGGATGGCGAGATCCACACCTTCGGCATCCCCACGGTGAAGAACAACGCGGGCCCGAATTTGGCGCAACTGCTGATCGGCAGCGAGGGCATCTTCGGGATCATGACCCGGGCCACCGTGCGCCTGATGCCGCGGCCCACCCAGCATCTGACCCTGCTGCTGCCCGTGAAGGAATGGCGCGCCCTGCTGGATCTTCCCGCCGCGCTGCTCGCGGCAGGGTACCTGCCTTCCGCGTTCGAATTCTGGGATCCGGCCGTGCTGGATCTGGTGCGCCGGTTCGGTCCCGAGGCCGGTCGCCGCATGCCCGGCGAAGCCCTGGCCCTGCTGGAATTCGACGACACGAGCTGCCATTCGGAGACCTTCCTGGAAGGCCTGCTCGATGTGCTGGGCCCCGTGGCGGAGGAACTGCAGACCGCAACGGACGAGCATCAGCGAGAAGCCCTCTGGTCCGTGCGCCGCATGACCTCTGTGGTCCTCAAGGAGCAGTTCCCGAGAAAGGTCAGCGAGGATATCGTGGTGCCGCGCTCCCAGGTCCGCGGGTTCTTCGATCAGGTGGCGCGAGCGGGGCTCCCCGTCGTTGCTTACGGACACCTCGGCGACGGCAACCTGCACGTGAACCTCCTGGCGGCGGGAGAAACGGACGCCACGATATTGAATGGACAGTTGATGTCTATTTTCCGCGCGAGTGTCTCCCTGGGCGGAACGCTCACCGGGGAGCACGGCATCGGTCTGGCCAAGCGCGACGCCTTCCTGGAGCTGGCGGATCCCTTTCACGTCCAGATGCTGCGCAGCATCAAGCGCGCGGTGGATCCCAGCGGCATCTTCAACCCCGGGAAGGTGATCGTTTGATGCCGGTGGGCGTTCCGTCTCGCTGAGACCTTGAGCTAGTCCGTAAATAATAACTGCCCGCGCTGGGAGCGCCGGGCGAGCATGGGAAGGAAGGCGCCGCAGGCCGTAGCGGTGTCTACGGACAAGGCGCCTGACACACCCAGGAATGCCGGCTCTGGCAAGCACTGCTTGCCAGAGCCGGCATTCCCGCCGCCCCAGCCCGGAGGGACGAGCCCAGGCGGGCCCACGGCCGTGTCACGGCCCTTGAACAACGCACCACGTTGCCCTGCGGGCCGTTCCTTGCCGTGCATCCCGCCTGGACTCGTCGCGGGCGACTCTTATTTACGGACAAGCTCTCAGCGCCAGATCTCGACTTCCGTCTCCAGTTCCACGCCGTGGATCTCGCGGACCTTCTCGCGCACCGCGTCCATGAGTTCCTTGAACTGCTGGGGCGTGGCGTGGCCCAGGTTCACGAGAAAGTTCGCGTGGACGGTGCTCACTTCCGCGTCCCCGAAGCGAAGTCCTTTCAGTCCCGCCGTGTCGATCAAGCGGCCGGCGTTCTGTCCGGGCGGGTTCTTGAAGATGCATCCCGCGCAGCGGGCGCCCTTGGGTTGGCTGCCGCTGCGGGTAGCCCGATAGGTCGCCATGCGCGCGCGAACCGCGTCCGGATCGCTGGGGGCCAGCCGGGCCGTGGCGGACAGCAGGACGCGACCTTCGCGGAGCCAGCTCCAGCGGTAGGCGAATTCACCCGGTTCGGGGGCCTTCTCGATCAATTCGCCAGCGGCTGTCAAGAACCGATACCGTGCGAGCACCTGGATCCATTCGCCGCCGTTGGCACCCGCGTTCATGCGGACCCCGCCCCCGAGGCTTCCGGGAATGCCCCCGGCCCATTCCAGGCCGGAAAGGCCCGCCGTCGCAGCGGCGTCGGCCATGGCGATATGCCCGTGGCTGGCGGAGGCTGTCAGTTCCGCGCCTGCCAGATGGATGTCAGAGGTGAGCCGCGGGCGGAGCACAGGTTCTTCGATATCGGAGAAGGCCAGCAGATTGCTCCCACCGCCCATGACCCGGTAGGGAAGGCCTTCCCGGGCACAGGCCTTCACAAAGGTTTGCACCTGCGCTTCGGTGGTGGGTTCGAACACCCAATGGCACCGTCCGCCCACGCCCAGCGTCGTCAGGCGCGAAAAGGGCACATCCCGGCGGTGGGGCAGGCTCAGCAGTTCATCGGGGAGTGGGCGCGGCATCATGTCCAGTATGACGAAGGACGACGCCTTCCAGTTCCAAGAGGCGTTCCTTGGCTTTCAGTCCGCCCATCATGCTGAATCCGCCGGGTCCGTTGGCGGCCACCACGCGATGGCAGGGCACCAGGAGGGGCAGGGGATTGGATCGGACGGCCTGCCCCACCGCGCGCGCCGCTCCCGGCGATCCGGCGCGGCGGGCCAGTTCGCCATAGGTCAGCGTCTCGCCTCGATTCGTGGCGCAGAGGGCGGCATAGACCCTTTGGCGGAATGGGGGCAATCCCTCCAGATCAACGGGAATACCGCTGAGTTCGCTCGGTTCTCCCGCCAGGAACGCCTTGATGCTGCGTGCGGCGTCGTGCACCCAGTCGGGCGCCAGGGCGCCTTCCAGCGTCGCGCCGGGTACGGGATCCGGAATTACCAGCTGCCGGATGCCGCGCCGACCCCAAAAGAGAGCGCAGCTCCCCAATTCCGTCTCGAAGTGCAGGCCGTGATCGGACATGGGAACATCATCCCATGCGTTGGATGGCCCTGGATCACGGAACGAAGAACATCGGCATCGCTTTTTGCGACGAGCTGGAGATCCTCGCGTACCCCTTCGAGGTGTGGCCCAATCAGGGCGAGGCGACCCTGGCGAAGTTGGCGCGACTGATCAAGGAGGAGGGCGTCCAGGCGCTGGTGGTGGGCTTGCCTTGCCACAAGGACGGCACGGAAAGCGTGACGGCGGCCCTGGCGCGTCCCTTTGCCCAGGACCTGGCGACCCGCGCCAGCGTGCCCCTGCAACTGTGGAACGAGCATCTGAGCAGCATGGAGGCTGAGCGTCTGCTGGCCCAGCGCGGCGTGAAGCCCAAGGACCGCAAGGCCAAGCTCGACGCCGCCGCCGCCGCCGTCATTCTTCAGGATCTGTTGAATACCCGGCGCGAGCGGAGGATTCCCGTGGGGGAATGCTAGGCCAGCAGATTCAGCGTGCTGGAGAGCGATGTGGCCTGCGCCGATTGGACCAGGGCGGCCACGCTGGAGGCGTTGGTCGATGGGGAGGCGGACTGTGATGCCGCGTTGAGCGTGCCATTCAGGCTGCGGTTGTTGTAGGCGGCCAGGGCCAACGCCGTATTGGCGTTCAGCGCGGCGGAGGAAAGCCCCTCCAGTCCGGAGGAACTCAGGCTGGAGAGCAGGCTCGATATCGAAGGGGCATCCAGGCCGCCGGCGCGGGTGGAGGTGCCCGCCAGGCTTTTGAGCGCCGTCGATCCCGTTCCATTGGCGGTGGCAGTGGCGTAGATCCCGCTCACCAGGGGGCCCAGCGCGCCGCTCATGCCGGCCAAGGCCGAAAGGGAATCCGTGGATCCGTAAGGGCCGCTGGAGGAGGTGATGCCGCTGTAGGCGGAAGCCAGGGTCTGAAGCACGGCCGCGTTGGTGGCGCTGAGGGTTGACGATGAGGATGTCGCAGAAGATGCCGAACCCGTCGCGCTGGCGAGGGCCGATGGGTAGCAGTAAAGGCTTAGGGCGCTGGCTGCTGTGATATCCATCAGCAGGATCCTCAGACGCCTATTTATCGGCAGGATGAGGCGTTTGCTTGACCGGACCGCCGGCCTTGGGGCCCAGGATTCGGGCGAGCATGGAGCGCAGGCCATTCGCGGTGTAGGGCTTTTGAATGAACTCTGCCAGGGAGGCGTCGTTGAGGGACGCATCCAGATCGGCCCGGGGGAAGCCGCTGGCCACGATGACGGGCACCGTGTTGCCCTGGCGGATGAGTTCCTTGAGCACCTGGGCACCATCCATGCGCGGCATCACCACATCCAGCAGGATGCAGGCCAGGTCTTCGCGGTGGATCTGGTACAGCGCCAGGGCTTCGAGGCCATCCCGCGCGGTGACCACGCTGAACCCCATGCGCTCCAGGGCCTCCGCGCCGACCTCTCGCAGGATGGGTTCATCATCCGCAAGCAGGATCAGACCCTCGCCCTTCCAGGCCTCCCGGATGGGGGGCGCAGCCACCGGGGCAGGGATGCATTCCGGGTGGGCCGGGAAGTACAGGGTTGCCACTGTTCCCACACCCTTGATGCTGCGCAGGTGTGCCGCGCCGCCGTGGGACTTGGCGATGCCCCGGACGGCGGCGAGTCCAAGGCCGCGGCCCGTGAACTTGGTGGTGAAGAATGGTTCGAAGACCCGGCGCAGCACGTCTGCGCTCATGCCGCAGCCTGTATCCGTCACCTCGATGATCGCGTATTCGCCGGGAGCTAGGTCCAGGCCCTCGTTTTCACGGGCCTCGGATCGTTTCACGTAGGCGGTGCGAATGGTGACGATGCCGCCATGGCCTTCCATCGCTTCAGAGGCGTTCAAGGCGAGATTGACGACGGCCTGGCGGATCTGGGAGGCGTCCCCGAGGATGGGCGGCAGCCCTTCCGCCAACCGCAGCTCCAGGCGGCTCCGGTGCCCCACGGACAGCTCCAGCATGCGGAGCCCTTCCCGCAGGGCCTCGTTGAGGGCCACGGGGCGCAGCATGAATGGGCCCTGGCCCGAGAAAGCCTGCATCTCTCGGCATAGGCCCGCCGCGGATTCGCAGGTTTCCATGGCCCGGACGAGTCGGCGCATGGTGGGATGGGGGGCCCCGAGATCCTGGGCCGCCAGTTCCAGCTCGCCCAGGATGATGCCCAGTAGGTTATTGAAGTCGTGGGCGATGCCTCCGGCCAGCAGGCCCAGGCTTTCCAGCCGCTGGGTCTCCTGGACTCTTTCCTCCAGAAGTTGGCGCTCCTTTTCTGCCTTGATGCGGCGCGTGATATCGGTCTTGGTGCCGCGGAATCCCCGCAGGCGGCCGTTGTCATCGAAGAGCGGAACCCCTCGCATCTCCAGCACCACCCGGCGTCCATCGCGGTGGATCATCGCGCCGATGAAGCCTGTGAAGGGCTTGCGTCTTGATCGCACATCGCTGATGGCCCGCCCCAGCCGTTCCTGGTCCTCCGGGGGAACGAGATCCAGGGGGCGCAGGTGGCCGATCACTTCCTCCGGGCGGTAGCCTAGGAGCTTTTCCACCACGGAATTGGAGTAGGTGTAGCGGCCCTCCGCGTCGACCTCCCAGATCCACTCTCCGGTGTTCTCCGCCACATGCTGGAAGCGCGCCTCATCGGCGTCCTCTCCTTCGGGACGCATGCCATTCCGCAACGATGCGGAGGCCTGGGCGTCGTTCTGGGATGGGTCGTTGGACACGATGGACTCGAGAGGGTCCACCAGTTTCCTCTTGTCGCGCCAGATATCCAATGGGGAATTTTGGATGAGTTAAACGTCTTCGCGCCCCAGGCGCACCACGCGTCGGCAGCGGCCTGCCAAGGCCGGGTTATGGGTGACCAGCAGCGTCGTGGGGCGCAACTCTTCGTGCAGGCGCAGCAGGACCGCGAAGACTTCCTCGGCCGTGGCAGGGTCCAGGTTGCCGGTGGGTTCGTCCAGCAGCCAAAGGCTGGGGCGGCGCACCAGCGCGCGGGCGAGCCCCACCCGGGCCGCCTGTCCGCCCGAAAGGGTCGAGGGCAGGCGTTCCTCCAAGCCGGCTAGCCCCACGAGCGCCAGGAGTTCTCGCGCGCGGGCATCGCTATCGGGTTCCAGGGTTCCCGCGATGCGAAGGGGCATCGTCAGGTTCTCCAGGACCGTGAATTCGGGCAGCAGGTGGGGTTGCTGGAAGGCCAGGCCCACATGGCGACGCCGGTACAGCGCCCCCGCCTCGGGATCGCCCTGGGGCACGGGTTCGCCGCCGACGCGGATCTCGCCGCCTTCCCAGTGATCCAGCGCCGCCACGCAGTTCAGCAGGGTCGTCTTGCCCACGCCTGAGACGCCCACGATGGCGCACAGGGTGCCCGCCTCCAGCTCTAGCGAATAGCCGTCGAAGACGGGATGCTCGGAACCCGCATAGGTCTTGTGGAGGGCATTGATGGACAGTGACTGTCCGATCCAACTCGCGTTCATCGGATGCGATCCACAAGCTTCCAGTAGAGCTCGAATGTGCCAAGGGCGTCTCCCAGCGCGGTGTGGCGCTGGTCCTCGGGGATCTGGATGCCGAAGTGGTCGAAGAGCGCATCAGAGCTCAGGCTTTCGCAGTCCAGCTTTCCGGCGTCGCGCAGGGCGGACGCGATGCTGTGCGTGTCCACCAGGCGGTGACTGAAGCGGGGCTCCAGCGCGCGGCCCTGTTCCGCGAAGTACGCTCCCAGGAAATCGCGGTCGAAGGCGACGTTGTGCCCCACCAGCGTGATGGGCTCCTTGATGCAGGGGAAATACTGCTGGAGGAAGACATCGAGCACCGCCAGGGCTTCCGCGCCGTCCAGGGCGGCGGCGTCGTGCCTGGCGATATCGATGCGGTTCACGCGCATGCCGCCGCCGCTCAGCACGTAGTTGTCGTGCCGGATCAGGATTTCCAGGCTGTGGCGGACCTTGCCTTCGTCTCCCACCACCAGGCCCATGGAAAGCAGGCTATGCCGTCCGGGGTCGATGCCGCCGGTCTCGGTGTCGATGAATAGAAACGGGTGCTTCAGGGGCTTGATGGGGATGGCCATGGTTCTCCTCATTCCGCCCGCAGCGCGTCCACGGGGTCCAGGCGGGAAGCGCGGCGCGCGGGATAGCGCGAAGCCCACCAGGAGACGAGCAGCGGGAAAACAGCAACGATCAGCAGATCCCAGATGCTGAGCCGGAAAGGCACATAGGTGATGAAGTCGTAGACCGCGCTGGGCAGCTTCACCAGCCGGTAGTGATCGGCGATCAGACAGAACGGCACACTGATGCCCAGTCCCCAGGCGGTGCCGACGGCGCCGATGCGCAGGCCCTGGAGTTCGAACAGTCGCTGCACCTGCTTGGGGGTGGCGCCCAGGGCCAGCAGGGCGCCGAGATCCCGGCGCTTTTCGGTCACCAGCAGCACGAGGCTGGCCACGATGTTGAAGGCCGCGACCATCACGATGAGGCTGAGCACCGCGCCGAAGATCCATTTCTGCACCGTCAGCGCCGCGAACAGCGGCTTGTTGATATCCCGCAGATCCGTTGCGGCGAAGGGGCCGCGGTTCAGGTTACGGGCCGCATCGGGTCCGTTCAGGGTCCTGAGCACGGCGGCTTTCACGCCGTCGATGGCGTCCACGCCCTTGGCGCGCACCTCGATGAAACTGGCCTGGTCGGTGCCCGCCAGGTTCTTGGCGTCGTCCAGATGAATGAAGGCCCAGTGCTTGTCGTATTCGCTGATGTGGCTTTCGAAGACGCCGGCGATCTTGAACGCCATCATGCGCGGCTGAAGGCCCGAGAGGCCCAGGTCGAGGCGCATGAAGGCGATGGCCACGTCGTCGCCCAGGCGCAGATCCAGCGCCCGCTGAAGTTCGGATCCGATGAGGATCTCGCCTGGCTTCAAGGCGTCCACCGGCGAAGGCTTGAGGCTATCGAAGATGGAGGAGGTGCTGTGCGCCGTGGCGGGATCCACGGCCTTCACCTGCACGCCTTCGGGGGGCGCATCGCTCCGATTAGGGCGCAGCAGGCCCTGCTCCAGGCGCGTGGGGCTGGCGCCCATCACGCCGGGGATGGCACGGACGCGGGCCAGCGTCGCGTCGGTGTCCGGGATATCCGAGAACACATTCACCACGTTGAAATGGGCCGTGGCGGAAAACAGATTGGTCTGGATCTCCTGAAGGAACCCGTTCATGAGCGCGAGCGTGACCACCAGCGCGAAGACCCCCAGGGCGATGCCCCAGCGGGCGAAGCCCACCATCACTCGCACGAAGGCGCCCTTCTTGCGCGTGCTCAGGTAGCGCTGCGCCACGAAGGCTTCGAAGTGGCGCATGGGATTCCGGGCAGAGGGTCGCATATCAATGATCATGGTCGTGCATGAGCCTGACGAGAAGCCGGTCCACCAACTCCCAGACCTCCACGAGCGCCGCCAGCAGCATGGCTGCGGCGAGCCCCAGCAGGATGCCCCGGCCCCAGGCCCCCGTGAGGAAGCGCGCTACCGAAGGCCAGTTCCAGAGGGCGTCCGGAAGGCGCACGCGATTGGTCAAGGCCAGCGAGCCCAGGAGCATTCCGCCCCAGAGCAGATAGAAGAATCGACAGGACCGGATGAGGGTGTCCCAAAAAAAAGAGTAGGGGCGTGGCGAGGCCATGCCCCAGGTTAACCCGTTCTGGGGCCCGGAATGCAGGGGTTAGGGCAGCAGCAGGTGGAACCGCGTGCCGCTTTCGGAGGTCGAGGTGAAGCCGACTTCGCCGGACAGGACGTTTTCGCCCATGAATTTCATGAAATACGTGCCCATTCCCCGCCCCCTTTGCCCCTTGGTGGAGAAGGACTGCTGGAAGATCCTGGGTCGGACCCCCTCGGGGATGACGCCCGGATTGTGAACGAAAAAGGCGGGGCGACCGTCCTTGTGCTCGAACCAGACCTTCACCATCTCGTCGGGAGGCGTTGCCTCCAGCGCGTTGATGATCATGTTGCCGATCACCCGCTGCACCATGAAGGCGTCGGTGCGAATCTCCTGCCCGGGTTGGGCGCTGAACGAGATCCGATGATCCATCGCGCAGGGCAGGCGGGAGATGGCATGCTCCATGGCGTCAAAGAGACCTTGAACCGGCACCATCTCCATGCGGCAGGCCAAGCGGCCCTCTTCGGCGTGGAGCAGGAGCTGCTGCTGGGTGACCTGCTCCTTCAGCATGGAGGCCAGGCGATGGATTCGATCACGGGCGGTGTCGATATCCGCGGTGGATTCCAGGAGTTTTTCCGACCATCCGAAAAGCCCTTGCGCCAAGTTGCCCAGCTCATGAAGGAATAGCCCTTCCAGGTGCCGCAGGCGCTTGGTGGCGCTGATGTCCTGCAGCACAGCCAGCGTGTAGCGCTTGCCATCGAGCCTCATCGGCGTGGCGCGCAGCCGGAAATCGCCCGGTTTCCACTGGCCGGATTCGTAGCGATCCAGATGGCATTCCCGCGAGATGGGCTCGTCCAGCGCCTGGGAGGCCAGCACGGCGAGCACGGCGCCACAGCGGGCGCAGGCCTTGGATGTCCCGCAGCCGTCGGGCCCTTCGGCGACATGGACGCACCCCATGGCCTCTCCCACCCTCAGACCGTGGAGACTCGAGGCTTCGGTGGCGTCCAGGGTGTCCAGCAGACCCTGGTTGGTGCTCAGGATCTGGCGCTGTTCGTTGAGGATGACTGCCGAGCAATCGACCAGTTCGAGCGCCAGGTGCATCACCGGGTTGCGCAAGCAGAAGGCGATGTCCTGCTGGAGTTCTTCCGGGGATGAGCGCCCTGAGGGTGCGTAATAGCTGTCCGAATCGGGTGGAAGCTGGGAGGAATTCACACGACCTCCGGGAGGTCCCAGGACGGGTGTTGCGCCCGGACCTTTGGGCACGTTCTGTCCTATCGTCGCGTTGGGTCCAGAAGGCGATTTTTGGTCGGGTCCGATATGCTCAATCCATGCAAGAACGCTTGATCCTGCTCACCAACGATGACGGCCTGTGGTCGCCGGGCCTGGCCGCGCTTGCGCGCGTGGCGTCCCGCTTCGGGCGGGTGGTGACGGTCGCGCCGGATCGCAATCGTTCCGCCATCTCGTCCGCTCTCAGCCTGCACAACATCCTGCGCCTGCAAGAACTGGACGGAGAGCGCTACGCCTGCGACGGGACGCCCGTGGACTGTGTGCTCGTCGGCACGCGCAATCTGCTGGATCGGCGTCCCGACTGGGTGCTTTCGGGCATCAACACGGGGTTCAATCTGGGCGAGGATGTCTTCTACTCGGGCACCGTGGGCGCAGCGTTCGAGGGCGGCATGACGGGCGCGCGCGCGGCGGCCTTCTCGCTGCATCCCGAGGAGGATCCCGCTCGGGCCGAACCATGGGTGGAGCTGTTCCTGCGGCGTTGGGAATCCATGGATCTGCCTGCAGGCCGCATCTGGAACGTGAACCTGCCCAAGGGCGAACCCAAGGGCTTCCGTCTCGCGGGCCAGGACCGGCGCATGTACCACGACTCCGTTGAGAAGCGGATGGATCCCCGGGGCATCCCCTACTTCTGGATCGGCGGCTCCCTGCCCACGTACGAGCGCTCGAAAGGCAGCGATGCGGAAGCCGTGGCGGATGGCTGGGTGAGTCTGACGCCGCTGCGCTTGGATCTCGCCTGCCCCGAGGTGATGGCGCGGGGAGACGAGTTCGATGGTGTGTTCAATCCTCATGCTTGAATCCCATGACTGAGCTTCAGGTCTCGTTTCGCGCCAGGGGCCGCGTCCAGCACGTCGGGTTCCGCTTCTTTGTGCTAGATAGCGCTCAGAGCCTGAGGTTGGCGGGATGGGTCCGCAACGATTTTGATGGTTCGGTCTCGGGCGAAGTGGGCGGCGAAGTGCAGCGCGTCGAGGCGTTCCGGAGCCTGTTGCTGGAGGGCAATGGGTGTGCCCGGGTTGATGGACTGGACTGGACCCCGCGAATGGAGGGACAATCGCTACCCTTTCCCTTCGAAATTCGCCGATAGCGAGGCACCATGGAATTCCGCAAGTTCGTTCGAGACGTGGCCGATTTCCCCTTTGCTGGCGTTTGTTTCCGCGATGTCAGCCCCCTGCTGGCCGACGCCCAGGCCTTCGCCAAGGCCATCGAGGCCATGGCGGCGCCGGTGCTCACGCTGCAGCCCACGCATGTGCTGGGGCTCGAATCACGCGGTTTCATCTTCGGCAGTGCGCTGGCCCAGAAGCTGGGACTGGGCTTTGTGCCGGCGCGCCGGGTGGGCAAGCTGCCCCCTCCGACGCTATGCGAGGACTTCACGGTCTGCGATGTGCCCAAGGCGCTGGAAATCCAGGCCGGATCCTTCCGCGCGGGTGATCGCGTGCTCATCGTGGATGACGTGATCGGCACCGGCAACACTGCGGCCGCCGCCAAGCGCCTGATCGAACGCACCGGGGCGCACCCCGTGGCGTTGACGCTCTTTCTGGAAAGCGCCCATCTGTCCGGGCGCGACAAACTGGCGGGCCTGCCGGTCTTCAGCGTGCTGAGGTACTGAGCGTCCTCAGAGACTGATCGTTTTCGGCCCATCTGGATTGGCTTCCAGGATCGCGCGCATATCGTCGAGGTGGGCCAGGAACAGATCCAGCAGCGCTGGGTCAAACTGGCTGCCGCGGCCTTGCTCCATCGCCTCGATGACTTGCGCTTCCGGCCAGGCGGCCTTGTAGTGGCGGTGGCTGCACAGGGCGTCGTAGACATCGGCGATGGTAGTGATCCGGGCCTCCACGGGAATGGCTTCTCCGGCCAGCCCGCTGGGGTAGCCGGTGCCATCCCAGCGTTCGTGGTGGCACGCGGCGATCCGCGCGGCCATCTGGATGAAGGGCACCTTGGATCCCTTGAGGATGCGTGCGCCCATGGTCGGATGCTGGCGCATGACCGCCCACTCGGCCTCGGTCAGTGGGCCGGGCTTCTGGAGAACCGCGTCGGGCACACCGACTTTTCCGATGTCATGCATGGGAGCTGCGGCGCGAATCGCGTCCACCCGCTCCTGGTCCCAGCCTAGGCGGATGGTCATCTCGGCGGCATAGAGTCCGATGCGGCGCACATGGGCCCCGGTTTCGTTATCGCGTTCCTCGGAGGCGGAGATGAGGCGCAGGGCGATCTCCTCGCGGGATTCCCGGATCTCGCGGGTCTGTTCGCGGACCTTGCGGGCCAGTTCGCGCTCCCGGTCCCGATGCTCGATCTCCAACATCCGCCGGCGAAGGGCTGATTTGACCTGCACCAGGATTTCCCGAGGCTGGAAGGGCTTGACCACATAGCCGAAAGCGCCGCGCTCGATGCATTCGACGGCCGTCTCGGTGCCTTCCATGGCACTGACCATCACGATGGCGATATCGGGCAGACGTGGCTTGAGTGCTTCCACCACCATCAGGCCGCTGCATCGGGGCATGTGGATATCGCACAGGACCAGGGGAAGAGGATCCTGGTCCAGGATGGCCAGGGCATCATCGCCATCCGAGGCCTCGATGCAGACGTAACCCTCGGGCTCAAGGATGCGCCGAAGGGCCAAACGGATGATGGGGACATCATCGACGACAAGGATCCTTGGCGCGTCCATGGTCCTGGACTCAGGTGCGGAAGCGGGCCACCAGGGACAACAGCTCTTTGGCGGTCTGGGCCAGATTGTTGGATGTCCTGGAATTCAGCTCCACCGTCGAGGACAGCTCGACGCTGGCCGAGGCGTTTTCCGTGGCTTTCTGGGCGCTCAGGTCCACCTGTTCGGCGACTTCCTGGCTGGCCGTGGCCTGTTCCGAGGCGGAGGCGCTGATTTCGAGCGACATGGCCGTGACCTGGCTGATGTTCTCGCGAATATGCCCTAGGGCGTCGACGGCGTCCTGCACCGTCCGGCGGCCTTCGTTCACGGCCTCGTTGCTGCCTTCGATGAGCTGACCGATCTCCTTGGCCGCCTGACCGCTGCGTTCGGCCAACTTGCGCACCTCTTCGGCCACGACCGCGAACCCCTTGCCCATGTGCCCCGCCTTGGCCGCCTCGATGGCCGCGTTCAGGGAGAGCAGGTTCGTCTGCCGCGCGATGCCCTGGATCACGCGTACCGCCTGCACCATCTGGGCGGTGGCTTCTTCCACCCGAGCCATGGCCGTGATGGCGGCTTCTCCGGCGGAATCGCCCCGGCGCGTGGCCTCGACGGCCTCCTGGGCCTGGCGCTGGCTGGCGTGCACGTTGCTGCTGACCTCCTGGATCGACGTGGTCAGCTCCGTGATGGCCGAGGCCACGCGCTCCGAAGAGGTGCGCTGCTGTTCAGCGTTCTGGGCCAGTTCATGACTCGTGGCGGATATCTGATGGGTGGAGGCTGCAAAGGATTCGGCGCTTTCGTTCACATGCATTGCGTCGAACCGGATGCGGTTGACCATGCCCTTCAGATGGGATTGCATGGTCCGCAAGGTCGCCAGGAGGCTGGTGGCATCGCCGGGCCGGGTGTGGGCTTCGGCCCTGAAATCCCCTTCCGCGACCTTGTGCAGGATCTCGAGAGCTTCGGCCGGATCTCCACCAAACTGGGCCTTGAGCGCCTGGTTCGTGGTGACGGCCGCGAAACCCGTCGCGAAGCAGCCGCCGATGGCCCAGACGATGCGGCTGTCGCCGCCCAGGAAGGCCCCCGCCAGGAAGACCAACGCCACCAGCGCGAACCCTGCCCAGACGCGCGTGGTCAGGCTCAGCGCGGGCAGGAACACCCACGGCTTCCAATCGGTTTCCGCCAATTTCTTGCCCTGGCGGGCCAGAGCGTAGCGATATTCAGCGTCCTGGATCTGCGCGAGGGAAGGTTTGCTGCGGATGGAGACATAGCCGACGATGGTGTCGTTTCCGACCATGGGGGTGACGTTGGCGTCCACCCAGTAGAAATCTCCGTTCTTGCAGCGGTTCTTCACCATCCCGTGCCAGGATTTGCCCGCCTTGACGGTGCGCCACAGGTCTTCGAAAGCCTCGCTGGGCATATCCGGGTGGCGAACGAGGTTATGGGGCTGTCCAATCAGTTCGGATTCCGAAAAGCCGCTCAGGCGAACGAACTCTGTGTTGGCGGACGTGATGATGCCCCGCGTGTCCGTGGTGGATACCAGAAAGGCACCCTCCGCGACCTGGTGTTCATTGTTCGTGACCGGCTGGTTGTTTCTCACTGCTGCTCCAGAACGAACTTCCCTTGATCCTCGCATCGGTTCTTGCGCAGCGGCGCATAAACCCCAGACTCGATTTCTATAATGTTCGCAACAGCCCGCGGATGCCGTTCCAGATGATCTGAACGCCAATGGCCAGAAGAACGAAAGCGGCCACTTGGGAAATTGTGGCCTCGCCTGTTTTTCCAAGCCGCTGAAGCATGCCAGAGGCGAATCGGTAGAAGATGAAAACCGTGAGGGCGGCCAGCGCGATGCCGCAGGTCAGCGCCAGGAATTGAGAGAGGACGCCCCATTCGAGAATGCTTCCGCTGGGCACCAGGCTGAGCGTGACCGCGATGGAGCCCGGACCGGCCGTGACGGGCAGCGTCAGCGGGAAGAAGGCCCGATCCTGCACCGAAGGCCGGATCTCTTGTTTCTCGGATTCGCTGAGTCGGGGATCCCGGTTCAGCATCCGCCAGGCGGAATGGAACAGCAGCAAACCGCCCGCGATGCTGATGACGGGGATGGAGATTCCCAGCAGCTTGAGCACCCATCCTCCGACATACAGCAGCACGGTCAGCAGGATGAAGGTGTAGAGGCCGATCAGAAAGGCCAACCGCGACCGTTCGCCCTCTGAGATGCCGGAGGTCAACTGAAGGAATATCGGTGCCATGGCAGGCGGGTTCAGGATCGGGAACAGCGCCAGAAAGGCGAAGAGCATCCGGTAGGCGAATCCGTCCATGTCTCACGTCCTCCGGAAAAGCAAGGCCCAGCCCCATGTTAGGCCGGGCCTTGCCCTTCAGAAGTCACAAGCCTACTTGCCCCGGTTGCTGGAGCGCATGTGGCCGGCGCCGGAGTGCTTGCGGGAAGGCATCCCCTGCTTGGAAACCGAGGCCGGGCAGGGGCGCGCATCGGCTTCGAGATGGGGTTTCGCGCCGGCCTTTTCTGTTGTGTGGCCATGGGGCTCGCCGTTGGTCTCGTTCAAGGTGCTCAGGAGTTTTGCGGTGATGGCTGGATCAGGTTTGGACATGTCTTACCTCCGGTGGGAAACGGCTTCACGCTAGCGGCTTTCTCCCCAAGTGTAGGACCGTAATGCCGCCTGTCAGGTCATTCCATCGAATCTCCTGGAATCCCGCCTGGCTCAGTTCTGCCGCCAGGGCCCCCCGGTCGGGGAAGTTCCGGATGCTCTCGGGCAGGTATTCGTAGGCCTGGGTGCTGCCGCTGATCCACTCGCCGACGCGGGGCAGGATGAAGCGGCTGTACAGGCCATAGAGGGCGCGCAGCCAGGCCCATCGGGGCTGGTTGAATTCGAGGATGGTGAGCCTTCCGCCAGGTTTCAGCACCCGGTGGAATTCCCGGAACGCCTTTGGGCGGTCCTCCAGGTTGCGGACGCCGTAGCAGATGGTCAGGCCATCAAAGCTGGCGGCCTGGAATGGCAGATGCTGGGCGTCGGCCCCGATGGACGCGCGCACCCGGCGTCCATGGCGCGCGTGTCGGAACTTGGGGGGGCCCAGCTTCAGCATGTCCAGGGTGAAATCGGAGCTGATGACCGTGGCTCCGGCCCTTGCGAGCGCCAGGGTGGAATCCCCCGTGCCGGCGGCCACATCCAGGATCAGATCGCCCGGCTTCGCGCGGGAGGCCCGGGCCATGCGGCGCCACCAGTAGAGATCGCAGCCCAGGCTCAGAACATGGTTCAACAGGTCGTAGCGCTTGGCGATGCCGCTGAACATCGACTGGATTCTGGCCCCTGAAGGCATGGCGCAATTCCTCCCAAATTTCCATTCGACGCGTAATGCCGCGCCTCCAGTAGAATGAGTGGTTTGACCTCAAAACGCATTTCCATTCCAGACGTGGAGGCTTCATGGCAAGCGGCACCAGTGAAAACATCTTCGGCGGCAGTTTCCTGCTGGCCCCCATTTGCTCGCAGGCGCAATACACGCCCGAGGAGATGAGCGATGAGACCAAGGCCATCGGCGAAGCCGCGCGTGACTTCGTCACCGGCGAAGTGCTTCCCAAGGACGCCGAGATCGAGAAGCTTCAGCCCGAGCTGAGCAAGCAGCTTCTCCAGACGGCGGGCGAACTGGGGCTGCTCTGTGCCGAGATCCCCGAGGAATACGAGGGCATGGACCTCGACAAGAAGACCACGCTGGTGATCCTGGAAGAACTGGGCAAGCAGGCCAGCTTCTCCGTCAGCTACGGCGCCCACACCGGCATCGGCACGCTGCCCATCGTCTACTTCGGAACGCCCGAGCAGAAGGCGAAGTACCTGCCCAAGCTGGCCAGCGGCGAGATGCTGGCGGCCTATGCCCTGACCGAGCCCGGTGCGGGCAGCGACGCCATGAACTCCAAGACCACCGCCGTGCTGGATGGCGACACCTGGGTGCTGAACGGCTCCAAGATGTGGATCACCAACGCGGGCTTTGCCGATGTGTTCATCGTGTTCGCCAAGGTTGATGGCCGCAAGTTCAGCGCCTTCATCGTCGAGAAGGGCGACGCCGGCTTCAGCACCGGTGCCGAGGAGCACAAGCTGGGCATCAAGGGCAGCTCCACCCGCGCCCTCGTGCTCGATAACGTCCGCATCCCGAAGGATCGCCTGCTGGGCGAGATCGGCCGCGGCCATCGCATCGCCTTCGGCATCCTGACCATCGGCCGCTTCAAGCTGGGCGCGGGCTGTACTGGCACCGGGAAAATGGTGCTGGAATACACACTGAAATACACCGCCGAACGCCATCAGTTCAACAAGAGCATCAACAACTTCGGCCTGGTTCAGAAGATGCTGTCTGATATCGGCACCCGCATTTTTGTGGGTGAAGCCATGAACTACCGCACCATCGGCTACATCAACGACGGCATGGCCGCCATCGATTGGAACGAAGAGAAAGCCGCCCAGCGCAAGATGGACATCATGGATGAGTTCGTCATGGAAGCCTCCATGACGAAGATCTGGGGCAGCGAGGCGCTCTTCTACACGGCCGACGATGCCGTTCAGTGCTTCGGCGGCTACGGCTTCTCCGCCGAATACCCCCCCGAGCGCATCTACCGCGACAACCGCATCAACCGCATCTTCGAAGGCACCAACGAGATCAATCGCATGATCGCCGCGGGCGCCCTGTTCAAGCGCATCGGCAACGGCAGCATCCCTGCCCCCAAGAGCACCGAGAATGTGCCCGTGGCCGCCAATTTCAGCGGTCCCCTGGCCAGCCTGAAGGCCGCCGTGGAACTGAGCAAGCGCCAGGTCGCCTATGCTTCGGCGACGGGCATCGAGCTCTGCGGGCAGAAGCTCATCGAGAACCAGGAAGCGTCCGCGCGTGTTGCGGACATGCTCACCGAGATCTACGCCATGGAATCCACCGTGGTGCGCGCCGACAAGATGATCGAGGCGGGCCATCGCTGGGCCGAGCTGGCCAAGGATTTCGCCACGGTCTATGTCAACGAGAGCTGGATGAAGGTCCAGGCCAACGCCAAGCTGCTGCTGGCCGAGGTGCTGGAAGGCGACGCGCTCGCTTCGGCGCTCAAGGATCTGGCCGCCTTCGACGGCTTCATCCCCACCGCCTCCTCGAAGCTGCGCGGACGCATCGTCGCCCAGTTCATCGAGAAAGGCGTCTACCCCATCGCGCAGTACTGATCGCTGGTTCGCACACAAAGGAACGGGCCCCATCCGGGGCCCGTTCCTTTGTTGCTTGGTTACTCAACGCTTATCGCGTTCCCGCTTGGCTTCCCGAGGGGATTCCCTGGGCGATTCCTTGGGGGCTTCCCTACGGGTTTCGATCTGGCGGGGCGCTTCTCGCGGGGCTTCGCGCCGCACTTCGGAAGGGCGCTGGACTTCTCTTGGGGCTTCTCTGCGAGGCTCGTCCCGGGCCTCTACGCGGGGCCGCTCCCGAGGCGCTTCCCGAGGTGTTTCCCGGGGTGCTTGCCTTGGCGGTTCGGGGCGATTCTGCATCTCGATGCGCGGACGTTCCCGGGGGCTGTCCTGCCTCACCACGGGTGGACTCTGGCGTTGTGGTTCTTGGCGGGGTGGTTCCTGTCGCGGTGCATCCTGTCGCTGAACCGGTCGTCGGTCATCGGGTTGGACCTGGCGGGGGCGTTCCTTTGGGGCTTCCTGTCGCAATTCGGGTCGGGCTTCGATCCGGCGGTCGGGTTGCGGCGCGGGGCGTCCTTGAGGGGGCCGAATGGGTTCGCGATCCCGCAGATGGGGCGGGATGGGGCCGGTGTTGCCCGGAGGCACGGTGGAGCGGGGGCCGGGCCTCAGGCGGCTGCGGTCCTCGAAGGCAGGTCCCGAAGCTGGCGCCGTGGGGCGGCTGAAGCCGGGCACCAGGGGCCGCGGAGCGGGGCCTTCCTGGCGGAAGATCGTGCGTCCGGTCTGTCGACGGGAAACGTCCTCATAGGTCCGCAAGCGCTGGCCCACGGTGACGCGATCCTGGATGACGTGCTGCACCAGGCTGGGGTTGCGGAACTCGTCGGGGCGAACGATCAGGGGGCCCTGCTTCCAGGGCGGCGTCAAAGGCCGGCCGCCGGGCCGATGGGTCCATCCCGGGTCGCTGGGCCAGGGGCCGGGGTTGAAGCGGCGAATGACGCCGGGATCCCGGTAAGCGTAGCTGTGGATGTTGTGGACGTTGATTCTTCCGAAGGGCACCACGTTCCAGGCGAAGCCGCCGCCCCAGGCGCCGAAGCCCCAGGTGCAGGGCGCGTTGTAGTAGCCCATGGGGGCCCATCCGATGTATTCATCCGTGCTGTGCCACGCCACCCACGCGGGGGAATAGAAGGCGCCGGGGATCCAGTACCAGCCAAAGCTCGCGCGCCATCCCCAGCGGCCGAAGTGGCTGGTGACGAAGCCCCAGGGTTCGGACGCGATCCATGTCATGCCGCCCGGATAGCTGGCCCAGCGCCCGTTCCAGTAAGGTCGCCATTCCTCGGAGACACCGCGGGGCCGCCAGCACCAGGAGGCGCAGTCGTCGATGTAGGTCCAGTCGCCCTGGCCATCGAGATCGTCGGCATAGTAGCGGATCTCGGTAGGCACCCGGTCATAGCTTTCGCCGCGGCGCATCGCCAGGTTCCGTTCGCACCATGTGTCAAAGCCATCGTTATCGTAGGTGCTGAAACTGCGGATGCGATCCAATTGATCGTGATCGCCGTAGACCGTGAGGCGCTCTCCCGCGCCGATCGTGGCGTGATCGCTCTCGTTGTTCACGTTCACGCGGCCTGTATGGACGCGGAGGCGCAGCGTGTGGTCCGCGGTCACCTCGAAGCTGGCGCTGCCGCTCGTCATCACCCCGACGCCGGAAGGCGTGTCCACGCGAATGCGCGCGTCGGTTTCCCTGGCCATCCCGATCCGGATGCGCCCGTTGTCCAGGCGCAGAAGCACCTGGCGCTCCGCGTTCTTGTCCATGAACAGGCCGGCCACCTGGAAGCGGGTGTTTTCGCCGAAGGCGATCCTGGAGCCATCGCCCAGTTGCAGAACGCCACGGCCACGGCTTTCCACCACATCCCCTTCGGCCACAGGGATGGTTCGGACCAGGGCTTCCTCCGCATCCCCTTTGCGGATGCGGATATCGCCTTCCAGCACCTTCACCTGGGCATAGCGATCCGGCGCTTCGCCCATGTAGGTCTCGTCGGAGGCTTCTTCGCTGTGGAGGGCGGGCGCCGCAGCGGGGCCGAGGACGAGGAGGAGGGCTGGCATTCCTCGCAGTGCGCGTGAATCAAAGGGTCGAATCATGGCTTCTCCCTATCATGGCAAGAGGGGCTTGAACCACAGCTAAAGGATCGGTTCTGAAAGGGGTGATGGCCAGTTCCATGCCAGTTGTCATTCCTTGGGGAAGGGCAGGAGGGCCGTTCCAGGCGGAGGCTCGGGGGCCGGGGTCGCAAGCTGCAGGATCTGGGGCACCAGCCCCATCCAGGGGATGGACCAGCACCCTGCGGTCCGCGGGGCGGCGTCGCCGGAGGGCAGGATGCGGATTTCCAGATGATCGGGGAACCAGCGCGGCTCGATGTGCCCCTCGCGGGAGGGATCCGGCAGGGGCAGATAGGCCACGCGGTTGGTCGCGGGATGCACGAGGGTGAGGTACCGCCCGCTGTCGTCCAGGATCCACAGCAGGCCTTCCAGATTGGGGCGGAAGTCCGGTCCCAGGCTCTGGCTCGTGGAAAGGGGCGTCTGCGCAGGAAAGGCGAAGGGAGCCTCCGCCGCCTGGAGCGCCGTTCCCGCATCCCGCCACAGGCGCAATGGACGGCCGGGCAGGCCGGTGCGCAGCCGGACGCGCCCCAGCCCGTCGACGACGCGCAGCACGCCGGAGGAATTCACGTTGACGCGCAGGGGGCTCTCGCGGGACTGGGCGGGTTTCAATGGGGGAATCTCGGGGGCCGGATCGCAGGGCCTCCAGGCGGGGATGGGTGCCGCATGCCACGGCGCGCCGGCGGTGGGCAGGTCGGCGGCGGCCGAGGTGGCGGTGGCCGCCATCAGGCCCAGGGCAGGGCCGAGCAGGGGGGCCACCAGAGTCAGGACGCGCGCCAGCCGCACAGGGCCTCCAGATTGCGGGCGGTGCATTCCGCGATGTGCGCCGGGCGGGTGTTTCTAAGCTCGGCAACGCGATTTGCCACCAGGGATACAAAGGCGGGTTCGTTGGTTTTGCCCCGGTGGGGTACCGGCGCCAGGTAGGGGCTATCCGTTTCCACCAGGATCCGATCCTCGGGGGCCCAGGCGGCCACGGCCTGGATGGCTTCGGCTTTCTTGAAGGTGACGATGCCCGAGAAGCTCAGATGGAATCCCAGTTCCAGGGCCTGGCGGGCGAACGCCATATCTTCGGAAAAGCAGTGGATCATGCCGCCGATATCCCCCGCGTGCTCCTCGCGCAGGATGCGCAGCGTCGCCTCTGCCGCAGAGCGTGTGTGGACGACCAGGGGCTTGCGCAGCTTCCGGGCGATGCCGATGTGGGCGCGGAACACCGCCTCCTGGGTTTCCCGGGGGCTCAGATCGTAGTGCCAATCCAGGCCCGTCTCGCCGACGAACAGCGCCTCTGGCGCGGCCAGCAGCGCTTCCAACTCCGAGGCCAACTCCGCCGTCCAGCGGCTGGCTTCGTGGGGATGCAGGCCCAGGCTTGTGCGGATCTCCGGGCGCGCCTGGGCCAGCGCCAGCGCCGCGCGGGAATCCTCCAGATCGGTGCCCACGGTGATGAATCCGCCCACGCCCACGGCCCTGGCACGCTCCAGCGTGGCCTCCAGTCCGTCTCCGTCTTCCTCGTGGCCCGTCAAATGGCAATGGGCATCCACCAACATGCGAATCTCCATGCTCAGGATGGCAGAAGGTGCGCTGGATTGCCGCTATGCTCGATCTATGCGGCCTCTGAAGACCCTGTTGATCGTGGATGACGAACCCGGGATCCGACGATCCCTGGGGGATTCCCTGACCGACGAAGGCTACGCCGTGCTCAAGGCGGAGCGGGGCGAGCACGCCCTGGAACTGCTGGAGAATCCGGATAGCGACGCCATCGGTCTGATGCTGCTGGACGTGTGGTTGCCGGGCATGGATGGGTTGGAGACGCTCCAGCGCGCCAAGAAGCTGCATCCGGATCTGCCCGTGGTGATGATCTCCGGGCACGCCAATATCGAGACCGCCCTGCAGGCCACGCGGCTGGGAGCCTTCGATTTCCTGGAAAAGCCCATCGATCTGGACCGCCTGCTGCTGGTCATTTCAAACGGGCTAAAGCAACACAAACTGGAGCAGGACAACCGGCGCCTGCAGGAAGAAGTGGACCAGGACCGCTTCTTCATGGCCGAGAGCCCCGCCATGAAGCGCCTGTTGGCCGATATCCAGCTCGTCGCCCCCACGGAAGGGCGCGTGCTGCTATCCGGCGAGAACGGCACGGGCAAGGAGGAAGTCGCCTGCATCATCCACGCCCAGAGCCTGCGCAAGACCGGACCTTTCGTGGAAGTGAACTGCGCCGCCATCCCCGAGGAGCTGATCGAATCCGAGTTGTTTGGCCACGTGAAGGGCGCCTTCACCGGCGCCATCCGCGACCAGAAGGGCAAGTTCCGCGAGGCCAACGGCGGCACCCTGTTCCTCGATGAAGTGGGCGACATGTCGCTGAAGACCCAGGCCAAGGTGCTGCGGGCGCTCCAGGAGGGCCGCATCGAGCCCGTGGGCGGCGGCGGCGCGGTGAGCGTGGATGTGCGCGTCATCGCCGCCACCAACAAGGATCTGGAAGAAGAGATCCGCGCCGGGCGGTTCCGCGAGGATCTATACTTCCGGCTCGCCGTCGTGCCGCTGCGCCTGCCGCCCCTGCGCGAGCGCGCCGAAGAGCTGATCTCCATGGCGGAAGCCTTCCTGAATCGCCTGAGCCGTGCCTATGGCAAGCCCGCCAAGCGCCTATCCGAGGATGCCCGCGCGACCCTGCTGAGCCATGACTGGCCCGGCAATGTCCGCGAATTGAAGAACCTCATGGAGCGCGCCCTGATCCTCAGCCGCGGCGTCGAGATCACCAGCCCCGATCTGGGAACCCTGGCCGTGCGCGCCAGCGGCGACATGGATCCCTTCGCCTTCCCGGAATTCCCCTCCATCCGGGAAGCCCGCGAATGGTTCGAAGGCGAATACATTAAGCGCGAGATCCGTCTCCAGGGCGGCAACATGACCCGTGCGGCCGAGCGCCTGGGGTTGGATCGATCCAACCTCTACAAGCGCCTGAAGACCCTTGGCGTCGAAGTGAGAGAGCCATGACCGAGCGCGTCTGGCTCAAGATCGGAGAAGCCGCAGCGGCCATCGGAGCCTCGCCGAAGGAATTGCGCTATTGGGAGCGCGTGATCCCCGAGCTTCGCCCCCGGCGCAGTTCCGGGAACCTGCGCTACTACCACGTGGATGAGTTGCCGCGCCTGAGGCGTGTGCGTGAGTGGATCACGGAAGGCCTCACCGTGGCGGACTGCCGCGTGCTCTTCACGACCGGCCAACTGACGAGGCCGCTGCTGGGACTTGAGGAGGCGGAAGCCCCGGCCGGGATCGCGGCGCCCATGGATGCGCTGCCCGCCGAAGCCCCACCGCCAAAGCGCAGGCGGCCCGCCATGCACCGCGTCGCCGCCACCGCTACGGCATCTGACGTCCAGGCAGAACGCCCCCGCCATCCCGAACTCGCCCCCGTCATCAAGGCCCTGCGCAGCCTCGCCGCCCGGCTATCCCAGCCGCCCCGCGCCGCTTCGCCCGCATCCTCTCCAGCATTCATCCTTGACCCCAACGAGGTTCAGTCCTAGACTCAATGATTCACGGCGCGTGGCGCAGCCTGGTAGCGCACTACCTTGGGGTGGTAGGGGTCGGAAGTTCGAATCTTCTCGCGCCGACCAAAGAAACGAAGCAGGGGAGAGACTTTCATCGGTCTCTCCCCTTCGCTTATTGGGTCAGAAGATTCGGACTTCCGATCGGCATGGGCGCGCAGGTAGGGCCAGGGCGGGACGCACGGCGTGCCGACCGGTTCCGCGAAGCGGAAGGCCCGTGCGCAGCCCATGCCGCGGGGTGAGCGCCAGCGAACCGAAGTTCGAATCTCGCCAGCCTGTTGAGAGCCCACGCCCTGAGATACACTGACTCATCACCAGACTGGGTGCCCATAGCTCAGGTGGATAGAGCATCAGCCTTCTAAGCTGAGGGTCGCTGGTTCGAGTCCAGCTGGGCGCACCAGAGGTGGGGTACGTGGGTTATCGCACGAGCCTGTGTCGGTGGTCGACCAGACTCGGACCGGCGATCAGCGATGGCGCGCAGGTAGGACCAGGGCGGAACGCATGCGTTCCGACCGTTTCCGCGTCGCGGAAGGTCCGTGCGCAGCCAGCGGTGCGGGTCGAGCAACGCGAGACCTGGTTCGAGTCCAGCTGGGCGCACCAGAGGTGGGGTACGTGGGTTATCGCACGAGCCTGTGTCGGTGGTCGACCAGACTCGGACCGGCGATCAGCGATGGCGCGCAGGTAGGACCAGGGAGGAACGCATGCGTTCCGACCGTTTCCGCGAAGCGGAAGGTCCGTGCGCAGCCAGCGGTGCGGGTTGAGCGAAGCGAAACCTGGTTCGAGTCCAGCTGGGCGCACCAGAGGTTGGGCAAGTGCACCCTGCGCGTGGCCTTGACGCGCATGGTCTTGACGCGCCTGGCCCTGGAGATCGAATCCGGTCGGCTGGATCCCCGGAATGCGCGGGATCTTCATGAAGCCAACCGGAGAGCCCTCGGTTTCTGATGGTTCGTCCGGCGGGGGCGGCTTGGCGATTCTGGAGGATGATCGGGTGTCCCTCCTCACGTTTTGCGCGACCCTATGGCAACCCTACGCTCAAGACCGTTTCCCATCGTGATGTCTCTGGTGCCGGAGATCGGATATGAAACACCCGCTGAAGATCGCTGCTCTTCTTGTGTTTGCGGCCATCGGCCTTTCGGCCCAGGACCCCAAATGGCTGGCCAAGCAACCGGCGTTTGGACAGACCAAGCCGCTCATCCGCACCGATGAACGGTGGGAAGCCGAGCGGGGAAAGATCTGGATTGGGGTTTCCTTTTTCTACCTGGATCGCGTTCAGAAGATAAAGAAGTTTTGTGGCGCAACGCCCGGCACGGCCGGAACAGATGAAACGTATCGAGGCGGGCTAGCCGAAGGAAACAACAACCAGGTGGTGGAATACATCACGAAAACAGACGCTGTCTATTGGCTTCCGGCCTCGGGATGGCATGGGATATCAGACACCATCGTGCCGACCTGCGAATCCGCCAAGGAAATACGCCTTTACGATAAGGATGGCGTGATCATTGGCGATTACACGGCGGATCCTTCGGCCAAACCCGTGCATTGGGATCCATTCATCGAAGCCGATGGATCGCTGGCTTTCGAGAAGACCTCCGGTGGTGATCGAGATGATTGGAAATATGACCACACGATTACAGCCGGGGCCCGCCTCAGCGGAGATGAGGGGAAGACGTGGAGCGTCTTTACACCCGTGACGACGCGGCATCACGCCATGCCCATACCCCCAGAATTGAAGGACAAAGCGCAGGTTTGGGTGGATGTGTATGCCTCGCGAGACATGAATATCGAGATCCGGCGCTTCGTGATCCAGCTTCAGCCCTATTCCAGAGGGGTGCTGATCGAGCGTTGATGGATCTGTGAAGGCCCTGGTCGTGGTGTCCGTCGTGGGCGTGTGAACCCTTCGAATACGGGCTTTTACCGGGGAGGCGCCCCTCGAAGATGGGCCTCCACCCTTCAACCCTTTCGCGCGAGAATGGTCGTATATACGTCGACCTGTAATCTTGGAGCCTCCATGACACCTTCCCGAACGATCTTTTCTCGCATTGGACGCCCATTGCTGGCGGGTTCGATGCTGTCCACCTCTCTGGTGTCTGGCTCGATGCTGTTCGGCGCCGACGAGACCTGCAAGAGCTGCGGCGGCAAGGTGACGGTCAGCGGCGAGTTCACGCACCGCAAGGAACCGCCTCCGATGTTCATCAAGGGTGCCGCCAACGATGCAAGCGCCTATGTGGAAAACGTCACGGGCCTGAAGTTCACCGTCACCATCGCCAATCTGCCCGCAGGCCGATACGCCATCGAGATCATCGCGGCGGAGACCACGGCGACCGCAGCGGGCGAGCGCGTGTTCAGCGTGACCGCTGGCGATGACGTGCTGGCGAAGGACTTCGATCTGTTCAAGGCGGCCGGGGGTGCCAACAAGATCGCCACCATCACGGGCTTTGTGGAAAAGCCCGATGACGCGCTGCGCGGCCCCATGCGCCTGACCTTCTCCGCCAGCAAGGGACGGGCGAAGTTCAATCGCATCCGGATCAAGGACGCCAGCGGGGCCGAGGTGATCTCTATCGCGGCCAACGAGCTGGCCGACGAGTTCTCGGCAGCCGCCACGATTCCTCCGGTGGTGAACGAGCCCATGATCTGGCGTGATCCCTCCAAGCCGCTCCGCGCCCGCGCGACGGATCTGATCCGCCGCATGTCGCTGGCGGAAAAGGTGGCGCAGCTCAAGAACGCCGCTCCCGCCATTTCCCGCCTGGGCCTGCCCGCCTTCGACTACTGGAACGAGGCGCTGCACGGCGTGGCCAACAACGGCTTCGCCACCGTCTTCCCCGAGCCCGTGGGCGCCGCGGCGTCGTGGAATCCGGGCCTGTTCAAGCAGGAAGGCAACGTCATCGGCGTCGAGGGCCGCGCCAAGTTCAACGACTACGCCAACCGCAACAACGGCGACTCCAAGTGGTGGGCGGGGCTCACCTACTGGACGCCCAACGTGAACATCTTCCGCGATCCCCGCTGGGGCCGGGGCCAGGAATCCTACGGCGAAGATCCCTTCCTCACCTCCGAGATCGGCATCCAGTTCGTCAAAGGCATCCAGGGCGATGATCCGAACTACATGCTCGCCATGGCCTGCGCCAAGCACTACGCGGTCCACAGCGGCCCCGAACCCGATCGCCACCGCTTTGACGCCAAGATTTCCGACCGGGATCTCTACGACACCTACCTGCCCCAGTTCGAGCGCCTGGTGCGCGAAGGCAACGTCGCGGGCGTGATGAGCGCCTACAACGCGGTGAACGGCGTGCCCGCCAGCGCGAATCATTTCCTGCTGACGGATCTGCTGCGCAACAAGTGGGGCTTCGATGGATATGTCGTATCCGACTGCGACGCCATCCGCGATATCTACGCCGAGAAGCAGCATCACTACGTGGAGACGCCCGAACAGGCCGCGGCCGCGGCCGTGAAGGCCGGGTGCAACCTCTGCTGCGGCGGCGACTACAACGCCCTGGTGCGCGCCGTGCAGGAACGCATGGTCACCGAGAAGGAGATCGACGAAGCGCTGTATCGCACGCTGTGGACGCGCTTCCGCCTGGGACTCTTCGATCCCGCGGACAAGGTGCCCTTCTCGCATTACACGCTGAAGGACAACGATATTCCCACCCACAGCCAGGTGGCGCTGGATCTGGCCCGCCAGTCCCTGGTGCTGCTGAAGAACACCGGCGTGCTGCCCCTTGATCGCGACAAGGTGAAGCAGATCGCCGTCATCGGTCCCAACGGCGATTCGAAGTCCATGCTGGAGGGCAACTACCACGGCTCCTCCTCGCAGCCCATCTCCATCCTGGATGGCATCCGCCGCATCGCGGGTTCCGATATCAAGGTGAGCTTCGCCCTGGGCAGCCCCACCACCACCAAGCCCGGTAGCGCCCCCTGGAGCGGCCAGGACAACACCACCAAGCGCCCCGTCGCTGAGCTGAAGGCCGAGGCCCTGCATCTGGCTGCTTCGGCGGATGTGATCATTTATGCGGGCGGCATCACGGCCGCCCAGGAAGGCGAAGGCTTCGACCGCGATTCCATCGAGCTGCCGCAGGAGCAGGAGGATCTGGTCCGCGCGCTGCACGCCACGGGCAAGCCTGTCGTGATGGTCAACTGCAGCGGCTCGGCCATGGCGCTGCCCTGGGAAGACGAACACCTGCCCGCGATCCTTCAGGCCTGGTATCCCGGTCAGCAGGGCGGCCGCGCGGTGGCCGAAGCCCTCTTTGGCGTGATCAATCCTTCCGGCCATCTGCCCGTCACCTTCTACCGGTCCACGGCCGATCTGCCGGACTTCAACGACTACTCGATGAAGAACCGCACGTACCGATACTTCAACGGCCGTCCTCTCTACGCCTTCGGACACGGCCTGAGCTACACGACCTTCCATTACGCCCATCTGCAGGTTGCGCCCGAACGGGATGGCGGCCTGACGGTGAAGGTCGATGTCGCCAACACCGGCAAGGTCGAGGGCGACGATGTGGTGCAGTTGTATGCGGTGCCCCCGGCGGCGTCCAAGCCCCAGGAGATCCGCGCCCTGTGCGGATTCACCCGCGTGCATCTCAAGGCTGGCGAAAAGCGCACGGTGTCGATCAACGTCCCCGCCATCGCGCTGCGCCGCTGGGATGTGGAGAAGAAGGCCTACACGACGCCTTCCGGCGAGTGGACCCTTTCGGCGGGCGAATCCTCCGCGGATCTGAAGCTCACCACCACGTTCAAGCGCTAACAGCGAAACGGAATTCCCATGTGCCCAATATCCAGCCGCGTGATGGGCGGCCTGCTGTCGCTTGCGATGGCCTGTTCTCCGTCCCTGTTCGGTGCAACGGAGACGGTCACGTCGCCCGATGGCACAATCGCTGTTTCCGTGAGCGACACGAACGGCCTGCGCTACCAGGTGACCCTCGATGGGAAGCCGGTGATCGCCGATTCCCGCCTGGGGCTTGAATTCGCCGGCGGCTTTTCGATGGGGCGCAGCACCCGCATCACGAACGCCAGCCGCTCGGATCACGACGGCACATGGGAAAACGCCTTCGGCCAGCGCCGCACGGTGCGCGATCACTACCGCGAACTCACCGTCGCGCTGCGCGAGACGTCCGACGCGCCGTCGCGCCTCAATCTCATCGTGCGCGCCTACGATCAGGGCGTTGCGCTGCGCTATGAGATTCCGGCGCAGCCGGGCCTTGAGGCCTACACGGTCACCCAGGAGCAAACCGAGTTCATCTTCCCGACGGATCTCACCTGCTGGGCGGGCAACTTCTCGGAATGCGCCGAGAACCAGTACCCGGAGAAACGGCTCACCCAGCTCGACGGCCATCTCGGTCGCCCGCACGTGCTGCCGCTCCTGGTGAATCTGCCGAGCGGCTTCGCCGCCATTGCCGAGTCCGATCTGCTGGACTGGGCCGGCATGTTCGTTGTCGCCGCCGGGCCGGATGCCCAAGGTGCGCCCCGCCCCGGCGCGCGGGTCGCTCTCGCGCAGCGCAAGGATGGTCGCGGCCTGGTCTACGGCCAGGAACGCCGCGTGAGCCCCTGGCGCACGATCCAGCTCGCCCGTCAGGCTAAGGATCTGGTGGCGAGCGAGTTCATCGCCACGCTGGCCACGCCCTCGAAGCTGGAGGACACCTCGTGGATCAAGCCCGGTATCACCGCCTGGGATTCCTGGTGGACCGGCATCAACCCGACCCAGCCCGACTTCAAGGGCCTCAATTCCCGCGGCGACACGCGTTCCCACAAGGAATACATCGATTTCGCCGCTGAGATGGGTTTCCCGTACCAGCTCATCGACTGGTTCTGGTACGAGCCGATGAACAATCCGAAGGCCGATCTCACCAAACCCGCGGCCCACGTCGATATCCCCGGGCTTGTGGCCTACGCACGCGAACGCCATGTCCGCCTGCTGCTCTGGATCGATTCGCACGATCTCGACCGCCAGGGTTTCGAGAAGGTGTTCTCCCAGGTGGCCCAATGGGGCTTCGCCGGCGTGAAGATCGACTTCATGAACAGCGATAGCCAGGAGACGGTGCGCTGGTATGCCGATGTGCTGGCCGCCGCCGCGCGCCATCACCTGATGGTCGATTTGCACGGGGCCTACAAGCCCACCGGCCTTGCGCGCACCTGGCCCAACTACATCACGCAGGAAGGCGTGCTGGGCAACGAGTACAACAAGATCCCGTGGCTAGCCGACGCCTGCACGCCGCTGCACACCGTCACGCTGCCGTTCACGCGCGGCCTGCTCGGGCCCATGGACTTCACGCCCGGCGGCTTCCTCAATCGCACGAAGGCTGATTTCAAGGTCACCCAACCGGCCCAGGTGGTCGGCACCCGCGCCCGCCAATTGGCGGAGACCGTCGTCTACTTCAGCCCGCTGCTCTGCCTCTGCGATCATCCGCAGAACTACCGCGGGCAAGTCGGCGTCGAGTTCTTCCGCGGCCTGCCCACCGTGTGGGATGACACCGTGGTGCTTTCCGCCGAGGTCGCCCAGCACGTCGTCATCGCCCGCCGTTCGGGCCAGCGCTGGTACCTCGCGGCCATGAATGGCGACGCGCCCTTGAACGTGCGCGTGCCGCTCGGCTTCCTGGGCTCCGGGCATTGGAAACTGCGGGCCTTCGCCGATACGCCAGCATCCGCCACCGCCCCCGAAAAGCTTTCGGAAACCAGCAGCGATGTTTCAGCCGCCACCACCCTCGAATTGAAACTCGCCCCCGCAGGCGGATATGCCGCCGTGCTGACGACACGATAGGGCGCAGGCGAATCTCTCACGCAGCAACACGACAAAGCCGGAATCCCGCCACGGATTCCGGCTTTGTTGGTTCAGGATGGCTACTGCGATTCGTCCCGTGGGATATCGATGGACGCTTGATCTTCGGACTATTTGACGGCTTCGGGTTCGATGGCTGATTCGATTTCGCTCGGGCTGCACCACATTTTTAGGTTGATGGGAATGGGGCGAATGGATCTTCCGTGATCCCTTACGGCCATGAAGAACATCTCTCTCAATTTGCCTGTGTTGAGATTGAAAACCAGCAGGTAATCGGGGGTGCCTGGTCCATCATTCCTCGCCGGTTTGTAGCTTGGATCTTTAAAGAGAACCCTTAAATTGCATTTGGATGAATCTTCGTTGCTATCGCAATAGGCTGATACCTGGATTTGGTTGATGTTGTTTGTTGGAAGGATGCCGGTTACTGCGCTGGGCATGGTGATGGTGACGCCATCTCGAACGATGGATAGTTTCTTGATGGTGGAATTATGGTTTTTGGATGGATCTGGAGCAAATTCAACCTCCAGCTTCCAATTCCCAAATACTTCTGGGATACCTGCGATGGAGCCATCGTGGAACAAAATGGGATTCATGTTCAGGGTCTGGCCTGCCTGGGCTGAAGTCCACGCGAAAACCAGGGGAGCTAAAAGCAGGTATCTGAATCTCATGAATAGAGCCTCCTCGGTGGACTTGTTTCACGGATGGATCGGTTGTCTTGTTTTCATCAAAATCGAAATACAACCGACGCGTTCAGCGAGGGGCCGGTGACGGTCGGATCGGCCTTGTATTCGCTCATGCCGATGTAGCGCAGTTCGACGCCCACGGTCTGGACGAACCGGTAGCCGACGCCCGCGGCGATGAAGGCGGCGCCGTGCTTCACGGAGATCTTCTGGTGGTAGGCGCTCGTCGCGTCCTCCAGGTCGATCTGGGCGGACTGGAAGCCCAGGCCCAGCAGCGTGTATCCGCCCACGTTCGTGGTGCCTGAGAAGTAGTGCTCGTAATCCATCCCGAGGCTGGTCACGCGGGTCTTCCGTTTCAAGGTGATGGAACTCTGGGTGCGGTCGTTCTTGTATTGCGTGTAGTCCACGCGGGGGACCAGGGCGTGTCCGCCGCCCAGATCGAACAGCATCTGAAAGCCTGCGCCGAGGCCGATCTTGCCGTCCTGGTAGCCCGCCTTGCCCAGATCGCCGCCGGGTTTCGAAGCCGTGATCTGGAACCCGTAATCTGCGGCGCAGAGGGCGGATCCCGCCGTGAGCAGGGCCGCGACGAGCATGGGCAGATGGCGAAGCCGTTTCATGGTTTTCTCCGATGTGATCAAGGGGTTTGGGTGGCTGAATCTAGCATGGTGGTGGTCGGTTCTTGAGCCTAGCGCCCGAGCTTTCGGCGGAAGATCTGCCAATCCCCCATGCCGTGGGCGACGTACTGGCGCGTGCTGGTGATGGGAATGGCCTCGATGCGCAGGATCATCGCCCGGGCTGAGGTGCGGCCCTGAAGCGCTTCCTCCGTGGCGGTCCGCCAGCGCTTGGCCCGGCCTTCGCCCGCGTGGTAGCCCGCCAGGACGTAGCACAGCCGGGCCTCCATGGGCAGCTGCTCGAGCTGGGCGCTGCGGATGATGCGCCGGTAGTAGCGGATGCCCGCCCGGATATTGGTTTCGGGGTCGAGGATATCGGCGTTGCGTCCCGCCATGGCGCGGAAGGTGGGTTTCAGCAATTGCATGATGCCGAAGGCGTCGGCGCCCGAGCGGGCGGTGGGCTGGAAGACGCTTTCGTTCTTCACCATGGCCAGCACGAAGGCCGCGTCCACCTGGCCCTCCAGGCCCTCCTCCCGCAGCAGCCGGTCCGCCAGATCGGCCAGGGCCGTGGGATAGAGATAGGCCGCCAGGCTGGGCGACGCGATGCGCTCGCAGGCCAGAAAGCGTGTGACCAGATCCTGTTGTCCCGCCAGATGCGCTGCGCGAAGAAACGTCGCGGGATCGCGCTCCGGGTCCACCGCGGCCAGGATCAAATCAAAGCGACCGCGCTGGGCGCTTGCCTGAAAGGGCTCGGGCCAGGCATCGACCGGGCCGGCGCTCAGGATCTCGATCAGGCGATCCGCGTTGAACCAGGTGACATCGCCGGGCACGCGCAACACCGCATTTGGGCGGGCCGCGCGGGGATCCAGCGACGCGATCAGCCGCGCCGCGCAATCCGATAGGCTCGAGCTGGGATAGCGCTCCAGCAGGCGGCGGGCCAGCCGCATCGCCTCGTCATCTCGGCCCTGGGCCAGGGCGTCGGAGGCGCGCTCCCACAGCAGATCCGAGACGCGCTCCTGAGGGCGCACCAGGAACCACGGGGCGCGCTCGTCCACGGCCTTGCGCATGGCCATGGCCTCATCCACCAATGGGTCCGACAGATCGATCCATTCGCGCGTCAGCGCATGGAACACGGCCCGATCCAGGCCATCGGTCTGGCGGAAAGAGGCCACGAGTGTTTTGGCGTCGGCGGGATCGCGCAGGCTCGTCAGCGCGCTCAGGCGCTCCCAGACGGGACGCGAGCGATCCAGTGCACGGTCCTTGGCAGCGGCTTTCGCGGGCTCCAGCGCCCGCAGGTACGCCGCCCGTTCGGAGGCGCTGGCAGGGTAGGGCGTCCGCTCCAACGCCTGGCGCACCACAGCCTGTTCACTGTTCAGCGCCAGCTCCGTGAGCAACCGCGAGGTGGTGATGGGATCTTCCACGGGCAGGGGCCGATGCGCCAGATAGGCCACCTGGTAGGCCGTGCGCGCGGGCACCCAGCCCTCCGCGCGGGCGGTGTAACCGATGGCGCACGCCTGGCGCAGGATGCGCGGCGTGAAGACGCCCTTGTCTGCGAGGCGGGCGATCGCCTGGTTCAGGTAGACATCGGGGATCTTGTACAGATCGGCGTCTGCCAGGGCTTCGGCGCTGATCGTTGGAAGGTTGGTCGGGGGCGTCTCGCACAGCAGGAGCTGCATCCACGCGGGCCATTCGCCGCGCGCCTGGGCGGTCAACCCGCCGCCCGAAATCAGGCCGCCCTTCAGGCACCAGTCGGGCAATGGCGCAGGATTCCGGGCGGCATTTCGAGTGGAAACCTGCGCTTGCCCGGATGCTGGATGTGAGCGCGCGGATCGCGCGTCAGGCGCTGCGTGGGCGGCGCGCTTGTGGTGGCGCTGTGCCGCATAGAGCAGCACGGGAACGGTTGCCGCGCCGATCAGCGCAAGGGACATCCAGGTGCGGGGTCGAAGCATGCATCATCCGGTCTGCCGAAAACTTCCATGAAGGCCTGCCGTGCCAGCGGCAAAACAGGCTTGAGGGCGTGCCTGGAAGCTTGGGTGTGAAGGGTTGGGCTTTCATCATAGACCGATACACTAGGGCCATGTCCGAGGATCTCGTCCGCAACCGCAAGGCGCTTCACGACTATCACATCCTTGAAACCTGGGAGGCGGGCGTGGCCCTGCTGGGCACCGAGGTCAAGGCGCTGCGCGCGGGCCGCGGTCAGCTTCAGGACGCCTACGTGGATCAATCCGACGGGGAATTGTGGCTCAAGCAGGCGCACATCTCGCCCTACGAGTTCGGCACCTACGCGAATCACGAGCCCCTGCGCCCGCGCAAGCTGCTGCTGAAGCGCGCGGAGATCCACAAGATCCTGGGCAAGGTGGATCGCAAGGGCTACACGCTGATCCCGCTGGCCATCTATCTGAACGAGCGGGGCCTGATCAAGGTGCGCATCGCCCTGGCCGAGGGCAAGAGCCACGAAGACAAGCGCGAATCTCTGAAGGAGCGCGAAGCCAAGCGCGAGATGGACCGCATCCGCAAGGGCGATCGGGAATAGCTCAGCGTCCCTTCCACAGATCGAAGGGGCGGCTTCCGATGAGGAAGCTGAGGTGCTTTTCCTGTCTCAGCGAGCTGGATTGCGCATCCCGGTACTCGGTCCGTCCGGCGGCCAGTTCCAGGTAGAGGCTCTTGAGCGCGCCGCGCAGCACCAGGCCGTAGCCGATCACGCGATCGCCCCGGTAGAGCTCCTGGTAGTTGGGCGCGATCCGCCCGATATCGATGCGGGGCACGGCCTGGATGGCCACGCCCAGGAAGGTCGCCGCCGTGAAGGGGAATCCCGTTCGCAGGATCGCCATATTGGGCGCGAGGTAGCGCGCGCTATGGCTCCCGATGAAGGATTCCGAGCCGCCGACGATGGACCACCGCTCCATGGGCGCATCCTTCTGGGTCGCCACCTCGGCGTCGAGATCCAGGCCCACGGGGCTGCCCTCGGGTCCCAGGCGTCCCCACAGGCGGCGCAGGCGCAGATAGCCTTCCGTGAACATCGGGCCCTCCTGCGCGTGGAAGGCCCGCGAATAGGCGCCGCGCACCAGAAAGCCATCCGTGGGCAGGGTGTGGTAGTCGAAGGAATCCCATTCGAAGGCGGCCTTCATCCAGTTGGCCCGATGGGTGGGGGTGAGGACGCCCGCTGTTCTCGAATAGCCCCGCGCCTGGCCGAGATCCACTTGCAGCAGGCCGCGGTCCTCCATTCCGAAGCGGCCCAGGAAGCGCAGCCCCACGTTGCCCTGCATGATCTTGCGGTCGGGGGCGCCCGCTTCGGTGGGGAACCATTGGCGCAGCAGGCTGCCGGATAGCCCCAGCCCCACGCTGGGCAGCGCGCGCGAGACGCCCAGCAGATGGCCTTGAAGCCGCGTCTGCAGATCATTCACCGCGCCGTGCAGCTGAAGCTGCGTGCCGGTGCCCAGCACATCCGGGCTGCCGATATCCAGGCCCACGTGGCCGCCCCAGGCGGATTCGTAGGCGAACTGGGGTTGCAGCTCGAGGGAGGGGGCCTTCTGGGGCTTCAGCACCAGATTCAACTGGCCGCTGTCCTCGCGCAGTTCCGGCAGCAGGCGCGAAAGCCCCAGGCGCGTGCTGGCCCGGTTCAGGCTTTCGGCCAGCTCATCGGTGCGCACGGGCTGGCGGCGCAGGGGTTCCAGGAAGCGGGCCAGGGGGCGCTGGAAGGTCGTATCCACGCTCAGCACCTGATGGATGCGCGGCTCCCTCACCCGCAGTACCAGCGTGCCATCCGGCTGGAGGCCACTGCCTTGTAGATCCAGAATGGGTGCCTGGTTCAGCACCGCTCTCACCAGCAGGGCTTCCAGCGCGCGGCCCCACGTACCTTCCCGGAAGCGCTGTCCTTCTGCCAGGGCGAAGGGGGGCTCGGCCAGCCAAGCGCGGATTTGGGCAGGGGTTCCCGAGGTCCAGTGTTCGGGCAGATCTAGTTCGATCTTCCTGATCATGGGCGCGGGGATCAGGCGAAGCGTGGCGGGATCCTGCGGCCCCGCGCCCAGCGTGATTTCGGCTCCGGCGATGGGCAGATCCGCGTGCGCCCGGCGCAGGACGCGCCACAGCGCGCGGCGGGGAAGGGGCCCCGTCGCTGGCTCGTCCTTGCAGATCGTCTCCAGCCAGGCCTTGGCTTCCGGGATGCCGCCGTCGTCCGCCAGTTGCACACTGGAAGCCGCCGGGCGCTCGGATTGGGGACCGTAGATCAGGCGCTCCAGCTCCAGGCGATGCGCGTCGAAGGCCGAGCGCCCCAGGGCAGTCAGGGCATCCACCTGATTATGGAAATCGAATTCGTCACTCTCTGTCATATCGGGCCGGATCAAGAGATCCGCCGAAGCGCCGCTGCGCTGTTCGGTCTGCGCCATGGCCAGATCGAGCGAAGCGTCCATGAGCGTCAGCACATTGCCCTTGGCCTCGCGGTTCCACGGCCGGCCGATGGCGACGCCCACCTGGGCCATTTCGGGGAAGGCCGCGCGCGAAGTCAGCACCGGCAGGTTTTCGTAGGGGCCGCCATCCACGAACTGATGGCCGTCGATTTCCACGGGCTCGAAGATGCCGGGCAGACAGGTGCTGGCCATCACCACGTCGACCAGGGATCCCGAGGCGAATACGCGGCCCCGGCCATCGGTCAGATCGCTGGTGACCACGCGCAGCGGCATGCGCAGGCGATCGAAATCGCCGCCCGCCATCCACGCGGCGCGCCCCAGCAGAGGCATCAGGGCCAGGCGCATCTTCCGGCTGCGGATGCCACCGGGCAGCAGATCCAGACGCCCATGGCGGAACGCGAAGCTGAACAGGGTCGCGTGGGCGCGTTCATCTTCGGAAAGGGACCAGCCCGGCTCGCGCCAGCGGTCGTCCATGACGATCCCGAAATCCCGGTTGCGGAACAGTGTGGCGATGCCTTCGCCCGAAAAGCCGGAGGCGTACAGGCTGCCCATGAGGCTGCCCGCGCTGGTGCCTGTGATGGCGTCGGCGGGCAGATTCTCTGCATCCAGCCCCTGGAAGACGCCCAGATGGGCGAGGCCCTTGGCGCTGCCGCCGCGCAGGGCCAGGGCCAGTCTGCGCTGGCCGGGGACGCGGTATTCCGCCCGCATGCGGAAGCGGTAGTCCGGCTCGCGCCGTTCAAGGCTCATGCGCTCCTGGGCCGAAAGCCCCAGGGTCATCAGCACCGGCATCCACAGGCGAAGGCCCGCGCCCAACCAGGCGCGCCTGCAGGACCCTGCACATGGAAAGGCGATCGGCTTCATGACAGGAGTGTAGATGAACCGTTCGGTGCGCGGAGGAATCGCATAGGCCCTTTGGCGTATTCTCGGGATAATCAATCTTTCGCCCCTCAATGGATGGGACGTGTCGCAAGGATCCCCATGAAGCGTTTCCTGACTCTCGCTCCTGCTTTGGCCCCTGTCCTGGTCATCGCCCTGGTTGCCACCCCCAAGCTGGTTGGCATCGCTGGCGCGGTGGTGATGATCGCGGGACTGATCTTCCTGCACGAGCTGGGGCACTTCCTCGCGGCCAAATGGATGGGCATGCCGGTGGAGACCTTCTCGCTGGGATTCGGGTCGCGCCTGCTGGGCTTCAAGTGGCGCGAGACGGATGTGCGCCTTTCGGCGCTGCCCCTGGGCGGCTACGTGAAGCTGGCTGGCTACAACCCGGAGGAGCCCGACGCCGAGGATCTCTACGGCTTCCTGAATCAGCCCTACCGCAAGCGGATGCTGTTCTATGCGGGCGGCATCCTGTCCAATCTCGCCACCGCCGCCATCCTGCTCTACGCCATCAGCCTGAACCAGGTGCGCTATCCCGATCCCCCCGTGCGCGTGCAGGTGATCGCGGGCGGCGCGGCGGAAGCGGGCGGCCTGAAATCCGGCGACGAACTGCGTCGCGTAGGGCCCCACCAGCTGCCGCAGGCGGACTGGAACGACGATATCGTCCCCTTCATCCAGAAGCACCCGGGCCAGCCGATCGCCTTTGAAGTTCGCCGCGGGGGTCAAAACCTGAACCTGATCCTGACGCCGAGCGCCGAGGGCAAGACCGGTCGCCTGGGCATCCAGAACGTGCCCGGCGAGCCCGAGGGTGCACCCCGCGCGTTCCAGTTCGCGGATCTGGGGCGGGCCGTTCCCATGTCGCTGCGCGCCACGAAGAACATCACCTGGACCGTGATCAAGGGCTATGGTCGCCTGGTGAGCGGCGCCCTGGACATCAAGGAGATGGGCGGCCCCATCGCCATCGCCAAGGTGGGCAGCGAAGCTGCCAAAGCTGGTTGGCTGGCGTTCCTGTTCACCTGCTCCTTCATCTCCATCAATCTGGCCGTGCTGAACGCGCTGCCCATCCCCTTCCTGGATGGCGGCCACATGGCGATCCTCACCTTCGAGAAGCTGCGGCGGAAGGATCTCTCCATCCAGATGAAGGAGCGCATCATGACCGGCGGGTTCTTCTTCATCATCACGCTGATGGGGCTGGCGCTCTTCCTGGATGTCTGGAAGCTGAAGCACTGAGATTCCTGAAAACGAGAAAGGGCGCGGATTTCCGCGCCCTTTCTCGTTGAGGCCCGAAGGCCCCGGATCGATCTGCTTCAGATCTTCATGATCTCGGCATCCTTGTGCTTCACGATCTCGTCGACTTCCTTGATGGCTTCGTCGGTGACCTTCTGGATCACCTCCAGCGCCTTCTTGGCGGCGTCCTCGCTCAGGCCCGAGGTCTTGTCCTTCTCGACCTTCTTCACGTCATCGTTGGCGTCGCGGCGGACGTTGCGAATGGCGGTGCGGATCTCTTCGGCCAGCTTGGCCACGAGCTTGGTCAGCTCCTTGCGGCGCTCTTCCGTGAGGGGCGGGATGGGCAGGCGGATCACATTGCCGTCATTGCCGGGGTTCAGGCCCAGCTCGGATTTCAGGATCGCGGTCTCGATGGCCTTGATGGCGCTCTTGTCGTAGGGCGTGATGACCAGCGTGGATGATTCGGGCACCGTGACAGAGCCGATCTGATTCAGGGGCATCGTGGAGCCGTAGTATTCGACTTCCACGGAATCCAGGATCGACGCGTTGGCGCGGCCCGTGCGGATGGTCGCCATTTCCTTCTTCAGCGTCTCGATGGACGATTTCATGCGCTTCTTGGCTTCGGCCTGGATGCTCTCGACGGTGCTCATGGGGTGACTCCTGTTTCGCGTGCGTTCATGTCCATGGATGGAAAGAATATCAGCCCAAGCAGGTATTGCATCGCGCCCCCGCCTGAAGGGCGGCGATGGCGACGGGCACCTGCGCCAGATCCCGCACCTCGATCAAGTCCGCTTCCGGGTCATGCGCGGGCCTCGGTCTTCCATCGCGGTTCAGCCAGATCGCCGTCCATCCTGCATCCAGCGCGCCCCGCACATCGTCATCCCAACTATCACCCACCATCGCCAGCTCGCCCGGGAATAGCCCCATGCGGGCCTGCACCGCTTCGAAGGCGGCGCGGTCCGGCTTCAGGACGCCCAGCTCGGCGCTCAGGAATCGTTGCCCCGCGGGGAAGGCCAATTCCAGGCGCTCCAGGAATGCCATATCGAAGCTCTGCGTGTTGGAGAGCAGCGCGGTGCGGGCGATGGAGCGCACGGCCGCGAGCGCATCCTGGGCCTCGGGGTAGCATTCCGCGTCCGTCGCCGCCTGTTCCAGCACCTCGGCCATGGCGCGGTGCTGCTCCGCGCCAAGCCCCAGCAGCACGCGCCAGCCCGCCAGGAAGGCCTGGGCGCTCTCGTAGCGGCGGCTCATGGCGTCGCGCTCCATGGCGGGCAGATGGACGATCTGCTCGGGCGTCATGAATGCGCCCAGATGCCGAAAGGGATCCCCGCCACGGCTATGCACCAGGGTGTTCCACAGATCGAACACCACGGCGCGAAGCATATCAATGCCCGACGTGTTTGCGGGTGCGCAGAGGGGCCGTGAAGGGGATGCCCAGGACATCCACCTGCATCGATCCATCCAGCGTCCAGACACCACTCTGGTTCTCGATGACCACGCCCTGCAGGGCGGGCAGCGCATCCTTCAGATCGCCGTAGGCGATGCTGATCTCGGCGACGACCGGCACGCGGCCGTGGGCGGGCAGATCCACGCCATGCTCGAAGCTCAGGCGCCCGATATTGAAGACGCGGCCGTTGCGCTCCAGGCGGATATCGCCGCCAAGGGACCGTGCAGAAAGGCGGAGATCGGACGGGTTATCCACGCCCAGCGTCAGCTTTAGCCGCAGGCGCGAGCGATCCAGCGGGAAGGCCAAATCCAGCTTGGGTTCCACGCGATCCAGGGTGACGTTGAGCTTCTGCGCCGCTTCGCGGTAGGCCACGCGCGGATCCAGGAGATTGCATCCCCCCAGCAGCGTCAGCGCGGGGATGGCCAGCCACTTCATGCGCGAAGCCATCATTCCCCCCGGTATATCACGCAGTTGTCCGTGGTCTCGAACAGCTCGATCTGGCACAGGCCCGGCAGCGCGGGCTTGAGCTGCTGCCAGATCCATACGGAGATGTTCTCGGCCGTGGACAGCGGGATCAGATCATTGAGAAAGTGATGATCCAGGCGGCTGATCACGCGCTCCACCACGATCTGCGAGAGATCGTAGAAGTCGATGATCATGCCCGTCTCCGGCTTCACTTCGCCCTCGACACAGACGAACAGCTTGTAGCTGTGCCCGTGCAGATTTCGGCACTTGCCGGGATGGTTGTAGATGAAATGGGCGGCCTCGAAGCCGTATTCCTTGCGAAGAATCATGATTTCACGCCTAAAAGAACCCGTGGACGACCCATTGTGACAGGGCCCATCCAACCCGTCCTGGTCTTCAGATGCTTCAGCAGCCAGCATGTTCCAGCGCCCCCAGCGTCTGCTTCGCCAGGCAGCGAATGAATGCAGGATGCAGGCCGGGCGCGGGGACGCGGGCGTAGCCCTGGATGCCGAAGCGCTGGGCCAGGGCGCGGTAGTGGATGTCCAGTTCGTGCAGGGTCTCGATGTGCTCGCCGGTGAAGCTGATAGGGCAGACGACGACATCCCGGCCCGCCAAATTCTTCAGCACCGTCTCCAGGGAAGGCCCCAGCCAGGCCATCGGCCCGACCTTGCTCTGGTAGGCGAGATGACAGCCTCCGGGGATTGGACCCAGCCGGGTTTTCAGGGCGTCGATCGTGGCGTGGAGCTCGCGCTCGTAAGGATCTCCCGCCCGAATCTGGCGAAGCGGCAGGCCGTGGGCGCTGAAGACGAGGGCCGCGTCGGGGGAATTCGACAGTGATTGTCGGATCCGATCCTCCAGCGCATCCAGGTAGTCGGGATCCGTGGCATACGACTTCACGCCCGGGAGCAGTACCAGGCCGAGCGCTTCGGCTTCGCGCGCCAGTTCGCGCAGG